>Ga0302325_10027073_pt1 | contig 11895 bp, 8 predicted proteins | sample Palsa_T0_2_FD_201948 | JGI IMG/M metagenome (GOLD analysis project Ga0302325, IMG submission 201948) | Peat permafrost microbial communities from Stordalen Mire near Abisko, Sweden - Palsa_T0_2 | ecosystem: Environmental > Terrestrial > Soil > Palsa > Peat permafrost | place: Sweden: Abisko... | reverse complement strand
AAAATCGGAGTAACGCCTCCGCCGCGGGGCCCGACTCCCAGTTCGTGGGGGCGAACAATCTCGAGCGTGCTGATTGCCTCAGAGAGCTGGTTTTTCTCGAATTGCTGAGTAGCCCTGGCCTCAGGGATTAAAAGCGACTGGAGGAAGTGGTTCTCTGGAAACTCATGCTCAACGCTGCCAGAGACCGCCGCCGATTGCTGCACGTCCCCAATGAGCGCGAAAGCCGTCGCTGCAAGGGTGCGGGCGTCCGGATCATTCGAAAGCGCCAGCGCCTGCTGAAGTTTCTGGCGGGCGTCGGCAGGATAGCCGAACAAAGCGTCGGTGTAGCCTTCCATCGTCATAAACTGGGCGGCCAGGTCTTTGGCGCCCGCGTTCACGCTTACCTGATCGGCGCGTTGCCACAGCTCGTGCCCGGTCTTGACCTTGCCTTCGGAGTCCTGCCAGGCGGCATTGAAAAAAAGCATGAACGGCTCGACGGAAGTACCCTTGGTGAGCTCCAGTTCACGTTCATAAGTGGCGCGGTCGCCGCGCATGTAGGCTAGATCGGTCAGCACGAAGTGCGAAGCGATTCCGTCCGCCTTGTCGGCCACGGCCTGTTCGGCGACGCTCTTCGCTTCATCGAAGCGGTTCAGGGCCTCGTAAGCCTCCGCCATGTTGTCGTTGGCATAGGGATCGCGCGGATTGATGCGGCGGGCCTGGGCGGCCAGATCGAGCGCTTTTTCCGGCTGTCCCAGTTCGGAAAAGGCCAACGCCGCATTCTCGTAGGAGACAGTATCCCGCGGATAGGTCTGCCGCCACTCGGCGTAAACCGGCAAAGCTTTGTCTGGATCGACGGTCACTTCAGTATAGTAATGCGCCTGGATGTAGAGCTTTTCGCGCTCGCTGGTGCGATCGCGCAGATCATAAGCCTTGCGGACGGCTTGAGCCCCCTCCGCGTTGCGGCCGAGGTTGGTGGAAGCGACTCCCAACGTGGCCCATGCCATGGCGAAGTTCGGGTCCAGTTCCACCGCTTTCTTCAGGTAAGGAATCGCTGCGTCGTCCTGCATTTTTTGGTGCTCATCGTTGCCCAGACTGAAGGCTTGCAGCGCCTCCAGCGACGAAGTGGTGGCTTCGTCCAGCGGCTTGGCAAACTGCTGCACCGAGGCCAGGGACTCGCCCATTTTCTGGCGGAGGTCGGAGGCGGCCTTATCCAGCGACTTGAGCACTTGCTCCTTGCTGTCAACCTCCACCTGTTCGCGTGCCAGCGCGTCTCCGGTCGCGCCATTCAGGGCGGCCAGCGTGATGACGTAGTGATTACCGAGGCTGGCAATAGTGCCAGTCAGCATGGCTTTGATGCCTTGACGCTGGCAGATTTCGCGGGCGACTTCGTTGGTGAGGCGCTCATCCCCGGACCGGCCCATGAGGCGCAAAGCCTCGCGGATCTTTGACTCCGGCACGATGTTCAAGTATGGGGACTGCTCCAGCTGCACTGCCAGGGCCTGTTTCAGAGTTCCGTCGAAGACCGCGTCGCCCGTGGTGTTCACGAAATCGGCTAGCAGGACGCTGTCCTTCTCGCCCAGCTTCGCGGATTGACGCGAGCGCCAGTAGAGACTTCCGGCGATGAGAATGGCCAGGAGCACCAGCGCCGCCGGAACAAAAACCTTCAAGGACTTTTTTGCTGAAGCGATTCCACTTTGCGCGGCAGTCGTTTGCGCGGCACCGATCTGCGTGGCACTGATCTGCGCGGCACTGGCTGCGGCGGCAATCGCGGCACCCGACGATGCGGCTGCCACTTTCGCTGAACTGTGAGCCGGCGCAGGCTGCGCGGTTGCGGATGCTGGCACGACAGGCTCTTCCGCAGCTGCCGCCGAAGCGGAACCAGCCGCGACGGCTCGCCCGCTATCGGTATCGCGCTTCAAGCGCTGCAGGTCGGCGCGAATGTCGGCGGCGTGCTGGTAGCGCAGGTTGCGGTCTTTCTCCAGCGACTTGTTGATGAGGTCTTCGAGTTTGGGTGGCACGTCTGGATTCAGACGCACCGGCGGGGTGGGAACGCGGTCGAGGATGGCCTGAAACACAAGCGCCGAAGTTTCTCCGCGAAACGGCAGCATCCCGGTCGACATCTCGTAGAGCACGATGCCGAATGAAAAAAGATCGGTGCGTGAATCGAGTTCCTTCCCCTTCGCCTGCTCCGGCGACATATAGGCGACCGTCCCCAGCGTTGAGCCGGGGCTGGTCAGGTGCTCTTCGATCACAACGCTGGTGGGCGCGGTCACGTCGGGAATTGCGCCGGAGGAGGATGGGGCGGCCTTCACTTTGGCGAGGCCGAAATCGAGAATCTTGGCGTGTCCGCGCTTGGTGACGAAAATGTTTGCGGGTTTGATGTCGCGATGGACAATGCCCTCGGTATGCGCCGCGTCCAGCGCGTCGGCGATCTCGATCCCCAGCGACAGGATCGTTTCCAGCTCCATGGGACGCGCCCCGATCACGTGCTTGAGCGTGACTCCGTCCAGGAACTCCATGACCAGAAAGGCGCGGCCATCTTCCTCGCCGATGTCGTAAATCGTGCAGATGTTGGGATGGTTCAGCGCAGAGGCGGCCTTGGCCTCGCGGCGGAATCGTTCGAGCGCCTGGCGATCCTGAGCCAGTTCCTCGGGCAAAAACTTCAATGCCACAAAACGGCCAAGGCGTGTGTCTTCGGCTTTATAGACCACACCCATCCCGCCGCCGCCGAGCTTCTCGATGATCCGGTAGTGGGAGATGTGGTCGAGCAAGATGGCCGCCCCAAAGGGTTGAGCCATGCTAAGGCGCGGACAGGCGGAAGTCAAAAATATCGGCCTGGTTCGGCGAGTAAGCCTTCTGATCAGTGCAAACCGCCGATTACCAAAGGGGGTTACGCCGTACGCCGCGGCCAGCTATAATGGGTTGGTAATGTCCGCCGTCTGCGATGCTGCGCAACAATCCAAATTCGCGCCGTCCCAATCTGCACTTCGTTTACGCAGATCTGTCGGAGTGCTGGCTGCACTGTCTGGTGTGCCCGCGGCGCTATCGGGCGAATCTGCCTTCGCGTCTGCGCCCCAGCCTCTTCGGTAGCGACTAGTCTCATCCTCCGCCTGATTCGCCTCAGCCTGCGTACGCCTGAACTGGGCGCGTGCTCCGAGGTTGCATTGACTGTCCACTGGCCACTAACCCCGGGCCACTGCTTTTCGGAGGATTCCCAACATGACCACTAAGACTATGACTGCCGGACCCAAACTCAAGACTGCCCTGCCCGGGCCCAACGCCAGGCGCGTGCTCGAAGGCGACAAGCAGTACATTTCGCCGTCCTATACCCGTTCGTATCCGCTGGTCGCGAAGAGCGGACGCGGCATCATCATTACCGACGTGGACGGCAACGAGTTCTTCGACTTTTCCGCCGGCATTGCCGTGACTTCCACCGGACACTGCCATCCCCATGTGGTCGCTGCCATTCAGAAACAGGCGGCCGAGTTGATCCACATGTCAGGTACGGATTTCTACTACGAGAGCATGGTGACTCTTGCGGAGCGCCTGTCGAAGATCGCGCCTATGCCCGGGCCGCATCGCTTCTACTACGGCAACTCCGGGGCGGAGGCGGTCGAGTGCGCGCTGAAGCTGGCGCGCTACCACACCAAGCGCCAGAACATCATCGCTTTCTTCGGCGCGTTTCATGGACGCACCATGGGCGCGGTTTCGCTGACTGCCTCAAAGCCGCAGCAGCGCCGCCGTTTCGGCCCGCTCATGCCGGGCGTGACCCACGTACGCTATCCCGATGTCTACCGCGGTTGCACCGGCGGCGCGCAGGAAGCCGACGAGTTCGCGCTTGGCTGCGCCCGCTTCATCGAAGAGAAACTCTTCAAGACCACGCTGCCTCCGGAGGAAGTCGCCGCGATTTTCGTCGAGCCGGTGCAGGGCGAAGGCGGATATGTGGTCGCCCCGACGATTTTCATGCAGGAACTACGCCGTATCTGCGACCGTCACGGAATTCTGCTCGTAGTCGACGAAGTCCAGAGCGGCATTGCCCGCACCGGAAAATGGTTTGCGGTGGAGCACACCGGCGTGCATCCCGACATCGTCTGCATGGCGAAGGGCGTTGCCTCCGGTATGCCGCTGGGAATCACTATGGCGCGGGCCGATGTAATGGACTGGGTGCCGGGATCGCATGCTTCTACTTTCGGCGGCAATCCTGTCTGTATTGCCTCCGCGCTGGCGACGCTCGACGTGATCGAGAACGAGCGTCTGCTCAATAACTCGACCGCAGTGGGCGACCACATGCGTAAGCGCATGGCAGACTGGCCGTCAAAGCTGAAGCTGGTGGGCGACGTGCGCGGGCGCGGCCTGATGATTGGCGTCGAAATCGTGAAGGACAAAGTCACGAAAGAGTATGGCGCCGCCGATCGCGATCGCATTGTCGAACTGGCCTTCGAGCGAGGCGTGCTGTTTCTGGGCTGCGGACCGAGCACCGTCCGCATCTGTCCGGCGCTGATCGTGACCAAGGACGAAGCCGACGTAGCCGTCGATGTGCTCGAAGAGTGCATTAGGATCGTGGGCAAGGACGCGTAGCGTCGTGCGTGCAGGCGTTCGTGAATAAGCAGCCCTGTTGGTGAATTGCTGCTCGAGAATCGCTGTTCGTGAAGATCGCTGCTCGCGAAATAAGAGGTGTGAGATGTTTACTGGAACCGTCGAGTCAATTCATGTGGCGTCTGCCGCCGCCGGGCCCATGCAGGCCGTGGAGCAGGCCGAAGCTATTCCGGGCGCCGGGCTGGAAAGTGACCGCTATGCGTCGAAGCTGGGCACCTTCTACAAGCCCGAGCCCGATTACGAACTCACTCTGATCGAATCCGAAGCGGTGGAGGCCCTGCGTCGCGATTATGAAGTAGCGCTGGCTCCCGGCGACGCCCGCCGCAACATTGTGACCCGCGGCGTGCCGTTGAATCATCTCGTAGGCCGCGATTTTCGCGTGGGTGGCGTGAAAATCCGCGGTATTCGGCTGTGCGAGCCTTGCGATCACCTGCAGCGGGTGACGGGTGCCTCTGTAATCAAGGGCCTGCTCCATCGCGGGGGCCTGCGGGCACAGATCCTGAGCAAAGGCACCATCCACGTCGGCGATGCGGTCTCCGAATAGTTCCCGAAAGCGAACCCAAATTGTTGCAATCAAACGCGGTTGTGACATCCGTCACAGCCGTTTTTCTCTCCTGCGAGTAGATTTGCTTCAACTACCGCATTCGATACGTGCCCCAGGAGCCCAACCCTGTTCTCCGGCCGTCTCACCCACGCTGCCATCCGCAGCCTCGACTGGCTGGCGCGGCATACTCTGCCGCCGGACAAGAGGCCGCCACATCAGCGGACCGGCAGGCGCGGGGAGGACGACGCCTGCTTCCATCTCCGCCGCTTGGGGTATGTCATCGTGGCCCGCAACTACCGCACACCGCGGCAGCCGGGAGAAATCGACCTGATCGGCTGGGAAGCCGATGTGCTTTGTTTTATTGAAGTTAAGACGCGGACGTCGCGCGATGTGAAGACGCCCGAAGCCGCCGTAGATCGCCACAAACGCCGCGAAGTAGCCGCCGTAGCACGAGAGTACCTGCGCCGCCAGCCACCGTCGTGCCAGTGGAGGTTCGACATCGTAAGCGTATACTATCCGCAGCCTTCGGCCAGCCAGCCGCAAATCGAAGTATTTCGCAATGCCTCCCTCTCGGCGTAGAATAACGGTTTTGTTATAGGGAAAGGAATCTGTAGTGCCTGAGCTGAGAAAAGATCCCATTGTCGGACGCTGGGTGATTATTTCCACCGACCGGGCCAAGCGGCCCACCGACTTCATTCGCGAAAACATGAAGATCAAAGGGGGCTTCTGCCCTTTTTGCTATGGCAACGAGGGCAAGACGCCGCCTGAGATTCAGGCCTACCGGCCGAATCAGAATGGCGGGCCCGCGCCCCAGCGCGACACCCCGGGATGGACCGTACGGGTCGTACCTAACAAATTCCCGGCTCTGGGCATTGAAGGCACTCTGAACCGGCAGGCCGATGGCATGTTCGACCGGATGAACGGCGTGGGCGCGCACGAAGTGATCGTGGAAACTCCCGACCATACGGCGAGCCTGGCCACGCTGCCGGTCAAGCGCATTGAAGATGTGTTGTGGACCTTCCGCGACCGCATTCTCGATCTGAAGAAAGATCGCCGGTTCAAATACATCCTGCTCTTCAAGAACCACGGAGAAGCTGCGGGAGCGTCGCTGGAGCACTCCCACTCGCAACTGATTGCGCTCCCGATTCTGCCGATCAATGTGACTCAGGAACTGGAAGGCGCGAAACAGTATTTCCTCTATAAGGAGCGCTGCGTATTCTGCGACATCATCCGGCAGGAGATGGACAGCGCCGTCCGCGTCGTCGCGGAAAATGAAGACTTCCTGACCCTGGCGCCCTACGCTCCCCGCTTTCCGTTCGAGACCTGGATCCTGCCGAAGCAGCATGAGTCGGCGTTTGAGAACTCGTCGTCGCACATGTTCGAAAACCTGGCGCGGGCGCTGAAGACGCTGCTCACCAAGGCCGACCGCGTGCTCGATAATCCGCCTTACAATCTGGTGATCCACACTTCGCCGGCGCAGGACCCCAACAACGACCACTACCACTGGCACATTGAGTTCATGCCGAAGCTCACCAAAACGGCGGGGTTTGAATGGGGAACGGGTTTCTACATCAACCCCACGCCGCCCGAGGAAGCTGCGAAATTCCTGCGGGAAGCGAATGTGGAGGAACCTATGGTGGTTCGCGTCGGCTGAAGTCTGGAATTCCTCGCGCGGAATGCAGGAACGAAACAAAAATTGGGGCGCGGCTTACGGCCGAGCCCCTTTTAGTTGGCCGGAGAGAGAGAGGCCAAGATCATGCATCCTTACGATGGGCTCGTGAGGATGTCTGACCACAAAAGGCTAAGATGCCGCCGTCAAGCATTTGTCACGAAAATGTAAAATTGCGCCGGACGCGCTGATACTGAGCCGTGCGCTGCGAGGTCGTCATGAAACGTCACTTGATCCTTCTGCTTGCCGGGTTCGCCTACGCTGTTCCAGCCTATGCTGCTCCCGCGGCGCCCACGCTGATCGCGAACCTTCCCGGCCGGGCCACCATCAGCCTGGACGGCGCCTGGCGGGCCATAGTGGATCCATTTGAGAACGGCACGTCCGGCGCTTTTTACCGCAACCAGATCCCCCAGGATAAGACTGAGAGAGTGGAGTACAGTTTCGACGCGTCGCCGGTGCTCAACGTTCCCGGCGATTGGAACACGCAGCGCGAGCAACTGCTTTTCTACGAAGGCCCGGTCTGGTACCGGCGCGTCTTCAATTATCGCAAGCGGGCGAACACTCGGGTCTTCGTCTACTTTGGCGCAGCCAATTATCGATCAGCGGTTTTTCTGAACGGCGAAAAACTTGGCGAGCATGAAGGCGGTTTCACGGCCTTCAACTTCGAGGTGACCAATCTTCTGCGCGACGGGGAGAATTTCCTGATCGTCGAGGTGAACAACATGCGCCGCGTCGACGGCGTCCCTGCCCTGAAATTTGATTGGTGGAATTATGGCGGGATCACTGGCGACGTGTCGCTGGTGGAACTGCCGGAGACGTTCATTCAGGATTATTTTGTGCAGCTGGCGAAGGACACGCGCGGCGGGATTGCGGGCTGGGTGCAGTTAAACGGCGCGCAGTCGGCGCAGAAGGTCACGCTGGAGATTCCGGAAGCCGGAGTTCACCAAGCCGTGACCACGGACGCCGCGGGCCGCGCGAGCTTCCGAGTTTCAGTAAGACTCGACCTGTGGTCGCCCGAGCATCCCAAGCTCTACGACGTAGTCCTCAGCAGCGGCGCCGACACGGTTCACGATCAGATTGGATTTCGAACCATCGAAGTGCAGGCCGGAAAGATTCTGCTGAACGGCAAGCCGATTTTTCTGCGCGGCATTTCCATGCACGAAGAAGCGCCGTTTCGCGACGGCCGCGCCTTCAGCCCGGAAGACGCGCAGACTCTTCTGGGCTGGGCCAAAGACCTGGGCTGTAATTTCGTGCGCCTCACCCACTATCCGCACAACGAAAATGAGATTCGTCTGGCCGACCGCATGGGCTTGCTCCTCTGGTCGGAGATTCCCGTCTACTGGGACGTCGACTGGCAGAATCCTTCGACGCTCGCCAACGCCCAGATACAGTTGCGCGACATGATTGCCCGCGACCGCAACCGCGCCGCGGTGATCCTGTGGTCGCTCTCGAACGAAACTCCGGTGAAGCCGGAGCGCCTGACATTCCTGAAGCAATTGGCGGAGGATGCGCGCGAGCTTGATTCCACAAGACTGATCACTTCGGCAATGAACCGTACGGATAAGTCCGGTGCTGATATGCGTACCCTTACCGACCCGCTGGGCGAGGTGCTGGATGTGCTCGCGCTCAACGAGTACATGGGGTGGTATGAGTCGAAGATGGAGGATCTCGACAAGATGCAGTGGAAATCGAAGTGGGACAAGCCGCTGATCGTCAGCGAATTCGGCGGCGGCGCGCAGTACGGCCGCCACGGCGGCGTCGATGAATTCTGGACCGAGGAATTTCAGGCGAACCTCTACCAGCATCAACTGGCGATGATTCAACGCATGCCGAATTTGGCCGGGATCACCCCGTGGGTGCTGATGGATTTCCGTTCGCCCATCCGCCTGCTTCCTGGCATTCAGGACTATCACAACCGCAAGGGCCTGATCTCAAATCGCGGCCAGCGGAAACAAGCGTTCTATGTGCTGCAGAAGTTTTACAAGGAGTTGGCGGCGGGGAACTAGCGGCCGGAAATTGGCAGTTAGCAATTAGCGATTGGCGCTTTGCCGGAGGCTGACTAAGTCCGGAGCAGGCGCTAGAGCGAAGCAGCGAGCCCTCCACTGTTCGGATGTGCCAAAGGCCAATTGATAATTGCTAGCTGCTCGCGTTCAGCTCGCGCAGCCACGTGACGGTTTCGACTATGCGGTCGGCTACGTAGTCGATTTCAGCTTCCGTGTTGAAGCGGCCGATGCCGAAGCGGATGGAACTGTGCGCCAGGTCGTCGCTGATGCCGATGGCTCGGAGCACGTGAGAAGGCTCGATCTTTGCTGTGGTGCAGGCCGAACCACTGGAAACTGCGATGTCGTTGAGGGCCATCATCAGGGACTCGCCGTCGACATTCGCGAAGCTGAGGTTGAGATTGCCGGGGAGCCGGTGCTCCATGGAGCCGTTGATCGTGACCTCGTCGAGGCGGCTCATGATGCGGTCGCGCAGGCGGTTGCGCTTGCCGGCGAGGTGGCAGGATTCCTTCAGCATTTCTTCCTGCGCGATGGCACAAGCCTTTCCCAGGCCGACAATGCCAGGGACGTTCAGCGTGCCCGAGCGCATGCCGCGCTCGTGGCCTCCTCCATCGAAGAGGGCGGAAACCCGCAATCGCGGATTCTTGTTGCGCACGTACAACGCGCCCACGCCCTTGGGGCCGTAGAGTTTGTGGCCCGCGATCGACATCAGATCGATGTTCTGCTTATCGACGTGGATGGGCATCTTGCCGATGGATTGCGCCGCGTCGGTGTGAAAAATCACTCCGCGCTCGCGACATAGTTTGCCGATTTCTTCGATGGGCTGCAGCACGCCGATTTCGTTGTTGGCGGACATGATCGACACCAGGATGGTCTTGTCATCGATAGTCTTGTCGTCGATCGTCTTGCCATCGATCGTCTTGCCATCCAGGGCGCGCTTCAGGTCGTCAAGGTCGATTAGTCCGTCTTTCTGCACTGGCAGGTAAGTGACGCGGCACCCGGCTTTTTCCAGGTGCTTGCAGGTGTCGAGGACCGCTTTGTGTTCGGTGACCGCGGTGATGATGTGGTCCCCCTCTTCGCGGTACATCTCGACGGCTCCCTTGATGGCGAGGTTGTCACTCTCGGTGGCGCCCGAGGTGAGGATGATTTCCTTCGTGGTGGCGCCAATCAGTTTCGCGATGCGCTCCCGCGCTGTCTCGACGGCCTCTTCCGCCGCCCAGCCAAAGGAGTGATTGCGGCTGGCGGCGTTGCCGAACTTCTCCACGAAATAGGGCAGCATTTCCTCCAGCACGCGCGGATCCATGGGGGTAGTGGCGTGGTTGTCCATGTAAATGGGGAGCGTCACACCCGGCGGGGCGGAATGCTGAGAAGTTTGCGTTCGGGAGAGCGGTTCCGGGGTCTTCGCGTTCGTACTCATGAATAACTCTCCTGCGCAAGTTCCAGCGAGCGGCTTCGCCCCCGAGTTCAATGATTATGAGTCTACCGCCGAGCCGGGTGCACGGCAACGCTTCGAGAAGCCTGGACAGGGGCCTGAGTAAGCATAACTATTGAAGACTCAGGGGCTTGCATGAGACACCCCCATGGTTAGAAATGAGTGTGCCCCAGACAATGGCGCCCGACTCCCCCGCCCAATTGCGGAAAATTCATCGCCAGAGCTCGCAAAGGGGCTTGACAAGCCGCGAAGCGGGGCTAAAATACCGGAAATTCCGGCGCATTCGTGCCTCCGTCTCTTGTGTTGAGGACTCTTCCGGATTTATGACCTCCAAGTCGCCCACTCCCCCTCAAAGCGTAGACAAGAAACCACCTTGCAAGCATCCACGCGTGCAGATTGTGAGCCGCGACGAGGACGCTGAATTCGTGGAATGCCTGGAATGCGGCGAAATCTTCGACTACAGCGAACTCAAGGACATGAGCATCGAGGAACGAGCCCAGAGCAGCGACATCTGACTAACCAGTCAGCGGCAGTGACCAAGGTGACCATTCGATTCTGCTTTCCGGTTGTCGCTTTCGTCGGAGGCTGCTATTGTCCCGCCATGGGGCCGTGCGCGCGTGTCTGCTCGCCTCCGTTTTCTCTATGCCTGCCGTCGCCCTAGTTGTCGACGATTCCATGCTGATCCGCTATACGGTGAGCCGTCTTCTGGAAGAACATGGATTCACCGTGGAATTGGCGGGGAACGGCGTTGAGGCGCTCGAACTCCTGAATCGTGTGCGACCGGAGCTGATTGTGACCGACCTGCAGATGCCCAAAATGGCGGGTCACGAACTGATTGCCGCGGTCAAGAGTAAGCCGGAGACCGCTCAGATTCCTATTATCATTATCGCCAGCCGGTCCAGCGGATCGGAAGAAGCGAAGAAACTCGCCAACTTCTTCGTGTATAAGGACATCGACATCGAAGAACAGCTGGAAAAAGCGCTGAAGGCGCTGCGTGCGAAGACGCACGCGAAAAAGCATTCTGCGACGAAATAGCAATTTGCCGCGCCACCGCCCGACATCCGCCCGGCCCCACAAACAAGTCTCACCGTTAGAGTCGCATTCCAGCCTCGGCCGAAAAATCTACGGGCGCAAAATCCTTTGACAGGAACTTGGGATAGGCTGCGGCGGCGATCATGGCCGCGTTGTCGGTGGAGAGCCGGAGCGACGGGAAATATACGGGCAGACCCTCTGCGGCGGCATTGCGATCGAAGGTTCGTCGCAGTTCGCTGTTGGCGGCCACTCCGCCGGTGACGAAGAGCGTGGCCACGTCGAAAGCCCGCGCTGCCGCCAGAGTTCTCCCCGCCAGGTCTTCCACGATGGCGCGCTGGAAGGACGCAACCAGGTCGAGGGTTTGTTGGTCGCAGTGGGCGAGGTAGTCCTCGAACCTGGGCTTGGGGACGCTTGCCACGGCCTTGCGCCGGAACTCTATGGCGGCCTGCATGTGGTGGGACTCGACGTAGCGCAGGACGGCCGTCTTGATGCCACTATAAGAAAAATCGAAACGAGGAGTATCCGCTTTTTTTTCAGTGCTGCCGAGGGTTCCTGCGCGACGGTCGCGATGTTTGATCTGTGCCGGAGGAAACTTTACGGCGCGGGGATCGCCATGGGGAGCGAGACGATCGATGATGGGGCC
>Ga0302325_10027071_pt1 | contig 11895 bp, 9 predicted proteins | sample Palsa_T0_2_FD_201948 | JGI IMG/M metagenome (GOLD analysis project Ga0302325, IMG submission 201948) | Peat permafrost microbial communities from Stordalen Mire near Abisko, Sweden - Palsa_T0_2 | ecosystem: Environmental > Terrestrial > Soil > Palsa > Peat permafrost | place: Sweden: Abisko... | reverse complement strand
TCTGGGTGACAACGGCGGACGACTGGCATTGTCGACTCGACCGCAGCTGCTAAATCGCGGCGAGAGCCTCGGCTTGAAAGTACTGCCGGGTACGGATCCGCTGCCATTTTCGGGGCAGGAATCGCGCGTCGGCACGTTCGGAATGCTTCTGCGCGGGTGGTATCCGGAAGAGAGGCCACTCGCACAGTTCGTGCGTCGGTTAGGGGATCTGCCACAATCACCAACGCAGTTCGGTAGTCTCACGGGAATCGCGCCGTTTGTGCGCCTGCAGATCGCCATGCAAATGCGCAAGCGCGCCCGGCGAGGCGCACCTTCGTGAAGGTTTTGGTCGTCGCCCCGCAGCCGTTCCTGACGCCGCGCGGCACCCCACTTAGCGTGTACTACCGGACGATGGTCATGGCCGAACATGGCGCGACCATCGACCTGTTGGCTTACGGGGAAGGCGAGGACGTCGATATTCCCGGGGTCAATCTGATCCGCATTCCCCGGATGTCCTGGGTGGGACCCGTAGCGGTCGGCCCGTCGTGGAAGAAACTGTTCCTTGACGTGGTGATGTTCGTGTGGACGGTGGGCCTCTTGGCGCGGCATCGCTACGATGCAGTTCACGCCCATGAGGAATCGGTCTTCTGGTGCCGCTTCCTCAAACCGTTCTTCCGCTTTCGCCTGATCTACGACATGCACTCGAGCCTGCCTCAGCAGCTCAGCAACTTTCAATTCTCAAAATCGCGGACCCTGCTCGCAACCTTTCGGGCGCTCGAGCATACCTGTCTGCGCACGGCCGATGCCGTCATCACCATTTGCCCCGACCTTCGAGACTATGCCTTGCGGACCGGCGTTGCCCCCGAGAAGCATTTGCTGATCGAGAACTCGATCTTTGAAGACGTCCGTTTGAGACGACTCAACGGCGCAGCCCCCGATGCCGCGGCACCGGCGGTGGCGCAGAATCCGCCGGTCGATACAGCCCGACCCATTATCTTGTACGCCGGCACCTTCGAGCACTATCAAGGCGTTGACGTACTAATCCGTGCATTTGCAGTGGTCGTCGCTCAGCGCACCGACGCGCAGCTGCTGCTCGTCGGCGGTACGCCGCAGCAGGTCGCACACGCCGCAAGCATGGTTGCCGAGCTTGGTCTCGGCGATTCCGTTTATCTCACCGGCAGATTGAGTAAAAACGCTGCAATGCGCTACACGCGCCTCGCCAACGTGCTTGTGTCGCCGCGCCTGGATGGTACCAACACGCCATTGAAGATCTATGAGCAGATGGCAAGCGGTAAGCCACTGGTCGCGACCCGCATCTGGTCACATACCCAGGTACTGAATGAGGCGATATGCATTCTGGTAGAGCCGGGTCCGGAAGCGCTGGCCCAGGGCCTTCTGCAGGCAATCAATGATCCCGACGGCGCGCGCCAGGTGGCCGCACGCGCCCGCGTGCTGTACGAGCAGCAGTACGCGCGCCCCGTTTATGAGCAGAAGATCCGCCGTCTGCTCGAGATCGTGTCCTGATGTGCGGCATAGCAGGTTTGGCCTCGAGCGGCGCACTGCCGGTGTCGCTGCAGCAATTGCAGCGCATGTGCGATGCAATGGTGCATCGCGGTCCGGACGACGCCGGCTATTTGGTCGATCCCGGGGTTGCAATCGGCATGCGCCGGCTGTCTATCATCGATCTTGCGGGTGGCCATCAGCCAATCTTCAACGAAGACGACAGCATCGCCGTGGTATTCAACGGCGAGATTTACAACTATCAAGAATTGCGCGCTCAATTGAGTGCTCGTGGGCATCACTTCAAGACCGCATCGGACACCGAGGTAATCGTCCATCTGTGGGAGGACTTCGGTGCGGAGTTTGCTGTGCACTTAAACGGCATGTTTGCGATAGCGCTGCTCGATCGCCGCCAGCGCAAACTCGTGCTAGTGCGCGATCACGTCGGCATCAAACCTCTTTACTATGCCCGCGTCGAACAGGGGTTGGTGTTCGGCTCCGAGATCAAGGTATTGCTGGAGTCCGAGTGGGTGCCGCGTCGGCTCGATCTCGATGCAGCAGGCCAGTACCTGTCTTGGGAATACGTGCCTGGTGCCGCGACACTTTTCAAGGACATACGGCGCCTGCCGCCCGCGTCGCTGCTCGAGTTCGATCTGACTTCCGGGCAGCACTCGGTGCTGCGCTTCTGGAATCCGCTGCAAGCGGTCGCTAAGGCACACCAGTCACCACGCAGCGCGGGTGATTGGGAAGCAGAACTTGATTCGACGATCGCGCGCCGTGTGCGGGCGCAGCTCGTGAGCGACGTGCCACTCGGTGCCTTTCTCTCCGGCGGCGTCGACAGCTCCATCGTGGTTGCGGCAATGGGCGAGGCTCACACCTTCAGTATCGGATTCGACGATCCCACCTACAACGAGCTCGAGTGGTCGGAGCAGGTGGCGCAGCACCTGGGAGTGTCCCATCGTACCGAGATCATTAGACCCGACGTGCGCGGGCTCTTCGATCGGCTGATGCGGTACATGGACGACCCCATTGCCGACGTCTCGATCTTTCCAACCTACCTCGTCTCGCAGCTCGCCGCGAAGTACGTGAAGGTGGTGCTCTCGGGAGATGGCGGCGATGAGCTCTTCGGCGGCTACGAGACTTTCTTGGCGCAGGAGAAGGCCCGTATATGGGGCGCCGTACCGGGCTGGATTCGTCGCGGGCTGGTCGCGCCGGTCGTCGATGCGCTTCCGCCGACGGCTGCCAAGAAGGGACTCGTCAACAAGGCCAAGCGGTTCGTCGCGGGGGCGAGCATGGATCCGGCACTCGGACACGCGCGCTGGCGGCTGTTTCTTGAGGATTCCGAGCGTCAGCGGCTGTTCACGCCGTCGGCCTACGCGCAGCTGTCAACTCCGGTTGGCGCGCACATCGAGCGACTCAATGACGAGGCGGCCGACGTCAACGAGCGCGATCGCGCGCTGTATGTCGATTTTAGCAGCTACCTGGTCGACAATTGCCTCGCCAAAGTCGACCGCATGTCGATGGCTTGCTCGATTGAGGCACGCGTGCCGCTACTCGACAAAGAGGTGGTTGAACTTGCGTTCCAACTACCAGCGGAACTCAAGTACACCGGCAGCGAGACCAAGATCCTGCTCAAGCGAGTCGCAGCACGCCACGTGCCGCGGCAATGCGTATATCGGCCCAAGCAGGGATTCAGTATCCCGATCAAGAACTGGTTGAAGACCGAGTTCCGCGATCTGCTTGAGGACAGTTTGAGTCCGCAGCGAATTGCGGCCGACGGCTTGTTCGAGCCGGCCGAGGTTTCGCGCCTGAAGCACGAGCACCTCGCAAATCGCGCCAACCACAGCCATGTGCTATGGGGCTTGCTCGTGTTTCAGGACTGGCTGACTCGCTGGCGGGTGACGGCATGATTGCGCGTGCGCCGGCTACCGCAGCCGCACAGCGGTTCGACCTGGCCGTGATCGGCGGCGGGATTCATGGAGTATGCGTCGCACTGCAGGCGGCCGAGCGCGGCCTGCGGGCCTTGTTGCTCGAGCGGGCGGACTTCGGCAGTGGGGCGAGCGGCAATTCTCTGCGCGTCGTTCACGGCGGCCTGCGCTATCTGCAAAGCCTCGACGTCATGCGTTTTCGCGAATCGGTCGCGGAACGTCGCTGGTTCGCGCGCACCTTTCCGGCGCTCATCGAGCCGCTGCCTTGTTTGATGCCGCTGTATGGTGAGGGGTTAAGGCGGCGCGTGGTGATGCGTGCGGCGCTTACCATGAACGACGCGCTCTCGAGCCATCGCAACGACGGTGTCGCCCAGAATGTGCGGTTGCCAGGCAGCGCCACTTTCGGGGCGGCGGCGATGCGCCGCCGGTTTCGTCAGGTGCGTGCGGACGGCCTTGAGGGCGGGGCGCTTTGGTACGACTACCACATGCGCAGCAGCGAGCGGATCCTAACGGAGCTGCTGCATGCCGCGTGTGCCTTGGGCGTACAGACGCTCAACTACACCGAGGTCAAGCGACTTCGCGTCCAAGACGGCCGCGTCCAGGGCCTGGAAGCGCTGGATCTGCTCGATGGCAAGGAATACCACTTCGACGCTGAGCGCATCTGCAACTGCACAGGAGCGCAGGCGCGCGTTTTCGCCGCCGAGCAGGATCGGGATTATCGGGAGCTATTCATCCCGTCACTTGCTTTCAATGTCCTGCTCGCCTGCGAGCCGCTCAGCCGGGATGCACTTGCAGTCGCCGCACCGGAACACGGAGCACCGGTTTATTTCCTGTGCCCAGCGCCATTCGGGGTATGGGCGGGGACTGAGCATGTCGGGCGGCCTGAATCATGCCGAGACGCGGTGGTCAGCGAAGCCGAAATTGAAGCGTTCCTCGGCCGCATCAACCGCGCGGTTCCGTCAATCAACCTGTCGCTGCGCAACGTGCGCTCGGTCTACTGCGGGCTGCTGCCGGTTCGCACGCCGGGCGGTACGGATCTGACCGCGCGGGAGTGCTGCGTCGAGCACGCCGAGCATGGCGGTCCCATTGGTCTCTACAGCCTCACGGGCATGAAGTTCACGACGGCGCGACGCGTCGCCGAGCGGGCCCTCGAGAGGATATTTCCGGCATTACGTCCGAGTGCGACCCCGTGCGGCGCAACCGTCCGGCCGCTGTCGGCGGCAACCGCATTGCTTCTTGACGGTGCGCGGGTTGCAGCGATGAATCCGCTCGACGCAATGACTTTGATCCGCGACACCGCGGCCGCGGAGTCCGTGATGCAGCCGGAAGATTTTATTCTGCGGCGGACGAACTGGATGTTTACTGCGCCGCAACCCGCGATGCTCGAGCGGCTGATCGCGACCGCCCTGGATGCGGCGCCGGTCGAATCGGTAGCTCGCGAACGCCACGCACAGCCCGTTCACGGCTGGCAGAGGTCTTGAGCGCCCCATGCAAGTGCTAGTAACAGGAGCAAGCGGCTTTACCGGAGGGCACCTCGCTCGCGCCTTGAAGGCTCGGGGCTACCAGGTGCGTGCTTTGGTGCGCAATCCTGCCAAGGGTGAAGCGCTGAGCCGCGATGGTATCGAGCCAATCATCGGTGATCTTGTGAATGCCGCGGATGTCCGCCGCGCCGTGCAGGGTTGTGAGGTCGTGTACCACATCGGTGCCATCTACCGTGAAGCGCGCTTCGGGGACGAGGTCTACCGACAGATCAATGTCGGCGGAACGGAGCATGTGCTCGAGGCCAGCCGCCGCGAAGGTGTCGGCCGCGTCGTGCATTGCAGTACCGTCGGTGTACACGGCGATGTCCGGGCGCCCGCCGATGAAACTGCGGCCTTCGGGCCGCTCGATGTCTACCAGGAGAGCAAGCTTGAGGGCGAGCAACTCGCGCGCAAGTACTTCGACGCGGGCCTGCCGGGCACGATTTTCCGCCCGGTCGGCATCCATGGACCGGGCGACATGCGTTTCCACAAGCTGTTCCGCACGATCGCCAACGGATCCTTTCGCATGATCGGCCGCGGTGAAGTGCTCTACCATATGACCTATATCGATGATCTCGTCGCTGGGATCATGCGCTGCGGTGAGCATCCGGCGGCGCTCGGCCAGACTTATATTCTGTGCGGGCCGCGCTATACGACGATCACCGAGCTTGCGGCGGCAGTCGCGCAGGCCGTGGGGCGTCCGCCGCCGCGGGGCCATATACCGGCAGGTCCAGTGCTGGCCGCAGCGAAGCTGTGCGAGGCCCTATGCCGTCCGCTGGGCATCGAGCCGCCCCTGCACAAGCGGCGACTCGATTTCTTCCTCATCGACCGCGGATTCTCATGTGCGAAGGCGACACGCGAGATCGGCTATTCGCCGCAGATCCCTCTGCAGGAAGGTCTGGCGCGCACCGCGGCGTGGTACAAATCGAAGGGTTTGCTGTGATAGTTGGGCAGTTGAAAATTTCTGATCGGGAGGTCGCGCCATGATTCTCGGAGCCGTCGGCCGCGACCGGAGCGCAGCGCCGCCCCCGGGCTTCACGCTGCATGCAGCGGATGCGAATGCGACCCGTTGTGCCAGCGAAGTCTACCGGCACGAATCGGCCGGTGGCGCGCTCGCGCCCGCGCAGTGTTTGGTGAGCGATGCGGCGACGGGATCGTGGCTTGCATTTTCCGGCAACCCGATATTGGTCGGACCCGCCGGCGATCTTGCGCGCGGAGATTCCGTATCGGCAAATCGGCTCCTCGCGATGCTCGCCAGCGACGGCCGGCGTGCGCTCGAAAGACTGGACGGCCAATTCGCAATCGCCTGGTGGAATGCGCGCGATGGACGGCTCACGCTGATTCGTGACCGCTTCGGCATGGAACCGCTGTGTTTCGCGCAGTCCGAAGGACGGCTTGTGTTCGGATCGCGCGCCCGCGACGTTGCCGTGATGCTTGCGTCGGCGCCTGCCATCTCGATGCAGGGCCTCGTCGAGTATCTGACCTACTGCTACCTGCCGGGAGAGGCCACGTTGTTCGCGGGAATCGAGCGCGTGCCGCCCGGATCGATCGTGGAGTACTCTGCGGCAGCCGGCACGGCGCGCACGAACAACTGGTACCGGCTGTCATTCGCAGAGCCGGTGAACGCAGACGAGGCAGAGATCGCGACGCGCTACAGGGCGCTCCTGGAAGCGAGCGTCGTCCGGCGTCTCAGCGATACCCGCACGGGCGTGTTCCTTTCAGGTGGCATGGACTCCAGCTCCGTCGCGACCTTCGCCCGCAAGCACATCGCCGGAGAAATCAGTTCCTTTAGTTTTCGCTGCATCGGAGCGTCATTCGATGAATCTCCGTACGCGCGCGAGCTTGCCAGGCAGCTCGGCACGCGCCATACCGAAGTCGACTTCGGCGAGCAGCAGTCGCTCGAGGTGGCTGCCGCAGTGGCGGCCATGGACATGCCGTTCTGCGATGTCGGAATTGAGATCGGTACTTGGCTGCTCGCCAAGGCGGCAAGATCCAACGTCGACTATCTGCTCACCGGCGATGGCGGCGATGAACTCTGGGCAAGTCATCCGGTATATGCCGCGCAGAAAATCATGCGCTGGTACGACCGCATGCCGATCCCGCGTGCGCTGCGCGGCGCGCTCGTGAGGAGCTTGGCGCTTGTCAAGGATTCGGACAAGAAGCGCAATCTGCCGGTTGTACTTAAGCGCATCCTACCGGAGCCGGCCTTTCCGAACGACCTCAAGCACTTTCGCTGGCGCATGTACTACACGTTCGACAGCATGCGGGCGCTGCTGTCGCCCGCGCTCGCTGAGGCCCTGCGAGCGACTGATCCTTTCCGCCCGGTTACGGACGCATTCGCTGATTATCAGGGGCCCGATGACGGCCTCTCGGCATGCCTCTACAGCGATTATCGTTCCGTTTCGAGCTTCTATTTCTCACGCCTTTTCCTCGCGCGATCATTCGGGCTTGAGACCCGGCTTCCATTCTACGACCGCGACCTCGTCGAATTCGGCGCGCGTATCCCGGCTCATCTGAAGCTCGAAGGGGTCGAACGCACCAAACGGCTGTTCCGCGTGGCGATGGAAGGCGTGCTGCCGGACATCATCAATCATCGCAAGGACAAACTCGGGCACTCGGTGCCCTTCAAGAACTGGTTGCGCGAGCGCGGCCCCCTAAGCGAAGAGATCGCTGCGACGCTCACGAGCGCGGCATTTGTCGGACGGGGCTTATTTCGCCAGGAGGTGGTCGCACGGATGCTCGATGAACACCGGGCTCGCCGCCACAATCACTCGCATCGGATCTGGGCCCTGTTTCTGCTGGAGCACTGGCTCCGCAGACACTTCGATATGGCGTCTGTGACGTCGATCACAGTCGCACAATCGCGAGCCGCATAACGGAGCTGGCGACATGCGACTGCTATCATCGAAACACGTAACATGCTGAAAATTTCGGCACTTAGACTGGAAGCACTCTTATGAACACACCGTCAACGGCGCAGCCGACCACGCCTGCCATTCCCTGGCAGCAACAGATGTATCAAAAGTCGCTCAAAAAACGGCAGAAGGTTGATCTGCTGTTAGGCCTTGCGGGGCCAATTGACAACAAGCGATGTCTGATGATCTCCGGGCACGACAATAACGGCGGAATGAACTACGCCTTTCGTGCTGCGGGCGGCAAATGGAGCTGGGGACAGGTCTATCAGAGCGGCATTCCTGAAATGGCGGAGTTCCTCGGCGATCCGGTGTCCCACATCGACATCAATCACTTTCCGTTTGCCGACGGTATTTTTGACGTCGTCATCGTTATCGACGTGCACGAGCATTTCAAAGATTTGAGCGGCCTGAATCGCGAGATCGCGCGCATCGTTGCTCCAGGCGGCCTTGCAATCGTCACGACTCCGAACGGCGATACACGGCTCCCGATGGCGGTGCTCAAGCGCCACGTTGGCATGGGTCCGGAGGTCTATGCGCACGTGGTGCAAGGCTACCGGGTTTCGGAGCTGCAGCAGATGATGCGCTCGGTTGGTTTGACGCCGGTTGACTGGGGCGGCTATTCGCGATTCTTCACCGAGGCTGCCGAGCTCGCCATCAATCTTGCGTACGTCAAGATCATCGCCAAGAAGAAGGATCACCCGGATGTCATCGTAGGCACGATCGCCCCGACCAACAAGAAGGAGGCGGATGCGGTGCGTAAGGAGCTGCGCATGTACTCGCTGATTTATCCATTCATGTATCTGTTCTCGCTGTTCGACAAGTTGATTCCAGGACGCAGTGGGTACGCGGTCGCTGTTTCGGCGAGAAAGGCGCAATGACCTCCGAAGCTCGAGCACTCGTCACAGGCGCGGCCGGATTTATCGGCGCGCACTGCGTGCGCTATCTTGCGCAACGGCATTGGCGCGTGCGGGCTCTCGATGTGCATCCTGCGCCGGCGAGCTTTGCCGGGCTCGACGTCGACTTCCGAATGGCCGATCTGCGGGACCCGGCCGCCGTGGCCCAGGCGCTTGACGGCGTCGATGTGGTGTTTCATTTGGCGAGCGTCCATCTCGATGTGGGTGCGAAGGACGCAGAGTTTGAAGCCGTCAACGTCGCGGCAGTAGCGCAGCTCGTCTCGGCATGCGCGGCGGCGCGCGTCCGCCGGCTGGTCCATGTGAGTAGTGTCGGAGTTTACGGCCACGTGATGCATCCGCCCGCGGCCGAGGCTGCGCCGCTCGCGCCCGTGAACACCTACGAGAAGACAAAATGTGCCGGCGAGAAGGCCGCAACTGATGCGGCCAGGCGCTGTAACGTCGATCTCGTGATCGTCCGACCTTCATGGGTCTACGGTCCCGGCTGCCCGCGCACGGATAAGCTGTTGCGCGCTCTTAAGAAGGGGCGATTCTTCTACATCGGTGCCGGGAACAATCTGCGGCATCCGGTGTACATAGACGACTTCCTGAGCGGCCTGGTGCTGGCGGCGACCGGCGGCCCGGAATTGTCCGGGCGCGTTTTCAACCTTGCCGGCCCGCGCTGGATGAGCGTCGAGGAGATGGTCAGCACGTTTGCGCGCGCCCTCGATGTTCGACCGCCGACCGCGCACATTCCACGCTGGCTTGGGCTCGGCGCGGGATGGGCGGCGGAGCTCGTCGGTGCGGCACTGCGGATCAATCCGCCCATCTCGCGACGCACGCTCGCCTTCTTCGAGAACGACAACGCGTTCGACATTTCCGCCGCGCGGCAAGCGCTGAAGTATGAGCCGCGTACGGAATTGCTTGACGGCGTACGGAGTATCCTGCTCGAAGAGCGCGGTGGCACCGAACATTCGCGCGCGCCCAGCGCGCAGCAGGCTCGATGATGAGCGCAGCCGTCGCCGTCTGTCGCTCGCTCAACCCTCCGCAGGGCAGTATGCGTCGCCGCTTGCTCGCTGAGTGGGATCTGGCCAGTGTGGACACTGCACCGGGCTGCGATTGCCCTTCATACGCACTTTGGCGCCTCGTGCGCGGTTGGGGCGCGTAACAATGCGGATCCTGATGATCATTCCGCAGGAGTTCTACAGCACGCGAGGCACGCCGATCAGCGCGTACCATCGCATCCGCGAGCTCATGAGTCATGGCCACGAGGTTGAGGTACTCACTTACAAGCCAGGTGGCGCACCGCCCAATCTGCCGGTGCGAATTTATCGTTCGCGCGGCCCGCATTTCCTCAATCACATCAAGGCGGGCCCGTCCCGCTTGAAGATCTGGTACGACGTCCTGCTGTTCTTCAATCTCATGTATCGCATGGCGCGGAGCCGCTACGATGCGCTGTATGCACACGAAGAAGGGGCGTTTCTCGCGCGTATCGTCGGGTGGGTCACGCGGACGCCATACGTTTACGACATGCACTCGAGCCTGCCGCGGCAGATCCGCGAATGGGGCTTCAGTCGCAGGCAGTGGGTGGTGAACCTGTTTGCCTGGGTAGAAGCCTTCTGCGTGCGCGGAGCGCGTGTAGTAGTTGCGATTTCACCCGCAGTTGCGCAGGTCGCGCGCGCAGTCGGTCCGGCTGTACCTGTCATTGTGATCGTCAATCACTACGAATTGCCGACGGGACCCGGATCTCTCACTGGCCCCGAGGTGCGCGCGCGCCACGGCATCGATCCGTCCGCGAAGCTGGTCGTCTACACGGGATCATTTGTGCCGCTGCAGGCGCTTGACATGCTGATTGCCGCCGCCCCCCAAATTAGTGCGCGCGTGCCGAACGTCAAATTCCTGCTGGTTGGCGGTACAGCCGTCGAGATTGAGGCGCTCAGGGCGCTCGCCGCCAAATTCAATGTCGCCGATCGCTTCGTCTTTGAGCAGATTCGACCGCAGGTCGAGATGAACGGCTACATGGGTGCGGCGGATGTGCTGGTATCGCCGCGGTTTGCCGGCATCAATCCGCCCGGGAAACTCTTCGGCTACTTGGGTTCTGGCAGTCCGGTCGTCGCAACCGACACGCTGGTGCACAATCAACTGCTTGACGTTTCGTGCGCGATACTCACCGGGGCGACGCCCGAGAAATTCGCTGAAGGCGTTGTCACGGCTCTCACCGACCCGCAGCGGCGCGCACAGGTCATCTCCGGCGCACGCACGTTTTTGAATTCCTACTGCAGCGCGGAGGCGCGCCGTACCGCGTATCTCACGCTCTTGAAGCGTCTTGCCCACCTGGGGCCGCCAACAGACGTCCCCAACTAGGCGTTCGCCTGCATCAAATGCTCGGCGAGCCGCAGACTCAAGGCTGCGATGGTGAGCGTCGGGTTGCACCCGCCGCCGGTCGGATACACACTGCTACCGACGACATAGAGATTGGATATGCCGTGCACGCGGCAATTGCGATCCACAACTCCTAGGTTCGGATTGTCACTCATTCGGCAGGTTCCCATGTTGTGGGCGGGGAATGACAGGCCGCCAGGCCCGACGGGCTTTACGTCCTGCGCACCGCTTGCCTGTAGCAGATCAGTCGCAATTTCCAGGGCCCGGCGCTGGGTACGATGATCAATGTCGTTAAAGGCCATATGAACATGCGGCGCCGGGTCGCCAAACATGTCCTTTTCCTCCGGGTCCAAGCTGATACGGCTGTCGGAGTTGGGCTGCATTTCGGTCTCAACGTTGATGTCCAGCCAATGACCAAAGAGCTCCTTATCATGCCGATCGAGGCGCTCCCCCCATAGATGCTCCGATTCCATATCGTGCAGCGGGTCATGGGCGAATTCGAATTCGAGCTTCATGGCGCCGCGCTGGCGTCGCTCCGCACCATCGTAATAAGACATGCTTTCCATGCGCTCGAAGCCGACCCGGCTTGGATAAAACCGCTTTGACGGGAGGTATCCGCCGGCCTTGATAAACGGATGTTCCATGAAGTTGCGGCCCACCTGATCGGAGTGGTTGCCGCAATTTGAGAGCAGCAGTAGACGAGCCGATTCGACGCCGTGAGCTGCAATCACGTAGTTTTTGGCGCGAAATTCGAGGTCCTTGCCATCGACAGTAGTGGCGT
>Ga0302325_10027069_pt1 | contig 11896 bp, 13 predicted proteins | sample Palsa_T0_2_FD_201948 | JGI IMG/M metagenome (GOLD analysis project Ga0302325, IMG submission 201948) | Peat permafrost microbial communities from Stordalen Mire near Abisko, Sweden - Palsa_T0_2 | ecosystem: Environmental > Terrestrial > Soil > Palsa > Peat permafrost | place: Sweden: Abisko... | reverse complement strand
TTGGCGCTGAAGACGATGGCGACGTCGAGCGGAAGGCGGATGGGATATCCCTTAATTTGCACGTCGCCTTCCTGCATGATGTTGAACAGGCCGACCTGAATTTTTCCCGCCAGGTCGGGGAGTTCGTTGATGGCGAAGATGCCGCGATTGGCGCGGGGCAGCAGGCCGTAGTGAACGGTGAACTCGCTACTGAGTTCGTGGCCGCCGCGGGCGGCTTTGATGGGGTCGATGTCGCCGATGAGGTCGGCGATGGTGACGTCGGGCGTGGCTAGCTTTTCCACGTAGCGGTCGTCGGGAGCGAGATAGGAAATGGGAGTGGCATCGCCGAGGCGCGCGACCTCTTCGCGGCAGCGGCGGCAGATGGGAGTGTAGGGATTATCGCGAATTTCGCAGCCGGAGAGGTAGGGCAGATGAGCATCGAGCAGCGTCGTCAAGGCACGCAGGATGCGGCTTTTGGCCTGACCTCGCAGACCGAGCAGAATGAAATTATGCCGCGAGAGAATGGCGTTTACGATTTGCGGAACTACGGTGTCATCGTAGCCGACGATGCCAGGGAAGATGCTGGCGTCGTCGTGCAGACGCAAGCGGGCGATGAGGTTGTCGCGGAGTTCGTCTTTCACGCGGCGGCTGCGCAGACGTTCTTCGGAAAAAACACTGTGGCGCAATTCGCCGAGTGTGCGCGGAAGACTCATGAGGAACCCCCGACTACTTTCCTGGATTATACGCGGGAAGGCAGGCTTCGGGCTTGGGCGATCGGGCTGCGGCAAAAATCAGTCATACCAGTTTCAGCGTGGGCGACGAAGACAACGGACGCCGAAGGCTTCCGGGTCTGCCGAAGCCGGACCTTCGAACGCCGTAGTCCCGTACTCAGTGGACGTGGCCGTTTCCGCCGGCCTTTTCGCGGGCATTGGCGGCGCGGCGGAGGTTGGGGATGATGGTTTCGAGATAGCCAATGAGCAAGGAGACACGTTCCGGTTCGGAGCGCAGGGAGAGCAGCTTTTGTTTGAAATCGAGATCGAGAGGCAGGGAGCCGGCAAGATAGAAAGAGAGCAACGAAGGGTCGGCGGCCGAAAGATCCTGCTGGGCACCCGCGATGGCCAGTAGTTCGGAGTGCAGCTGAATCGCGCGCGAAGTCTCTGCCTGCGGCGGGGTTCCGGGTTCGTCGTCGATCATGAGAACTTCGGCTTGGAGGAAGGAACGTTCCTGGTTGACGCGCACAACTTCGAAGCGCTTGCGGCCTTCGGTGACGAGGTCGAGGCGGCCGTCGGGATAGTCCTTCACGACGGTGAGGATTGCAGCGGTGCATCCCACCTCGGCCAGACCCTGCTCGACCACGCGCACCACGCCGAACATGCGTTGCTGGGCCAGGCACTCGCCAATCATTTCTTTGTAGCGCGGTTCGAAGATGTGCAAGGGCAGAGGAGTGCCGGGGAACAGGACGACTTCGAGCGGGAACAGGGGTAGAAGGGCGTCCAAGCGGTCTCCGGTGCGGGCGCGGGATCCGCGCGAAACCAGCGCGCCGTCCTGATTGTACCGCAGCCCTTGACTTCATAAGTTGCATAGGACTAAAAGCGCGCTATGGAACCTCACGGGAAGGTTGTGGTGGTAACGGGCGCTTCCATGGGGATTGGGGAAGCGATTGCGAAGATTTTTGCCGATCAGGGAGCGAGCGTGGTGATGCTGTCGCGCGACGCGGGCAGGGTGGAAGCGGCGCGCGCGCGGGTGGGTCATGGCGAGCGAACGCTGGCGATGGCTTGCGATGTCCGGCACCGGGAAGATGTGGACCGTGCGATCGGGCTGACGCTGCATCACTTCCAGAGGATCGATGTTTGGGTGAACAACGCGGGGCATGGGCTGCTGGATTCGGTGGCGGAGATGGATATGGCGGCCTGCCGGGAGATGTTCGAGACGAATTTGTTTGGGGCGGTTGCGGCGATGCAGGCGGTGATTGCGGTGATGCGTCAGCAGGGCGGAGGGTCGATCATCAACATTTCCAGCGTAGCGGGGCATATTCCAATACCCTTTCATGCGGCTTACAGCGCCACCAAGTTTGCGCTCAATGCGATGGGCAAGGCTGCGGGGGTGGAATTGAAGAAGGATGGCATTCATGTGCTGACAGTTTGTCCGGGATATGTGCGGACGGCATTCGGTGAGAATGCGATTCGCGGGAATGAATTGAAGCGAGTGCGTCCTGGATCGGTGAGGGGGATCAGTGCAGAGCGCGTGGCTCGGGCTACGTTGGGCGGATACTTAAAGCGGAAAAGGGAAGTGATTGTGCCTTGGACGATGTATGTGCCGCAGAAGATTTATCAGATCTTTCCCGGGTTCGTGGAGTGGGCGATGGGGAGGATGGCAGGGTGAACGCGATTGTGGCGTGGGATCTGGGACAGTCAGTTTTAGTTTTGATGTGCGATTGTTCAAGGTCGCATAATTCGGCTCAGGCTCTCCGGAGGCAAAGGAGACGAAACCCATGGCGGTTCGAACGGTGTTGCAACTGGGCAATCCGAAGCTGCGTGAAGTCGCGCTGCCGGTAAGCGATCCGGACTCCGCTGAGATCCGGGAATTGATCCGCGATCTCGCGGATACTCTGGCGTACTGGCGTGCGAGCACCGGCTATGGACGAGCCATTGCCGCGCCACAGGTAGGGGTGAACGCGCGAGTGATCTTTCTTCAGCTGCCAGAAGCTGAGCCTTGGCCGTTTATCAACCCGGCGATTACTTCTTGGAGCGAGGAGAAGATCATCGTATGGGATGCGTGTCTGAGTTTTCTGTCGATTTTTATGCAGGTAAGACGGCACCGGCAAGTCCACATTCGCTACCAGGACGTGCAAGGCAGGTTCTGCGAACTAAGCGCCGGCGACGAGCGGAACCTGTCGGAGTTGCTTCAGCACGAAATTGATCATCTAGATGGGATTCTCGCCGTAGATAGGATTACCGATATTCGAACGTTGTGTACGCGCGAGGAGTTCGAACGGCGGTACCGGGCACAGAGTCCGTATGCAGTGAAGGAACTGTCGGATGGAAAATGAAGTGGCGAACCGAGAAAAAGCTCGGGAACCGATCCGTCCACAGTAAAGAACGCTATCCCAGTTCTGCCAGCATGGCTTCCATCTCGCCCTGGGCGTGGAGATTGCCGGTGCGGCGCGCGGAGGCGATGCCGTCGATGAGCATCGTTTTGGCTTCGGCGATTCTGTCGGCGCGGGCCAAGGTTTGGGCGGCCATGAAGTAGCCGGGAGTGTAGTCCGGACTGCTTTTGAGCAGGACGGAGAATTCGGCGAGGGAGCGATCAAAGTCGCCCTGCTGGGAGTATTCCAGCGCGAGCCCGTAGCGGGCGAAGGTGTCATTTGGGTTCTGGGCGAGGATGTCGTTGAGGGCGGCGATGCGATCCATGGGCAGTTCTCAGTTCTCAGAAGGATGAGAGTACTACAAGTGGGCGCCTCAGTTTCAGATTGTTGGTGCTCGATGAAATCCTCAGTACCAGATTGTTGTGGCCGTGGCATTGGCGTGCATTTGGTGAGTAGAATGGACGATCAACAAAGTTTGAGGAAGGCGAGCTAGTGGCGTGTCCGTTTTTCATGCCGGTGGAGAGGTTGGAGGACGGGACTTGGCTGCATGCGGGGCGGCTTCCGCTGGGAGGCGGGTGGAGTGGGCTTTGCACGGCGCCGGGACATCAGGGTGAATCTCCATCGCACGAAGAATTGCGGGAGTTCTGCAACCTTGGCTATGCGGAGGGGTGCGGGCGGTTACCGCGGGAGAGGGTGTGGGATTCAGTGCGGTTTGCGGCCAGGGCCGTCGGCAGTGACCAGAACGGGACTGGCGCGCGCATTCAGGTTCGCTACGTGTGCGAGCGCGGGCATCGCCCGGTGGAGCACGGGATGCTGGAGTTTGATGCGGCGGACGCGCGCTGGGAGCAGAGGCATGGCGACAGCCGAGTGCAGCGGATGGCGGAGTGTTTTCTGGAGTCATACCTTGCCAAGGGGAAGAAGCAGGAAGTGACGCCGGCCGCGAGCTAGAGCGGACGGGACAGTTGCTGTGACGGCAGCCGGATGCCGGGCTTCATCTGGCCGCACCGCCGGGGCGGCTGGCCCCATGGCAACCCCCGAATGACGACGGGCAATTCGAAGCGGAGGAAAGACAACGATGAGCGAAGAGATGTTGATGCCCCGGCCCGTGAGGGACTCACAATCGGAGATGACAGAACTGGTCCTGCCGAATGATGCCAACCCGCTGGGCGCACTGCTGGGCGGGCGGTTGATGCATTGGATCGACTTGGCGGGCGCGATGGCGGTTCACCGCCATGCGCGGAGTTACGCGGTGACGGCTTCGGTGGACCACATTGATTTCCTGGTGCCGGTTCAGGTCGGAGATCTCGTGATTTTGAGATCGTCGGTGAATCGCGTTTTTCATACTTCGGTGGAAGTTGGCGTGAAGGTATTCGTGGAGAACTACATTGCAGACACGGCGCAGCACGTGGCGTCGGCTTACCTCACGTTTGTCGCCATCGACGCCAAGGGCAATCACCTGAAAGTCGCGGCGGTGATTCCCGAGACCGAAGAACAGCAGCGGCGCTACGACGATGCGGGGCGGCGGCGGGATATCCGGCGGTCTGAAGTGGAGCGGCGGCGCAAGGCGAAGCGGTAATCCGCGAGCGATCGGATGGGCGTCACCTCCGCCTCCGCGAAAACAGATCGCCTACACGGTGCCCTCCGCCCCCAAACTGTGGATAACGCATCGCGAGCGGGGCACCCAACCGCACCTCCCGGTTTCGCAAAGGCTGCGACAGCTGGGCACCCGGCGGGGACTCCCCTGTATAATCTTAGGTCTGAGCCATCCTGATTGATCCTTGGAGTGTGATCCCTTGAATGCACATATGCCGTCTCATCCCGGGCAAGCCACGCCGGGGCCGCAACCCTTGCCCGGAGTGGATGCCATCATTGCCGTGGGCTCGGGCAAAGGCGGCGTGGGTAAGACAACGCTGTCGGTAAACCTGGCAGTCGCTCTGGCCAAGATGGGACACAAGGTTGGTCTGCTCGATGCGGATGTGTATGGGCCGAACGTCCCGCTGATGCTGGGAGTGAGCGGGCAGCCGAAGATGGTGGGGGAAAACCGCATCGAGCCGTTGCAGGCGTTTGGGCTAAGAGTGATTTCCGTGGGATTCCTCAATCCCGGGGACAAGCCCATTATCTGGCGCGGTCCGATGCTGCATCAGATCGTGAAACAGTTCCTGGGGATGGTGGAGTGGGGACATCTCGATTACATGGTCGTGGACCTGCCGCCGGGAACAGGGGACATTGCGTTGTCGCTGGTGCAGTCGGTGCCGCTGACCGGCGCGGTGGTGGTTTCGACTCCCTCGGATGTTTCTTTACAGGATGCGCGCAAGGCCATTGAAATGTTCCGGCAAATGAAAGTGGATCTGGTCGGCGTGGTCGAGAACATGAGCTATTTCGTGTGCCCGCACTGCAACCACGAGATCGATATCTTCTCGCGCGGCGGGGCGGAGAAGATGGCACAACAGTTCAGCGCGCCATTTCTCGGCAGCATTGAACTCGACCCTGAAGTGCGCAAGTCCGGGGACGGCGGCAAGCCGATTGTGCTGGAGGGCGAGAATTCCCCGCACGCCAAGTCGATCTTCGCGTTTGCGCGGAGAGTGGTGGCCCGGGTGAGAGAGATTAAGGCTGGGGAGTCGGCCAGCGTGATTCAGATTCAGTAGTGGAAAATTATCAACACAGAGGTCGCGAAGGAACTCAGGGTAAGGCCTCTGTGCGACCCGGTGTTCTCTGTGTTTTAGCTTTTTCGCCGCTTCGGGAATCGCGACCGCCGCCAAACAGCATCGGGTTCCCCATCTGTCAGGATTAAGTCTGCCATGATCTCTCCGAGCGCCGGTCCATGCTTGAAGCCGTGGCCCGAGCCGCCGCCTAACAGCCAGAGGTTATTCATTCGGGGATGGCGATCCACGATGAAGTTACTGTCGGGGCTTTGCTCATATTGGCAGACGCGGGTTTCGATCAGTGGAGCGTCTTTCATCGCCGGAAAGCGAAAGGCGAGATATTCGCGAACGCGCTTTAGCGTGGCTCGGCTGACGACTCGCTCGCCGCTCGTGGGATCGAAGATGGGACCGCGGGTGTCGTCGGCTACTTTGAAACCGCGACGATCGCTTCCGGGAATGCCGTAGAAGAAGCGGTTGCCGTGGTCGCCCCACACCGGAAGATGCGCGTCGGTGAAGCGGGAGTCTCCGGCGGGTGTGCCGAAGAAAAAGACGTCCTGCTTGGTGGGGCGGATGAGGCCGCCTAGAGTTTCAGGAAACAGCTTGCCGAGCCACGGGCCGCAGGCAAAGACATAGTGATCGGCTTTGAGTCGCGAGCCGTCGGAGAGCGTCAAGCTTCCCCAACGTCCGCTTTCCAGGCCATCCCGTGAGACCGCGAACTGCCAGTATTTTCCTCCTTCGGCGACAAATGCATCTACGACCGCTTGGCAACTGGCGCGGGCATCGAGGTATCCGCACTCGGGTTCGTAAATTCCCCAGCGGACGTCGGCGAAGTTGATCTGTGGCCAGCGTTTTTTCATCTCGGGTGGGGAAAGTTCCTGAAACTTGATCTGGGCTTGGCGAAGCATGGCAAGCGAGCCACGCTCGAAGGCGTCGTCGCGGCTGCTCACCATCCAGAGAACACCGCTACGATGTAAAAACTGCTTCTTCCAGCGTCGTTCGTATTTCTGCCAGAGCTTGAGGGCGCGGGCGGCCACTCGTGTGTAGGGCTGGTCGGGGCCGTAGGTGCCCCGCATGATGCGGGTTTCGCCGCCCGAGGCGGCGCGCGAGTTGCCTGGTCCCCAAGCGTCAAGCAAGGTGACGCGGGCTCCCCGTTCTAGAAGATGCAGGGCGGTCCAGCTACCGAAGGCGCCCGCTCCGACGACCGCGATGTGAGCTTTGGATTTCATAAACGAATTCGGTTCCAGCGAAGACATCGACCTCGCTTCATGATAGCTTCACGAATGTTAGGACGGACTTGAGCTTTTGACCGCAAAGATCGCAAAGAAAAGCGGCGAAGGATGGCAAACAAGGACAGACTTTGTCTCGCTGTGCCATCTTTGCGGCTGAAAGCTTCATTCCTGCCCCGCGCTTGACAGGTCGGGACCTCGTTTCTAGAATCCCCCCAGGATCGCAACTTTCATCCAAAAGCTAAGCTTTTGCATCTAAAATAGTTAAATGGATAAGTGGGCGCCGGTTTCTCCCCAGCGTAGCAACCTCAAAAGCAAGATAAACTAGGCTTGTGATCTATGCCATCTGATCCCAATATCGGCAAGCGGGAACGCGAAGTTCTGACGGCGATTGTGGAGACTTTTATTTCCACGGGCGAGCCGGTCGGTTCGCGTACCCTGTCGCGCTCGAGCCGGGAGGGTTTGAGTGCGGCGACGATTCGCAACGTGATGGCGGACCTTACGGAGGCCGGGTTTCTGGAGCAGATGCATTCCTCTTCAGGGCGCATACCGACCACGGACGCCTACCGCTATTACGTGGAGCAGATCACGGGAAAGGCGAAGTTGGCCCCGCAGGAAGAGAGCCTGATTTCTGACACGCTGGCGGACATCAGCGATGTGCAGGAGTTCATGGAGCGAACCTCGCATGTGTTGTCGCTGATTTCGCACAACGTGGGCGTGACCGTGGCCACCAGTGGCGCCAGGAATGCGCTGGAGCACGTTTACTTTTCGCGGTTGGGCGACCAGAAGGTGCTGGCGGTGTTGGTGACGCGTTCCGGGTTGGTGCGCGACCGCGTGTTGCGGCTCGATCTGCCGCAGGCGGAACTCGATCTTGCGGCGCGGTATATCAACGAGAATTTTCGCGGCTGGACGATGGAATCCATGCGCGCCGAACTGGAGCACAGGATTGAGCAGGAACGCAGCGAATACGACCGCCTGATGAATTCGATTGAGCAACTCTACAAGCAAGGCGCACTCGCCGCTGAAGCAGGCACGCAGGTGGTCTTCGTGGAAGGGGCGGCCAATCTGGTGACTGGGCAGGAAGACCGCAAGCGTCTGCAGGAGATGCTGAAGACGCTCGAGGAGAAAGAGAAGGTCGCGCAACTTCTCGGAGCATACCTTGACGTGAAGCAGGAGGCGGTGCGGGTGGTGATCGGGCTGGATGATACGCTGCCCTCCATGCAGAACTTCGTGTTGATCGGAGCGCCGGCGCGGTCGGGAACCGATATGTTTGGGTCGCTGGCAGTGATCGGCCCGACGCGGATGGATTACCAGCATACGATGACCGCGGTTTCCTACATTGCGCGCCTTTTTGACAAAATCCTGAATGAATCGGAGTGATCATCGTTGTTTATGCGTAAAGCAAACGGAAAATCGGAAACAAAGGATGTGAGGCTGGATCTGGAGCACGAACTGCCGCCCGGCGATGGGGATGAGAACGCCACCACGACGGTGGTGGGCGGGGAATCGTCTGAATCGGAATCGGAGTTGCAGAAGGTGAAGGCGGAGCGCGACTCGCTGCTCGACCGGCTGGCGCGTGCGCAGGCGGAATTTGAAAATGTACGCCGGCGGGCGGGCAAGGAACAACAGGAGTATCGCGATTACGCCCTGGCGGATGCGATCAAGTCTTTGCTGCCCGTAGTGGACAGCCTGGAGCGCGCGCTGCAGGTGAAGTCGGACGCGGTTGAGTTCCGCAACGGAGTGGAACTGATTTACAAGCAACTGCAGGCTGCGCTGGCCAAGCTTTCGGTGAATCCCATTGTCTCGAAGGGCGAAGCTTTTGATCCCCGATACCACGAGGCCATCGAAATGGTGGAAACCACTGACGCTCCCGATCATCAGGTGCTCGAGGAGCTGCAGCGCGGCTACAAGTTCAAGGACCGGCTGTTGCGGCCTGCGATGGTGAAGGTGTCCAGCAATCCCGGGAGCTAGCTTCCCACCTCAGTAGCGTTTTCTCACTGTCTGGTTCATTAGGAAAGGCGCTTATTCTGGCCACGAACGCAAAACGCGATTATTACGAAGTATTGTCGGTGAGCCGCACGGCGAGCGATGGGGAATTGAAAAGCGCTTATCGAAAGCTCGCCATGCAGTACCATCCCGATCGGAACCCCAACAATCCAGATGCGGAAGAACGGTTCAAGGAAGTTACGGAGGCTTACGCCATCCTGGCCGACTCGGAGAAGCGGGCTCTCTACGACCGCTTCGGCCATGCAGGAGTGGGCAGTGGGGCCAGTCCAGGCGGGGGTTTTGATGCCACCACATTCCAGGATTTCGGCGAAATCTTCGGCGAGTTCTTCGGCTTTGGCGATGCGTTTGGAGGCGGCGGGCGGCGCCGCAGCCGGGTGCAGCGCGGCGCGGATTTGCGCGAAGACTTAACCATCGAGTTCGAAGAGGCTGCATTCGGCACCGAGACGCGCGTCATGGTGCGCCGTCACGAAGCCTGCGAGGAGTGCCGGGGCTCGGGAACAGCGCCGGGGAAAGGTCCTACAACCTGCCGTTCGTGCAATGGCCGAGGGCAGGTGCGCTATCAACAGGGCTTTTTCAGCATTGCACGGACTTGTCCTTCGTGCCAGGGAACGGGCAGTGTCATTACCGATCCCTGTTCGAAGTGCAGGGGCGAGGGCCGAGTTCTGCGCCAGCGCGCGGTGGACGCGAAGATTCCGGCTGGCGTCGAAGATGGCACGCGGATTCGGTTTTCGGGCGGAGGTGAGGCCGGGCCTTTCGGCGGGCCGGCGGGTGACCTCTACGTGGTGCTGCATGTGAAAGAGCATCCGTTCTTTGTGCGCGAAGGGAACGATCTGCACTGTGCCGTTCCGCTTTCCGTGACGCAAGCGGCCATGGGCGCCGAGATTCGTGTGCCGACGCTCGAAGGTGAGCATACGCTCAAGATTCCGGATGGAACGCAGCCGGGCACCACGTTTCGCATCCGCAACAAGGGAGTGCCCGAGCTGAATGGACACGGTAAAGGCGATCTCTACGTGGAAGTGCGGGTGCAGATTCCGAGTAAGCTGAGCAAGCGCCAAAAGGAGCTGCTCCAGGAACTGGAGACTACGGCGAAGGTGGACAATCAGCCGATGATGCGGGCCCTGCTCGGCAAAGTGAAGGACATGTTCGGGTGAAACAGGTGCCAGCTCCCAGTGGCCAGACCAATCTCGCTGCTCTTACCCTCATTGGTAACTGTGAGCTGGCAACTGAACCATGACCCGCCGCCGCTTCATTGCCGATCAGGTCTCAGGCGATCGAGCCACTCTGGTCGGCGAGCATGCGGATCATCTTGCGCGCGTGCTGCGGGCTCGTGTCGGCCAGGATTTCGATATCGCCACCGGCAACGCAGTACGCCGCGGACGAATTACATTTGTAGGGGACGAACGCGTCGAGTTTGAGTTAAGCGAAGAGATTTCCGCAGGAAGCCCCGGCGAGATCATTCTGGTTCTCGCTATCTTCAAGTTCGACCGCATGGAGTGGGCGATTGAGAAGTGTACGGAGTTGGGCGTCTCGCGGATTGTGCCGGCGATCGCGCGGCGGACAGATTCTCGCCTGGCTGCTGCGTCGGTGAAACGCGTCGAGCGTTGGGAGAGGATCGCCCGGCAAGCCTCGCAGCAATCGCGTCGCGCCGCTGCGCCGGAGATTGCTGCGCCGATCAAGGTTTCGGAGGCATTCCCTCTGCAAGCGGCCTTGCGGATCGTGCTATCCGAATCGGAAGATCAAACTTTGCTGCGCGAAGTTGTGAAACCGCAAACTGCAAACGGCGGAATTGTTCTCGCGATTGGTCCCGAGGGCGGCTGGACCGAAGGCGAATTAGAGTCATTTCGGCAAGCTGGATGGATTTCGGCCTCACTGGGCAATACGATTCTCCGTGCCGAGACGGCCGCGATGGCCGCTACCGCGATCGTGGCGTCCGCCCTGTACTGGCCGCTTGTCAGTGGGACACGGCAAGCTTGACGGCCTTACGGACGCGGCCAAAAACGTTGCCTTCGGCGATACCGCTGTCGTCCCCCTCATCAATCGCCGTTCGCAGCGCGGCAAGCTTTGCTTCGTATCGCTGCTCCTCACGCTCGAGGGTCCGCAACCCGACGCGCACGACTTCGCTGATGTTTTCGTAGCGCCCGCTCTTGACCTTCTTGGCGACGAAGCGGTCAAGCTCGTCGGTCAAATTCGCGTTCCGGGTAGGCATGTAACGATGTGGCTCGTCGTGACGTGACTTTCGATGTCCCGAGTTTTCTTTCGCTCGTCAGTGCGAACAAGAGCCAACAACAGGCTCACTGAGGATCACGGTTGCAATGCGACGAAACTCGCGAGTCCAGTTTTCTGCCGATCAGGGTTGCAAATGGTTACGGTCCTTGAAGTGACCGAGATACGCACTAGGCTTCCGGTATTGCGGGGCAGCCCGGAAACTCCTTCAGGTAGGTGTTACCGATATAGCCGAGGTATTGGATTCCGATTTCGCTGGTGAAGAATCCGTCTGCGGTGTACTTGCGCAGCGTCGAGAAGAACTCGGTGCCGGGGCTTAGCCTGGGATCTTTCTCTGCGTTCTTGCGGAACGCAATGAGATCCAGCATTTCTGTCTGCTGGCCCGGAGCACATTGCAGGTAGGTCTGTCCGTAGCGCTCCATGCAGGTCGCGTCCAGCCACATGATCCCGCCCCCGAGTTGAAGTTGGAGATCCTTGTTCTCGCTGCTAAGCAAATCGAGGAATTCGGGCGCGCCGGCTTCTATCGCGCCTCCGCTTTCCTGGTCGGAAGGAATGATCGCCTGACACAAGGCTCGCAGTGTTTTGTACTGATGCTCGGGGAAAAACTTGGGCGCGTATTTTCCGGAGGATGACGCTGCAATATGCGCGCTCACCAAGCGGCGAGCCGTTTCTGCGGCTGTGAGCGGAACCACCCGCAGCATCGACCCGGCTACGGCAGAAAGGCTGAGCGATTT
>Ga0302325_10027068_pt1 | contig 11896 bp, 10 predicted proteins | sample Palsa_T0_2_FD_201948 | JGI IMG/M metagenome (GOLD analysis project Ga0302325, IMG submission 201948) | Peat permafrost microbial communities from Stordalen Mire near Abisko, Sweden - Palsa_T0_2 | ecosystem: Environmental > Terrestrial > Soil > Palsa > Peat permafrost | place: Sweden: Abisko... | reverse complement strand
ATTCGCCCCTTCAGAATCCTCGCACTTTCTTTGCTGTTAACCATAGTTAACTCGTTTCCTTTGCTAGGGCAAAGCGGGACAACCAGTGCACTGGCGGGGACAATTGCCGATAGGAGCGGCGCAATGATTGCCAATGCCCAGGTCAAGGCAACTGACGTAAACACCGGCGCTGTCCGGGCGGTCCAGAGCAACGCAAGTGGACGCTTTCTCTTCAGCCAGGTCAACCCAGGAATCTACCGGGTTGAAGTTCACGCCGAAGGTTTCGGTCTCGGGCGCTCCGAACCGACGAGTATTTCCGTGGGCCAGACCGCCACGGTCAACTTCACGCTGTCTCCCGCTGCAACCTCACAGTCCGTCGAAGTGACAGCGCAATTCGGGCTGATGAGCCTTGAGAATCCCAATACTTCTACAACTCTCGAAGCCGAGACCATCAAGAGCCTTCCCAACCCTGGCCAGGACCTCACTTATGTCGCGCAGTTTGCGCCGGGCGCGTTGATGAATACGGCAGGGTCGTCGAATGACGCAAAGGCTGCGGGCGGCTACGGCAACGTCGAATTCAACGGGCTGCCGGCAACCTCGAATGGCTATATTCTTGACGGCTTCGACGCCAACGATCCGTTTCTCGGGTTGAATATCGGCCTTTCAACGAACCTGGTCATCGGCCTGGACGCTTTGCAGGAAGCGACCGTCAATACCAACTCCTATGCGGTCGACCAAGGGCGCTATGGGGCGTCACAAGTAAACTACTTCACCAAGTCTGGAACGAACCGGTTTCACGGGGATCTGTATGAGATTTGGAACGGCTCGCTGCTGAATGCGACCGATTACTTTCTTCATGCCAACGACACGCCGGGGAACATTGCGAAGAAGCCGCGCTCCACGGTGAATGAGTTCGGCGTGAGCGTGGGTGGGCCGATTCTGAAGGACCGGGTTTTCTTCTTCACTCATTTCGAAGGCATCCGTATCGCGCTGCCGCTGGTAGCTCGAACGACTGTGCCCTCGTCTGCATTTCAGCAGTACGTGTTGCAACAACTGCCGCTGGGCGGGATCGACGCAATCAACGGAACTGTGCTACCTGCGCAGCCCCAGGAAGTCGGGTTCTACCAGAAAATGTTCGCGCTCTACAGCAATACTTCAGGTACGCCGACGCCCGTGCTTACTTGTCCGCTGGATGCGAATGGCGTACTCCTGCCGGGTACGCAAACCCCAGCGAACCTTTTCAACGGTGAGGGTTGCGCAAACATTCGCACCCGGTCGATGAACAACAGCGACAGCGAAAGCCTGATCGTGGTCAAGATCGACCACACCATCAACACGAAAAGCAGCATCTGGTATCGCTTTCAGCAGGATACTGGACTGCAAGCAGCGTATACCGATCCGATCAACTCCATTTTCAACTCGTATTCCCCACAACCGCAGCGGACACTTGTGCTCGGTTACACACGCGTCTTCTCGCCGAATCTGGTCAACCAGTTCAATCCCGGCGTGAGCTGGTATTCGAGCCTTTTTCTTCCTAACAACTACGCGCAGGTGCTCGATACCTTTCCCGTCGTGCTGGCCGGTGGCAGTTCCAACGCGCCGTTCACCACGGTTGGCGGCAACGATCAGACGTACACGCAGGGTCGCAAAGTGACGCAATGGCAAATCAACGACAATTTGATCTGGACACATGGACGCCATAGCTTCAAGTTCGGCGAGAACTCTCGCAGGCTGGACGTGAGCGATTATGATCTCGGCGAAGGGGTCGTGCCAACTGTGGTTTATAACGATCTGGCGCAGCTCACCTATGGCGCCGCGTCCACGGCGACGGCGGGCTTTCCGGTTACGCAGAAAGAGAGCATCGCGCTCGGCAACCTGGACCTGTACGCCATGGACACCTTCAAGGCCGGCCAACGATGGACACTGGTGGCAGGATTGCGCGCAACTTGGAATACCGACCCGGTTAATCAGCACGGCTTGTTCGCGCGTCCCGCGGGATCGTTTCTGGACATGGAGCACGACCTCAGCCAACCATTGAACCAGGCGATTCAGACGGATGTGCGTGACTTGTTTCCCGGCACTCCGCTGCTGAGTTGGCAACCACGCGCTTCGGCGGCATACAAACTGTCGAATAAGACGGCGCTGCACGCTGGTGGCGGCGTCTTCAACGACATCATCCCCGCGCAGATTGCCGATTTGGGCGCGACCAACGCACCGTATGCCCCTGTCTTTATGGGGGGCATTAACGGACAGGTGGGAGGCGTAGGAATTGCGCCCGGAGTGACAAACAGCGCAGTGGATGCGACAGCCGCAGCCGACCAGTCCTTTCAGAGCATCTTTCGAACGGGCGGCGCGCCTTGTGCCGGATTGCAGGCAGGCGCGCCCATCTGTCCGCTGGCGGTCGACCTGAACACCTTTCCCAGTGGCACGCTGAGGACGCCGTACTTTTTGCAATGGAGCTTGGGCTTCGAGCGCGAGTTGGGCGCGCGCGGCTCACTGCGGGTGGGCTATGTCGGCACCCGCGCCGTCCATGAGCCTTACCAGGTGCAATTGAACGGCTATCAAACAGTTTGCGTTGGCTGCTTTGCGCCCTCCGTCTACAACCAACCGCTCGACCAGCGCTTCGGTAGCGTCAACGAGTTTCGCACCGGCGCGGGCAGTCACTACAGTGGCCTGCAAACCAGCGCAGCCAAGCGATTCGGCGGACTCACGTTGCGCGGCAATTACACCTACAGCCATTGCCTCGATGAAGTATCGAACGGCGGATTGCTGCCGTTTTCCAGTTTAGGAATTCTCGCGCCGCTGCCGGGGAGCCTAAGCAAGGAATACGGCGACTGCGATTATGACGTTCGCCACAACCTGTCGGCATTCGGGATTTATGAGATGCCGTTTCATTCCAGCCACACACTGTTGCGGCAGGCGCTCGGCGGCTGGCAGATATCGGAGACGGCATTCCTGCATAGCGGATTGCCTTTCAGTGTGCTAAGTGCGCCGTACACGGCGAACAATAACGGTATCTTTCAAGGTAGTGGTCCGCAGTACGCAAACCGCGTCCCCGGCATTCCTCTCTATCGCAAGACGCCGGTTTCTGGAGTGACGCAGACCGGCAGTCGGCAATGGCTTAATCCTGATGCATTTGCTTCCGTCGTCGATCCCAGCACCGGCGCATGTGCCGGAGGAGATTCGCCGGTCAACTGCCAGTTCGGCACCTCCGGCCGCAACCGCGTCCGCGGGCCTCATTTCACGTACTCCGAGGTCTACCTAACCAAGAAGGTCCCAGTCAACGAGCATTTAACCTTCCGCTTCGATGCCCAATTGTTCAACGTCTTCAACCATCCCAACTTTGCACTGCCCAGCGATCAGGCAGGCACACCGGGGAAACCGGCAACACAAACGGGCTTTGGCGCGCTTACCAGCACCATTTCTCCCCCCACTGGCTTGCTAGGCGTCGGCCTCGGTGGAGACAGCTCCCCGCGCATGATCGCGTTTCAGGGCAGAATAGAATTCTGAATTCTGCAGAATGATAGTGCCAATCTTTACGCAACGCAGCGGGAGGATCCGGAGATGGTCGCAGCATCGCCCTGGGGTGAATGATTCTTGAGAAGATCTTCGATACGCTGGCGCGGGTAACCTGAGCCCTATGGGCAGAGGTTTACAGGGCAGAGGTCGTGGGTCCATTAAAGGTCCAATAAGGGTTGCCAAGGGTTCCTCAGGGCGCTGAAAGTGGCCATTCGCTACGCCTAGTTACTTAGAGTTACGCGTTTACGATTTGCTGTCACGGCAGAGGTCGCGGGTTCGAGCCCCGTCGTCCCCGCCACTAAACCTAAGAAAATCAAGGGTTTGTGGCAGTAGACCAAAGTGACAGTCACGAAAAAGGGTGCTGGCGAGGGTGCTGAGCATTTAGCTTGCCTCCTCCAGATGCTTTTCAGCGGTACTTCCTACCCCAACATTTTCCGCCTCAAGTAGCTTCGACGAAGTGCGCGAGGGTGCTGGCGAGGGTGCTGAAATCGTCTTCTTTCCCGCATCCAGAAACATCTGCATCACTCGGTCGTTGGCTTCCCGCTTGGTTGAAGAGATGGCCCTCGTATACACCTCCAGCGTGATCCGCGAGTTGGCGTGACGAAGCAGTTCTTGAGCCGTCTTCAAATCGACCCCGGCCGCACGAAGGTTGGTCGCGAGCGAATGGCGGAAGCGTGATCAAAGATGACGGACATGTTGTTCGTCGCAAGTTCACCTTGCTCGAAATGCGCACACAACTATGAGAACGTCATCGAATCCGTGACGTTTCTTGGATTCGCCGAGTTCACCTTTGCGATTAAGGTTGCGATGGAGGATCGAGCCGCGTTCTGCAGAGCACCCGTTGGCTCACGCAGACCTTCCTCGGAGAAGCGACTACATTGACTTTGATGGCGGCCACAAGGAGGCTCGCCGATTCTGGAATAAGCGCCGTTCCTGCAACGCACACTCCTGGATTTGCCACGAAAGCCTCTCAGCCCCCAGGGGCTTTCGTGTACTAGAAGACTCCTGTTCAGACGATCTGTCTGGGTGCTCGCGTTGCGCCGTTTCCAATTCACTGAGGCTATGGACGCGGAACTCCCAGGTGGTTGAGAGTCAACTGTTCATCCCTGGCTTGATCAGAAAGCATTCGGCTGAGGTCTCAATTGCTCGCTTGGCCGCGCCCAACGCTAGCAATCGTTGTGTTTTCTCTGGAGACAGGCATGAGCCATCGGAATAGCACAGTTGCACTAAATCCACCAGCGAGTTGCGCAGCAATGAACCCGGCCACATCGATTGGGCGAATGCCCACGAACGTGTTGGTCGCGGAGCGAGCCAGCGTGACCGCTGGATTGGCGAAGGATGTGGATGCGGTGAACCAGTAGGCTGCGGTGATGTAGGCTCCTACGGCGTAGGGGACCGCGTGAGGCCGGGATCGCGCACAGCCCCATATCACGGCCATCAATCCAAAGGTGGCGATGAACTCGCTGAAGACCTGAGCGCCGCCCCTCCTGGCATGGGCAGAAAACGAGAATAACGAGAAGCCAAACATGAGGTGAGCGACGGCCACGCCGGAGTAGGCCCCTGCGATCTGTACAAAAAGGTAGGCAGGAACGTAGCGCCATGAGATTCCGCCAACGTATGCGTCTGCAAGTGTGACGGCCGGATTAAAGTGGGCCCCAGAGACGGAGCCGAACGCAAGGATGAGCGCAACGAGCGCGGCTCCCGTGGCGATGGTGTTGGCGAGCAACGCCAGTGCGACATTCCCGCCTGCAAGACGCTCTGCCATGATTCCCGATCCAACCACGGCGGAGAGAAGCAACAGAGTACCAATGAACTCGGCAGCGACGCGCCGCATGAGCGTGGGCTTCATGCTTTGCCAATCCTGGTGATTTCTTCCTGAATAGCCAGCCCCTGGAGTGTTGAAAATGGAAGGGAAAGGAAGAGTCCGATGCGGCGATCGAGGACTACGAATGCATCGCGAAACGCGCGGACGATTTCCTCCGGCGTCCCTTTGACGGCGGCGGGGTCCGGGATGCCCCAATGAGCGGTCATGGGCTGGCCGGGCCAATAGGGGCATGCTTCATTGGCGGCGTTGTCGCAAACCGTGAAGACAAAGTCGAGGTGGGGCGCACCGGGGGATGCGAATTCGTCCCAGAATTTGCTGCGCAGACCCTCGACGCTGAAGCCGGCTGATCGAATCTGAGCGAGCGCTTCAGGGCGCGGCGAGCTGGAGGGATGGCTGCCCGCGCTGTAGGCGGTGAAGTTGCCTTTGCCCTTGTGGTTCAGCAGCGCTTCCGCCATGATAGAGCGCGCGGAGTTGCCAGTGCAGAGGAAGAGAACATTATAGTGTTTGGACATTTGGGGTCAGCCCTTGAGGGTTGCCGCAGCGGGGGAGCAGCAGCCGGGTTGGCAGCAGACAGCCTGGGGCTTGGCAGCGCGGATGAAGGCACTCAGGAACTTACCCTGGATTTGGGCCGCGATGGCGTCTACGTCGATGCCGGATGTACTCAGAAAGTTGCGGGCATCCTCGACATCGTATACGCGAGTGGGCTCGAAGGAGACGTCTTGAAAGCCCGCGGCGAGGAGCTTGGATTGATAGTCCTTCTCGTCAAGGGCGCCGGCTATGCAGCCGACCCAGAGCATCATGCTTTGGCGGACGGCGTCCGGCACCGCGCCGCGCACCACGACATCGGAGACGGCGAACCTGCCGCCGGGCTTGAGCACGCGGAAGGCTTCACCAAGAACGCGGTCCTTGTCCGCTGAAAGGTTGATCACGCAGTTGGAAATGATGACATCGACAGAGTTGTCGGGAAGGGGAATGTTCTCGATTTCGCCCTTGAGAAATTCGACGTTAGTGACGCCGGCCTGGCGCTGGTTCTCGCGCGCGAGGGCCAGCATGTCGGTGGTCATGTCAAGACCATATGCTTTTCCGGTTAGGCCAACGCGCCGAGCAGAAAGAAGCACATCGATACCGCCGCCGGAGCCGAGATCGAGCACGACTTCGCCGGGGTTGAGCTCGATCAAAGCGGTAGGATTGCCGCAACCAAGGGAGGCAAGGACTGCCTTTTCCGGGATAAGGCCCAGTTCATCGGCGCTGTAAAGGTTTGTAGTAATGGGATCGCAACAGCGAAGCGCCGGATCGCAGCATATTTGAATGCTGCCGGATTCGGCGACAGCTCGCGCGGCGTTGCCGTACTTCTCTTTGACCTGGTCCTGAACCTCGGTGGTTGTGTTCATTCGATTTCCTTTCGTATGCGGTAAAGCGAATATATCGTGAACTGGACATATCTGTCAATGCGTATATTATGAATGTATGAGTTCGCAGCCAAAATCACCCGACCTAGTCCCCTTGCTTGCAGCCCTTGCTGACCGGACGCGGCTGCGCCTGCTCAATCTGATTGCAGGCCGCGAGGTGTGTGTCTGTTATCTGGTTGAGATTCTGCGGCAGGGCCAGCCCAAGATCTCCCGGCATCTCGCATACCTGCGCAAAGCAGGTGTTGTGGCGGCCCGAAGAGAAGGAAAGTGGATGCACTACCGTGTCGAGCGTCCTCAAGATGCAGCGGCAGTTTCGATCCTCTTCGCGGTGTTCGAATCATTCAAATCGGATCGTGAGATGCAGTCAGATCTGAACCGGCTCAGCCGTGCTTGCTGCGAACCAGAGCGCTTCGTCTCGCTTCAGGGCGTGCCTATCCCAATCCAATCGGAAGCGGCCGTGGTGTAATTGACTCCCGCGCAAGTTTCCCCGCTGAGCTTCTGAGGGGCGGCGACCAGGGGTCACGGAAGGCGGGAGCCCCCGCCAACTGGCCTCACACGCGTCAATAGACACATCATCGCCACAACCTTGCTCTGTGCAGCACGCTTGTCAGAGGTCACGGCTTGCGTGTAGACCTCCAACGTTGTCCGGTCGTCCGCGTGCCGTAAAAGCTCCTCGACGGTCTTCCCACCTTCTCCGTTCGAGTTGAGCAGAGTGCCAAGGCTCAGGCGGAAAGTGTTATCTCCAGTCGCGTCACACTTAGCCAGTACTTGTCAGATCCTGCCGGATGCCAACCAGCGCTCAAGTCGATCGGCATAGGTGCGGCTCGATCGATGCTCCGAGCCGTCAGAGAGCTTCAGCGTGAATTCGCGGTTCTCGATGGATCGCAGTTCCAGTATGCCTTTGGACCGCACAATGCGGGAGCGATGTATGCGAAGAAACTTCGCCGGGTCGAGCCTCTGTTCGAGAGAAGCCATGGTCTCGCGCACCAGGAAAGAGCGACCGTTGACGTGCAGTTCAACGTAGTCGCCGGCAGCCCCAATCCACTCAACATCCTCTGCCAAGACAATTTGAATGCGGGATCCGGTTTGTACCGTAAATCGGGAGGCGGATCCATCCGAGGCGCGTTCCAGCATTTTCATAACCCGCTGTGCCATGTCGGCCTTTGATGCGGAATCGACCAGATCGCGAGCTCGACCGACCGCTGCCGCGAATCGTGTGTCGTCCACCGGTTTCAACAGGTAATGCAGCGCATGGACATCGAATGCCCGCAAAACATGTTGCTCATACGCTGTTAGAAAAATGACGGCAGGCAGGTTTTCAATAGGCAGCGCGCGCAGAACGTCGAAGCCGTCCATGCCCGGCATTTGGATGTCAAGGAACACAACATCGGGAGATCTTTCCAGAATTCTCTCCACCGCGGATCGCCCATCTCCGCATTCTCCAACGATCTCAACATCTTTGAATTTACGTAACCTGAGGACGACGCCACGACGCGCCAAGGGTTCGTCGTCGACGATTAGAACGCGCACGGTGACGCCTCCTGCAGATTCCGAGTCCTGCGTAACGGCAATTCCAACATCACTTCGCAACCGCCCCATTCAGGCCAGCCAAGCGTGAATTCGAAATCTGTGCCATAGAGTGTTTTCAGGCGCTCCGCCGTGTTTCCGAGACCGATTCCATTTCCATTCTTTTTTTGCTCGCCCTCACCACGACGTCCGGAGTTCGCGATCACGATACGCAACCTGTCGGCATGCAGCGCGCTCTTGATAGCAATCCACCCACCTTCGATCAATGGCGCCACTCCGTAGCGCACTGCGTTCTCAACCAGCGGCTGCAGCAACATGCTCGGCACCAGGGCATCCCGCGTTTCCAATGGAACAGCCATATCGATTCTTAGCCGCTCCCCCAGCCTTGTTTGCTCGATCGCCAGGTACCCTTCGGTAAAGGCCAGTTCCTGAGAAAGCGTCACTTCTGCTGTGACTTCGGAATCCAGGCTTGTGCGCAGAAGATCTCCGATCTGCGCGAGCATCCGCGTGGCTGCAGGCGCATTTCCATCCAGAACCAGAGTGGAGACGGCATTGAGCGAGTTGAATAAGAAATGAGGATTCAATTGATACCGTAATGCAAGCAGCCTTGCCTCTCGAACCTCAGACTCGGCGCGAAGCAATCGCTCCTTCTCCATGCTCGAATGCTGCCATTGCTTAATGCTGAAATACAAACTGCACCACATGAAGAGAATGAAGAAAGACCACATCAAAACTGTAACCAAAGCGTGCCAGGGCACATGATAGTGATTGACATTCCGCAAAATGAGGCCGGCTGCGCAGGCTACAGGAACGGATGTGACCATGGCCGCCGCGGCTGCTTTCAATTCAAAAGCGATCCACGACTGCGATTGTCGCAGCAGCCAACGGCAAAAAGGGCGCAGGGCACAACTTCCGAGGAACATGAAGAAGATGGGCACCGTCTCTTCATCGATAAACACACGCTTAGTCAAGAGATTATGAATGGATTCCAGAAGGTCGAAAAGATAAAAGCAGGACCATCCGACGATTTGGATTTGCCAGAAGGACCGCAAATTCAGGACATTCTCTCGACTCATAAGTAGCATTTTAGCTTAGGTGACGAAGCCGCGCCGCACGGTCTGGCGCGTAAGACCTTCGACTCATCGCATCTCTCAATCGCCTAGCGGATTATGTCCGGCTTATCAATTTCATTGAGCTAGGCTCTGAGCACGGGTTTACGTGTTTATCGAAGACACAGGGCGGTGCAAGAAACCAAAAATGCCGAACCAGAAGCGGAACCAAACTGCGCGGCCCGCAAGGCCATGTTTGAGACAAGAAGAAATCGAAATTCAACTTTGGAGGATACGATGCGATTCTACACATTCTCGAAATTCGGTTTGGCGCTTTTTGCTTCCGCGGCGATGGTCCTTGGAGGCGTGCTCATTGGAACTGGAGCAGCCCCTGCGGCTTATTCGCAGTCACTACTAGCGGGTGACATTACAGGTACAGTTCTCGATCCGAGCGGGTCGGTGGTGACAGGCGCTACGGTTACTGCAACGAATAAGTCAACGGAGGCGACGGCATCGGTAAAAACGGATGCCCAGGGCGCTTATCGCTTTGCTCTGTTGAAGCCGGGAGTATATCAAGTGTCCGTGAAGGCGGACGGCTTCAAAGAGGAGTCTGTGGAAGCCGTTGTTTCGCTGGGCCAAATTGCGACCGTGCCGCTCCACTTGAATGTCGGCAGCGAAGCCCAAACGGTTGAAGTCACTGAAACCGCGCAGCTTCTCCAGGCAGATTCGGCGGAGCTGAATACCTCCTTCAGCTATGAACAATTACAGAGCGTGCCCAATCCAGGCGGCGATATCACTTATGTGGCGCAAACTGCGCCTGGCGTAGTAATGAACACTACGGGGGGCGACGGAAACTTCTCGGTGTTTGGCATGCCGGCAACATCGAATAACTTCACCATGAACGGAATGGAAGTCAACGATCCTTTTCTTAATTTGAACAACTCCGGCCCTTCGAATCTGCTGCTGGGCTTGAACGATGTTGCCGAAGTCAATGTGGTGACCAATGCGTACGGCGCACAGATGGGACAATTTGGAGGGGCGCAGCTTAACGCAGTTTCACGCTCCGGCGGAAATGCATTTCACGGCAATGCGAACTATTGGTGGAACGGCCGGTCGATGAACGCAAATGACTGGTTCAATGCCGGGAACCCGAAACCCTTCTCCAACTCGAATCAGTATTCCGCCGCGGTCGGTGGGCCGATCAAGAAGGATCACACATTCTTCTTTGCCAATTGGGAGCAACTGTCGTTTATCACGGCTCCGGTTCAAGTGGTGTTGTTGCCCTCGGCGTCCTACGAAGCGGGAGTACTGGGGAGCGATGGCCATTGCGATAATGCGAGCAGTTCGTTGTACGCCGCGGGGACCGGCGGTGAATGCGCCTTTTACGCGAATGCATTTTCGCTCTACAACGGCACAGCTAATCATGCAAACGCAACCGTGTTCTCTCCCGATCAACTGCAACTCACTGTTACGCCGAAAACGATATTGAATGAGCATCTTTTCACTTCTCGCATCGATCAGAGCTTCGGCGACAACGACAAAGTGTTCGGCCACTTTAAGTATGACGAAGGGACTCAGCCGACTGCTACCGATCTGATTAATCCGGTTTTCAATGCGAATTCTGTCCAGCCTGACTACGAGGGGCAGCTATCGTGGACGCATATCTTCTCTCCCAGGGCTGTGAACCAGTTACTCTTGACCGGATCGTGGTATAGCGCGATTTTCAAGATGGCCAACCAGACAGCAGCAACGGCGGCTTTTCCCGAGACACTTAACTTCAGCGCCATAGATGGATATTTTGCCGATCTGAATACCGACGGATTCGCCTTCCCCGAGGGTCGCAATGCTAGTCAGGTGCAGTTGGGCGACGACTTCAGTTACAGTTTGGGCAAGCACACTTTGAAGGCAGGAGTCGGCTTTAAGAAGGACTATATTTCGGATTTCGATGTGGACGAGTTCGCGACTCCGCTCGTGCTTGACTGCGGGAGCGCCGCGACCTGCGCCGCGTCAGTATCAGCAAATGCGAACCTGTTTGGTCAAGGTGTTTCGGTTGAGGCGCTCGAGAACTTTACCACGCACCCCGATTTGGGCATTAGCCTGTATTCGCTGGGCGTGTATTTCCAGGACGATTGGAAACCGACTCCAAATGTGACTTTGACACTGGGGGCACGCGTAGAGCGGAACTCGAACCCGAGCTGCGCACAGAACTGCCTATCCAACTTCGGAACCAATTTCGGCAACTTCGTAGCGAACATCGGCAACGCGTTTGACACGACGCCGTATTCGTCCATGATTAAAGCAGGGCAGAGCGACGCCTTCACCAACTACCAGCGTTTCATGGTCGAACCTCGCTTCGGGTTCACTTACTCGCCTTCATTCGACCGAAATACGGTGGTGCGCGGCGGAGCCGGATTGTTTACCGATGTATTCCCAGGCATCATCGCCGATCAGGAGTTGGGGAATGCGCCGTTGGATCCGGCATTCATAATTTATTCGGGCGGGATCGATCCATCGCAGAGCTACAGTTCGGCCAATCAGGCTGCAACATTGAATAGGGCTTTTCAAAACGGTTACGCGAACGGCGGCAG
>Ga0302325_10027067_pt1 | contig 11897 bp, 14 predicted proteins | sample Palsa_T0_2_FD_201948 | JGI IMG/M metagenome (GOLD analysis project Ga0302325, IMG submission 201948) | Peat permafrost microbial communities from Stordalen Mire near Abisko, Sweden - Palsa_T0_2 | ecosystem: Environmental > Terrestrial > Soil > Palsa > Peat permafrost | place: Sweden: Abisko... | reverse complement strand
ATGCGTTCCCGCATCTTGTCAACGCGGGAAAGTACTCTGCTACGATTCTCATGTATATGATGCTGAGTCTTTGGCGAATTGATGGAACAATCACGTACCAGGCTCTATTCGTTGTATTCGCATCGGTGAATACTCTCTATTGCTGTACCTCCCTTTCTTTGAAACACACTCACTCCAGCGTTCTGGGATATCTTTATGGATTGGTCACTTGGACAACCTCATGCAGAGCATACATTTCTCCGAGCCGATCTAGGTTACAGAAATCCATGGGTACCAACATCCCTAAGTTCCATTATAACTCGATAGGTTTACTACGTCGCCATGTTCATTGACCCTATCATGCGATCGTCATGGGTCTTCTACGTTGCCTTCCCCGGCCAAAAACAACACTCCGCTGCAACCTCCTTCTTCATCGCTCTAGGTGAAGTTTTCCGCCGCTTCATCTGGAACTTTTTCCGTATGGAAAACGAACATATGACCAACGTCGGCCACTTTATAGCCGCCCGCGATGTCCCCCTTCCATTCTCACTGCCCTCCCCCGGAGCGACAGGCGAAGCTGTCCTTGAACAGCAACCCACGCAGGCGGAACGGAATCTCGCAGGCAAGACAATGGGCACTGTACGCAGGGGAATGGTTCGTATGACGAGTTCGTTAAGGATTAAACATGCGGAAGATTTCGGAAGGAAACCAGTTCATGATAAGACGCAAAAGGGGGATTTGCCCGATGAGAGTGATGATTATTCGAGTGATGGGACTCCAGAAGAGGCTCAGGTGCCGACTGACGGGATGGAAACTCGGAATGTTGAGATGAGGGATATTGAGGAGGAGTAATCTCTCTGCGTTTTTGTTGGTGGGGAGATATTTATTTACTTTATTTGGCTTTGGATTCCAGTGACGTTATAGTGCGTTTGCATACATGGAGATCTCGTAGTGTACACCAGCATGTGGGCAGTGGCATATAATTTTGTATCAATACACAATTCACGGATACGGATGGTGTTTTTGAGCGGATGATACTTCATCTGACGAGAAAGACACCTAACCCGGACGATAAGGCTTATCGGGAATATAGTTGTTGGATCATCATGATCTGATCCTCGTCACACGGGTCGCCTTTCCGTAATGGCTTCTTTAGACGGCGATAAGGAGTTTTCGCCTTACGATCCTCGAGGGAAACTATTCGGGTAAACCTGGTCAAGGAAATTCCCTAAGAACAGGTTTATTTGTGTAGTGACTGGAGCGGGAGCAAAAAAAGGGGTTGGCCGATCCACCGTATTCGAATTGGCTGCTCATGGAGTTGCCTGTGTTTATGCGTGCGATTTAGATGCGTCGAATTTCGATGACTTGATTGCGGAGTGTAAAGAACAGTATCCCCGTACGGAGGTATTCTCCCCATGAAACAAGAAATTGAGATCCAGGTTATTGGATACCAATATGATACGACGAGCGAGGAGAATACACTAATGTTAATTGACGATATTCTCAATCTCTGGGGAAGACTAGACATCTGGGTGGCCGTATCCCTCTTTATATCCCTCTTTCCCTTCCACAAACTCATTCTAGAACGCGGGAGTTCTCGGCCCAACCACCCTCAGCGAAACAACGCCATCAAATCTCCTGCACTGTTTCAACGTGAATGCCTGCGGACCCTTCTGGGCAGTAAAATACGCCCCCGCAGCAATGTCCAAAACATGCAGCAAGGGAACCTATCCCAACGCTACGCCTAAACCAAAAACCTATGGCTCAATCATTGTCGTTTCCTCGACTGCTTCCATTTACGGAGGGATGTGGGGACCGGCTTATACGATGACGCAGCATGCTGTTTTGGGACTTGTTAAGAGTGCGGTTGTGCAGTTGAAGGGGTCGGGGATACGGATAAATTGTATCAGTAGTGGGACGATTGATATGGGGATTGAGCTTAGCAAGGTTCAAATCTCACGAAGTTTATGGAATGTTAATTTTGCAGTTTCAGGAGGAGCAGAATGGATTATCAGCGGGGAGGGGTGTTGGAGTGAAGAGTAAACTTCAGAATGCTGAGCATATTAAGGAGACGATTCCGTTAGAACGACCTGGTGAGCCTGAGGAAGTAGCGAAGGTCGTCGGATTCCTAGCTTCTGGGTTCAGTTCTTATGTCCAGGGCGCTAACATTGTAATTGATGGCGGTAAGCTCTTGGTCAACGCTCTATCTGAATGTTTAGGGGCTACAACAGTGAATCCTCTCTCACTTCCCCTTTAAGGTCATGGGATCCGAGAGGTTTTTCGTAAGCTGTGTGTTGAATATACATGGAATCGGAACATAAAACATAGGATATATTTAGTTAGTCCCTCAAATACCCCGTATTAAACAATTCTGATATTTCGACATTATCTACCAAGTACCGTCTGTCTGAACTTGAGCTGAGATTGATATCTTATCGTGATAGCCGAGACTTTAAGTCAAGGTAGCCTAGTTCCTCGTCTCTCGTTGGCCAATTTCTCCTCACCCCTCTTCGAGCTCCCATTCTGATCATTGATCCTCAAATCGTAACAGGTTATGAGCCCGGAATATGATTTGCGATCGTCCTCATCATTTGCCAAGTCGGCGTCTGCATAGCCGATAAGTTGAGGTTTGCTCGCCGAATAAACCTGTTTGAGGTTTGCTGGCATTGGTGATGACGCCGGTTTAGCGTCTTGCATACCGAATCGGTGGAGAACTCGCTCCAAGTAGTGTTCTTGGGAGAGGAGGACGATCGCAAATTAAATCATACTCCGGGCTCATAACCTGTTACGATTTGAGGATCAATGAGCTCAGAATGAGCTCCAGGCGCAAGGAATGGACTTGGTGTTGTGACAATGTTGATGATGATGAATTTGCTATGGAGATGTGACTGGCCTTATTATTAAGGCCAGATGACCTAATTTAGCCCTAGCTATATTCTCAGGCCCTCCGGGGTGAGGAGATTGGCCAATGAGAGACGAGGAACTAGGCTAAAATCAAGGATCTGCAAGCGACACCGTCACACCAACAACACGCTCACGACCAACCATGCCTTCTGAATTGAATACTCACGAACTCGACACCCTTCGACAGAAGTCCCTAGATGGTAATCCCTGCTATTACTGTATTGAATACTACAGCGCGGAATGTCGCATATTGTCCCTACTCCAAGTTTCGCGTCGGTTGCGCGATTCTGACACTTTCTGGGGAGTGGGTCATAGGTCTCATATCCATGGCTCGAGCTAATTCTCAGGGGCAAACGTCGAGAACGCTTCTTATGGTATACTATCGGGATCTTACCGCTAAGTATAGGCGGTACCATCTGTGCTGAACGGACAGCCATTGTGAAGGCCGTGGTATGTCCCCATTTTCGATAATCACCTGACGCTCTTAGACAGAAGGACACAAACAGTTCCGTGCAATCGGCGTAGCGACGTATTTCCATCGCTTATCTCTTCTAATTCAGGGACTTGGAGTACTCGGCTGCACCGTGCGGTATATGTCGACAAGTGTAGCGCGCTTATGACTGCGGATTTGATGGTAGGATTCGAGAATTCGCGCCCACTGTTCCAGTGTATATGTTCACATCCAAAGGAGACCACGAAATGATGACCCTGGACCACTTGATGCCTAAATCATTCGGTCCAGAAGACTTGTCTTGATCATGAAGAATACTCCATCGAAATCATATATAACAACTAAATTCAACTAAATTTTTCATACGATGGATCTATATGCGAAAGGGTATTGAGACATTCACAAGTTCGAATTTAGAGTTTGGGCGATTCACTTTTGTTAGCATTGGCAAAATTGTTGGCTAGGGGAAGCTGGAGAGGGGCATGGGGAAGGAAGTACGTTTCGAATAGATATTGGTATGCTTCTCCGACTTCCTTGACCATATCGCTTGCTTGCATGGCGCGTTTCTTCTTCGCGAAGGCCTGTCGCGAACAATATCGTGCGGTACAACATGCTCCAAAAGCTGCCAGCGCAGTCAACTCTTCATCCTTCAACGAGTTATCATGTCTATCATATCAATTCCCACGCTCAACATAGACTTGAAGTGAACTGGGGGGGAGGACGCGGTGGGGGGATACTTCCATACTCCCTCGGAGTATAATTTCTTCCAAGCGAGTAAAGTCCCCAAACATCCCGTCAACACATCCCCTTGTCCACCCGTCCTTTTCAGCCCCCCCTCAATATCAACAACCATCGTCTCCCTGCCATTCGAAATAACATCCTGCCTGCCCTTTTGAATAATCGTCACCCCCCCAAATTTACGCGCCAACTCCGCACACACGTTCTCCCGTCCGCCCTCCACCGTCGCCGGATCAACCCCCATCCTCTCACACAGACGCTGGAATTCCATCACATTGGGCGTCAGGACCGCGGACGCGTATCCGTGGATCACATCCGGCTGGTTTTGCACGAGAAAGAGGCCGTCTGCGTCGAGGACTAGGGGCATTGAGCGCTTGCGCACTTCGCTGATGATGAGGGCCGCGGTGTCTTGCATTAATTGGTCGCGGCCTAGGCCGGGACCGATGACTATGGCGTGCAGACGGTCTAGGAGGGGTGTGATTGTTGCGGAAATTGTTGATGCGGACTGGTCTTTCGTTGCATGCGAGGTCTGTCGCATCAATGGATGCACAATCAAGTCGGGCGAACTACCGCAGTCAGCAATCAACTCTCTCGAGTGAGTCAGGAGGGAGTACTATGATTTGATTACTGTTGCGGCGCCCGGTTCACAGATCACATGTCCCAGGTCTGCGCCAAAGTACATACACGATTGACATGAATAATATGGCGCTCCAGTATATCTACCAATTAACCTGGCACTCGAGAAAGGGGGGGGACTCTTCGCATCCGCCGATGACGCCGACTCGGCCGGCCTGGCCTTTGTGCATTTCGGCGGACAGAGGCGGAATCATCTGTTTTACTCGTTTCAGTGTTTTGAGGACAGACATTTCGTTGTAAGAAGTGATTGAAACTTGGTAGTTGGTTCAAGAGATGGGGGGTGTTGATGGGAATTGAGTGATGTTGTTGGTATGACGCGCGGTGATGACGTCGGGAAGTGATCGACCATGAAATCTCGCCCTGAATTGCGAGCGTCTGATTTGTAGGCTATCTACGGGATCGTAAGGGGCAAGTGTATTAGATAGGCTACTATATTGTATCGATATGGAAACTCTTGTAAGAAGACTGAGCAAGTAAAGGAGACCAAATAACTCCAGCAAAGAAACGAGCTGTACGAGAGGGGAAGGACGCGTGTTAATTATCAATCTTAATTGGAGTCAGACAATTAACCACAGGATTATGTAACTGGCCGCTTCAACCAACCGCCAATCATCGTGAAGTCACAGAAAAATTTGAACAGCGCGACCGTTCAAGCAAAACAAGCTGAAGATGTCCGCGCAGGAAGTCTCAACATCTTCGCCGAGCATCCCCCAATCAACAACCGTCGACGGCGTTCGCGTATCAGGTACCCCCAAACTCACATAACCCCTCTAATCCGCAGGCAAGCAATGGAAAGCCAAAGCAGTCCCGAACGTAAACCCCGCGCTTCGCACCTCGTTTTCCAAGCGCATCCAGAAGAACAAGCAGCTCGAAGCGACCAAGGCGCTAGAGCGGCAACTCAACGAGGAGCGCAAGCAAGCGGAAACGGTACCATACAATATACAAGGACAAGAGTAACTGTTAGGATAAGAAGGAGGCGTCGAAAGCCCGAAAGGAGGCCAGGGAGGAGAAAGAGCGGTACGAGTTGATGAAAGCTAAGGTATCATGGCCGGTGATATTGATGATGGCTAAGTGTGTAGATGCATGCGAAACTGGTGGAACGAAGGAAGAAGAGGGAGAAGAAAAATCGGCCCAAGTGAATGAATTCGAAGTGTTGAGATAAACTACTTACATACCTGGCATAGCGGAATTAAAGTTGTTCTTTTTTGCGTTGACGTGATGTGTTGAACGGAATTGTTTCCGGGAGTCGTGGGGGCGTCGGATAGTTGTGTAACCGTAATAACGTCGGCTGCGATACAGGCGGTGGGGTCTTCGGGTCCACTTCATCATGGAACTTCTGATTTCTTCCAGTTGATGCGCTGACGCTTGGATCTACATAATTTAATTGCTACATATGTACATATGTCGTATCATTCTTGGGAGGTCCTTGAGATAGGGTCTCTGCATGCGTCACATAAGTCGTCTTCAAACAGCGCAAATTGGATACATAATTAAATTGATTAATATCCACGCTGATGTCCCTTGCATATATTTGGTCTACATAACATACATAGTGAAATGGGATCGAAATGCGATGACGACTATAAATTATGCGATTGTCCACGACGGACTCGCAAAAGTTCCCCACTTTCATAAGATTAGAGTCGCATCTGATATCTGCATTGTCCGGGATTCAGCGGCATCTTATTTGCATTCTCATGTGAGAAACTCGGTGATGGCTGGCTGCCCCAACGAAAAGATGTCCGGGGTTCGTCGGCAACATTTTAACAAAAAAGTAGCCGAAGCACGTGACTGACGGCGAAAATTGCAGCTACAACAGTTGCAGCGTGGGCCAGAGGGTTGGTCGAACAACCTTAAAAGCCCTGTGCGTCGAGCAACTCTAAAACACCCGCAGTGGACGCTCACGGTGCGCCTTTCTGTTTTAAGCCGATAGGGGAGGGGGCATTGATCGTTTGCCTGGAGAATCCGTACACAGAGATAACATCGCCGTTGTGTGGGGTGGCCCGTGCTTAGATGTGTTTCATTTTGGGTCGGCAGTTTTTCCGGTGGCGGCAGCAAACTCAAAATTTCACGAGGTTGCATATAATTTCCCATAAATGAACGAACCGCCGTCGATGGGATTTCTTGCTGGCCCGTAATTCGAGTCGGGCCCCCAATGCAATGACGCAGGGTGCACCGTGCTGCGCCGATCGGTCTCGCTAAAGGCAAATATTACGACACCGCGCGGCTATGTTTCTGATCCCCACTGCAGATTGACAGCTCAGCATGTCTCAAGTGGCAGCCCTCGCCGCATTCCTTGTGCCTTGTGCCTGTGGACGCCATTCTCGCATGGCCAAAAGCTGCAGCTGCAGTCCGGGCTGATAGGAGACTCTCAGCCTGGCAAAAGAAGGTTTCGGTAATAATCATTAATATTACGTAACGCTCGAGCGCCTCACAAATTCGCACTTTTGCCACCCAACCGTTGCCGGGCACTTTCGGAGTTTGCCCTCGAACTCACGGATTTTTGGCTAAGACAAGGGCTCTGTGTGGTTCGTTGTGGGCCCGCTGCAGGACAGGGTCGGGGATCGCCGAATAGAAGTCTTGGAATTAGACGAAATTACTGGAAACACTTAAACGAGAGTTTGTACGCCGTATTGGCGACTCAAAAGAGGGAAAAATTTGTCTCGCACTCTCGTTTACCTGCCGAGTCAGGATTAGAGTTTTGTAACACCATCGCCCCGAGCGGGATTCAAACCTAGTTTCACGGATGTTACCATCTCAATCCTTGTGCTCCGACCGGTCCCGCCGGCAGCCGGCAGTCCGTAGCCATAGAGCGTTACAGACGAGGAAATTTATTTTCTCGGTGACAAAATTTTTTCGTAATGCCGTTCGTTGGAAGACCACAGAGTGTGGTGGTGGCAGCAGATTGATTCGTAAAATAATAATTTTGTTGGCGGCGTCCGTCTCGCATGCCCCCCCATCCCACTCTCCCGGCTCGAGGCCCGGCACTCTAATTCCAAAAGTGTACCACCGATGATGAGCCTGTAACTTCACATTCGTTCTGCAGTCTGCGTCCTCGTCATCCTCACAGTCCTTCGCTATTCCCCGGCTCGGAAGTATCTTTTGTCTTCTCGAGGCCTTGCTTTCCCCGGCTAGCTGTCTTTATTTGCCGCCTTAAAGTCCTGTTTCAGATCACCTGCCTGGCTCACGGTCCGCCCTGATTTTCAGCGCCAACAAATTCGAATTCGCTCTGTGCGCTGCCTACAGTTCAATTTCCGGCACCACCGACCGTGCGCACCTCCGGCTGTCGCTCGAGAGCTGTGATCGTTCATTGCGTCCCTGAACTCTGCTCGGCACAAGACGTCGTTCCTTCAACCGAGGACGCCGCAGTGCATTGTCAGACAATGAGCCTAAGAAGCTTGCTCGACAGGTAGATCCCCACTTTCTCGCCAGCGTCCAGGGAAATGGCTAACGGCGATCTAGCATTGTGGCAAAGTCTTCAGAGGCCAGGAAATGCTACGACTTGGGCATGTTCGCCGAGTCAGCGCAGCTCTGTGCCATGGTTCAGGATGACAATCATTTATGCATCCAGGCACTGCGCCAGGCCCTGGATCAACAGCGCTCTGAGGTGCCGACTGATCAGAGATCGTATCTAATGGGGCAGAGTCAGGTACACTCAGGGGAAAGCAGTATGGAGGGGTCGATGAACATGGAGCATACTCCCCCGCAGATGCTTGCGGGCGTTTCCCCTGCTTCACTAAAGGTATTTGCCACCTACATCTCCAGAGCCGCAACTAATCCTCTGTAGCGGAAACCAAGTATTGGAAGACAACAAAGTATTAGAAAGTCATCAAGACCGTCTTCGCCACCTCTGCAGCGGCAGATCGCACCGCTCAAGAACGAGCCTTCCACTCCTCCTCCGCAATCCACATATTATCAGACCGACTTCACGACTCCTCAACATCATCACATGCAAACCCCCCTTGCACGGCCACAGACGATTTTAGCCTCACAAAGTCTTCCACATGATCTCAATCTTCTACAGTCGCAAGGAGGCCCGTTCATGACTCCCCAAATCCCTCAGTCTCCGTATGCAGGATACCAAAATCAGTCCTATCCGGTTTTCCGCAGTCAACCTGGCACTCCATACTTTACGCCAAACAGATTCGTAGCGACTCCCCAGATGTATGCCTCACCGACCGTTGATTTCGGACGACAATCTCAAATGCAGGTCGGACAACACCCATTGAATCTGATAGACCCTCGGTCGAACGCGAATCTTCAGTTCCGTCGTCCATCCGAACCCACAATACCAACACACGCCCACATGTCTCATACACCAACATCTACGCCAGCCACACCAACAATCAACCTCCCTGGACAAATCATGAGCTTTGCCTCAAACCCGACAACTGCCACATCAAGCGGAGAGACCCCCTTCCCTCCCAATCTGTTACCGCAGTTGGACACTTTATTCGTCGCCTTCCTGCAAAAAGTCGTGTCGGATGAGAGTATGACAGATGGCCGTGGAGAAGCACTTCATCACCCATTACCCCCTCGCAAGCAACAAAAAGTGCATGCATTACCACTCACAAGCTGGCGACCCATAAAATTACGCATTCAAGCATTCACATCTGCATTCCAAGAAGAACTCGCACGGACATTGGCAGCGGGCATGAATCTTGCACGACATGAAGTTTCCATTAAACGTGTTCGAGAGTATCTCTGGACAAGAGACTTGATCGCCCGATATAATCCATCTGGGCGAAAAGCAAAGTCAAGAGGAAGCCATGTGTGGTGCGTGGAAGCTCGTCGAAGATCGGACGATCCTCATGCCGAGTGGGAGTTTCGACCGTGGAAACGGAAGATCCAAGTTGTTCGTGATTCCTTGGTGGCCCCCTGGGGTCAGCCTGTCAAGGTGCCTCTTAAAGTGTGGGATCCTCAAGTGCAGTATGAGGGTATATCTCCTTTTGCGACGATAACTAATAACCAGATCTAGAAGTAAAGTTCTCTGTCAGGGGACAATTGCCTTCTTGGCTCGACTGGGAGAGTGAGGCCGTTCTCGCTGGAACCCCTCCTACTCCCGCAGACGAACAAGGGTATAAAGTCCCGATCATCCTCACGGCGACTTATAATGCGTTTGGAATGGGCCATGTCATTGAGAGCCGCCTTGAATTGGATATTCGATCTCCTGGATCGGGTCTGAGTGATTTGGCATCATCACTTCGGAATGCAGCAAACGCGCAAAATGTTGCGCCCGGCAATCCCGCTATGGAAAGCGGGATGGATGGATACATTGACGACGACGACGACGATATGATGTATGTGGCCGGTCATGCTGTCTTCTCTTCGGAAAATAACACTCCACCTTCAGCAATCACACCGTCCATGACGAATCCCAATCAATTGCTTTACGTGCCAAGTCAATCCTTGCAGAACTCCCCTATGAAGCAAAATATGATGGGTCCAACGCCTCCTGCATCCGGTCCATCCCTTTCCAACCGGTCAATCAATCCTCTGACACCAACCATGTCCCCCGCCTCCCTCCAGTACAATCCCCATGGAGTGAATGCATCGCGTCAACCCTCTTCGGCCCCTCAGACCCCCCTCGGCGGCCCACCCAACCAATTATCCCTCCAAATTCCCTCCCACTCTGCCGCCGATGTATCCTCTCTCTCCGCCCCACCCGCCCAGCAAAGTAACCTCCGTTACGACATGCAACCATCCATGATGTACATGCAAAACCACATGCGCCTGAGCCCCCCTGCCTCGGAGTCCCGAATGTACGGTATTGACGAAGAAGTGAACGATATTTCTCATGGATATTTTGACGATACATACCCCCTTGAACTGGGCTCGCCGTTCTTAGAGCGATAACCCTCTTTTTAAAACAGTATATAGTCTTTCTCTTTTTCTTTTCTTGTATTTTTGTGGATTGGAGAACTGTGTAGGTTCAAAGTGCGAGGAAAGTGGCTGGGTGTACGAATGGGATCAAAATTGGACTATTTTTGTTAAAGGAGTTCGGTTTGTGGATCGATGGATTTATATGTCGAGATATGTGAACATAGACAGGAGTCAAAAATAGATGGAAGTATCTATATTCAAACATAACCTTGAGCAATGCTCAGTATCGTAAATGGGCTGGCTGTCGGTCATTCCAAGTGTGGTATGACAGGGGCGCGAAATATCGGCGAAATTGGCCGATCTATTTGTGCCTTAGTCCTTGCTTTACATAGTCGAGACTGCAACAGCCAATTACCGCTACACCTGGTGGCACGACAAGAAGGCGTTGAACGAGATCCCATGCAGTAGGCCAAGGAGCACTGAAGAATGCGGCTAGGATTCCTGCGACGAAAGAACACGGACCTTCCTCTGTTCAACAGCAGACGGAACGGCACCGGCTCCTCGTCGCCACATCGAAACATCCCGTCAAGGAGACATGTGTTTATCGGCCTGGTCATTGTTGCCATCGTGCTTCTTCTCTTCAAATCCACTTCTTCTCCCGAGCCAAAGGTATCTTGTCTGCATTGAATGCGCTTATACTCGTAGAGAAGGAAGGCGGAAACACGCTATGATATCTACTATAATGCGCGAGAAGATTTATTCAACAATCGCCTTTTCTTCATCAAGTCTGTCGCCTCGGTGTGCACCAATCTCGAGCCGAACAGTACTTTCTGGTCCCACAGCGCGAGTCGATACGCCTCACTGGGTATGGACGAAAACGCCAACGTGGGACATAAATACTACTTTGCGCTCATGCTCCGAGATTCAGCGAATCATTTACCCACCATCATCGACAATCTCCTGCGAGTGATATTCCACCTGGGCGAACAGAATATTTTCTTCAGTGTTTATGAGGGTGGCTCGAGCGATGATGGACATACGACTGCTATGGTGGAGACTATCAAGATCACCCTGGAGGCGATTGGGATTGAGCATAGTATTGAAGTTGACGGGATGAGTACGGGGAATCCGAGGGATAAGGTGTTGAAACCTTTGAAGGAGATGTACAAGGCGAATGGAAGAGTATTTAATACTGTTGTAATGATGGGAGATGATTTATGGTGCGCGGAAGAGCTGTTGGAGTTAGTCTTCCACAGTCGAGGACAAGCTGCTAGTATCACTTGTTCCACCGACGTCCGGGTCGATGTAACTCCCCCCCCGTTATTTACCTCGATAATCCTAGGGCGATAAGTTCTCCATCTCCCCA
>Ga0302325_10027066_pt1 | contig 11897 bp, 11 predicted proteins | sample Palsa_T0_2_FD_201948 | JGI IMG/M metagenome (GOLD analysis project Ga0302325, IMG submission 201948) | Peat permafrost microbial communities from Stordalen Mire near Abisko, Sweden - Palsa_T0_2 | ecosystem: Environmental > Terrestrial > Soil > Palsa > Peat permafrost | place: Sweden: Abisko... | reverse complement strand
CACCTGCTCCAGCAGGACGCGCCCTTCGTCCTTGGCCCGGGCGATCACCGCGTCGGCTTCGGCCAGGGCGTCGTAGCGGATGCGTTCCACCGCTTCGCGCGCTTCCTTCGTGGCGTTGGCCACCATGATCTCCGCCTCCGCCACACGCTCGGCGGACGCGCCCTCGCTCTGGGCCTGAATCTCGTTGGCCTCGGCCTGGGCCTCACGCATCAGGGTCGAGGCCCCTTCCTGGGCCTGCACCACAATTTTCGCGGCCTCCTCATGGGCATGGCGCAGTATCTGGGCGCTGTGCTGGCCGAGCGAGGCGGTCAGCGTCGCTTCGTCGACCACGGGATGCGCCGCCCGTTCGTCGGCCTCGGCCACCGCCTCTCGAAGCTCCTGTTCCCGCTGTTCCAACACTTCGATGCTGCGCGCCACCGACTGGAGATAGGTCTTGACCTCGTCGATGTCGAAGCCCCGCCGCACGATTGCGAAGGAGTGGCGGGCGACGTCCCCCGTCGAGATGCGGGCGGAGGAAATGGGTGAACGGCCTTCAGGCATTGCTAAAGACTACGGCGCCGCCTGGGCCGACACGTGATCCGTGGGCATCGTGCCCCCCAGGCGCTTCAGTATCCGCAACGCCTGGTCGAGGGAGGACACGGCATACACGTGGAGTTGCGGCGTGTCCTTTGACTTGGCGGCCGCCAGTTCCTGGGGTGGCACGAAGAAGACCGTGGCCCCGGCCCGCTCGACTGCGATCGTCTTCTGGGCCACCCCCCCTACATCCCCGACATCACCCTCGGCATCGATGGTGCCGGTGGCGGCCACCGTGCGCTTCCCGGTGAGATCACCGCCGGACAGCTTGTCGATGATGCCCAGCGTCATGGCCAGCCCGGCGGACGGCCCACCGATGTCGGCGGTGTGCACCGACACCTTGACCGGGAAGTCCCACGCCGTCTGCTGCGCCGTCTGGATGCCCAGGTACGCGGTGGGCTTGGTCGACGGCCCGCAGCCCGTGTCGACGAGATTCTTGGGCGGCGTGCCGAGTGTGATCTTGCGCTGCACCGTCGGGCCGGCCACGAACGCACCGGACGCGCTGATCGACGAAGCCTCGACCGTGAGCGTCGCCTGGGTCCCGGGTACCAGCCCGTGCAGGGCGTTGACCAGGTCGCAGGGCGTGGTCGTGGCGTTGCCGTTGACCGCGGTGATCACCTCGGACACCTTGAGGACGTGTGAGGCCGGCGTGCCCGGCGGGATGCCGTAGACCAGCACGCCGGCGTTCTTGCTGCTCACGGTGTAGCCCAGGTGGGTGAGGGCCGCCGCCGTGGCGTCCGACTGGGCCTGGCTCATCTGGAGATAGCCCTGGTCGATGTACTGGTTGGCGGGGGTCGACCCGACGATCTCGCCCGACGGGTACACCTGGGCCACCGACGAGAAGTATCGCTCCTGCAGGTAGGTGAGGACGTTCAGCTGCGTCTCGTAGACGTCGGTGAGCAGGATGGTTCCGGTGAGCGGATGATCGAGGTTGGTCGGGACCGTGATGAAGGACGCCACCGGCGTGGCGTCCCCCGGGGTGAGCGCGTAGTACCCGACGCTCCACCGGCTGAGGATCACCGCCGCCGCCACGAGGACGACGAGGACGACCACAATGACGGTGTGCCAGCGGCGCCGGCGGAAGCGCACCGGCGCGGCGACTTCCTCGGGTGAGGGGATGGCCGCAGCCTCCCCGACGTCGCTCGTATCCATGTCGGCCATACTCGATTCGGTGAGCGATGATCCTGCCATGGAACCCGCGGCGCGACGGCGCGCCGCCGCCCTCCGCAGGCGCCACGTCATCGCGGCGGGACACGCCGGACGAAACGACGAGGCACGCCGGGGACTGGGCGACCCCGACCCCGACGTGCAGGCGGCTGCGCTCGGCGCGCTGGCGCGCCTCGGCGCGCTCACCGTCCCCGACCTGGCTCGCGCCCTGACCACCGGCCCGCCGGCGGTACGACGACGGGCCGCCGATGCCGCGCTCTCGGTACGGGGTCGGGGCTCCCGCTCCACCCTGTACGCCCTGGTCGAAGAGAGCCTTGCCGACACCGACCCGTTGGTCGTGGTCGGCGCGGCGTGGTTCCTCGGCGAACGGCGGGTGACCGGGGCCGTCAGTGCGCTGGCCACCACCGCCCGCTCCCACGACGACGTGCGGTGCCGGGAGGCCGCGGTGGCGGCCCTGGGTGCCATCGGCCACCCGGACGGCCTTCCCAGTGTCATCGACGCGCTGGAGGACAAGCCCACCGTGCGGCGGCGGGCCACGGTCGCCCTGGCCGGCTTCGACGACCCCCGGGTCGAACCGGCACTGCGCCGTGCGGCCGGGGACAGGGACTGGCAGGTCCGTCAGGCGGCCGACGAGCTGATGGCAGCGGAGCCACCTGCCCCAGCGGAGTCGTCGGCCCAAGAGGAGCCGTCTGCGGCAATCAGTCGTCGTCGGTGAAGAGACGCTTGAGCCGGTCGAAGGACTCGAGACACTTTCCCGCCCCCTGGACGACGCACTCGAGCGGCGCGTCGACCAGGTGCACCGGGACGGCCGTGGCATCGGCGAGTCGCTGGGTCACTCCCCGCAGCAGCGCGCCGCCCCCGGTCAAGTGGACACCTTGGAACATGATGTCCTGGGCCAGTTCTGGTGGCGCTTCGCCCAGACACGTGGCGGCGGCGACCATCACCTGGGTCACATTCTCCTCCAACGCCCTCCGCACCTCCTCGGGCGTCAGCACGACGACCTTGGGCCGGCCGGTCGCCACCTCGCGGCCCCTGATCTCGGCGCCCTGCTCCCCGGGGTAGGCGAACGCGGAGCCGATGGCGTGCTTGACCGCCTCGGCCGTGCGTTCACCGATGGCCACGCCGTGCTCGTGGCGGACGTAGGCCTGAATGGAGGCGTCGAAGTCGAAGCCGCCGCACCGCAGGGCCCGCACGGCCACCACCCCCCCGAGTGAGATCACGGCCATCTCCGAGGTGCCACCGCCGATGTCCACCACCATGTTGCCCACGGGCTCATGGATGGCGAGGCCGGCACCGATGGCGGCGGCCATGGGCTGCTCGATGAGAAAACACGCCGAGGCGCCGGCCCGGCGGGTGGCTTCCTTGACGGCCCGGCGCTCCACGGCGGTGATGGCCGACGGGACGCAGATCAGCACCCTGGGCCGGTTCAACCGGCTCACCCCGACCCGATGCAGCAGGACGCTGAGCATGCGCTCGGTGACCTCGAAATCGGTGATGGCACCGCCGCGCAGCGGGCGCTCCGCCACGATGTACCCCGGAGTCCGTCCGATCATCTGCCAGGCGTCGGTGCCGATGGCGAGGACCTCACGGGTGCGCGAATCCAGCGCAACCACCGTGGGCTCGTTGAGCACGAGACCCTTTCCCTTGGCGTAGACAAGCGTGTTGGCCGTCCCGAGGTCAATGGCCAGATCGCGCGACATCGGGCCTCATGGTAAGGCCCGCCGGAGGGCCGACCGCATTTTCCCCTTTCGGCTCGGTAGCCTCACACCGTGACCCCGACACCCCAGGAGCCACCGGAAGAGGGGCCGGAGACCGAGGATTCGGGCAGTTCTACCGACGGGTTCGACCCCTCCCTGCGGGGCTGGATCGACCCCGATGACCGCCTCTGGCGACACCCCAGCGAGGTGGCGATGGGCGCCGTCCGCGCCGCACACACCCCGTTGGGAGGGATCCGTCATCCGCGCACGATGATCCTCATCGGCGCCGCGGCGACCCTGGCCGCCATCGCGTGGGCCATCGTCCTGATCTCCCCGGCTTCCGATCAGCCCGCGGCGACGACCGCCAGCGACAACGCACCCGAGATCCCCATGACCACGCTGGCCGGAGAGAGCGAGCAGGTCCCGGCGCTGGCCGCCACAGCCGGCCGCTCGGTGGTGCAGCTGCAGGCGAACACGAGCCACGGAATCGTCTCGCTGGTCGGGGTGGCGGTCGCCGAGGGCGGCCTGGTCGCCACGACCGCCAATGGCCTCTCGGGGCTGGAGAGCCTCTGGATGATCGGCACCGACGGCCGGCCGGTCCGGGCCTCGGTCCTTTCCGTCGACGAATCCTCCGATCTGGCCCTGGTCAGCGTGCCCGACGACCTTCCGGTGGCACCGTTCGCCGACGACGCCACGTTGACCGCCGGAAGTCCCGACCTGACCTTGAGCATGACGGCGCCGACCAGCGGCACCATGACCCTGCACGCCGAGGCGGGGTCGGTCACCTCCATCGGCACCATGATCGGGAGCGGATTGGCCAAGGGCATGCCCGGCATCACCTCGACGGTGCCGTCGGTCCAGAGCGAGCAACCGGGCGACCCGCTCTTGAACAGGGAGGGCGCGGTGATCGGGATCCTGTACCAAGCCGGCACCTCGTCCACCTTCCTCCCCGCCCAGTTGGTTCTGGGCGTGGTCGACGACCTCCGCTCGACGGGAAAGGTCTCGCACGGCTGGCTCGGCGTGCGGGGCACCACCGCCCCCGGTTCGGGCGGGGCCGAGGTGGCCGCACTCATGCCCGGGAGCCCCGCCACGGACGTGTTGCAACCAGGTGACGTCGTCGTCGCGCTGGGCGCGGTGCCCATCCGCTCCATGGCCGATCTGCGGGGCCGGCTCTACGTGTTGGCGCCGAACTCGAAAATCGAGCTGTCCGTCCTGGAGGGGGCGACCACCCACGTCGTGGACGTGACGCTGGGCGCATCGCCCTAGCATGTTGACGTGAGCTTCGGCGCGGGCGACCCCGACAACCCGATGGGTGGACTCCTCGGCGACCTCTTGAAGGTCATCGGGTCGGCCCCCGGCGGCGGCGATGCCTGGTTCGATGCGGCCCGCACCTTGGCCCATGGCGTGGCCACCGACGGCCAGGACGATGACAACGCCGATCCGCTCGTCCGCATCGCGTTCGAGGAGCTGGCCCGGGTGGCCGAGCTCCACGTGACCAACGCCACCGGCATCTCGCTGACCGGCGGTGGGTCGCGCGTCTCCTTCGACGCCGTCGGACCCGGACAGTGGGCGTTCCGCGCCCTCAGTGCCTACCGCCCCACGCTGCAGCTGATGGTGGACGCACAGCAACAGGGCGCCGCCTCGGTCCCCCCGACCATGGACCTGGGCGAGCTCGACGACATCTCGGGCGGGCTCGGAGGACTCCTGAGCCAGTTCGCCATCACCCTCGGCCCCGTGCTGCTGGGTATGCAGTTCGGTTCGGCCGCCGGCCATCTGGCCCGGCGGGCCTTCGGCCAGTACGCCCTTCCCCTCCCCTGGCCCGAGTCGAACACCCTCCTCCTCGTGCCCGGCAACGTGGCGACGTTCGCCGAGGACTGGAGCCTGCCCCTGCAGGAGGTGCAGCTCTGGGTCTGCCTGCGCGAGCTGACCATGCACGCCGTCTTGACGCGACCCGGCGTCCGCTCCTCGCTCCTGCATCTTCTCGGGGACGCGGCCGCCCATGCCGCGGCGTCCCAGCGGTCAATGGTGGAACGCCTCGGGGATGGGCTGGGCGACCCCGCCGCACTCGAGGGAGTGCTGAACGACCCCGAGTCCTTGCTGGCCGACCTCGTCAGCCCCGAACAGCGCCACATCTCCAACGCCCTCACCGCACTGACCACCAGCATCGGGGCCTACGTCGACCACGTGACCGCGGGCATCGCCGCCACCTTGACGTCGTCACCCGCCGCGCTGCGCGAAGCCTGGTATCGCTACCGGGTCGAGGACACCAAGGGCGAGCAGGCCTTTGCCGGCCTCTTCGGGCTCAACGTCGGCCAGGCCGAGGTGGACCGGGGGGCGCACTTCGTCGAAGGCGTGGTCGAGCGGGCCGGAGAAGATGCCCTGGCCCGCCTGTGGGCCAACGAGGATGACCTGCCCACCCCGGCCGAAGTCGACGCACCCGGCCTGTGGTTGGCGCGCATCGGCCTGCTCGACTGATCTATTCGGCCGCGTCCTCGGGGATCCCCAAGTCCCACTCGAGCGCCAGGTTCTCCCGCTCCGCGTCACGCACGACGCGCTCGCGGTTGCGGCGGAACTGGGGGTCGTGGGGGGGGAGCAACACCAGGCGGGCCAGGACCCGCTCGCGGAAGGCGTCGACCACCTCGGGCGGCCCGAAGTCGGACTGGACGTCCCAGTGGGGGGCGACCGGGCCGAGATACACCACGCGCGCATGCCCGATCGGGTCGATCAATTCCGTGGTCTCGGCTACTTCGTCCTCGTTATCCGGGGACATGGCACCTCCTGGCCTTACGTCTCATGGGGCGAACGGCCGTCAGCGTACCGGAGCCCCGGGTCCGTGGTTTCCCCGTGCCTGAGCACCGTTTTCCCCGTGCCTGAGCTCCATATTCTTACGAACTTCCTATGGGCGGGTTGTTCTCCTTTGGGGCGCATTTCTTTAGGATGGTGCGTGAAAGGGAGTGAAATCGTGAATACCGAATGGATGGCCCGGGGGAAATGCCAAGAAGTTGCGCCGGACCTTTTCTTCCCCAGTGACGGGATGGGAGTGCTGGTAGCGCAGAAGATCTGTGCCGAGTGCCCCGTATCCTCGGCCTGTTTGGAGTACGCGCTCGAGAACCACATCGACCACGGTGTGTGGGGCGGATGCTCCGAGCGTGAGCGCCGCCGCATCCTGCGCCGTCGCCGCATGTCGCAAGCCGTCACCGTCTCCTCCCACTAGAGCTCCCGGGGCCGCTGGGCCCCTCGCACGCCAAGTGGCAGGCTGGCACCGTGACCGTCGAGTGCGTCGACAACGTCAGCGAAGGTCGTGACCAGGACTTTCTCGCCCGGCTGGGTGATGCCGCCGGCCCGCTCCTCCTCGACGTCCACCGCGACCCGGACCACCATCGATCGGTCTTCACCTTGGCCGGCGAGGCGGAATCGGTCACCCACGCCGTCCAGGCGCTGGCCCGGGCGAGCGTCGCAGGTCTCGATCTCGGCACGCACCAAGGGGCCCATCCGCGCCGGGGCGTGCTCGATGTGGTGCCGTTCATCCCGTACACCCCCGGCCGCCTCCCGAGCCACGACCTCGACGAAGTCGTCGTCCTGCGCGACGCCTTCGCCCAGTGGATGAGTGCCACCCTGGGGGTGCCGACCTTTCTCTACGGACCCCTTCGAGGCGGGGAGAACCGTACATTGCCCCAGGTCAGAAGGCATGCCTTCGCCGAGTTGGCGCCCGACTTCGGGCCCCGCCATCCCCATCCCACCGCCGGTGCCACCGCCGTCGGGGCCAGATCGGTGCTGGTGGCCTACAACGTGTGGGTTTCCTCGGTCGAGGTGGCCCGCACGGTCGCCCCCCTGGTCCGCGGTCCCGCCGTGCGTGCCCTGGGCCTGGCCGTCGGCCGGCGCGCCCAGGTGTCGTGCAACCTGGTGGATCCGGCCGAGGTGGGCCCGGCGAAGGTCTACGACACCGTGCGCAGCCTCGTCGAGGAGGCCGGCGGGGTCGTCGAGGGAGCAGAGCTGGTCGGGTTGCTCCCCGCCGCGGTCCTCCGGGTCATTCCGGCCGCCCGGTGGACCCAACTGGGCCTCAGTGCCGAGAAGACGGTGGAGGCCCGCCTGGGCCGACCGGCGTGATCAGCAGCCGAGCTCGATCAGACAGGCCGCGCAGGGACAAGAAGGCGGCCCAGAGACGAACAGCCAGTTCAGGAGGCGTGCACGGCCGAATCGCGTCGCTGGAGCGCCCGGGCCCGCCGCACACGGCGACGCTCACGCTCGCTCATGCCCCCCCAGATGCCGAACTTCTCCCCGTTGGCAAGTGCGTACTCGAGGCAGTCCTCACGTACCACACAGCCTCGGCACACTTCCTTGGCTTCCCGAGTCGATGCACCCCGTTCCGGGAAGAACAGGTCTGGATCCACTCCCATGCAGTTCGCTTGAATCTGCCAGCTGCGTTCCTGGCGACCATAGAGCGTGGTCACAATGTCCACGAGTTCGCCTCCCTCGCCACTTAGGTGGCATTCGTGTAGTTACAACGATGTCATCTTTCACCACCTGGTGGCGGAACGCAAGAGCAAATACGAAAGGTTCGTGCCTGCCGTGGGCGCAGGGCCGTCCCGGAAGGGTCTGGCCCGGGGCGCGCGCCCCTTCTGGGGGACTCGGCGCAGCGCCGCGGAAGGACCGGGCGCACGGCTGATTCCAATTCGAGAGCGGTGTCCCCTCGAGTGGTACAAGATTTGGTACCAGTCCAAAAAGAACACCCGGGAGGTTCACTGCCAGCGCGAGCCAAAGCAAAAAGGCAGCGCGAGCAAAAGGGCGGCGCGAGCAAAAGGGCGGCGCCAAACCTGCCGGCGCTCACCAGCCGGCGCGCCCGCCCGACGTCAGCCGGCCGGGCGGAGAATCCGGCGGTGCTGGAGGAAGTCCACCAGCACGTAGCCACCCAGCGCGTCGGGCGTGGTGTAGAAGGTGCGGCCCCCGTTGACCCGGGCGATCTGCTCGACGAACGGGTAGTGGGTGCGTTGCAGATCGAGGGCGAAGCAGTTGATCACAATGTTGGCCCGGGTGCAACGGATGACCTCGGCCATGGTGCGCTGCAGGGTCTCGGGAATCGGGGGGTAGTTGAACCAGACCTCGCCGGCGTCGTCGATGTGCGCCGTAGGCTCCCCGTCGGTCACCACAATGATCTGCTTGGTCCCGTGCTGGTGCGCCAGCATGCGCCGCCCGAGGGCCAGGGCGTGCTGGAGGTTGGTCCCGTAGACGTAGTCCCACATGGCGGTGGGCAGCTCGTCGGGACGGATCTCCCGGGCCACCTCGGAGAAGCCGACAATGCCCAGGAAGTCACGGGGGAACTTGCTGCTGATGAGGGTCTGCAGTGCCATGGCCATCTTCTTTGCCGGGACGAAGTTGTCCCGCATGGGCATGGACATCGACAGGTCGACCAGGAGCACGGTGGCCGAGCGGGATAGGGCCTCGGTCTCGACCACCTCGAAGTCCTCGGGGGTGAGCCGCACGGGCACGCCCGATCCGCCGCGGCGCACGGCGTTGTGGACGGTGGTCGAGAGATGGATGTTGAGCGGGTCGCCGTACTCGTAGGCCTTGGTGGTCTCTTCGCGGTCGTGGCCCGATCCCGTCGACACCGCACTGTGATCGCCGATGCGGTCCTTGTTGATCTGGCCGAACAAATCGGCCAGCGCCTTCTGCCCCAACCGTCGCGCCCCGCGCGGGGTCAGCTCGGTCCGGCCTCCCTGTTGCGAGATGTAGCCCTCGTCGGCCAGCGACTTGGACAGCTTGGCCAGCCGGTCGAGGGCGCGTGCGGCGTCCTCCCCCATGTGGTTGCGCACCTGGTCGAGGTCGATCTCGCTCAGCGCGGCCGGGGAGGAGGCCGACTGCAGCAGGTCCTCCATGCTGTCGAGCTGCCCCAGCTGCGAGGCCAGGTCGGTGGCCCGGGACAGGCTCATCGGTCCCTCGCCCTCGAAGGAGTACGACCGCTGCCACCCGGCATCCGGCACGGCGCGTTGGAGGTTCTGGGCCAGGCGCTCCACCTGCCAGCGCAGGTCCATGTCCTCCAGCACCGCCTCCATCAGGCTGCGCAGTTGGGCCTGCTGCTCGGGAGAGAGCGAGTTCCATACCGCCTGCGCCGCCGCCATCCGCTCGGCCAACTGCTCCAGCAGTTCGTCGAGCGTGGACGGGTTTCCCGGGAACATGTCCCCGAACTGCTCCATGAACTGCTCGAAACTCGGGTCAAGGTCGTCACCGCGCTCGCGCTGCTCGAGCATCTGGTTCAGCGCGTCATAGGCGTCGCGCATCCGGGCCATCTGCTCCGGGCTCATCGACGACAGCGACTCCGAGGCCCCCTGGAAGAAGGTGTCCGCCATCTCGCGGCGCAACTCCTCGACCAGATCCTCGAACTGCTGGCGCGCCTCGGAGGAGACGAAGTCGTAGTTCTGCAGGGACTGGATCCGGCCCGCCGGATCGCCCGGTTGCAGATCGAGCGCCATGCGCCGCTCGGTGGCCACGTCGTTGGTGACCTCGGACCGGCGCTCGTCGCCCGAGGACGCCGCGTCCTCGACCAGCTCGTCAATGGCGGCACGCTCTTCGGCTTCTATCTCGTCGAGCTGCGCCGCGATCTCCGCCATGCGCCCGTCCGGATCGCCTTCGGCCAGCAGCTCGGCCCGGCGCCGTCGCAACTGCTCGAGCAGGTCGCGCAGGCCGGGGATCTGCTCCCCATCCGCCGTGCGCATGCCCGACCGCAGCATGCGCCGCAAGGCGTCGTCGAGGTCGCCGCCGGCCAGAAGGTCGTCGGTCAGCCCGGCCAGGAGGTCGTCGACGTCCAGATCGCTGAATTCCTGGGTGCCGTCCCACTCCGAGTAGTCGTAGCGTGCCGTCACGACAGCTCTACTTCCGCCCCCGGTACAGGGCGCGGGCGCCCGAGGAGTCCTTGTTCAGCCGCTTGGTCAGGTGGAGCCCCTCGAGGAGGAACTCCAGTGCGCTCGCCATGAGGGCGGGCGACTCGGCGGCGTCCGGTCCGGCCAAAGAGCGGGTCGGCGGTTCGAGCTCGGGGATGTCGGCCAGCACGGCCAGGTAGGCCGCCGAGGGCAGGTCGTCGCCCGCGTGCACCACGACCTGTTCGGTGAAGGCGGCCACAATGGTGGCGGGGTCGTCCAGCGTGACCCGGCGTCGGAACACGGCCAGGGTGGCGGCCGCCACCAATTGGGCCACCACGTCCTGCTCGCGGCCTTCCTCCATGGCCTCGACCTCGACCTTGCCCTGGGTCGAGGGGACCAGTGACGCCAGGTCGCTGATGCGGGGCACCGCCACGGGCTCCCCCGTGCGCAGGGCGCGGCGCACCGAGTTGGCCACCAGGGTCTCGTAGTTGGCGATGGAGAGGCGCACCGAGACACCGCTGCGCTGGTTGAGGTGCGAGCTGCGCCGGGCCAGTTGGCTGACCTCGGCCACCACCTCTTTGAGGTACGTCGGCACGGTGACCGGGATCCCCGCCGTGGGCAGCTCGGCCTCGGACTCCATGATCTTCACTTCGGTCATGGTGTCGAAGGGGTAGTGCGTGCGGATCTGCGCCCCGAAGCGGTCCTTCAGCGGCGTGATGATGCGGCCGCGGTTGGTGTAGTCCTCCGGGTTCGCCGTGGCCACCAAGGTGATGTCGAGCGGCAGCCGGATGCGGTGGCCCCGGATCTGCACGTCGCGCTCCTCGAGCACGTTGAGCAGCCCGACCTGAATCCGCTCGGAAAGGTCCGGGAGTTCGTTGATGGCGAAGATGCCCCGGTTGACCCGGGGGATCAGCCCGTAGTGCAGGGCCAGCTCGTCGCTCAGGTAACGGCCTTCGGCGATTTTGATGGGGTCGACCTCGCCGATCAGGTCGGCGATGGACGTGTCGGGGGTGGCGAGCTTCTCCCCGTAGCGCTGGGAGCGGTGCACCCAGGTGATGGGCGTGTCGTCACCCTGCTCGTTCACCGTGTTGATGGCACCGCGCGAGACCGGGTGGTAGGGGTCGTCGTTGATCTCCGAGCCCGCCACTATGGGGAGCCATTCGTCGAGCAGGCCCACCAGGGCCCGGATGACCCGGGTCTTGGCCTGTCCGCGCTCGCCGAGCAGGATCACGTCGTGACCCGCCAAGATGGCGTTCTCGAGCTGCGGGATGACGGTGTCGTCGAAGCCCAGCACGCCGGGGACGAGATTCTCGCCGGCGGCGATGCGCTTCATGGTGTTGCGTCGCAGCTCCTCGGCCACCGGGACCGACTTCCAACCGGAGGCGCGCAGCTCGCCGAGCGTGCGGGCCAACTCGGCCGGGGGTCGGAGCGTCCCGGGCCCGGGAGTCGATGATGGGTCTGTGTGCGCTGGGCCGTCCATGGGCGAAGCCTAAACCCCCGAACTGTGTGCCGGATCAGCGCGCGGGTGACCCGCCGCGGTGGCTGCGGTGAGCTGGTCCGCCAGGGCCTGGGCCGGTCGGGGCAACGCCCGATCGTTGCGCTGGGC
>Ga0302325_10027065_pt1 | contig 11898 bp, 18 predicted proteins | sample Palsa_T0_2_FD_201948 | JGI IMG/M metagenome (GOLD analysis project Ga0302325, IMG submission 201948) | Peat permafrost microbial communities from Stordalen Mire near Abisko, Sweden - Palsa_T0_2 | ecosystem: Environmental > Terrestrial > Soil > Palsa > Peat permafrost | place: Sweden: Abisko... | reverse complement strand
CGAAGCCCTGGAACAAGGCGACACCGTCTCCGACGTCGTGCGTCGTCACGTCGCGCAGCGACTGCACGGCTACACAGGGTTGTCCGTCGCGGACATCCTGCGCGCAAACCTGCGAATCTCACCCGACCTCTTTACGACGAAGCTTCTTGCCAAGAAGACGGTCGGACTCTACGATGGGCGCGTTTCCGTTTTCAACACCTCTGCACGAGGGGGCGTTTCCAACGCGGACCCGTCGACGACGGCCGAATCCGCTGCCTTTGCTGCCGTTGCACCGAGCCTGTTACGTCAAACGCTGCATTATGTGCGGAACGAGACGTACGTGCTGACGTCACTTGACGTTACCCGACAATGGGATTGGGGCGATGGCGGACCATCGGGATCGAATGTCACCGACGATCTCGCGGAGGTAATGTCGACGAGCCCGCATTTACGGGTTCTTTCGCTGAATGGATATTACGACCTCAGAACCCCGTTTTTAGGAACGGAGTATCAGCTGGCGCACCTGGGCGTCTCACCGGCGGTGCACCGGCAGATTACGATAAAATATTATCGTGCGGGCCACATGATCTTCATCGATCCCAAGGCTCGATCTGAGATGAAAAGAGATCTTGACGACTTTTACGATTCCGAGCCCGCCGCGGCGCTCGATTCGCGCGGACATCTCCGGAGTGCCGCGGAATGACCGTTCATCGTGCGCACCCTGGGACGAGCGATGGCGATCGCGTTGCTGCTGTGCATTCCGCTCAGCTTCATGTACGTTTATGAGGAGCTGCGCGAGCCGGGGCTGATCGTGAGCTACCGGGAGAACCGGATCCTTACGGTGCTCGACCCGAAAGCGCGCGCGATGGGCGTTCGACCAGGAGACCGGGTCGATCTGAGCGGGTTCTCGGTAGGCGATCGGACCCTTTTGCTCATCGCGCCGATCTTCCGTCCATTTTCGGTCACGCGTACGCCTCGCTGAGCGGCAGCACCCGCGCACGCTTTCCGTTGATCGCAAAGACGGCGTTTGCGACGGCCGGACCGATCGTGACCGTACCGAGTTCGCCGATACCGGTCGGCGAACTGAAGTTTTCGAGCACGTCGACGTGGATGTCCGGAGCCTTATCGATGCGCAGCACGAGGAAGTCGTAGAAGTTGTGCTCCTGCACGGCGCCGCCTTTGATCGTGATCTTGCTCGCGAGGGCCATTGAGAGTCCGTAGTTCGTCGCACCTTCGAGCTGTTGGCGCACGATCGTCGGATTGACCGCGATACCCACGTCGGCTACGACGAAGGCGCGATGCACCTGCGGCGTGTTGCCGTCCATCGACACCTCCACAATGGTCGCGACCGGCGTGTTGGCCCAAAAACCGAACGCGAGGCCTTGCTTTGTTCCCCGCGAGGGCGAACCCCATGAGGCGTTCGTCGCTACTTTCTTCAAGACCGCGGTCGCGCGCGGACTCTTCTTCAAAAGCGCGAGTCGAAACGCTAGCGCATCCTTACCGGCCGCATGCGCGAGCTCGTCCATGAACGTCTCGACGACGAAATTGTTCCAGTTCGCACCGGGCGCCCGTAGGCTGCCCGCCGGCACGCCGCTGTTCGGATTAATGTAGTACGCTTGATAGTTCGGAATCTCGTACTGCGAATTCACGACGGAATCCATCGAAATCGCATCGAGGCCGCTCGGAGGGAGCGGAAAGCCCAAGCCCTTCAAGATCGAGTCCATCACCACGGTGTGGCGCATCGCTACGAGATTGCCGCGATCGTCGAGCACGGCGTCGATTGCATTTGCGGCCATCGGTTTGTACAGATCGTGCTGGATGTCGTCTTCCCGCGTCCAAATCACTTGGACCGGCGCCTTGATCGCCTTGCTGACCGCAACCGCGTCGGTTGAAAAGTCGACGTAGAGACGCCGGCCGAAACCGCCGCCCAAGTACGTCGTGTGGATCTTCACCTTATCGATCGGGACGCCCGCGCTCTTTGCGGCGAAGAGCTGCGCGGCCGTCTGCACCTGCGTCGGGGCCCAGACTTCCACGCCCTCACTCGTCACGGATGCGGTGGCGTTCTGCGGTTCCATCGTCGCGTGCGCGACGGGGTGGCCGAAGTAGAGCGCCTCGAAATGCTTCCCCGGCACGCTCTTCGAACCGCGCTCGACCGCCTTGATTGCGCCCGTGCCGCTGCTCGCGAGTTTGACGAACTCGGCTTTGAGGCTTTCGGTGCTGGCGTTCGCGAAGGGTCCGTTATCGTACTCGACCGTCAAGGCGGCCTTGCCTTGGAACGCGGCCCATGAATTATCGGCGACCACCGCTATGCCGCGCGGGACCCGGACGACGTCGACGACGCCTTTGACTTTCTTTGCCTTCGACGCATCGAACGATTTGACCGTAGCGCCGAAGGTCGGCGGAAACAAGATCGAGGCGAACTTCATGCCCGGCACGCGCACGTCGATGCCATACTTTGCCGTTCCGTTGACCTTCAAGGGCGTATCGATACGCTTGTTTACTTTACCGATCAGGGTGAACTGATCGCGCGTCTTGAGCACCGGTTTTGCCGGAACGGGCATCGCGGCCGCCGCCGCTACCAAGCTACCGTACGTTGCGGTTCGATCGTTCTTGGCGTCGATCACGCTGCCCGCCTTCGTCGTGAGCGTCGACGCATCGACGCCCCATTGCTTGGCGGCCGCCGAAACGAGCATCGCCCTCGCGCTCGCACCCGCCGTGCGCAGCTGCATCCACGACGACATGGTGCTGAAGCTCCCGCCGGTAATTTGAATGTGGTACGCCACATCCACGTATGCCGCGGCCGCCGGTGCGAATTCGATCTCGACGTTCTCAAATGGGATGTCGAGTTCGTCGGCCACGATGGTCGGCATCCCGGTCGCGACACCCTGACCCATCTCGGATCTGGCCACAAAAATCGTCACCTTTTCGTCGGGGTGGACGATCACCCACGCATTGGGCTTGAATCCGCCCGTTTCGGTGGCCGCCGGCGGGCCGGAACTCTGCGGCGCGGTGCTGCTTTGGTTCGCACAGCCGCCGGCGCCTACGCCGAGCACCAAACTCCCGCCGTACAGCGAGCCGAGGCGCATGAAATCTGCGCGCTTGAGGGTCGTCATGACTGTTGCCCTCCGCCCGTCGCGCGTGCAACGGCTTTGCGAATACGATCGTACGTGCCGCAGCGGCAGATGTTCGTGATCGATTGCGCGAGGTCGTCGTTCGTGGGGTGCGCGTTCGTCTTCAAGAGCCCGGAAATCGCCATCAGCTGACCCGATTGGCAATAGCCGCACTGCGGCACTTCCTCTTCGACCCACGCCAGCTGCAGCGCGTGCGGCTGCTCGGGTGTGCCGAGCGCCTCGATGGTGGTGATCGACTTGCCGGCGACGCTGCCGACGGGAGTAACGCACGAACGCACCGCGTCGTCGCCGACGTGAACCGTGCAACAACCGCACTGTGCGACGCCGCACCCGAATTTCGTGCCGGTCAGCCCGACAACGTCACGAATCGCCCACAGTAGCGGCATTTCGTCGGGGATGTCGAGTTCGTGTGTGAGCCCGTTTATCGTAAGGGAAATCATGAGTCGAGGTCCTCCCGTAGAGCGCGTCGGAAGCGCGGCTCACTGCTATGAAAGCATCCGCGGTTAGCACTGTCAAACGGAGGGCTCGATCAGACTGCCGGCTCGACGATCGGTGCGGAATGGTTGGTCAGTACGATCTTGCCTTCGACCGAACCGGCTGCAAGCAATTCGAGGGCGCGGCGGGCCTCGAGGAGTGGAAACGTAACGTCGACCGACGGGTCGATCTTCTTCTGGGCAACCAGGGCGAAGATCTTTGGAAGATCCTCGAGCAGCAGCGCCGGTGTTTTTCGGTAGAGGAGCGTGATGCCGTAGAACGTACCGCGGCGCCCGCGCAGCCGCGCCGTGACGTACAGATTCGCGAACATCGCAAGCGTCGCAAGTTTCCCACCGACGGCAAGAAAACCATACCCGACGACGGTGCCTCCCCGCCGCGCGGCACTGATGCAAAGCAGCGTGTTAGCGCCCCCGACCGCATCGAAGACGTAATCGACGCCGTGAGGTTCTCGTTCGCGAACGAGCAAATCGAGCCGGCCCGCTCGATAATCGATCGGCACGGCGCCGAAGCGCGCCACCGTGCCGTGTTTGCTCGGCGATGCGGCACCGTAGGTTTTCATGCCGGCCAACTTCAGCAATTGAAGGAGCGCCGTGCCGACGCCACCCGCCGCGGCGGTGACGAGCGCCGTTTCGCCGGACCGGGATTGCGACAAAATGCTCCGCACCGCGCAAAAGCACTTCGCCGTACCCGCCGTAAAGGGTCAGCGCTGCAACGCGCTGACCCACGACGAACGTATCTACCCCGGCTCCAACCGCATCGACGATTCCGGCGACCTCGTACCCGGGAACGAACGGCATTTTCGGCGCGTAGGGATAGCTGCCGGCAAGCATCATCAAGTCGGTGGAACCGGCCCCTGCGGCGGTCACCCTCACGCGCAACTGCCCGGGCGCAGGCGACTCGACCGGCAGCTCGACGACGTGCAACAATCGGGGCCGCCCTGTCTCGGTAACATCACCGCCCGATAGGTGTCCGCCATGGTAGACCTTGCTTCCGCCGTTCGATGTCGCAACGTGCGACATAAGGCTGTTACGCACTCGCTGCCGGACCACCCTCGCCGCGGTACACCGCCGAACGCCGGCCGTGCTATTCTCGTTACATGACCTCAGACCAGCAGCGCGGCATCGACGAGATGATCATCCAGGGCCGGCTGATCGACGCAATCGGCCTCTACCGAGCGGCCACCGGCTGCGGCCTTGCTGAGGCTGAGAACGCGGTCCGTCAGCGTTCTGGCGCGCTCAACGGGGGGACCGAAACGCAGACGTACACCGCGCCGCCGGACGTGGCGATTCGGACGGCGATGCGGCCGGTCGTACCGATCGTCGTCTTCTCCTTGGTCATCGCGCTGATCCCGATCGTCATAGCCGCCGTCGTGATCTTCGGCGTCGTAAAGTCGATCGGCGGCGCGTTTGGGTCTTCGGGAGCCGGGACACTCGGTACCATCGGAACGGCACTCACCGCACCGGGGAAGCTCGGCGGCCAAATGCTCGTGAGCGAGCCCTACTACGGCGACGTCGTCAAGGACATCGAGGCTGACGCGAACTTCCGCGCGGCCCTCGGCTCACCGATCGCGATCGATCAGGACGGTATCACATGCCGCACGATCAGAAACGGCTACACGTCGCGTACCGCGAACTGCACGCTGCCGGTTCACGGTCCGAACGCGTCCGGCAGCGTGACGATAGCGGTCGTCGATCAGCCGGGTTCGTTCGGCGTCGCGGGTCAGCTTGCGACCGGAGGACGGACCATCGACATGACCAGCGATGCCCGCGCCCGCGATTGAAACCGTCCGCCTGCGGCTTCGCGGGCATCGCTACGGCGATTTAGCGCACTGCGTCGCAATGTGGGCGGATCCGAGCGTCACAAAGTTCATCGGCGGCAGGCCGTCCACCGAACAGCAAACCTGGTCGCGGCTTTTGTCGTACATCGGCCACTGGTCGCTCATGGGCTTCGGATACTGGGTGATTGAAGAACGGCACACCGGCAGCTTCGTAGGCGAACTCGGGTTTGCAGATTTCAAACGCGACATCGATCCCTCCATGAGGGACAAACCCGAAATCGGCTTTGCGCTGACGCCTGCCCACCACGGCAAAGGCTACGCCACCGAAGCCGTGCAGGCGATCGTCGCGTGGGGCGATGCGCACTTGGGCAGTCGCAAAACCGTCTGCATGATCGACCCGGAGAATCTCGCGTCGCTCCGCGTGGCGGCAAAATGCGGTTATGAGATTTTCGAGCAGAGCACGTTCAATGGCTCGCCCGTTCTCTTTTTGGCGAGAACGACACCGGAGCGCTGAAACTGCTCCACGAGTAACCATTTTCTTGGATTTCCCTCAGAGTCGTACGCGTGCGTCGTGCCGTTCTCAGCAACATCACAGACCCCTCACATGGAGCAAGCGTATTCTTGTCCCATGCAACAGCTTCGCAGCGGCCCGCAACTTGGACGAATCACGGCGGTGGCGCTCGCTCTTTGCGCTGCAACGACCGCCGCGAGCTCCGCTCAGACGCCGGACGTCACGCTCACGTACGTTCTAAACGTCGAGAGCGCGACCGCAAATGCGGCGACGTCAACGACGAGTACCCTGCGAATTTCCGCGGGCGACGCGCGCACGGCAACGATCGTCGCTCCGAATGGGGCGCCGCGTCAGGTCGCTCTCGATGGGGCGACGTCCGCTTCGATATCGAAAGACCCTGCGCTGCAGTGCTACGCGCTCGTATCCAATTTGCTCCCCGACGCCATGCGGCTCTCGCCCGGCATGGAAGCTCGCGGGGGCGAACTGACGGTCACCGCCGGAACCCAGGCCGCAACGGTCGCGGTAAACTTTGCTGCTGAAGCACTCGCGCCGCAACTCGAGCGCGTCTACGTCTATGCAGATTCGACGGCACCGGTTCAGTTTGCCGGCAGCATCGACTTTTCCGGCGGCGTCCTCGTGGCTGCAACGTATGCCGTAGCAACGGCGGATCACGATCAGTCGTTCCAGGCCAGAAAATGCACGATCGGCCTCGTCGTTCCAAACCAGGACCAGCCGCAACCTGCGAACGCGATCGCATCGTGATTTCAATTCCAAGGGAGACTATCGCATGAACACATTCCGCATACTCGCCTCGGCTGCGGCACTACTTTCGGTCGCGTCGCCGGCGCTCGCAGTCGGTCACAGTCAGGACTCGAACGTGACGCTCAATGCCGCACTCGTCGAGATCAATCCGCCAGGCGCGGGGGCGCTCGAAGGCGCACTTCAGCTTCGCATTTCGCCGGACGGTATCGTAGAAGGGACCTATCGTCCCGTCGACTCGGGCTCGCTTCGCAACGTGACGGGCGGATTGACGGGAAATCAGATATGGCTCGACATCGGCGATAGCAGAGTCATCCATATCGAGGGGACCTACGAGAACGGCAAGATCCTCGGCTACACGTATTTCGACGGCCCGCACTTCGGAAGCGATCGCGGCCCGCGTGAGTACCAGTTCGAGGCGACCCCCGCGTCTACGCCCGAGACCTGACCTTCGCGAGCGACCCTACGGAGGCGAGCCTTGCCACCGGAGTTCGTCGACATCGTCGAACAGCGGGATGTCGGTGCGAAGCGTTGCGAGGTCTCGAAATAACATTGCCAGCTCGCGATCGCGTTCCAACGTGAGCGCGAGCTTCCCGGCGCTTGCGACCTTCACACCCCAGGCGGAGGGATCGCGCGGGACAGCCTCGATGTGACTGAATTTGGCGAGCACCGTAGCGGCGGATTTCGCGCCCCAGCCGGGTAAGCCGGGAAACCCATCGGCGGCGTCTCCAACCAGCGCCAGATAGTCGGGAATCGTTGCAGGCCCGACGCCGAACTTCGCAACGACCCCGTCTTCGTCGTAGAACGTGCGCGTGCGCCGATTGAGCTGCACGACGCGGTCACCGCGGACGCTCTGCGCGAGATCCTTGTCGGGCGTGCAAATGATCACGCGCTCGACACGCGGATCGCGATCCGCGGCCGCTGCCGCCGCGGCGAGCGCGTCGTCGGCTTCAAACTCGACCATCGGCCAGACGACGATTCCCGCCGCGACCAGCGCTTCTTCGAGCAGCGGAAACTGCGCGAGCAGCGCGGGCTCGATGCCTTCGCCCGTCTTATATCCGGGCCACATCCGATTGCGGAACGATTCGATGACGTGATCGGTCGCCACGCCGATGTGCGTCGCACCTTCTCGAGCGAGCCCGCGAATCGAGGCGAGGACGCCGCGAACCGCAGCGACCTCGCGCCCGTCCGCATCCTGCTCCGGCGGCAGCGCATAGTAGTGGCGAAAGAGCTCGTAGGTCCCGTCCACAACGTGAATGACCACACTAAATATAGGATTCGGTGCAGGTTGGCGTAACACCGGCGCGATGGTGTCTGGTCACGCTGAGCGCCTTGAGCTTACCAGCCGCGATAGTATAGATCGTGCTGACCCAATCGGCTTTTGGGTTGCACTTTTTGGCTTCGTCCCACACGTCGGCGTACAGCCTGCCGTCGTGGAAATTAGTGTAGATCCATTCCCCGCTCGGAATCGCACAGCCGGTGGCAAAGCAGTCGGTCGTGCCGAGGACGCCGAGCTGCCGAGCACGTCCGCCGTCGACGGCGAACAACACGTCGGCTGCATTGAAACCGCTCGGAGTGTATTCGCAGCGCAGGACCACGAGCGCGACCGGAACGCCCGCTACGTGGCCGGCGAAGACGCGCTGGACCTCGAATGTCGTATGGTCGTCGCTGTTCGAGTCGTCGCAACTTCCGGGACGGTATTTACGATCCACGTCGTCAAAACTCACGCCGCTTACGGTGCCCGGGATCCCGACCACGCCACTCGCCGCCGCGAGAAACGTTTCGTCGAACCGTACGGTCGTTTGCCCCGGCGCCTCCGGGCAGATCGCGCCGGGATGCGTATACGTTGCGCTCTTCGCCCACGCCGCTACCGTCGTGTCGAGTGCCGCAGCGGCGTTCGATGTAACGCGAACGACTCGGCCGGCCTTATCGAGGGTCACCTCGAGGCTGACGTCGGCGCCATTCGGAAAGCGCGCCGCGAGCGACGTCGATAGGACGGCCGGGGGAGCGCCGACGAGGGCCGGATAGGATCCACAGCTCTGCGGCCATTCCATAAAGGATGCGCTAGCTATTTTCGAGCGCGCTGCAAGCAGGCCTGCGGCAAGGTACGTTGCGGCCGCGCTACACCTTGGCTTCGACCAGAACCGTACCGGCGTTCGAACGACGACGCGATTTCGCTTCGAGGCGCGACGCGTCGAGCGAGGCGAAGTGCAGCAACAGATACAATGGGATGAGGAAGGCCGGTACCATCACGAACGGCAGAACGGTCATCAGGTTCGTGCTCGGGGTCGTGAATAGTAATCGGAACGGCTCATCGACGCGAGAAATCCGATCGCGACGGCGTTGACGAGGTCCGCGATGCCGAAGAAGTTCAGCACGAGCGCCAGCTCGCGGGCCTCTCGCACGCCGTGGCGATAAAGATACGCGATTTCGAGCGCGCCGACGCCGACCAGAATGTCCCCGACGCCCGCGGGAAGGGCAAAGAGCGCCGGCAGCTGACCGCTCGCCATCGCGAGCAAGAACATGACGCCGAGCACGCGGAAGCTTTGAATTCCGACGAGCCACTGCTGCGGAATCCGCAGGACGGTCTCGCGAAGCGGCGGCCATAGCCGCGCCGACAGCAGGCCGATCGCGAGTGGAAGCGTGATGCTCAGTCCGAGGTACGGCGACCTCTGCCGGTCGCTAAAGCGAAAGACACCGTGGGCCGCGAGAAGCGTCACGGTCGCGAACCAAAGGGGCAAGCCGAGTCCGGCTGCGAGGCGTACGGCGAAGCGATCGCGCGTGGGAAGAGGTGAAGCAGCAGTCCAGACCGCCCACATGACGAGCGCTACCGTGAAGACCTCCGCGGTCAGTCCGGCGATCCAGTAGGCTGGGGCAAGGGTATACGATTCTTGGGGCACGACTTTCTCCAAATGTCGTCTTGTGATATACTTGCATATACAACTATTTGGAGAACGTGTCAATATTGGAACTGCACCAGAACCCGCCCAACTGTGCTTGCCTCAACCTGCGGGCCGCGGGACGTCAACTCACCAAGCGGTACGATAAGCTGCTCGCGCCGAGCGGCTTGCTCTCGACGCAACATTCGTTGCTGACGTACATCAGCTCGGTCGAGAATTGCGGCGCGGCAGATATCGCCGATTTCCTCACGATGGACATTTCGACCGTAACGCGAAATCTGCGCCCGCTCATCGCCGCGGGCTACATAACGGTGGGCGCAACGAAAGGAGATCGGCGGCGGCGCCCCGTCCGCATCACCCCCAAAGGCAAGCGCGCCCTTGCTGCGGCACGGCCGCTGTGGATCGCGGCTCAAGATTCCGTCGCGAAGAAGCTAGGGAAGCAGCGCTACGCAGACTTGCTCGACGTGCTCGCGGAACTTCGCGAATTCGAAGAGTAGAACGCTACCCGCGTCGCGTGTGCGTAACGACCCAGATGCGCGCGAGCAACAGCACGCCGGCCCCCACGCCGCCCGCAAGCGGCGTGAGAAGTTCTTCGACCGGCGCGCCCATGATGTGCGCGATCACGGCGTCGCCGCCGCATTCTTTTCGACCGCCGCGACCCACTCGGGATCGGGCGCCGCGCCGGCATCGTACCTGTCGTGCCAGTTCCACCATTCGTAAGGCGAGCTTTGAGGGTGACCCTCGGGCGAGTCTTCCCATTCTTCCTGACGTCCGAGCGGCGTGATATCGAGGTAGTTCCAGGTATTGCCCATCTGCTCGTCGCCGCGTTCGTTGACGAAGTAGGTGCGAAACACGCGCTCGCCGTCGCGGAAGAACACGTTCGTCCCGTGCCACTCACCGACGCCGAAGTCGGCGTCGAACGTGTCCGTGATCGTATACCACGGCATCTTCCAGCCCATCCGCGCCTTGATACGCTGGAGGTCCGTCTGCGCACCGCGCGAGACGAACGCTAAGGTCGTGTCGCGCGCGTTGAGGTGAGCAAGATGAGCGACCTGATCGGCCATGAACGAGCAGCCGCGGCAACCTTGTTCCGGCCACTTGCCCGTGCTGGACTCCTCGAAAAACGCCCGATAGACGATCAGCTGACGACGCCCTTCGAACAAGTCGAGCAGGCTTCGTTTACCGTCCGGTCCTTCGAACGTGTAATTCCTCTCGACTGCTAGCCACGGCATACGCCGGCGTTCGGCCGCCATCGCGTCCCGCGAACGCGTGAGCGCCTTTTCTTTCACGAGCAGCCGTTCGCGCTCGGCTTGCCATTGCTCCGACGATACGATCGGCGGCAGCTTCATTTCGAATCACCCGTTTCTGCAAGAACGGACGTGAGCTGATCGATGATCGCCGTCCAGCCCTCGGTGTGACGATCGCGCGATTCGACGCTCGCGAGCTTCTCATGGATCAGCACGAGTTCGGTCGCGTTCCCGCGCGCGTTGAATTCGAGCGTGAGCAGCGACTCGTGTTCCTCAGCCGGATCATCTTCTTCCCAGCGCCACGTCATCACGAGACGTTCGGGTATGCTCACTTCGTGATAGACCCCACGCGCAACAAACGGCTCTCCGTCGGGCGACTTCATCGCGATCATGAAGCTGCCGCCCGTCTTCACGTCCATCGTGATTTCGCTGGCTTTCATCTCACCGGGACAGAAAAACCGTGTGGCAGTTTCGGGCGTCGTCCATGCAGCGAAGACGCGTTCGCGCGGAGCGTTATAGGTACGGCGCAGTTCGAGTGCCGGCACTGCCGCCGGCTCTAAATTCGTCATTTGGATTTCTTCTTTCGTTCGGGAGATTCGTCCAGGACGTCGCCGAGCCGATCGAGCACGCCGTTCCAGAAGGCCGTCTGCCTTTCGATCCAGCCCGCCGCTTCGTTCATAGCGTCCGGCGCAAGGGTGCAGTGGTGAACCCGCCCGACGACTTGCCGAGCGAGGAGGCCGGACTCTTCGAGCACGCGCACGTGCCGCGAAATCGCCGGCTGCGAGATCGGAAACTCGGTTGCAATTTCACCGATCGTCAGCGACCCCAACGAGAGGCGCTCGACGATGCGGCGCCGCGTCGGATCCGAGAGAGCCGCAAAGACTGAGTCGAGTTTCCGTGGACTGTTAACCATGATGTTATATAACAGTATCATTATATTTTTGCCCCGTCAAGTCTGATCACCTCAAGCTTGCCTTACCGCGCACGAAAAGGGAGGGCGGGCGGGGGGGGGGTGGGGACCCCCCAACGTGGATAAAAAAGCGGAGGCCCGGGGGGCGCGGCAGGGCGGGGCGGAGCCCCACAATAACCAAGAGTGGGA
>Ga0302325_10027062_pt1 | contig 11899 bp, 10 predicted proteins | sample Palsa_T0_2_FD_201948 | JGI IMG/M metagenome (GOLD analysis project Ga0302325, IMG submission 201948) | Peat permafrost microbial communities from Stordalen Mire near Abisko, Sweden - Palsa_T0_2 | ecosystem: Environmental > Terrestrial > Soil > Palsa > Peat permafrost | place: Sweden: Abisko... | reverse complement strand
GCAGGGGGTTTCGAGCCAGTTACTGACCTGCAAGTTCGGCATCCGCGCTGGACCCTTGCCCTTCGTGGCCGGCTTGCAATTGCAATCCTTGACAATTCTTTATGTTCGGATTGAGAGCTTGAACGTTCTGGGGATGTCACAGAACTTTGCCGGCTCTGAATTGTGCTAGATTCGGCAAGAGCGACAAGTTGAGCTGGACTAAAAGCAGTAGTTGGTGGCTGCGAGGTACCAGAGGATCCAGTATCTCTCTCTGACAACCAATAATCATTTAAATGGGTAACTTGGTTGCTCAGGGGATGGGTGTCTTCAATCGTGTCTGACCCCGTGTCTGATCCTGAAGCTTCCCAAATGGAGCTTTGAATGATTGCCCGAAACGGAGTCGGACGAACCCGTTCCTTCTCTCTGGCTTTCGACACGTCTAGATGATCAATTAGTCGATAATACCCGCGTCTAAAAAGACTTTTAAGGCTTTTGAGAAGAAGAGGCTCTTTTGACATGCGTTTGAGCACTTGGGAGAAGGGAAATGGATTCAAGAAACCCTACTAAACTTACGACTTATTGCATTCCGCCGCACCAACTTCTTGATCGCCGGATCTTTGATTTTGCCTTCAGTCTGGTTTATGAATTGAAACCCCTGACTGTCCTGAGAAGTCGATCCGTCGTTCTCCTCGGGTGTGGTGGGTTTGCTGCCTTTGGTTAGCGAAGGCCGCCTATGCAGCTGCATGACCACTCCGGGCCTACTGACCCTTCCATTTGGAGGAAAAACCTCAAGAGCCTTGTATTCAATGCCGCTGAAGGCTAGCCATTGTAGGATGGGCTCCTATGGGACGATCCTGGAGCAGATGTTCAAGAGCATCGTGTCCGCAAGGTGGGATGTCGAGATAAAGCAACTAGGCCCTTAACAAGGGTCTGCAGAGGCTGACCCCACAATTCAACCCTAATAAAGATCGCACCATTCAAAAGGGTGCCACGTAAGCACGAGCCGGAAAGTCAGCTATCTAGGTATAGACCCGAATTTGATATGCTGGCCCTTTTTCTTGTGTGGTGCCCTTCTCAGCTACTATTATTTCTCATGGCGGGAAAAGCCTTTCTTCCAGAAGCTCTTAATAGAAGGAGCACTGTCAAGCCCTATTTTTAGGAACGGTGCTAGTGCAGGATATAGCATTTAGTGCGAGCAATTTTCGAGCTCACCACATAAGCGATGTCAAGAGGGATCGTTCTCTCTGATAGTTTGTTCAACAACTTTCCCGATCAAAAATCAAACAGATTAAGATAATTATTTAACTAGTCAAAAGGCCAACTGATGGGAGGATCAAAACGCATGATAAGCTAATCAATGGCCTACTGTAGCTAAACGTAAATCCAGACAATCAGGATCCCGAAGAATTATGCAATCGTCCCCCGAGAAAGGTCAACCTTCCTCCCCTCCCTAACAGCCGAAAATACCCCAATGCGGGAATTTTGCGGGGATCAGCGCCTGAGCGTCTGAAGATTGCTGCGCTTCTGCTGCACACTAGCGACCAAAACTGCAAATGCCTGATTTCGCCCTCTAAACCTTATTTTTACGGTATCCCCACCTTTTCTCAATCCCTCCAACCCCTCCAAAATAACTTCAACCTTAACCATACGAAGCTTTTTCGTCAAATACAAGCTTCCAAACATCTCAAAAGCCTTCGTCGAGCATTATACAAGAGTATTAGGGTTTATAAGTACTTGAAACATCGTATATAGAGGATAAGTGCTAGAACAAGGTTATGGCGTTTAAGAGGGATGTTTTAGGGAAACCGTGGGTGGTGGAGAAGGAGGATGAGGAGAAGTGCTTAAGGAGACGGGAGAGGGAATTAAGGCATAAGAGAAAGAATAGGAAGAAGACTAAAGGAAAGGGTGAGATGGAGAGGGATAGGGTGAGGAGGAAGAGGGAAGAGAAGCATGATGAGGGGGCCAAGAGACAAAAAGGTAAGGAAACTCAAGGTGAGGGAGATATTAATCGAAAGTTTGATGCAAGGACTAAGATCAATTATGCTTCGTTGGCGGCGAGGAGGGCTGTTACTGGGAAATAAGACCTCGAAGGATATGACAACCAGTTCCTTTACTTCACGACTATACGATATCCAGGAGAACTTTTAGGCGGTTTGGTGCTTTAGAGGATGATATTTCAGAAATACTGTGGATATATCTCAGCCTGTACTTACTTTTCTGCGGGGGGGAATTCAACATCTCACATCCCACACCTCACACCTGACCCTCCATTCGCATCTCCCAACTCAGCAGGCTACTGAGCCTCATGCTCCTGTCTCCTTTACATTTTACAGCTTCCAAGTGCTTCATTTATATACCGCGGTGACGTACATGGAGTATTGATCTTGGAATCTTAAGCACCTAGAATCTTGGCAGTAATACCTCCGAAAGCTTCAAGATCCAGTTCTTTGTGATGATGACATTCAATTCTCTAGACAAGGTAAGGAATCTCTTCTATAATCGAATAGTTCTCTTTCTGAAAAAACAAATCGCGAAACCTAAAATGCATGATCATTTCCTTGTCGTGGAGCGAAGAGATTCTCAGACTGGCGCGCGAGGCGATATTCCGAGAGCTGTTGACTAGTGAGGCCGTTTGTTATATCGTCATAATCTCCTCGTGCCTCCGGGACAGCAAGCTTAAACTGGGTTTGGCTTGTCATATCCTGACTTAGAATTACTACTGGGTCCTCAACATCAATCTGCCGCGGGCGCGGGGGCCAGTCTGGTTCTAAATCTATATCATCAGCACTGGTTGGTCCCCGAAGGGAGCGACGACTATTTTCTTCTCTCCGATATAGAGGTCTAGATGGACTAGTTGGTCCCCGAAGCGAGCGACGACTATTTGCTTCTCTCCGATATAGAGGTCTAGATGGGAGTGAAGAATTGTAGCCAGGAAAGCTTGCCGACAGATCGGTATCATAAGGACAAGGCTCAGTGGATGGAATCGAGTGAAACCTTGGAGCTTCCCAAAACCAATCCTCCTCTACCTTGAGCGATTCGTCTTCTTGGATCTCCCTTCCAATCCAATTGCACGAACAAATACGTTCCAGTTCAAGCAAAATAGGGGCAACATTGTCAACCCATGCTTCTGCCTTCCGAATGATCAATTCCCATACTCCCTCAAAGGCCGGGTAGGACTTCTTGATGTAGATCATTGATATTATCGTTCGAGAGATCTTATCACTAATTTGGTGGAGATTTTCGTCTGCCCGTAACCTGCTTACCATTGCAGATTCCATGCCAAGCTTGAAGCTCTCGAGGAGCTGGCTGAAAATCACCATAGCTTCTGGTGAGTCTCCAAAACATCCAGAATGATCATAGCAATTGATTATGCTGCGAAATTCAGGTTGTGAGGTGTCAGAAGGACGAGTGGCGCTTTGTAAATCCCCAAATTGCTTGGATTTGTATGTGTTTGATAGAAGATAGGAAACTAGATCGACCTCGTTAGAGCACTTTCATCAGTTGGGTGATAGGGGCTGAAAACCTGGTGCGCCGCTCTTCGTGCGTTCTTCCTCCCACTTCACTGTCTGAAGCTTCAGACTTCGCTCCAGCTCGATATCTGGGTCTCGTTTGGTCGTTACCCAATAGCCTCCAACGTTTTCGTTGCTGCCAATGTTGACAATAGTCCCAGGTCCGAAGTGGCGAGCAATCTCAACCATAAACACTTCTTTCCTAATCCCGGAGCCAGACTGGAACCATGTGGTTTTCTGCAGGTCGATCTCTCCTTCTGAAACTGTAGATTCGAGTTTGTTGTCAGTAACAGTCGTAGCCGTGCCACTACTCACTTGCACTGGCAACCATTTGCTCCAAAAGGGGTGGTCTGTAATATCGCCAACACCCGCCTCGCTTCCGTCCAAAACCTCAGTGAACAAATAATCTGTCTGATCATTTCCGTCCGTACAACCTCCTTCTCTTCCGCTATTACTATGGTTGTGATCTCTTTCACCCTGGCTCTCCGGACGCGGGTACTTTGATGTTCCTTTCCCTTCATCTCCGTCCTGGCTTGGGTCGCTCCTTCCTTCATCTCCGTGGCCTCCTTGCCCACTTCCCCCACCGTCACCATTACCATCACCTCTTTTATCTCCTCCGCGTCCCTGGCCACCCGTATCTTCATCGCTATCGCCGCTTTCTTCTTTCTCCTCCATGTCACTATCCTCGTCTTCTTCATTGCCTAATATATATCTACCCTCATCTCGCTGGTGGTAGCCTCCACGAAATTCGGTAAGTTCGGCCAACTCTGCTCGGTTTGCTCGATAAATGCGAGTGAAATGACTCTCGGAGCTGGACAAATCGGAACTTTTGCCCACAAAGCTGGTCCATTTTCCTGTGATTGACCACTTCTTCCCAAGCTGCTCTCCTTTTCTCTGAACATGTGCATTAGCTGCTGATTTGCTTAGTTTGAGTTGAGGGATAGTCTCTTCGTGTATTTGGCTTCTGCCACTTTCCATGTCAATCAACATGGCCTTTGCTGCAAGATGGAGGATCATCGGCGTTGAGACTGCGACACGTTCTATTGGAATGTCAACCGTCGCCGTCTGCCCAGTGGAGGAAGTTCCGTGGACAGTAACCGACTCGTACTGAGTGTTCGAATCTTCGATGAAAAGGTAAGTAGTTGCATATACGTTATCGAACAAGGGTGGAATCTTGTATGGCACGTTGATGAAAAGTTTCTTCGTGGTGCCCGCCGCGACCTGCTTCCCCTTTCCTTTGTCGGTCTTTGGGATTATTTGACAATTCCAACTTGAGGGAGATAGAGCGCCCTTCAGCATTTTTACAACCCGAGTATCCCAGCTTCCTGGCGAATTAACAGCAAGCACATCAGCAAAGCCTCCTCCATAGCGTCCGATTCCTTCAACCAGCTCATGCGATACAGCATCCCCGATACCAAGCGCAAAGAATCGAATTCTGTCACCGAGTTTTTCTCTGGTTTCACGGACGAACTCTATCGTCTCATCCACCTCCCAGACTTCGCCATCCGTGAGGATTAAAATCTCGGTGGGAAGGCCTGTATTAGTTAGGCGGCTCTCGACGACCTTCTCGAGTGCACTGAGTATTTCAGTGCCGCCTCTATCGGCAGCAAAGGTTGCTAGGTGCTGATGAGCCGCATTCAAAGTGTTTTGGTTATAGGATTTCGATTGAGGCCAAAGGAGATTGCAATCCGTGCCGAACGATGCGATGTTGAAATGAAACCCATCTTGTGGAATGCTCTGCAGGAATATGCCCAAGGCCCGCCTCAATGAAGTTATCTTAGACTTCATAGAACCCGAACGGTCAGCCACAAAAATGACTTCGGCTTTGAAGCTGTCCTGTCGAAGTTGTCCAAAGAACAAGTTCTGTGGCTTGAAGGCTACACGAATTGCTGAGGAATTTGGGTATTGTGGGCAAGACTCCATCACGGCACGAGGTGTGAACAAGCCAGGACCACGTACTGAGATGAGCAGAACGAAGTCTCTCTCAAGCACCGGGGTGTTGTGGGAAAGAGTGGCCTGTGCTCTCCTATTGTCATCCACGGCGGCAGTTCCAGCAGCAAAATCACCAAACGTATTCGTCGAAACGGGATGTGCTGCGGAACCAATTTCGACTGAAATCGGATGAGTGCGGGATTCAAGTTTTCGGATTGGTACTGGAGTTGATACTCCGATACGTATGTCCATGCCATTGTGCGATTTCAAGGAGGAATTGCCATCTTGCGTATAGCCTTCTGGTGGGTTGCCATATCGAGGCGCAATAGACGTTGGTATTGTAACGAGTACGCCTTCTCCCCCAAAGTCCGGTTTCAGTTCGTTCACGTACATGATCTCTATTCGGACATCGGTTCGAGCTGGTATGTTTCCAAGGTTTGTCTCAAATATTTCAGGTGTATATTCCTTGAGATGCACAGCGACATCCTTCCGAGAGACTGCTGCTTGATATTCTTCTTGCGCTTTCGTCCTCGATTCAACTGAGCTAACGATTGTGACGCCTCCAATCCAACAGGTAAACGAAACAACGGTGGAGCCGTTATAGAGTGGGAACGAGTAAGTTGCTTCCGTTATAGCCTCATCGTTATCGTTGGAAAATCGATGGGTCAAGATAGTCCGGGAAGTCGTATTGACTACGTTGACATCAAGGGATACTTGAAGTAACGGAAGACGTAATATGGCGGTGGCCAGAGCATTCTTGCCAATGCTTCTTGGTCGATATTTGTCCGTGGCATCATTCTTCAAACATTCAGCCTCAAGCCGCTGTTTGTAAAGGATTTCTGCAACTCGCTGGAATTCCATGGCATTGTTGTTTTCAAGTCACCAGATGGGAATTTTTGGGAGAAAGATTTCAATCCGGAGGCTCGTCGGATGGTGACCATGTGAGAAGATATGCGAGAAGGTTTGAGGAGACGCTGGTATCTCACCGCTGGAAGAGGCTGGGCCTCCCTTTGGTCAGCTGGCAAGGAAACTGGGAAGGCAAACGGCGAGGCATTGTTAGGCGGTGCTCTGCCTTTCCTCTTTCGTTCACCGATTCGATCTTCAACTCTATTTGTTATATTGCTAGGCGAACTGAGAGGCATTCGAGAATTACGCCCAAGTGGCGCTCTCAGGTTTTAACCGGTCTAATAGCCAGCTCGGTTCACCGATTCGATCTTTACTCCGTAACTCCATTCGTTATATTACTAGGCGAACTGAGAGGCATTCGAGAATTACGCCCAAGTGGCGCCCCCAGGTTTTAACCGGTCCAATAGCCAGCTCGATACTGTAGTCTCGACTTGCACCACGAAATCCTCGTTTAAATCTGTCGCCTGCGGAGCTGCCTTGCAAGCACATTTGGTCCGCGTTTCTCTCAATCTTTGTACAAAGCCAAATATTTCACCCAGGATACCACCAAAAATGACCTCGCCGGTCTCAATAAGAGATGCAATTCTGCTCTCACAGCTGGCGTATAAACTTGGAAAGTCTCTCACCGTGGGGTGCAAATCAGCCCCCGAGACTCACAAGCAAGCGCAAAACCAGCTGTTCGCCTTAAGTCATGCCCTTCTGTCCATTTCCATCGAAAAGTCCCCAGAGCATGCAGGTATAAATGGCGATTCTGCAGACAAAGACAGTAGCAAATTGCAACATTCAGGAAACTCCGCCAATCTTCAGGCTATGCTGGATAACTGCGAAGATGTGCTTGAGAGACTGAGAGCGCTGATCGAGAAATACACAAGTGTGGGACAAGAAACGGATGAAAAGTACCCCAACAGAGCCGCAAAGTGGCGAGGAGAGCTGAAAAGCAATTGGAAGAAAGTGAGATGGACTTTGACAGAGGGTGATGTGGAAAAACTTCACAAAGAGCTTACGGTGCACATCCAAAGCTTGAATTTGGCTGTGGCGGGGTCTACGAGGTAAGTAACCTCATACCATTATCTTGCCAAGTAACAAACTCGCGCTCGCAGTTCTCGAACCCAAAGAGTCGAGCATCAGGTAAATGATGTTCATGATATGTTGTTAGACGTCTATAAGTGGTTCAACGAAAATCTGAAAGATAAAAAGCTCGCCAGGGCCACTCGAATGGGCCAAAACTCCCCTGAAACCAACTTTGGAGAGTCTGTGACGAGTATGAGTATTGGAGACTCAATGACCTTTGAGCTTTACGCGGATCTACGAACTGGTTTTGGTCCTGTGCTTTTGTGCCCTATGGCATCATTTGGGCCTGAGTGGCTTAGAAGAACCTCTGGTTCATGCAACCAGAGGCTTTTCTGGTGCTGCTGTTCGCAGCGGCTCGTTCCTCGTTCATTATCAGAACAAGATATAGCTGCTGAGGTCCACAAAGAACAGCTTCAATTCTCTCGTACATCACCTATTCCAGAGGACTCTTTCCGTACCAAATACTAACGCGCCGCATAGTCCTTTCAATCAGCCTCATTGTTCGTCTGGCTGGCGATCGAGCCTGGCAGCTTTTCACTAAATCGTCAAAGATAACTTCTCTAATCATCAAGGGTGTCGAGTCAGCAGGTAAGTCCTAAAGAGCGATCATAATTTACCGTCACCTTAACCTGTGCCAGATCTTGCGCTATTCCAGCGACGTATTGATGAACTCGCGCTTCGGCAAAGCCAAGCTTCGGTTGAAAGGGGAGTGAGCTCAATGCTTGTGCATTATTCAAACAGGGTGGGGGGTGGAAAGATAATATCAATTCTAGATACCAAAGCGTGCGTACCTTTGTTCGCTACAATCCATCTATCTTGTGGTTTCTGTTGCTAACACATATCCACACAGGGAGACGTCGCATTTTCATGGCCAGATATCCTCTATAACTTTCGTAGCCAATAGTCTTCGCTTCACCCAACCGTCCATCGATTCAGTCCAGATACTACACTACCGATCCATCGACTTCGCAGGAAGTCCATTATCTACTCTCACGCAACCCCTACATGAAAAGAATGGAGAGTTGATCTTCCGACCCCTTTCAAATGGCCCATCAGGCACTCGATTAGTCGTAAACAGTAAGCTCCCCCCAAAACAATCAACGACAAAGAAGAGCCCGAACTTAGCTAACGAAATGTTTTCCAGTCTCCCACGATACAAGACTCGAGCATATCCGGGGCACTCGCACTCTCTGCATCTTTGATACAACTTGTGCGAACGAAGAAGCAAAACGCGAACCCATCCGCACAGCCTGCGAAACAGTAGAGGTTGAATTCGTCTCTGAAACCGGTAATGTTACTTCACCCCAAGCCAAATCTCTAGCATCGCATCTAACTCTTGTTATAGCGGCTAGTAGGTTCTTGGTTATCGTGCAGGCAATGCAAAAACAGCTTCATATCTATTCCCTACAATTCCCGCAATTCGGCGAGCAAATACTGTACCAAAAGTAGGCTTCTCCCGACCCCGTATATCTGTCTGCTAATTAAGAAAAGCAGTTCTTGCGGCGACGTGATCATCCGCGACCACTATTTCTTCGACGCCACAGCCCTCGTGCTCTTTTATCCGCCCTCCTCTAAATACCGCATCGTCATCCTAAGCGGTTGCCACGACGCTTCTGTTAGCATAGAACGTACGTTATGATCTGCAATATAACCGATTCCTATGTAATTAACGCTATAAGCAGTTCCCCGGACTTTCTTTGAAAACCTTGGGGCTGGCGCGGAGACACTGGAGGTTTCTGCCCATTTTGTAGAGCACTTTTTGGAGGGTACTAATGTGTCGGAGCAATTGACACATGTACCACCGGTGGCGCTGCCGTTGAGACTTCATTAGGAAGAGGTGAAAGGAAGTTTTTATCGTCTTGTCGGACTGAAGGACTTATACGTCGGTTCAGATAGTAGTGGAAAATGGTGCTGGCTTAGCTGCATGTTTCTGAAGGCTGATTCAAATGAACGTCCTTCTGACGATTAAGCAGATCATGATCTGTCACGCTATTTGGCAGAAAATGCCATTGTAGGTAGGTCGCTATTGCATCGCTGAACAAGCTTCCGTTGAATTTCTGTGGATATTTCTGTGAACTGGAGTAAGTCAGCGAGAACCGTCTCATGCTTTCTCTCCCAGAAGTACTGTACCAAATAACTTGTCTGGTCTCGCACCGAACCTGGACTCCTAGGCGCTGTCAGCACTCCAGGAACTGACCTCGCCATGCACATCTCTCAACTCAGGAAGCTCCTGTCCCCTCCCTCTCCTTGACTTCTTCCAAGCGCTTCACCGAACACGTGGTTCCCTTGGCTCAATCAGAGGCAAACATTCAAATACCGCGACGATATCCATACTGTATTGAGCATCGGTGTTGGACTTAGTCTGGGCATCTCAGATATTTTCTTGGGGTGTCGTCCACTCACGAAGCTTGTTGCTCCACTGTCGCGTGCCAAGCGTGTAGGGTAGGCTCTTGGGCTGTGAACCATCAAAATGTCAAAACATGAAAACATATAAATAATAAATAAATAAAGTATTTTCAAATCCATTCTTTTTAATTAAATTATTATTTTAAGATATAAAAATTGTGTTAATAAGTAAAATTAATTTATTTAATATATAAGAAGGGGATTAATAGGAGTATAAATAAATAAAGGTAAAGGGAGGAGAGAAGAGGAACGGGCGAGGGGGGTGCTTCGCTTAAAGTTGGCCCACAATTTCTGCGCTTGTAGCACGTGTATACATTTGCACGCTATAATTATAGGCACTTACACGCTATAAAAACAGGCCTCGTGCCCTATAAAGCCGAAAAAGAGCTCGCGTGTTTTGACATTTTGATGGTTTACAGCCTAAAAGCCTACAGTACAAGCGTGGCAGTGCAAGATGACGGCGGGGGGGGGTTGCGACGTCAGCGACGCCAACGTCTGCCAGAGCTAGTTAGGGCTTCGGCATGGTGGGCTTCTTGGGGTTATTTTTTGCGGGCGATGATGATGAGATTGGGGGGGAAAGATATAATTCTTTAAATTTTAGACAGCTAGAGAAGCAAGAGCTTAACATATAGATAAATATAAATAAAAGGTTCGAGAGTGAATATTGAAAGGGAGACTCTGAATGCCAAGTCTCGTGGCGCATGCACCTCTGTGAATCTATCTTCTATCTTCTATCTATCTTATACTATAATATAGGCCGATGTTTTGCCGAAAAGAGCACTCATATGACCTGGGTGTAGCTTGTGTGGGAACTTTTCTTTGCATTTGCGGGCACTTGTGGACTTGTCATGGATTTATATCTATTTAGCCTATTTATCCGGTTTATCTTTATCTAATAGATTTATTTATATGATATTGCAGTTATTATAAGAAGAACAAGCCTCTGAATTTGTTTAAAAGAAATCTTAAAAGTATATATATAAGAATTTGTTAAGTGTATAAAGTATTATTATAAATTGTGTTTTATAGATTTGAATTTCCTAATTGCTATTTAGGATTACTTAAAGAATTAATGCTCCCCTTTAAGCTCTTTAAATCCGAATGCACTACTAGAAACTCGTGGATAGCAACAAAAAAGAAAGGCAGATAAAGCACCCCTTAAACTTCTCACTTATAAGCACATTAATCGATTAACTATTATTATTTGCAAAGATAGTCTTTTTAAAGTATATTATAAGTGTAAAGATGCAATTTTAAATTGTTTACAAGCGCTACTATTATATTTGTAAATACTTTTAAAGGGCTAAAACCTGTAAAGCTATACTTTTCAAGAGAAGATTCGTTTTTATAATAATATATTAGCGTTTATATTTATAATTTATAATAAGGACAAGTGTATTAATATTAGGGGTAGTATTTAATGTTTTTAGATTTATAAAGAGCTTTTTTATTATTTATTACACAAGAGGGTTGCGTTGTAGAAAGTGTAAAAAGATAATCTATTCTCTTGTAAAGAGAGCGCAACTTCTACGCTATAATTATATAATAATTGCGTAATTATCTCTTGTTTTCATATCTCTTGTCTCTATAATATAACAAGTACTGCCCTAAAGATATGCGCTATATCCTTGTTACGCTAATTTGCTATTTTATAGTTAATATTATCCTTAAAATTTATAATTATACAAATGCAAGGAAAAGTAATCCCGATAACCTCTTTGTATTATAATTGTAGTTATATAATGCTATCCTTAAAACAATAAAAAAGGCATTTATTTGCGTAAGAGAAATAATGGGAACCCCTTTAAATCCTAAAAAAGAAGTCTATTAAATGTGTTATTATTATAAGTATATAACCTTTATACCTTAATCTTGTTATTAGAGTCTTTAACAAACATCCTATTATCTTTTATTGTATAGCCGAGTAAATAGCTATATATCTTTCGAGTTTCCTTGTTCTTAAAGCAATTGCTAGATATCTTTATATACTTTAATAGGATCTTATAACATTACTAAACTAGTATAATAATTTAAGCTAATGCCTTTTACTTTAATATTAATATAGTTTAGAGAGAGCTAGTAATCTTAGTATAATT
>Ga0302325_10027061_pt1 | contig 11899 bp, 12 predicted proteins | sample Palsa_T0_2_FD_201948 | JGI IMG/M metagenome (GOLD analysis project Ga0302325, IMG submission 201948) | Peat permafrost microbial communities from Stordalen Mire near Abisko, Sweden - Palsa_T0_2 | ecosystem: Environmental > Terrestrial > Soil > Palsa > Peat permafrost | place: Sweden: Abisko... | reverse complement strand
TACCACGTTCCCGCCGCCTGCGATGCCGAACTCGACTCGAGCATGCGCGGCCTCGCGCAAGCGCTCGCGGGCGTACCCGGCGAGCGCTATCCCCTGGCCGCGAACGAAGCCGCGCGCGAGGCGCTCGGCGGCGTGCAAGCCGCGTTCTATCGCATCGAAAATTGGCTGTATGGGAATTGGCAAGCCGCGCTCAAGCGGCCGCCCGAAAACGTCGCCGAAGCCGAGCGGCGCCGCGACCTCGCGATGCGCGGCGTGCTCGCGCACGTCGCGACGATCGAACGCACCGAACTTCCGCAAGAGGATGCGATCACGTGGGTCGAGCGCTCCGATGCGGGCGGGCGATACGAGGTCAACTCCGCGCCGTTCGACGTGGCGGAGTACCTGCGCTCGGCACTGTTTGCGCGCACCCAGAGCGTCGTTCTTACGAGCGCTACGATCGCGACCGGAAACTCATTCGACTTCTTGAGGCGCACGCTCGGCGTCGACGAAGCGCAAGAGTACGTCGCGCCCTCGCCGTTCGACTATCGCGCGCAAGCGCGGCTGTTCGTAGCGCCGCCGCACTGCAACCCGAAAGACCCGCAATTCGCCCGCACCGTCGCGCCCCTGATCGAGGAGATCCTCGACATCACGAGCGGCCGCGCGTTCGTCCTGTTTACGTCGTACGCGCGGTTGCACGAAGTCTACGCCGCCGTCCGGGAGCGCCTATCGTATCCGGTCAAACTGCAAGGCGAAATGCCGCGCGCGCGTTTGCTCGACTGGTTTCGCAGTACGAATAATGCCGTACTTTTCGCGACGAGCACGTTTTGGGAAGGCATCGACGTCGTCGGAGCGGCGCTCTCGTGCGTCATCGTCGACCGCCTTCCGTTTCCGTCGCCCTCCGATCCGATCGTCGCCGCACGGCTTGCCGCGATAGAAGCCGCCGGCCGCCAGAGTTTCGATGAGTACATGATTCCCTCGGCAGTCGTGCGCCTGAAGCAGGGCTTCGGACGGCTCATTCGTTCGAAAACTGACAAGGGTGTCATCGTGCTGCTCGACGGCCGCGCGATCTCGATGCGTTACGGCGCGACGATCGTTGCCTCGCTTCCGCCCGCAAAGCGCGCGCATTCGATCGACGAACTGCGTAAATTTTTCGTTACGTAGGCTTCAGGCACTTTTCATACACGTAACATATGATCTTTGCAGGGTTGCTTGAACTAAAACTGAGGTCCCGCTATGGCCGCCTTGCATTTTCTTGCCAAGCGTGCACTCGATCGTACCCACCCGAAGTGCCTGTCCTGTTTGCGGCCGCTCCCCAATTCGCCCGACGCAAAGTCGTCCACGCGACGCGGCTCGTTCGACGTTATCGTCGAATGGCGTACGTGCACGTGCGGTGCATTTTGGAGAACGCACCGGATCCGTCACGCGCCGGGTAACTCGCGGCGCTGACAGAATTCTCAGCGCGCGACGGCGCGCGGAGTTCGAGCGTCCCCCCGAGAAGAAAAAGGCGACGTGAGTCGCCGGTCCATTGCCGTCGTTGTTGCCGCCTTCATCGCATGCGTGCCGGCTGCCGGCGGCGCTCACCGCGACGCGCGACCTGCCTCAGGCCTCGCGCCGATCACCTACGGCGCGCCGGCGTCGGACTTCGCGTTCGACGACGGCGACGGGCAGCACCGGTTGGCCGACTTCGCGGGTAAGCCGGTCGTGCTGAACTTCTGGGCGACCTGGTGCCACCCGTGCGACGACGAACTCGATGCGTTTTCGCAACTGAAGAGTATTTACGGCGACTCCGTCCCGCTGCTCACGATCTCCGAGCAACGGCTCGACGTCACCACACCGGTGCTGCGCGCACACGATGTCGACGCGGTCGCGATCGCAGATCCCGACCACAAGATTTTCGACCGCTACGGGGTCGCGCCGATTCCCGTCACCCTCGTCCTCAATCGAGCGGGCGAGGTCACCCACGTTTCGGTCGGGGAGCTCGATTGGGCGGAACTCGAGGCAGCGGTAGAGCAAGCGAGCGAACCGGCGCCGGCGCCCTCGCCGACTTGACCCCTCCCCCGCCCCGTGTTACCCTCAAGGGCAATGCTGGCACTCGAGAATCGTGACTGCTAAGCCGCCGTCGCAATCGGGGGATTCCAGGCCGGCGCCGATGGACTTGGACAAACGGAAAGCCTTTATCTTGGCGACGGTCGTCTACGAGTACGTCGCCACGGCCGAGCCTGTCGGCTCGCAGACGCTGACCCAGAAATACCATCTTGGGGTCAGTTCGGCGACCATTCGCAATGAAATGTCGGAACTCGAGGCCGGCGGGTATCTCGTCCAACCCCATACCTCGGCCGGCCGGATACCTTCGGATGCGGGCTACCGCACCTACGTCGACCGGCTCATGCAGCCCGAGGCGCTCGCCGTAGGCGAGCAGCGCCGGATTCAGGATGAGTTTCGCGCCGCCAGCCGTGAGCTCGACGGGGTGATCGAGCAGACCACGCGCCTCTTGGGACAGCTTTCGCGCAGCGTTGCTTTCGTGGTCGCGCCGCAGCGCGATCTCCAAAGCTTCCGCCACATTCAGCTGATCTGGCTCTCCGAGAACTCGGGCTTGGCGATCGTCGTGACGTCGCTCGGCGTGGCGACCCAAACCCCGTTCGAGCACGAGAGCCTGGCGGCCGACGATCTCACGCGTCTGTCCAATCGCCTCAACGCGTCGCTTGCGGGCAAGACGATGCGCCAGATCGCGAGTAGCGACATCGTTCGCGTCGTCGGCGAGAGCGGCTTGCCGCCCGGGCTCTCGAGCGTGCTGATCGCGGCGTTTTCCGCGGCGATGCGCGCCGACGAACCGCCGAACGTGGTCTCGAGCGGCGCGCAGCATCTGCTCGATCAGCCGGAATTTCAGGACTTGCGCAAGCTGCGCTCGATCTTGCGCATCATCGAAGAGCAGAAAGCGCTCTACGATCTGGTGGCGGACTCCATGACCGCAGCCGTGCCTGCAATCAAGATCGGGCACGAGCTGGGCTCGGACGAAATCACCGAGTGCAGCATCGTGACGGTCCCATACCGGATTGGAGAAGAAGCGGTCGGCGTGCTCGCGATCTTAGGACCGCGCCGCATGCCCTACGCGCGCCTGCTGGCGTTGGCGACGGGCACCGCCGACTCGCTCAACGATCACCTCGCCAACGCCGAGATCCGATAGGTAGAAAGTGACGAGCGACTACTACACCGTCCTCGGCGTCGGACGCGACGCGTCGGAGGCGGACATCAAGCGTGCCTATCGCGGCCTCGCGCGGAAGTACCATCCCGACGTTGCGACCGATAAGGCCGGCGCCGAGACGCACTTTAAAGAAATCAACGAGGCCTATGAGGTCCTCAGCGACCCAGGCAAACGGCAACAGTACGACCGCTACGGCAAAGTGGCGAGCGGCGCGGGGCCGGCCGGCGCAGGCGGCTTTGGCGGATTCGCCGAGCAGGGCTTCACCGACATCTTCGACATGTTCTTCGGCGGCCGGCAAGCCGGTCCGCAGCGCCAGGCGGGGCCGCAACGCGGAGCCGATCTGCGCTACGATCTGCAGATCACGCTCGAAGATGCTTTTCGCGGTGCCGAGCGCGAGATTTCGTTCAACCACCTCTTCAGCTGCGAGACGTGCTCGGGTTCGGGCGCGCGCCCCGGGACGTTGCTGCAGCGCTGCGATCGTTGCGGCGGCTCGGGCGCGATGCGCAGCGTGCGGCAGACGCCGCTCGGCCAGTTCGTCACGCAGACGACCTGTTCCAAATGCGACGGCGAGGGGACGATCATCCCGACGCCCTGCGAGACGTGCCGCGGCCGCGGACGCATCGAGCGCACGCGCACGCTTACGGTGAAGATTCCGGCGGGCGTCGACGACGGCAGCCGCATCCGCGTTTCGGGCAACGGCGAAGGCGGCACGCGCGGTGGCCCGGCGGGCGACCTGTACGTTTACCTCAACGTTGCGCCCCATCAGCGGCTGCGGCGCGACGGCAACGACCTGTACACCGACGTGCCGATCGCGTTCACACAAGCGGCGCTCGGCGGAACGATCGAGATCGAAACGCTCGACGGCGCGGCGCCCGTTACGATCGCGGCGGGCACGCAGAGCGGCACGACGTTCCGGGTGCGCGGCAAAGGCATGCCCACCGTCCGCGGTTCGTCGCGCGGCGACGTGCTCGCGACGGTTCACGTCGTGGTGCCGCAGAAGCTCTCGCGCAAAGAACGCGAGCTGCTCGAGGAATTCTCACGCATCGGTGGCGATCACATCGAGGACCGCACGTTCTTCGACCGGGTCAAGGACGCGTTCGCGCCGTAACGGCCTGCCCGTGAGCGCCACGCGATTTTTCGTCGAGGGCGTCTTCGATGCAGGCGACGGCGTGGCGCTCGAGCCGGACGACGCGCGCAAGCTGCGGGTCGTGTTGCGCGCGGCGACCGGCGACCAGATCGAGGTGCTCGATTCGGCGGGACGGCTCTTTGCCGCGACCCTCCGCTTTGACGGCGAGCGGGCGAGCGCGCTGCTCGATCGCGAGCTCGCCGCACCGCAGGCGCCGGCCCTGCGCGTAACGCTCGCGCAGGGCGTGCCCAAGGGCCAGAAAATGGACTTCGTCGTCGAGAAAGCGACCGAGCTTGGCGTGGCTTCGATCGTCCCGTTTTGGAGCGCGCGCACGGTCGGCGGCGCGCGCGAGGGCAAGGTCGAGCGCTGGCGCCGGCTCGCGAAGACGGCCTCGGCGCAATGCGGCCGCCGCGACGTTCCTGCGGTCGAGCCGCCGGTCGACTTCGCGGCACTGGTCGAACGCGTTCGAACGTTCGATCGTGCACTCGCGCCGTGGGAGCTCGCACCCCGCATCCCGATGCGCGAACGGATCCCGGCGCTCGTCGAGCGGGCGGCGACGATTTTGGTCGTGATTGGCCCCGAGGGCGGGCTCGCCGAGTCGGAAGCGCGGATGCTCGAAGATGCAGGCGCACACCTGATCTCGCTCGGCAGCCGCATCCTGCGCACCGAAACCGCTGGTCTCGTCACACTCGCGGCGCTGCTCTACGCAGGCGGAGACCTGTAGCCGTAGCCCGCCAAAGCCCCGAAATGGATGAGACATGCGTATTTGCGGCGTATAATAACAGCTTATGAAATCGGGCGAGTCTGCGACGGCGTGAAGTTTAGTATCGTCGTCCCGACGTACAACGAAGCGGGCGGTATCGAAAAGCTGATCGCGATGGTCAGCGACATCTTTCGGGAGAACAATCTCGACGGTGAGTTGATCGTCGTCGATGACAACTCTCCCGACGGCACCGGCGCCATCGTCGATGCGCTCGCAGGCCGGTATCCGGTTCGGTGTTTGCATCGGCCGGGAAAGCTCGGGCTTTCGAGCGGCGTGATCGACGGCTGGAAGTTCGCGCGTCCCGATTCCGAAGCGCTCGGCGCGATGGATGCCGACTTCAGCCACGACGCGACCATCATCCCGAAGATGGTTGCGGCGCTCGAGAGCGGACGCTATGGGCTTGCCGTCGGCAGCCGCTACGTCAAGGGCGGCGGCATCGAAGATTGGCCGAAGCGCCGGATATTCACGTCGTGGGTAGCATGCCGGCTTGCTTATCCGCTCACGCCGATCCACGATATTACGAGCGGATTTTTTCTGGTGAAGCGCGATGCGCTGTCGGGCGTGAAGCTCGATCCGATCGGCTTTAAGATCGGTCTCGAAGTCGCGGCCAAGGCGCGCTACGGCAAAGCGATAGAAATTCCGTACGTCTTTAAGGATCGCGTGTACGGCGAATCCAAACTCAGCGGCAAAGAGATCGGCAACTACCTCAAACAGCTTCGCCGCCTCTACGCAACGCGGTTTTTTAACGCCCCCGACATTGGGGTCACCATCGACGCCGCGGCCGAGCCCGCGGCCGTCCTGCCGCAAGAGAGAATCGCCTGATGCCGATGCCCGACTGGCTGCGCAGCCTTCGCGAAAAGGACGTGCCGGCCGAAGATGCGGCGCTGTGGGAGAAGTGTCCGTCGTGCGGTGAGATGCTCTATCGTAAGGACCTCGAAGCGAACCTTTCGGTCTGCACGAAGTGCAACTACCACTTCCGCATGCACGCCTACGACCGCATCAATTCGCTGGTCGACGGCGACTTCGTCGTCATCGGCGACGAGATCGCGCCGGGCGATCCGCTCGAATGGACCGACAAGCGGCCCTACACGCAAAAGCTCGAGAGCGATCGCGAGAAGTCGGGTTTGTCGGAGGCGATCGTCACCGGCTTTGCGACGCTCGACGGTTTTCCGGTAGCCCTCGGCGTGATGGACTTCAGCTTCCGCGGCGGTACGATGGGAACCGTCGTGGGCGAACGCGTCACCCACTTGCTCGAAGAGGCGCGGCGGCGCAAGCTGCCGTGCGTCATCTTCACGGCGAGTGGCGGCGCGCGGATGGAAGAAGGCATGCTCGCGCTCATGCAGATGGCGAAGACGTCGCAAGCGGTCGAGCGCTTCATGGCCGACGGAAACCCGTATTTCGTCGTCTTGACCGATCCGACGACGGGGGGTGTGTCCGCGTCGTTCGCGTTTCAAGCCGATCTCATCATCGCTGAAGCGCGGGCCTCGATCGGCTTCGCCGGGCGCCGCGTCATCGAACAAACCCTGCGCCAAAAGCTGCCCGAGAACTTTCAGACCGCAGAGTTTTTGCTCGAGAAGGGTCACGTCGACATGGTCGTGACCCGAGCCGAAATCCGCAGCACGCTCGTGCGCATGCTCGACTACGCCGTCGACCGCAAGCGCATCGCCCCTACGCTCAAGGCCGTGCCGGAGTTCGCGCTACAGTGATGCGACGGTACGCGTGAACCTCATCGTCGAACGCGAGAAGGGTCCGCTCCAAGAGCTGGAGACCCGTATCGCCACGCTGCGCCAACGCGGCAGCGGCTCGTCCGGCGACGTCGCCGTGCTCGAGGAGAAGTATCGCGAACTCTTAAGCGACCTCTTCGGCAACTTGACGCCGTGGGAACGCGTCCACATGGCGCGCCATCCGAAGCGTCCGATCGCCGGCGACTACCTGGCGGGATTCGATCAGCTCGATGAATTGCACGGCGATCGCCACTTCCGCGACGACCGCGCGCTCGTCGGCGGGTTCGCGCGCTTGCGCGGCCGTCGCGTCGTCTACCTCGCGCAGCAAAAAGGCCGCGATACCAAGGAAAACATTCGGCGGAATTTCGGTATGGTCTCGCCCGAAGGATATCGCAAGGCCAAGCGCCTCATGGAACTCGCCTCGCGCTTCGGTTTGCCGATCGTAACGCTGGTCGATACGTCCGGCGCGGATCCCGGCATCGCCTCCGAAGAGCACGCGCAGTCCGAAGCGATCGCGGCGTGTTTGATCGCGCTCTCGAAAGCGACGGTCCCGGTCGTTTCCGCGATCATCGGTGAAGGTGGTTCGGGCGGCGCGCTCGCGATCGCGCTTGCCGATCGCGTCATTATGGCCGAGAACGCCGTGTATTCGGTCGCATCCCCGGAAGGTTGTGCGGCGATTCTTTGGGGCGATTCGGCGCGAGCGCCGGAAGCCGCCGAGCGTCTGAAACTCACGTCCACCGATCTGCTTGGTTTTGGGATCGTCGATCGCGTCGTCAAGGAACCCCTCGGCGGAGCGCATCGCGACTCCGAAGGCTTCGTCGGAGTCGTGCTCGATGCGATCGACCAAGAGCTCGCAGCGTTGGCGGACACGCCGGCCGCCATTCTCCGCGAGAATCGCTACGCGAAGTTCCGTCGTATCGGCGCCTGGGAACAAACGTACGTGGCAGCTATGGCGACGGCTCTGACGTGAGACCGACGATCGCGCGCATCGTCCGACTCGCCGGCCGGCTCACCTTGCTGGCACTCGGAGTCGGCGTGCTCGCGATCGTCGGGCTGCAGTTTACCGGAATCGTGAGAAAAAACGTAGCGCTCGCCGCGGACCTCGCCGCATCGCGAACGCAGATCGCGGCGCTGCGCGTGCGCGAAACCAAACAGCTGCGGACGATCCGGCGCCTGAGCGATCCGGCGGGCGCCATCCCCGAGATTCACGACCGCTTACACTTGGTCGGGCCTCACGAGGAGCTGATCTACCTGCGCGGCGTCCCCACGGCAGCCCCGGCGGGGCTCGGGGAGTCACCGTGACCGCCATTGGTACGGTCATCAACGTTCACCATCACGGTGCGACGGTTCGGCTCGCAGACGGCACGCTCGCGGCCGTTCCGGCCGCCGAACTCGCCGCGCACCGGTCGACCTATGTCGCCGGTTACGACCGGCGCTCTCCGCTCGAACTCGTCATCGAGCGACGCGGACGTCATCCTATCGCGCTCCTGCCGCAAAGTGTGACGTCGGAAGAGCCTGCGACGTCCATTGTGCCGCGATTAGTCGACGCCGACTTCGAGCGACAGATCGGCGAATATCTCAAAGCGACTCAGGAATGGGCGCCGGCCGACCGTCCCGAGCCTGCAGAACGGCATTTCATTCGCAAGAAGCGACGCGCTGCGTTTTTCGAGGCACGGCAGAAGCCGACGTAGAACCTTTCGATAATGAAGACCTCAAGCGACGGCCGTATTGAGACGGTTAACGTTCCGGGCTGCTTTATTCGCATCGAGGGGACGTACAGCTCGCTGCGGACCGCGGAGCAGCGCGTCGCGGACTTCATCCTCAAACACGCCGAAGAGCTGATCTATTTGACCGTCACGGAGCTCGCGGAGCGCACGCAGACGAGCGAATCGACCGGTTACAAAGGTTATCAAGAATTTAAGATCATGCTTGCGCGCGATCTCGTCGGACCGACGGAGACCGTGTACGAGCAGATCGAGGCGACCGATTCGCTCGAGTCGCTCAAGGCGAAAATCTTTCAAGCCAACGCCCAAGCCCTCAAGGACACGATCGAAGTCCTCTCCGACGACGAGTTGCGCCGCGCGGTCGAAGCGCTCGCGGTCGCTCGCCGCGTCGAGATCTACGGCATCGGCGGCAGCGCGCCGCTCGCCTTCGACGCCTACCATAAGCTGATGAAGCTCGGGATCCCGACAGTCTGGCTCAACGACAGCGATCTGATGGCGATGTCTTCGGCGTTGCTCGGCACCGGCGACGTGGCGCTGGGCATCTCGCACACCGGAGCCTCGCGCGACGTGTGCGACGCAATGGAGCATGCCCAGAGCGCCGGCGCGACGACAATCTGCATCACGCACCGCGCCACCTCGCCGATCACGAAGGTCTCGAACGTCAAGCTGTTCACCGCGGCCAAGGAAACCGCGTTCGGTTCGGACGCGACGTCGAGCCGGATCGCTCAACTCTCGATCATCGACGTGCTCTATGCCGGGATCGCAAACCAGAACTACGAGCACGCATTCTCGAGCATCCAGAAAACGCGCGAAGCTTCGGCCGGAAAGCGGTACTGACGCCCGTTTTGCGGGCGGTCATTTCGCTCGGTACGAACACGACGCGGCTGCTCGTCGTACGCGACGAGCCGGACGGTCGCGTCGTTCCCGTGGAGCATCGCCAAACCGGAACCCGATTGGGTGAAGGCTTAGCGGGCGCGGGAGCTCTGCAACCTGCCGCAATGCAGCGGACGCTCGATGCGGTCGCGGAATTCGTAGCGGCGGCCGGCGCCCACGATGCGGCGCTGTGCAGCATTGCGACCAGCGCCATGCGGCGCGCGACGAACGCGCGCGATTTTGCGGAGCGGATGCGCGCGGTTACGCTCGTACCGCTCGAGGTGCTCGACGGAGAAGCCGAGGCGCGCGCGAGCTTCGTCGGTGCGACCTACGGTGCGGCGCACGATGGCGCGCGCGTGGCCGTCATCGACGTCGGCGGCGGCAGCACCGAGGTCGCCGTCGGTGCGGACGGCGTGCTCGAGCGCGGCGTCTCGGTCGAAATCGGCTCGGTGCGCGTGAGCGAACGCTTCGCCGCCCTTACCGGCCACACGCCCGGAGTGCCCGCGCGCAACGCTGCAGCAGAGGCCCGCCGCACGATCGACGAAGAGATTGCGCCCTTCGCGGAGCTGCGCCCCGTGCAGCACGTTCGTGCCGTCGCCGGGACCGCAACGACGATCGCTGCGATCGAAGCGGGGACGCACGTCGATGCCGTCAGCGGCTCCGTTCTGACGCTCGCGGCCTTGGATGGCACGATCGCACTACTCCTCGAACTCAGCCTCGGAGAGCGCCGCGCGCTCCCCGGAATGCTGCCGCAGCGCGCCGACATCCTCGCGGGGGGCGCCCTCGTCCTCTCCCAAACCCTCCGCCGCCTCGCCGCTTCGGAAGCGCTCGTCGAAGCGAACGACTTGCTGCTCGGCCACTTGGTTCTTCGCGGGAGCCGAGGCTAGGGGAGCGAACGGGCCTCGCCACGGGATGGTGGTGGAATCGGCAGACACGGCAGACTTAAAATTTGCTGCTCGAAAGAGCGTCCGGGTTCGACCCCCGGCCATCCCATTCACGATTGACCAAGGCGTAGGGAGAGCGTGCTTTCCGGCGTGGCCCGGGGCCGGCATGCGCCACCCGCGCGCCCGTAGCCGTCACTTCCCAGGAAGCTCAAAGCCCCGACCGTCGTTTTCGTGATACGAAGCCGAACGCCGTTGCGACCTTTGACGTGCAGGGTCGCGGCGCGCCCAAACGCAATCGGAGTGAGTTTGCCTGCCCCGTCAGCACGTTGCCGGGAGCCGCCTGCGCCCTCACGCCGGGCTGCGCTTTCCCCGCGTTTGACATTACCGGGACAACAATTGGTCCTTATTCAGAAATTCCGGAGGCTCGAGACCGCTTGAAGATCGTCGTTACCGTCAAATTGGTTCCCGATACGAACGCTGAAAAGCGTATCGACGGGACCACGAAGCGCCTGGTTCGCACCGGCGTCGAAACCGTCTTGAACCCGTTCGACGAGTACGCCATCGAAGCTGCTCTTCAATTAAAAGAGAAGCTCGGGGCGGACACGACCGTGACGGTCTTAACGATGGCGCCGGAGACCGGCAAGGAAGTCGTGCGCAAGGCACTCGCGATGGGCGCGGACGACGCAGTGATCGTGAGCGACACGGCGCTCGAAGGCTCCGACGTGTGGGTGACCGGCAACGTGCTTGCGGCCGCGCTCAAGAAGCAAGGCTTCGATCTCGTCATCGTCGGCGGGTTAGCTGAAGACGGCAACACCGGCGGCGTCTCGGGCGCCCTTGCGGAACACCTCGGCGTGCCGGGATTGACGAACGCCGCGAAGATCGAGGTTGCCGATGGGAAGCTGCGCGTCGAGCGCGAGACCGACAGCGGCCATCAAACGGTGAGCGCCCCGCTGCCTGCGGTCCTCATGGTCACGATGGGTGTGGGCGAGCCGCGCTACGCGTCGCTCAAAGGCATCATGGGCGCGAAGAAAAAGCCGATCACGATCGTTCCGGTCGCCGAACTCGCGCTGGATCATCCGGTCGGCACGGACGGCGCCAAGACCGAACTGCTCGAGATCGGCAAGCCCGCCGAGCGCGGTAAGGGCCAAGTCGTTACTGCCGAGGACGGGCCCTCCGGCGCCAAGATCATTTTCGACTTCCTGAAGGAGCGTAAGCTCGTCTAATGCAGCACGTCATCACATTCGTCGAGCACAAGAACGGCCAGACCCGGAAGGTCAGCTACGAACTCGCAACCGAAGCGCGTGCCATCGCCGACGCCCTCGGCGGTAAAGCGCACGCGGTCCTCGTGGGCCCGGGCGCGCAAGCGCTCGCGGAGACGCTCAAGACCTATCCGCTCGACGTCATCCACGTCAACGAAGACGGCGACGTCGACAAGTATCTGCTCGATCCCGCGATCGATTATCTCGAAGCCGTCGCGAAGAGCGTCGGGCCCGCCGTGATTCTCATTCCCAACACGCTGCAAGGCCGCGACATCGCCGGCCGCATCGCGGCGCGCTTGGGCGCGGGACTCACCTCGGATGCAACCGGCCTCAAAGTCGAGGGCGGCAAGGTCGAAACGGTCTCG
>Ga0302325_10027059_pt1 | contig 11899 bp, 10 predicted proteins | sample Palsa_T0_2_FD_201948 | JGI IMG/M metagenome (GOLD analysis project Ga0302325, IMG submission 201948) | Peat permafrost microbial communities from Stordalen Mire near Abisko, Sweden - Palsa_T0_2 | ecosystem: Environmental > Terrestrial > Soil > Palsa > Peat permafrost | place: Sweden: Abisko... | reverse complement strand
CCGGCGTTCGAGCGGGGCGTGTTCGAGCTGTCCTGGGCTCTGGACCGGCGACAGTCGGTGGTCGACCTCGGTGATGTGACCGACGTTGCCCGCACGGTATTGACCGATAGTGAGCGTCATGCCGGGGCGACCTACGAACTGGTGGCGCCCGGTCGCTACACCGCGCACGACCTGGGTGCCATCATCGCCAGTGTGCTCGGACGTCCCATCGAGGTACGCCAGATCGATGCCGACACCTATCTCAGGGCCTGGTTCGGCGACGCCGATCCCGCGCAGTTCCCGCACCAGGCCAAGGTTCTTCGTGCGATCTCGGCTCGCTACAGCAGCCATGACTTCATCGGCAACCCCAATGTGTTGACCTGGCTTCTGGGCCGGCCGCCGACGACTTTCGAAGAGTATGTGCGCCAGCAGTACGCCACGTTCACTCGCAGTGAGGCAAACAGATGAAGCTCACCGGAAACACCATTCTGATCACTGGCGGGGGCGGAGGCATCGGACGAGCGCTGGCCGAGGAATTTCATCAGCGCGGTAACGACGTCATCATCGCGGGTCGCCGCGCAGAAGCACTGAATGAGGTCGTCGCGGCCAAGTCCGGCATGCACGCCGTCGTACTGGACGTGTCCGATGCGAGCGCCCTCGACGTCATAGTCCCCAAGCTGCTCGCGGCCCATCCGGCTTTGAACGTCGTCGTCAACAATGCCGGTGTCATGTACGACGACGATGTCAGTCATCCTCTCGATGACGAGCTACTGACCACGACGATTGCCACCAACCTGCTCGGGCCGCTACGGCTGAACTCGGCGCTGATCGCACATCTGCGGCAACAACCCTCCGCCACCATCATCAATGTCTCCTCGATGCTGGGGTACGCGCCGCTGGCGACATCGGCGATCTACTCGCTGACCAAAGCCGCTCTGCACTCGTACACCTTGTCATTGCGTTATCGCCTGCGGGGTTCGTCGGTCACCGTGCTGGAAATCGCTCCGCCCTACGTACAGACCGGCCTACAGCAGAGAAACATCACCGACCCGCGCGCGATGCCGTTGTCGGAGTATGTGTCTGAGACCATGGACATCCTGGCCACCGATGAGGTGCAGGTGCTCGTTGAGCGCGCCAAGGCCAGGGCCACCGCGCAGCGGCCGGACGAAGTCGCCGTCATGGAAACCTTCAACGACGTGTTCCGCAGCGGCTAGACACGTTCGGTCAGTTCGCCTTCGGAGGTATCAGCATTGACTGCCACGTCTTGTCCCGGGGCGCACTTTGAGACAAGTTCGATTGGGTGCGCAATCGCCCGTCGGGGCCGACGTAAGTACCAGTGGCCGGATCGTATTCAGCTGCGCCGATGGGCAGCGGAGTCGTTACGGGTGCAGGTTCTGCCGCTTGCGGGGGTGAGCTCGGCGGCAGCTGCGGAATGCCTTGACCGGACAGGGTGGCGTTCGGATCGCCTTTCCAGTTGTAGCCGTCGTTGAGCGGCACATACTGTTCGTTGCTCTCGCACATTTTCACGGTAGGCGCCCGCTTGCCCGGAACAGTTTGACAGGGATAGTTGCGCGCGCCGCGAACTCCGAACCGCGCGTCCTGAGGCGTCCGGCAGTACAGGTCACCGGGTGGACGGTCGGGGTAATCCTCGAACGACGGGGCCCGCTGCTGCTGGGCGGGCAGAAAGCCTGTCATGCAGACCGGCGGAAGGTTGAGGTTGAGTTGGAAGTCCAAATACAGGCCCTTGTAAGACTGCTTCGTGTTCAGGTTGCCCATCAAAGTGGCTGCCTCGACGGCGATCGCCTGCGGAGCCAGGACCAGCAATTGTTCGATGGCGGGCTGATAGGTGAGGGCGACTTCGCCCACGCTGACCAGGTTGGCCAGTAGCAGCGGCAGGGTGGGTTGCAGTCGCTGCAAGAGTTGGCGGCCTTCGTCGGCGGCCGCGCCACCTTTGTGCAGCACGCCGGCAACCGACGTGTCGCGGGAACGCAGTTGGTCGGTGATGGTGGCCACGTGTGCTGCCCAGGCCTGAATTGCATCGCCACTGGCTGCTTGCGAGTCCAGAACCGGGCGGGACTGGTCGATCAGCGCGATCAACGGGTCAAGGTCGTGGTCGGCGTCCACGGCCAATTGAGTGGATCCCTTGACCAGCCGCGACAGCTCCGGGCCCAATCCCCCGACGGCAGTGTAGCTTTCGCCGATCGCGGTCTTCAGATTGTCCCGTGGGATGGCGGCCAGACCACGGTCGGTGGCATCCAGCAGCGAATCGATGTCCGGCGGCACCACCGTGTGGTCAACCGTGATGACATCACCTGCCTTCAGCGGCGGAGCGCCGGCACCATGCGGACGCAGCTCGACGTATTGTTCGCCGATCGCGGACTGGCTATGGACCTGAGCTTCCAAATCCGAGGGAATACTGATGCCGGACCTCAGTGACAGCACCGCCCGGACGCCGGTTCGGGTCAGCTGAACGCTTTTGACCTCGCCGACCTCGGTGCCCCGATAAGTGACATTGGCTTTGGGATACAACCCGGCAGTCCGCTGCAACTCGACGGTGACGGTATAGCGCCCGGCGCCGAACAGCATCGCGGGCGCGTCGATGTAACGGAAGATCATGATGGCGCCGGCAACGATCGCGATCACCATGAAGACGGCCAGCTGGACCTTGATGCGTCGATCAAGGCGCACGTCAGGGCCCTTGATCGCGATGGTAAGGAACCACCAGCGGGTTGGCGGCGGTAGTGGGGCTGGGCAGTTCGCCGATGGTTCGGCCCCACTGCATTTCCAGCTCGGTCAGATTGCCCTCCCATCTGGTCCCGGTGAAAAACGACGTATCGAGGCGGCTCAACGTCAAGTCGATGACCATGGTGATGTTGACGGCGTCGCCGCGCACGAATTTGGTGATGTTCTCTTTGGGAAACGGATAAGTCGAGAGCAGGCTCAGCGAACGCGTCAGCGCCGGCCCGGCGTTGGCGAGGGAATCAAGCACCGGCCCAATGTCTTTGAACTCCCGCACAAGAGAGGCTTTGGTCTGATTTACCGAGTCTGCGGCCAGCGCACTGAACTTGCCGAGTCTGTCGAACGCGTCGGCGAGTTTGTCGCGTTGCTCCTTGAGCACGGCCAACGCATCAGGGATGGTGTGTAATGCCTTGTCGACCAACGATCTCTGTTGGGCGAATTGACCGACCAAGTTGTTCAAACTGCCGGTGGCAGCGATGATATCGTCTTTCTGCCGGTCGAGGCGACCGATGAATTCGTCTAGCCGCTGGATCAGGCTGCGTAGTTCGTTTTCTCGGCCGGCGAAGGCGGTGCTGAACGCCTTGGTGATGTCCTGGATCTGGCTCAGGCCTCCCCCATTGAGCAGCATCGAGGCCACGGACAGGGTTTGCTCGGTAGTCGGATAGGCACCGCTGCGCGATAGTGGGATCGTCGATCCGTTGTGCAGCCGCCCTTCTGGCGGCGCATCCGTAGGCGGGGCCAATTCGACATGTAGTGCTCCCAGCAGACTGGTCAGCCCAACTTTGGCGGTGGTGTTGGCTGGTAGCGTCACGTCCCCGTTGATCTTCATGGTGATCAGCGCGTGCCAGCCCTGGCGTTCGACCCTGGTGACGGCGCCCACCGTCACGTCATTAACCCGCACTCGCGAATTCGGGTCGAGGTTAGTAACGTCCGGCAGTTGAGCTTGCACCTGGTACGAATTCGGTCCACGCCCTTCGGTGCCCGGCAGGGGTAACGAGTTCACACCACGCCAGCCACATCCGGAAAGACCAGCCGCGGCGAACACCAGAATCAACCCGGCAGCTTTGTGGCTCAACATGTTCCGTATCATTGCCCACCACCAGGGGGCAGCATGATGCCGCGCAGACCTTCAGCGGGGTTTGTGGCTTCCCTCGCTTCAGCCGGCGGTGGTGGCCCTGGTAGCGCGTTGGGCGCTGCCGGCTCAGGCAGGGGTGGCGTGTTCGCCGGCGGCGTTGGCCGGTGGTCCGGCCGCATCCAATCCTCGCTGTAGGTGATCTCGTTCGGTCGGGCCTGTGCGTTAATGAACGGGTTCAGGCCTAACGGCAGGAAGTTGTACTGCCGGTTCTTGATGATCGGTGCCAGGTACTGCACGCAGAGCTTCGCCGATTGCTGGCTGTTGAGCCGCGCGGCTGCCTGAATCGCTCCGCACAGAAACGTGATTGGATTGGCGAAGTTGTTCAGCCCGAGAATCCCGGTGATCGAGCCATGAGCCGGCTCATAAATGTTGATGAAGTTCTGCAACGCATTTGGTAACACGTGCAAGGTTTGCTTAATGTCGTCGAGGCTGTCGACAAGGGCCTTGGAGACCGACGCCAATCTGTCCGAAGTCGTGCCCAGTGCCTCACGGTTGTCGGCAACGAACCCCGTCACGTTGCCGACGGCGGTGTTGAGGTCGTCGACCGCCCGGGCGACCTCGTCGGGGTCGTTGGCCAGAAGCGAGGTCACCGAAGCCAGGTTGATATTGAGTTGCGCCATCAAATCAGCGCTGTCATGAAGCGCTGTCACCAGCGTCGAGAGGTTCTTCACGGTGTAGTAGATGTCGCCGCTGTGATCACCCAGCGCCGAAATCGCCTGCGACAACTTGATTACCGTGTCACGGATGTGCGAGCCCCTGCCGCGCAGGTTGTCCGCGGTGGTATTGATGATCGCGCCCAACGGGCTGACGCCACCAGGTTCGGTGGGTTGTAGGCTTTGAGTGAGTTTTTCCAGCTGCTGACGGAAGTCGTCGAACTCCACCGGCACCGCGGTGCGATTCTGCGGTATCACGTCGCCGTTGGCGAGTGTTGGGCCTCCGGTGTAGGCAGGGCTGAGTTGGATAGCGCGCGACGTGATCAATTTTGGTGACACGATGACCGCATTGACGTCGGCGGGTACCTGGTATTTGCGATCGAACGAGAACGTGACTTTGGCACGCTGGGGCTGCGGCTCGATGTGGTCGACATGGCCCACCTTGACACCGAGGATGACCACATCGTCGCCGACGAAAATGCCGTTGCTGTCGTCGAAGTAGGCGACAACGGAGGTCCTGGCGATCTTGGGCAGCGACCACACCAGCACAACAATTCCGCCGAGCAGCGTCAGCACCAATCCCAGTGCCAAGCCAATCCGGACGTAGCGAGATCTCAAGGCTGCCTCCCGCCGGTCGGCGGTAGGTCACGCGTCCCCGGCACCTCGCCGGGCGCGGGGACGTAAATCGGGGACGGCGCGGGTTGCGGCGTGGACGCCATCCCGGGCGGCGGCGGAGCGGGTGGCCCGGGGGGTGGTCCCCCGGGCGGCGGGGCCGGCAGCGGCTCCCGGTAGGGGTAGCAGCCCGAGCCAGATCCCGTGCCCGTGCACGGTTGGTCGCCCGGGCTGCCGGTGATTGCGTCGGGCAGCGTCCGATTCGGTTGCCCGCCTTGGCCGGTGCGGGGATACGGCATCGGCAGCGGGGGGGTTCCCGGCTGGCCGGTCTGCGGGTCGGTGCGCTGCGAGGGCAACAACACGTTCGGGTCGAGCCCGAGATCGGAGAAGGCGGCGTCGATGAACGGTTGCACAAATTGGCCGGGCAACAGGTTGGGGACATAGGCCTTGAAGAAGGGGCCCGCCGACACGGATTCCCCTAGTGATAGCGCATAGTTGTTGAGCAGCTTGACCGACTTCTGCACCCGCTCCTTGCGGTTGTCCACGATGGTCAAAACGTCGTTGAGTTTGTCCAGCGCGGGCCGAAGTTGCACACGATTGTCGGCAACGAACCGGGAGAGTTGTTTCGACAGCGCCGAGATATCACCGGAAATCTTGTCCAGCGCCGAGCTTTGCGTTCGCAGCTGGGCCAGCAGCGCGTCGGTGTTGCGGATCAAGCTGAGTACCTGATCGCTGCGCTGGGCCAGCACGCTCGTGACCCTGCTGGCGTTGGCAAGCAGATTCCGCAACTCGGCGTCGCGGTCGTTGAGCGTTTGTGAGAACCGTGCCACGCCGTCGACCGCAACCCTGAGATCCGTTGGGGTGTCTTGGAAAGTCCGCGCCAGCGTACTCAGCGACTGGTTGAGCTGATCGGTGTCCAGCCCGTGGATGCTTTGGGTCAGATCGCCCAAGGCGTCCGGCAGCTCGTAGGCCGGGGTGGTGCGGTCCAACGGGATAGGGCCCGCCAGCTGGCCGTTGCCGCGCGGAGTAATCTCGAGAACCTTAACGCCGAGTAGACTTTTGGCTTTGATTGCGGCTTCGGCGCGATCACCGAGACGGATCTCCTTTCGCACGTCAAATTTGATCAGCACACGCGGACCCTCCAGTTCCACGCTGGTCACCGCGCCGACCTGAAAGCCCGAAACTTGTACCCGCGCACCGGAGTCGATCCCACTGGATTCGGCGAAATAGGCGGAGTAATGATGTTTCTGCGCGGTGAATATCGGCAGCTTGTCGTACTGCCATGCCCCGAGCACGATTGCTGCCGTCGCCGCCACACCGATAACGCCGATGACCGTCAAATTGCGTTCTGAAAATGACTTCATTTCGGTGCACACCGTCCGGTAACTTGGCTTGCGACCTTAACGAACACGGGCTGACCGCCTTTGCCGTTGAGCTTCAGCACCGCGTCACACAGATAAAAGGTGAAGAAGTCGCCGTACATCCCTTGCCGGGCCAGCGCCTGGTAGGCCTCGGGCAACGTGTTGAGCAGGTCATCGACATAGTCGTGGTCGCCCATGACGATGCTGTTGGTCCGATCCGACTGTACGACGGTATTTGCGAACGGCGGCCGAACCTGTTGCAGCAGATCGGCGATCGTCCCCGACGCGGCGTTGCTATAGGCGATCGAATTGCTGATGTCGCTTTTGCGGGCCGCGAGCCGCTCCATCAGTCCGGCCAGTGAGGTGACTGCTTTGTCGAACTGCCGGCTTTGATCTCCCAGTGACCCAAGCACGGCGTTCAGGTTGACGACTACCTGGTCGATCAGCACGTCGCGATCCGCCAGCGTATTTGTCACTGCGGCAGTCTGTGCCAGAAAAGAGCCGATCGCCGCGCCCTGCCCCTGGAAAGCCTGGATCAGCTGGCCGGTGAGGGCGTTGACCTGCACCGGATCCAGCGCCCGAAACAGCGGGCGGAAGCCGCCGATCAGTGCGTCCAGATCCAGCGCCGGTTCGGTTCGATCGACAGGGATGGTCTGGCCCGGCTTCAGGCGAGCGACTTCCCCTGCGCCTTCCTGCAATTCCAGATAACGGTCGCCGACGAGGTTGTCGTAGCGGATCAGCGCCTTGCTGCCCTGGGTCAGCACCACGGTGTCATCAGCGGAGAATTGGACGACGACGATGTTGTCGTCTCGGATCGAGATGTGTTTGACCATACCGACTTCCACCCCGGCGATGCGGACGAAGTCGCGTTCCTTGAGCCCGCTGACATTGGTGAACTCAGCGCTGTAGGTCTGCTCCGGTTGAAAACGCAACTGGCCGAACACCATGAATAACCCGAATGTCACCATTGTGCACACGACAACGAAGATCGTTAGGCGCCACATTGCACCAACGGTGTTGTCTGTCATGACTGCAATCCTTGGTAGCCGTGGTCAGGGTGATGTCGGTGACGGCGGCCCGGGCGGCTCTGGAGGTGGCGGCCCGGGCGGCGGCGGATACAGCGGTGTTCCATCCGGGCCGTAGAGAGGAGCGCCGTACGGGGGCGCGCCGGGGTAGGGCACCGGTCCGATCGCCGGTGGTTTCACTCCGCGGAAACTGGGCGGCACGGGCGTCCCACGAGTGACGGGAAAATAGTCCACGTACCAGGGGTGACCGATACCGGGGTTGGGTCGGATGTCTAAACCGGTGCCCCAGCCGGTGTTGGTGACCAATTGGCGTATCGGATAGTTTTTGGAGACGTCCGGCAGTGAACCGCAGCCGGGCTGGCCGCCGGGACCGCCCTTGGCCGCCACTACAGGCAGATTGTCCGGATACCGGTAGGGGTCGTCGCCAAAGAGTAAGCCGTCGTCTATGACGATGGTGCGGCCGTTGCCGCCGGCGGCGTCGTATGCGCCGTTGTCCAGCGCCCACTTGGCGCCCATGACAAGACACGTGTACTCGGGGTTGTATTTCATCAACAGGTCGGTAGTCGGCGCGAGGGTGTTGATCGCTCGCACCAGATTGCCTCGGTTGGGACCGATGAGGTCGATCCCAGCTTGGGCGAACCCGATCGTGCTGAGCAGCAATTCATCCAAGTCTGATGAGCGTGCGGTAATCGTCGCGGCCGTCACATTCGCGGCATCGAAAGTCGCCAGAATATGCTGCGCCGCAGCACTATAGGCATCACTGGCACCCGTGAATGACCGCCAGTCGTGCTGGACAGTTCCCATCCGCGGGTTGACCGCTCCAAGCACGTTGTCAGCCGCGGTAATGGCCTCACCGATGCGTTCTCCGCGACCACGTACCGCCTCGGCAAAGGCGGTCAATACAGCGTTCAGCTTCGGTGGGTCGACTTGGTGCAGAACGTCGACAAGGCTCTGAAAGACCGTGTTGACTTCGGTGCTTACGTTCTTGGACCGCAAGACCGCGCCAGCCGAAATATGTTGCGGGCTTGGGTTATCCGGGTAGATCAGATCGACGTACTTGGCGCCGAAGACAGTGGTCGCGCGGATCTGCGCTCCTGCGTTGGCGGGTATTTCACTGATCTGGCCGGGGAACAGCTCCAGCTGCAGACTAATCGGGTCTTGTCCGCCCTGAACGCCCGCGACGCGACCGACCTGCACACCGCGCAGCTTGACCTTGGCGCCAGATTCCATGGCCAATCCAGCGCGGTCCGACGTCAAGGTGACAGGCACATAAGTTGTCAACGTGCCGGCAAATGCGGCCCAACACCCCCACACGATCGACGACACGATCGCGATCAAAACCAGTGTCCACCATGCAGGGTGGATCCGGGACTGCTCTGTGGTGCCGTCCACGCGCTAGCCCGACAGGTTGAAGTTGCCGGACTGACCGTAGATCGCAAGTGAGAGGAAGACGGTCAAGAATGCTGACGACACTAACGAAGTACGCACCGCCCGCCCCACCGCCTCACCAACACCGGCCGGCCCTCCAGAAGCGGTGAACCCGTAGTAGGTGTGCACCAGCATGATGACGACGCCCATGGCCACGGCCAAAAAGAACGACCAGATCAAGCTTGTCGGGTACAAGAATGCCTTGAAGTAGTGGTCGTAGACACCGGCCGACTGCCCATAGATGACCGTTGTGCACCAGCGAGCAGACACGAAGCCAGACAACGCTGCAACGCAATACAGTGGGATCACCACGATCACCCCTGCCACCACGCGGCTGGAGGCCAGGTAGGCGATCGTGCGGATACCCATGACTTCCAGTGCGTCGATTTCCTCGTTGATCCGCATCGCGCCCAGTTGAGCGGTGGCGCCGGCGCCGATCGTCGCAGCCAGCGCCACCCCCGCGGTCAACGGCGCAGCCAGCCGGACATTGAAGTACGCCGACGCGAAGCCGGTCAGGGCCTCAACGCCGATATCGGCCAATTGGTTATAACCGGCCACCGAGACGAGTGCCCCGGTCGTCATGGTTAGAAAACCGACGATCACGACGGTGCCGCCGATCACCGCGAGCGCACCGGTACCCAGGCCCATCTGCGCGATCAACCGAACCAGCTCGGACCTGTAGCGCACGAATACATCCACGCTGTAGCGCAGAGTCTTGGCGTAGAACCATGTTTGGGCACCGACCCTGGTCCAGCCGGCCCCCCATTTTCGAATCTGGCGCGAGGTGCGCGGCAGCCGCGCACTTGCGACGGTCATGACGTCACCTTCACGCCCACCGCCGTGGCAACGATATTGATCGCGAACAGCGCCATGAAGGTATAAACCACGGTTTCGTTGACCGCATTGCCAACGCCGGCAGGGCCCCCACCGACCGAAGTGCCCTTGTAGCACGCGACCAACCCGGCCGACAATCCGAACAGCGCCGCCTTGACCAGCGCGAGCAGCACATCGCGGGCTCTGGTCAGCACCGTCAGACCGGTCGCATAGGCGCCCGGGGTGACGTGTTGGACAAACACCGAGAAGATGAATCCGCCCACCAGGCCGACGAGGATCACCACCGAAGACAGCAGCACCGCGACAATCATCGCCGCCAGCACGCGCGGAACCACCAGCCTCTGAATTGGGTTGATGCCCATCACCCGTAGCGCGTCGAGTTCGTCCCGGATGGTGCGCGCTCCCAGGTCGGCGCACATCGCTGTCGCACCGGCACCGGCGACCACCAAGACGGTCACGATTGGGCCGATTTGCGTGACGGTGGCGAAGGCCGCGGTCGTACCGCTGAAATCGGCGGCTCCGAACTCGAGCAACAAGATGTTGAAGGTGAACACCACCAGCACCGAGTACGGCACCGCCAACATCACCGTCGGCATCAGTGACACTCGCGCTACGAACCAGGCTTGAGCCACAAATTCACGCCAGGCGAAGGGTTTCCGCGGGATCAGAACCAGTACGTCGAGTGCCATCGCGAAGAAGCCGCCCACGGCCGAGGCGGGCTTCCACGCCGGGGTCAATGCGATCATGAGTTACACACCCCGGCAACGGCTTTCATCAAGACGCCCGGCGCCGTCCAACCGGATGATCCGAAGCGGGGGGTCGCGAACGGCAATCTAGCTCGCATATGCGGCGCACCCTCCTGCCTATTCACCATGCTGAATCAGCGCGACTGCCAGTAGTCTGGGTCGGCTTGCGCCGCGTGTCAATAGATTCAGCATAATTAATCATGTTGAATGTGGCTCGCGGCCGGTATCCTAGTCCGGCTGGCACACAGCGGAAGGCAGATCTTCATGACGACGGACCCACCCGCCCTACGGCGCAAGGATTGGGAGCGCCCGCGTTTCGATCGCCATCAAACGCGCCCAGAACAGGCAGCCGAACACTTGGCGGCGATGGCCGCTTCAGCCGAACCCGGCGATCGGCTCGGAACGAAGGACGAGCTACGGGACCGCTGCGGGGTGGCGGTCGGCACATTCAACGAAGCACTGCGAATGGTTCAGGCCCGGGGGCTGGTCACCGTGCGTTCGGGCCCCGGGGGTGGTTTGTTCGCCAGCCGCCAATCGCCAATGGTGCGCCTCGGCAATTCGATGCTGACCGTTGATGACGATGCCACCTCCGTTGCCGAGGTCGTGCGACTGCGCGAAGCCTTGGATCCACTGCTAGTAGAAGACGCGCTGGAATACGCGTCGGACCACGACATCGCCGCTCTACGTGACGAACTGGATCACATGAAGGTCGCCGTTGGCAACGTGGACCGCACCGCCTTCGCGCGAGCAGACCGAAACCTGTACGCCCGCATCGCCGACATTAGCCCGAACGCCATCTTGCGATCGTTGTATCCAATGCTGCTGGACGTCATCGAGTCGCACCTGCTGTCGGTTCAGCCCGTCGATGATGAGCATCTACCCGATGACATTGATGCCCGTTACGAACTTCACGCGGCGTTGGTCGATGCCATCGCCGACCGTGATCTACGGGCGCTGGACTTGCTTCGCGAACACAACACGTTAAAACCGTGTCGCTAAATCGATAACCTTTAAACGGGGCGCACGACAACAGAATCCGCGACGGTGCGCTTGTGGGGTATGGCGATTTGGTGACATCCAGGTGACATCACGAGTGAGATGGGGGTTCGGGTCTTTGAGGACTGTCGACCTTTTTGGTGAGCGGCTTAGGCGGGTGCGTGTAGGGTCTCACGCTGCATGGCGGATGGCGGTCCCCCTACCTGCTGGGTCTGCGGAATTCTCATCGAAATGGCGGAGCCGTTCTTCTCATGTTCGTGGCGAATCGTAGGACCGCACGGTCGTGCAGTTCAGCAGGAGAGAGGACGTCTGCAGCACCGAACCTACGACGCCAGAAGTTCAGAGCGTGGAGCTCGGAGGGCCTTGGAGCATGAGCCAAAGAGCTGCTCCG
>Ga0302325_10027057_pt1 | contig 11899 bp, 8 predicted proteins | sample Palsa_T0_2_FD_201948 | JGI IMG/M metagenome (GOLD analysis project Ga0302325, IMG submission 201948) | Peat permafrost microbial communities from Stordalen Mire near Abisko, Sweden - Palsa_T0_2 | ecosystem: Environmental > Terrestrial > Soil > Palsa > Peat permafrost | place: Sweden: Abisko... | reverse complement strand
AGCCACAGTCGCAGGTGCGACTGCATCTGCTCGACGGCCTCGCGTGCGAGGCTCGCGGGCACGGCGTTACCGAAGCGAAACGCGACGCGCCGGCCTTTGCGCGAGAGCTTGTAGATCGTGTCGCGCCCGATCTGAAACGTATCGGACTCAGAGGCCGGAGTGCGCTCCTTGCGCGGCAGCCCCGGCGCATCCAGCAGCGTCTGCAATACCTGATCGGCAGCCGGCGTGGGCTTGAGCTTGGACAGCTGTTCGGCACGTGCCAGCACGCCGGCGCGATCCTTGGCGATCGCCGGCTCGAGCTCGTCGATCCAGCGCAATGCGATCACGCGCGGATCCCCGAACGAGCGCAGGACCTGTTCGGGTAGATCCACCAATTTCAGATATTTCGATACCAATTGCCGCGAAACCTTGATTTCCTCGGCAATTGCTGACTGGCTGTCAAAAATTCGCTGCGTGAGCCAGAGCCGGAACATATGGCCCTGCTCGTAGGCTGAAAGGTCTTTGCGAGCCGCGTTTTCCTGATACATCTTGAGCACGTGCGTGCGGATCTCGCCGGCGCCCGCATCCAGCAGCGCGAGCACCTTCCAGCCATCGGGGCGCTCGGCGTCCAACGCCAGGCAGGCAGCATGACGGCGATGGCCATAGACGATCTCGTAGGCTCCGCCGCCCTCTGCCGCCGGCCGCACGCGAATCGGCTCGAGCTGGCCCTGGCGCGCGATGTCCGCCTTGAGGCGATTCAGATCCTCGTCCTCGTCCTTGAGGCTCAAGGCGTGTCGGTTCGCGAGCTCGCTCGCGCGCACCTGTTTGGGATCGAGCTCGAGCACCACCTTGCCGCTCTCGCGCTCGGATTTAAGCCGCGCGATCGTCTGGATGTAGCCCGCGCTCATTTCCTGGGCCAGCGTGTTCGGCACCGGATCGACGCGGCGGGCTGGAAGAATCGAACTGATTGAGCCTTTGGCGCGCAGCGCGGCCAGATCCTCGAGGACGCCGCGGCCCAGATCGTCGCGCTTGCTCACGCGGCCGCCTCGGCAGCACTGCGCTGTCGAATCTCATGCGCCCATTGCTGGCGGATGAGCTTCTCGATCTCGCCATTGACGTCTTCGAGGAATTTCATGGCGCGCTGCAGCGTACGTCGATCCCCAGAGTAACTGCCCATCTCGTAGGCGGTCTGCAACTCTGGTCCGGTACGCAGCGCGGCCGACAGCACCATGTTCTTGCTGAATACGGCCGATTCGAAGCCTTGACGAATCCATTCCTCGATCGTCTCGTGGACCTTGTTGTTGGCTTCGAACTTCGAGACCAGCAGGCGTACAAAGCGAAAGCGCTTGTCGCCGCCCTCGTGCTGATTGATCACGTCGACATGTTCGGCCACCAGCTGAAAGAACTGCGCGGCGGAGGCGAAATCCATCATGGCCGGCGTAATGGGGATCACGAGCCCATTGGCGGCATACATCGCATTGGTCGTCACGAACCCGAGGGCAGGCGGGGTATCGAGCACGATGACGTCGTAGTTCTTGCCGACCGCATCGAGGCCTTCCTTGAGCACCGCATAGAAGCGAAAGCCGCTCTCGACATTCTGGCGGCGCGCGAGCGCGAATTCGGCGTTATACAGCGCGAGATTGGCGGGAATCAGATCCAGCGCATGCCAGTAGGTATGGCGGATCGAGCCGGCCAGCGAATCCACATTGCCGCTGAAAAAGGGCAGGGCCGTGAGTTCGGTGGGTACATCGCTATCGGGCAGCAGCCCGAACAGCGTTGTCAGGCTCGCCTGCGCGTCCAGATCGACCATGAGCACGCGGTAGCCTTGCAGCGCGAGGTACTGACCCAGATGCACGGCCGTGCTGGTCTTGCCCACGCCGCCCTTGAAGTTGGCCACGCCGATGATGCAGGGCGCAGAGCCTGGCGGGCGGTGCGGTACGCGGCCAAAGTGCTGGCGAAACTGCGCGACCTCGACCAGCGTGAAGAGTCGCTTGCGACCGCTCGTCGTGCCGGAAGGCAGGGAGCGGGTCTCGATCGCGTATTCGATCGTCTTGCGCGGCACCTGGATCAGATCAGCCATCTCGGCCAGGCTTAGCGAGCGCGTCGTCTTCTCCATGCTTGGCGCCAGCGCCCGTGTGCGAGCCAATTGCATCAGAGCCTGGGCCGTTTCGGCCATTTGCTGTAGCTCAGCTGAACCGGAGCTCGTGTCGCGCGCGTCGTCGGCTAGTCCAAGCGGTGAGGCTGAGGGCTTCAGCGGCTCGGGTGTGGCCATTAGAATGGATTTTCCATAGACAATCGCTGGATTATGCTACATCGCTTCTCCATCGGATTGCAATCTCTCCTGATTGCATGGAGAACAGGGCGCAGCAGGGCAGCTGATTACTCTACGAACGGCGCAAGCTGAATCCCACCCTCGAGTTGATTGGAGTTTAGACCGCGTTCGAGGTGATAGGCACTGTTATCGCCGAGATTACGCGCGTAGATGTCGCCGTAATGGCCCGTCGCCTTCAGCACGCGTGCTTGCCAGCCGGCGTCGAGCCCGAGAGCGGCTGCAGGAATGGGCATCGCGCGCGCACCGCCCGCGAACCAATCACTCTCGGGCCGCTCGGCGTCGATGAGCGTGTGCACGGTCCAGGCGACGATCGCGGACCACTGCCCATCGGCTGTGCTCGTCGCGGCCACTACCGGAAACACGTTGAGGCGTTCGGGGAGAATTCGACTGCGCAGTCGCGCTTGTCCAGGAAGCGTGCGGATGCGCGCGAGCTCGGTGCTCTCGGCCGCTACTGCCTGGCAGCGCTGCGCGGCATAGGCGTCCTCCATCTCGCCGTGCTCGGAGTAGGGGTGCCGCAGCCAGGTGAGATGAGCGGTGCCGAAGTAATGGCCAAGCGCCTGCTCAGCGGTGTCCGCGATCATGAAGCACACGCCTTTGCCGGCCAGCTCAGCGACGTGCTGGACCGCTGAGTTCCCCGGGACCATCACAGCGTCGCTGGCTATGAATACCGTGGGGCCCGGGACGAGCGCGCCGATGAGCTTGCCTTCCACGATCTCGCGGCCGGTCAGGAAATACAGATCATCCGCGCGTGCCTGCAACCGCTCGTAGCCGGATTGGGACTCATAAGTGTGGTACTCGAAGCGCTCGGCTTTGCCGAGCACGGCTGCGGCCACCGCGCGGCAAACATCCACGGCGAGCCCACGCCATTGTCCCGCGCCGTCGCGCTCCGCGATGCCGGGGCGCTCGACGCTGCCGCAGCGGACCCTGCCTCGCGATTGAACGCGCAACAGCGTCACACCATGCGCTGCGTGCTCGGAACCGGCGTGCGCGGGCAGGGGGCTCAGGCCTGCGAGTAGCAGCGCCAGCGGCAGCGCGAGCAGCGGGTGAAGTCTCATGAGGATGAAGGATCGAAGGTGCAATCAATTCGCCGCGGGGTAGGTGCTGGGCAGCGGATTGAAGCCGGCCGGGACGATATCTTCAGCCGGCTCAGGCACGGGCCTGATATGCAGCGCCGAGCAGCCCGCGCCATTGTAGTGGGGCAGGGCAGTGAGCTTATCTGCCGGAATCTGCGCGATTGTTGCCGGCAGCGGTGGGGACTGGCCGAGCAGACGCCGCGGATCAAAGCCCGAGAGCAGGCTCTCGGTGATTGGCGAGTTGATGTCGCGCGGGCCGAGATATTTCTGATGAAAACCGGCCGGTCCAAAGTGATTGAAGTACGCCGAATCGCCCGCTGCCAGCGCCTGCTTCTCATCCGGCAGGCTTGCCAGGGCCGGCAGATCAAAGATCGCGTTGATCGTCTCGATCACGGCGTTGTGATCGCCCTCGACATGCGATACCGCATGGGTGCGCGCATACGGTGAAATCAGCAGCAACGGCACACGGATACCGCGTGACAACGGCAGGCCGTCCGGACCAAATGCAAGGATGCGCGGCGGCACGTGATCGTAGAAGCCGTCCGATTCATCGTATGTCAGGATGATGGCGCTGTGCGCCCAGAGCTTCGGATCGCTCGCAATCGCGTTGATCACGCGCGCGTTCATCGCCTCGCTCAACTGCCGGTCGGCATAGCTCGGGTGATCATCATCACCGGACTTCGCTGCAATGATCGCGTTGCCCGCGGGGTTGCCCGGAACGATGTAGGGTTTGAGGTTCATTTGATTCTGGTAGCCACCGCGGATGTAAAACACGCCGCCGCTTGGCAGCGCGGCGTTCGCGATGTCGGCGAAGAACTGCGTTTCGGAGTGCATATTCGCCTGCTCCGCGGGCGTTTTAGCGATGTAGCCGAAATACTGCGGCCCGTTGTGATGACTCACGAATGCGCCGTGCGATGCCGCGCCGTCAGTGTCAGTGGATTCCAGAGCGTAACCATCCTGATACCAGCCCCACTGGACCGGCGCGCCCTGCAGATGCTGGATGTAGGGAATATCCTGCTGAATGTCGACGGTATCGGATGAATTAAACGAGCCCGCATTGTTCACGACTTCGGTATTTTCGCTCAGCGCGGCCGTGACCTGACGGCCGAGCAGCGTCAACGGTACGGTCGCGAACGCGAGGTTGGAGGCGATGTTTTTCGGGCCATAGGGCTCGTTGATGTTGGTGCTGTAGGGCTCGCGCCGGCCCGAGACGATGCCCGTTGGGCTCAGCGTGGGCGTGCTATCGAACGGTGAGCCGGCCCAGGGTTGCGGGTCGTTGACGAGCGGCGGACCCTGCGTCGTGCCGGTTTCCCCAGTGAAGCTCAGATGACTCGCGCCCGCCGCCTGAATGAAGTAGCCGTTAAGCGCCCCGCTCGTGCCGGTAGCCGTGGGCGATGCGCTCGTACTCGGATGCTTGACCCATTGCGTCTCGCCCGACTGCCCCGCGATCATCGCAATGGCATTGGGCGCCGAGGGGGTGTCCTCGGTTGCGAAAATATTGTCGAAAATGGTGAAGTTGCTGGCCCACTGCCAGAAGAACGGAATGGTGTCGCAATCGATGTGCGACATCACCAGGCGTGCAAACTGCGTGCCCTCGCGTTGAGACACCAGAGACGCGGCGGGATTGCTGGCAAAGCGCGTGTACTCTTCCTGCGCGAAGCCGTCCATGCGCGCTGTGCCATCGATCACGTCAATTTTTCGCGCGAGGCCGCGATGCCCGTGGTCGACGCTGTCGATCGCGTTCGAGTTCAGGCTGGGTCCGATCCGGAATGGTCGTACCGTGACGACGTTGCCGTTGATGTCGGTGTAGCGCTGCGCGTTGCTGGGGGCAATGCGTGTTTGGCCGTCGGCGTCTGCGTACAGGCCGTTGACACCCGGATAAGTCCCGTATTCATTGTCGAACGCATGGTTCTCGTTGAATATGACGAATACGTATTTGATTTTCTGTCGCAGTAGCCGCGCCAATTGCGATGCTGTCAGAGGCGGATCGCTCGCCGGGTTGTTGACCGTGACGCCCGCGGCACGATTATCCGGGCCTTGACCGGCTGGCTGCAGCGTGACTTTGGGCGCTGCCAATGCCAGCGCGTGCATCGCGATCGAAGCTGCCAAGACCAGAGCAATCCGGCTACCAGGAGGCCGCATCAGAGGGTTCCTTGGTGGAGAGGGGCGTTTCATCACATTGAATCTCATTTTGTCATCGATGTTTCAAGCTGCAAGAGTTTGATCACGTACTGCGCAATAATCGGAGTGCGGCGTGCACCCGATGCTCGCTAGAGTCGATGCTACGACTCAGAAGCGGAGCCTTAAGATGACGAACACTGCGACATCCAAACGCAATACGCGCTCGCCTAAACTCCCTGCGCAACCGGCAGAGCCGGTGGTGCGGTTGATGCAGGCGCTGGCCCGATACATTGAAAAAAATGCGGGTGGCACGATTTCGCTGCGGCAACTGGCCGCGCAGGCGCAGCTCTCGAGCGCGCACCTGCAGCGCACCTTCAAGGCCGTGCTCGGCGTGTCGCCGAAGGCCTATCACGATGCGGCGCGAATGCGGTTGCTGAAAACAGGACTCAAGGCCGGCAAGAGCGTGCTGGATTCGATCACCGAGGCCGGATTTCAGTCTACGAGCCGCCTCTATGGACACCCGCTGCGCAATCTTGGCATGACACCCTCGACTTACCGCGCCGGCGGCACCGGCGAGACTATTGCTTACGCCCTGCGCACGAGCGCGCTCGGACCGTTGCTGATGGCGGCTACCGATCGCGGCGTCTGCTTTGCGCAGTTTGGCAACAGCGAAGCGGCACTGATCGCACGGCTGCGAGCCGAATTCCCGCGGGCGCGCATCGTCGCATCCGATATGACCCACTCGAGCGAGCTCGATGCCTGGATGCGCTCGCTCGACGCGCACGTTGCGGGCAACGCCCCGCGGCCGGATCTGCCGCTCGACCTGCGTGGCACCGCGTTTCAGATCCGCGTCTGGAAATTCCTGCTGCAGGTGGCCGAGGGCGATGTGCTGAGCTATAGCGAGGTCGCGAGCGCAATAGGGGCGCCCAAAGCGGTTCGAGCGGCGGCTTCGGCTTGCGCCGCCAATCGCATCGCAGTGCTGATCCCCTGTCATCGGGTACTGCGGGCCGACGGCAGGCTCGGCGGCTATCGCTGGGGTCTCGCGCGCAAGCGATTATTGATCGACCGTGAGCGGGCGCGTCGAGCCACGGGGCGTGCCGGGGCGGATTAGGCGGCGCTATTGGCGGCTCAGTGATAGTCGCGCCATAGCCACTCGAGCGCCGAGGGCAAGGTCTGCGCGACGACGCGCGGGTCTACGTGCTTGCCAGTTTTGGCGAAGACGAAGCGATAGTCATAGCCCTTGGCCTTGAGCGCCGCGGCCGTGCGCCGATTGGCCAGCACCCAGTTGTGCCAGGTTGATTCCGGGTCATCGAAATGCAGGTCGTTCTCGCCCACCTCCATCCAGATGCGGATCGGTTTGGCCGGCGCATTCGCAATCAGGTGGTCGTGATACTCCCAGCCTCCGCGCGGTGTACTGGGATCGACCGGTGAGGCCTGATTGACAAACGTTCCCGAATAAATCAGTAGCTTGCGATACAGCTCAGGGTGAAACCAGGCCATCGTGAAGGCCGCCACGCCGCCGGAGCTACCGCCCATGCTGGCGCGGCCGGCCGGATCCTGGGTGAAAGTGACGTTGCACTCCTTGGCGACGCGCGGCAGCACCTCGGATTCGATGAACTGGGTGTAGCGATCCGAGATCGTGTCGTATTCCAGTCCGCGCTCCGAGCCCTGAGCGTCGCCGCCGCCGGAATCGACCATGACCAGGATCATGACGGGCAGCCGATGCGCCGCGATCATATTGTCGAGCACCACCGGCGCGAGCTTCACGTAGCTATGACCATCCTGAATGACCATGAACGGCGCGGGCTTGCCGGGCACGTATTGATGCGGAACGTAAACCCAGACACGCCGCTCGTAGGGGGCGGCAGCGGAGATCTGCTCGGCGGGTGCCGCGATGCGATTGCCATAGGCGTCGCGGCGTGCAGTGATCTCGCTCTCGACCCGCGCGATGCCCGGATAGATTTTACTGTCGGCCGATTTAAAGACGGACTCGTACACCATGCCCTGAGGGACCGCTGGATTGACCACGGTCTCGGGCGCGCCCGCAAACTCGGGGCCGATTTCGCTATCCTGCTGTGCCCAAACGGGGCTCGAGGCCAGCAGCGACGCGACCAGAGCTATCGCGAGCGGCGCAGGATGGGAAAGCATCCGGTGGCTTTTGAGCGTACTCATGGCTTCGCCTATCCTTAGACTGATGTCGCTGCCCTCACCGTAAACCCAACTGTGGCCCGGATCAATTCATCATGAGTCAAACTTCGGCACGGCTGCTCCTCGCGCCCGCCACGCGCATGACGTGTCCACATTGTGAGCGCGAATTCGCGCTGGCCGACGGTTTCGCGCACCAGGCACTCGAGGCGGTGCAGACGCAGACCGAGGCGACGCTCAGCGCGCTGCGCACACAGGACAAAGAGCTCTTTGCGCGCGAGCGTGAAGCCTACGAACGCCAGCTGGGCGAGCAGAGGACACGTGTGCAGGCGCTGCAGGCCGAGCAATTGCAGCTGCGGGAACAGCGTCAGCAATTGATAGACCAGAAGGCCGCCCTGGCGCTCGATGTTCAACGACAGGTCGCGGCCCGCTTAAGCGAGCGCGAAGCGCTCGTGCGCCGGCAGGAACAGGAGCGCTCAGTACTCGAGAAGGCGGAACTGCAGAAAAAAATCGCCGATATGACCGCCAAGCTCACCGAAGCGCAGGCCAAGGCCAGCCAGGGCTCGCAGCAACTGCAGGGCGAGGTGCTGGAGCTCGCGATCGAGGAGGGGCTGCGACGCGCCTTTCCGCTCGACACCATTGCTGAGGTCAAGAAGGGTCAGCGTGGCGGCGATGTCCTGCAGCACGTGCTCACGCGCAGCGGTCAGGCGGCAGGCAGCATTCTCTGGGAGACCAAGCGCGCCAAGGACTGGAGCGCGCAGTGGCTCGCGAAGCTCAAGGAGGATATGCGCGCCTGCGGCGCGGCGATCGGCATCCTGGTCACGCTGCCGGGTGCATTACCGAAGGATTGGCCCGAGGGCGAGCAGTTTGCCCTCTGCGAGGACATCTGGGTCACGCAGGCGGCCACGGCGTGCGGGTTGGCCGCGGCGTTGCGCATCGGCTTGATCGAGCTGCATCGCCAGCGCGTGGTCTCAGCCGGTCGCGGTGAGAAGATGGAGGCGCTGTATGACTATCTGACCTCGCCACTGTTCGCGCAGAAGCTGCGCGCCGTCTACGAGACGTTTCAGAAAATGCGCGAGGAGCTCGAGTCCGAGCGCAATGTGACGCTGCAGCGCTGGGCACGGCGCGAGAAGCAATTGCAGAATGGAGTCGCGCAGTTGCTCGGGATCGGTGGAGAGATCCAGGGACTCGCGCAGCAGGATGTGCTGCTGCTCGAGCTCGAGGCGGACGCGCACGGTGGAGCGGCCGCGGATGTTTGAGGAGCTGATCAGCAAGGCGCGCGCACTCGGTGCGAGCGACGTGCATCTGGAAGCCGAGACGCCGATTGTCGCGCGCATCCGCGGCGAATTGCAGATAGTCGGCGGCACACTGTCCGCAGAGCGGCTGGCGCAGGCGAGCCAGGCGCTGCTGGGAGCGGAAGGCTGGGCGTTGTTCGGCACGCGCGGCTCAGCCGACATGTCGGTCGCGATCGGCGGCACGCGCTGCCGCGCCAGTTTCTTCCAGACCGTGCGCGGCATCGCGATCGCGATCCGCTTGCTCGCACCCTCAGTCAAGGATCTGCGCGCCTGTAACCTGCACCCGGATTTTCGCCGGCTCATCGAGGCGAACTCGGGACTCGTGATCATTTCGGGCCCGACCGGTTCGGGCAAGTCCACGACACTGGCGGCGTTGATTGAGGAGATTAATGGGTCGAGGGCGCGGCATTTGGTCACGCTCGAGAGTCCGTTGGAATATTTGTTCAGCAATCGCCGCTCCTTTATCCGGCAACGCGAAATCCCGACGCACGCGCCGAGCTTTGAGCAGGGCATCATCGATGCGCTGCGTGAGAATCCCGACGTGCTGGTCATCAGCGAGATGCTCACGCCCGAGGTCATGCGGCTCACGCTCAATGCGGCCGAGACCGGGCATCTCGTGCTCGCGACCATGCACTCGGCCAGCTGCGCCGAGGCGCTGAGCCGCCTGTGCATGTCCTTTCCCGCGGAGATTCAGGGCAGCATCCGCGCGCAGCTCGCCGACTGCATCGTCGGCGTCAGCTGCCAGCGGCTGGATTTTGTGGCCGCCCATCGGCTGCGGGTGCCGCGCTGCGAGCTCCTGCTGCCGACCTCGGGAGTGCGCGGTTCGATCCGGTCCGGGAATTTCAGCCAATTATCGAACATGCTGCAGGCTGGCGGCGAGGAAGGCATGTGGACCTTCGATCGCTACCAGCGCTGGATGGAGCAGGTCACTGACTGGGTGCAGCCGGCAGCGAGCTCGACGATCGCGCCGGCTGTGTCAGTGGGGTCGGCTGCGTCGGCGGGGGAGGGCTTGCGGGAGCTGGCGCACGGCGCCGCGTTGACCAGAGGCAAAACGGCGCCACCGCGTACGCCGATGGCACGTACGCCCACGATGCCGCCGGCGGCATCCAAGAGCACCTTGGGCACGGCGAGCACTGCCGCATCGTCGCCGGCCGATGAGATCATCGAGATCCCAGCCGAGGAGATGGATCTGGCGCAGTTGGCGGAGCTCGCGAAGAAAGTCATTGAGCCGGGGACCAAATAGGAGCACCTGATGAAATTGAACGGCGCTCTGCTGCTGATGTGGCTTGCGTTGCCTGTGCAGTCCGCTGCGCCGCCGGCCGTGCAAGCCGATCCGGTCGCGGTGCTGGTGGCGCGGCTCGACCTCGAGAGCTACAAGGCCACCATCAAGGGTCTGACGCAGTTCGGCGATCGCCGGCAGGGCACCGATCGCAATCGCGCCGCCGTCAATTGGATCGAGGCCAGGCTGCGAAGTTACGGTTGCCTGAACACGGCGCGTATCAAATATGAGTATTACCCGGACCAGGCGCGGCAGCCGAGCGGGCCGCCGCCGGCACCGGTGCCGGATCCGGCCTCGGGCGGCGCTCGTTACCGCGGCGTGCGCGCTCACACCGGAGTCAACACCGATCCGCTGCAGCAACCGGACGAGAAATTGCGCGCGCTCAATTATCAGCCGAGCGTGGGCGGCGCGCGCGAAGAGGTGTATTGCACCAAGACAGGCTCCGCTCATCCTGAGGAGATGTACATCGTCGGCGCGCATATGGACGGCATCGGCTGGGGCGAGGCGGCCAACGATGACGGCTCCGGCACGGCGCTGGTGATGGAGCTGGCACGCGTGTTTGCCTCCCCTGACGTCAGGACGGAGCGCTCGATCCGCTTCATACTCTGGAACAACGAAGAGACCGGACTCGACGGCGCACGCGCCTATGTCGCACAGCGCGCGGCTCTGCAGGGCAAGGAGGATCCGCCGGGATCGGGTCTGTACCCGGAACCCAAATGGCTCGGCATGGTGCAACATGACATGATGCTGTTCGACCATGGTATGCCGCGCGCCGATGGGAGCGTGGCGAAGACGCAGCGTCCCGAGGCGGATATCAATATCGAATTCCAATCCGCATCACAGCGCGCCGATGACGCCCAGAAACTGGCCTGGGCCTTCTATACCGCCAACGAGGCCTACGCGAGCGACTATCCGGCCGCCGTCGCCCCTCACATGACCAACACCGACAGCGTGCCGTTCATGGATCTCGTGCCGGCAATCAGTGTGCGCGAGAACGAGCGCGGCCGGGAAATCGGCGCGGGATGGGATCCGCAGTGGCACCAGCCGACGGATCTTTTTGTCACGTACAACGATCAGGATTTCCGACTCGGCTTGAATGCGGTCCAGACGACGCTCGGTGCGATCGCGAGACTCAGCGGTGCGCGGCTGAATCAATAATCATGAGTGAGGGCCCTATCAGGCAAATGTTTGAGGGGCCCATCGATGTCGTCGGTGACGTGCACGGCGAGATCGGACCGTTGCGCGAATTGTTGCGGCGACTCGGTTACGACCAGGTCGGGCGGCATCTGAAGGGCAGGCGACTCGTCTTCGTGGGTGACCTCGGAGATCGCGGACCCAACAGTCCGGCGGTCATCGAGCTCGTGCGTGCATTCGTGGGGCTGGGGCATGCGCAGTGCCTGCTCGGCAATCATGAGCTCAATCTGCTGCGCGGCGAGAGCAAGCCGGGAAATCGCTGGTTCACGGATCCCTCGCATCAGGAAATGCGGCCTGGCGGCGAGTTCGAGCAAAGTCGCGAGGCGCCCGAGCCGCTCAAGCCAATCTGGATGGAGTTCTTCGCCTCATTGCCACTGGCGCTCGTGCGTAAGGATTTACGCATCGTGCATGCGGCCTGGTTGCCGGGTGCCATGGATGCATTGCGACAGGCGCAGGGCTCGACGCTGGATATGTACCGGGG
>Ga0302325_10027056_pt1 | contig 11900 bp, 9 predicted proteins | sample Palsa_T0_2_FD_201948 | JGI IMG/M metagenome (GOLD analysis project Ga0302325, IMG submission 201948) | Peat permafrost microbial communities from Stordalen Mire near Abisko, Sweden - Palsa_T0_2 | ecosystem: Environmental > Terrestrial > Soil > Palsa > Peat permafrost | place: Sweden: Abisko... | reverse complement strand
GGCCTTCGCCGCCCCCTCCGTCGCGAGGATACGGTCCAGGGTCTGCAGTTCACCGGCGCGGCCGGTAAAGCCAGCGCAGTCCATGGGCAGCTGAGCCGGGGGTTCGGAAACCTGCGGGCTGGCCCCGCCGGTGAGCCCGGCACCTGGCAGCTGTCCGCGAAGCACTCGAAGATGCGCCGAGGTGATCTCAGGCCCGGGATCTACCCCGAGCTCGCCGCTCAGCCGGTCCCGCAGATCGGTGTACACGGCCAGCGCCTCGGCCTGCTGCCCGGCTCCGGCCAGGGCGAGCATCAGCCGCGCGGCAACGCCCTCGTGCAGCGGCTCCTCGACGGCAAGCGTGCGGAGCGCGGGAACGAGCGGGCTGTACTTGCCCAGGCTCAGCCCCAGTTCGGCCCAGGCCAGCACGGCCGCCGTACGCCGGCCGGTGAGCGCGATGGCAGCGGGATGAACTTGCACCCACGCGCCCGCTCCCGCCAGCAGGGGTCCGCGCCAGCAGTTCACGGCCTCGGCGTAGAGCTGCCAGGCGGACAGCGCGGCGCCGTCGGCGCCGGCCCGTCCGGCCCGGGTGACAAGCTCGCCGAATTCGGCGGCATCCGATTGGCCGGCAGCCAGCACCAGCCGGTATCCCTGGGCCGTCCGCGGCAGCACGGAATCCCGCGTCCCGTCACCCAGCAGCCTGCGCAGTCCGGCCACGTACGTATGCACTAGCTGGCGGCAGGTGCGCGGCGGCTGCCCCTCCCAGAGGGTGTCGATGATCTCCTCGAAGCCCACTTCGTAGCCCGGCTGCATGGCGAGCAGGCACAGCAGTTTGCGCAGCATCGGCGACGCCACCGTGATCGCGGCGCCCCCCGCCGGACGACCAGCGCGCCAAGCACGTCAATGCGCAAAAGCGTGTCCACCGGTACGGCGTCGGCCGAAGAGCCCGGCAGCAGTGCGGCCAGATCGACATCGAGCGCCGCGGCAAGGCGCCGCAGCGAGGCTGCCTGGGGGCGGGCCACCGCGCCGTTCTCCAGAGCCCGGACCGTGCGCACGCTCACCCTGGCTCGTTCGGCGAGCTCGTGCTGCGTCAGTCCGGCCCGGACCCTCGACTCGCGCAACAGCCCGGTCATGGCCGGTCCGCTCCCACGGCTCCATTGTGCCGCTGCCGGAGCGGGTGAGTCCACACTGGCTCGTTTCCGGCGCGTACGGTCCGGCTTGGGCGCGGCGCCTGCGAAGACATTGCCGGTTTTCTGCCGCCTGCGGCGTTCACCTGGCCTTTTGGGATGCAGCCATGATGCAGCGGACTCGCACGGGCCGATTTCTAACCTCATAGACATGGCCGGTCAGAACGGGGATCGGCCGCCACCAGCTAACCGAGGGGACCCCCAATGTACGCGTCACTCCGCCGCTTGAGCATCACGATCGCCGCCGCCGGCGCGCTCGCCACCACCGCTGCCTTCGCCGTCGCCGGCCCAGCCAGCGCCAGCACTGCCAGCACTGCCGACGCCAGCACGGGCGTGAGCTACCACTTCCAGACCTTGAACAACGGCGCTGACCTGACCTTCAATCAGCTGCTCGGCATTAACGACAATGACGTGATCGCCGGCTACTTCGGGTCCGGTGCGCAGGGCCACCCGAATAAGGGCTACGAGCTCTGGGCGCCGAGCACCTACCGGAACGAGAACTTCCCGGGTTCGACGCAGACCCAGGTCACCGGGCTGAACGACGAGGGTGTCACCGTCGGGTTCTGGTCTACGATGAACACTTCGAGCATGAGCAACAACAACTTCGGCTTCTACGCGGACAACGGTCACTACTACAACGTGAACTTCCCGACCGGCGACAACGCGAGCCCGCAGGTTGACCAGCTGCTCGGTGTCAACGATCACGGCATCGCGGTGGGCTTCTATACCAACGGCCAGGGCAGCAACCGCGGCTACGAGTACAACACCCGCACTCACCAGTTCACCCGCGTCCTTCCGCCCGGCTTCACCAACGGCACCTCGCTGCAGAGCCCGAGCCTGACCGCCACGGCAATCAACAACCACGGCGACGTAGCCGGCTTCTACAACCAGACCTCCTCGCAGGTGGACGCGTTCCTGCGGCTGGCCGACGGCCAGTTCATCACCCTTGCCGTCCACGGGGCCTCAATGACCCAGGCGTTCGGCGTGAACGGCAGCGATGAGGTCGTCGGCGCCTACACCGACGGCACCGGCAACAACGCCCAGACCCACGGCTTCACCTGGACCCCGGGGCACGGCTTCAGCACCGTCGATGACCCGCACGGCATCGGCGCCACCACCATCAACGGCGTCAACGACCACGGCGACCTGGTCGGTTTCTACACCGACTCAACCGGCAACACCGACGGCATGCTCGCCCAGCCATAGCAGCTGCCCCGGCCACTGATCAGCCGCGGGGATCCGCCGGATCCCCGCGGCTTTCCATGCTGCTCAGCAGAGCCGGCATGGAGCATCTAGGCCAAACTCCAGGTTCGCGACCGGTCCTCGGCCGTGCAGCGCGCCAGGGAGGTCCTGGACTCTCGGGCGACCGAACCGGGACGGTAGCCCGTCATTAGCCAAGATTTCGCAGCACGGGAATGACCCCCGGCAAGAGCAAACGCGGGCCGGTCGCCACGTGAACAAAGCGCAATGCTTGACCGTATCCGTGGCACTCATCTGCATGTGGACAGTGTCGAGCGCCGTAGGCACGGCAGGACCGGGGCCCTTGGCATGTGGCCGGTCGGCAGCCGCGAACTCTGCCGGCCGAGGACGGAGGTTGAGGGAAAGCTCGTCGCGGAGAGCGACCTCAGCCGTCGCGCACCCGCGCCGGGGAAGGATGTCGCCGGGCTTGGGAGATCTCGTCGGGGATGGCGGGGGCGGCTGCCCTGGCTGGGCTGCGGTGAGGGTGGCGAGTTCGGTTTCGGCCTGCGTGCGGTCGTGGTGGAGCTGTCCTGGTCGACGGGCAGTTCGGCGGTGATGGCGTAAACGGTCGCAGGTTCGGTGACGCCACCCCGGGGCGGCGGCGTAATCGGGGGAACGGCGGCCCCGGCGGCGCGGGCGGCGGGCCTCGCGCCGAAGGCCAGGACGCTCAGCCGCGGTCGTGGAGGGTCACCTGGTAGCCGTCGGGGTCCGCGAACGTGAACGTGCGGCCGAACGGCCCGTCGACGGGCGCTGAGACAATCGTCGTGCCGGCGGCGGCGAGGGCGTCGTGGATGTCCTGCGCGTCGGGGGCGTGCAGCCACAGCGCCATTCCCTGCCCCGGCTGGGCGATCGCGTCCAGGTCGGTGCCCGCGACGACGTCGCGGACGGCGAACGCGATCGGCTTGGTGTCGAACACGACGGCGTGCGGCGGTCCTGCGTCGGAGCGCTTCAGCCCGAGGTAGCGCTGGTAGAAAGCGGCGGAACGCTCCAGGTCGCGCACCTGCAGTGAAATGAAGTCGGGTCCGGTGACGGCCACGATTCTTGCCTCCTCATGGTATGTCAGTCTTCTGACACATCACAATGTATGTCAGACTACTGACATGAGTCAAGGCGGGCCCGGAATCGAGCTGGACACATCGCTGGGGTACATGCTGAAGGCGGCCGCGAGCGCCCTGCACTCCGCCCTGGAGGCCGTGCTGAGGCCGCTGGGCATGACGATCACCCACTACGCCTGCCTGGAGCTGCTGGCCCAGCGACCGGGCCTGTCCAACTCCGAGCTGGCCCGCGGCGCCTTCGTCACCCGGCAGTCGATGAACGTGCTCCTGCAGGCCCTCGAACGCCAGGGACTCGTCGTCCGCCCGGCACAGGCACCCGTCGGCAGGGCCTTGCCGGCCGAGCTGACCGCCCGCGGGCGCCGCCAGCTCACAGTGGCCAGTACCGCGGTCCGCCGCGTCGAGCAAGACATGCTGGCCAATCTGGACGCCAGCGACCAAGACCAGATGCGGCGCCTGCTCACCGCCTGCATCACCGCACTGACCCAACCGCCCGCACCGGCGACGTGACTCCTCCGGACCGCCCCGCTCGCCCCTTATCGACCGAGCGTTGCCCGCGGGTCGCGTCCCGTGAAGGCAGCGAGGCGTTCCCAGCCGTCAGCACCGGGAGCCGGGGAGACCTCCGCCCCGAAAGGGGCTCCTGGCCCGACCATGTTGCGGTACTGAGGTTTGATCATGGCCCGTGCACCCTCGAGTGCCGGCCAGGCGAGGGAGGGATCCAGCTTGCCGGTCTGCCCGGTGGCCCTGGCCAGATCCCAGGCGTGTGCGGCCAGCTCGGCCAGGTACATGTCCACCAGGGCGGCTCCCGTGTACTCCTCGCCCCACGGCATGGTGTACCTCAACGACAAGCTGGAATCGTCGCCCCATGCTTGTGCCGCCTGTTCTGCGGCGCTGCGTAGCTGACCGGGCGCGTCGGACAGCTCCACGCGAGGGGACCGGTCTCCGGGCGGGGGTGCCTGCCCGCGGCCCAGAGCAGCCGCCCGGTGGCCCGCCTCGACGAGGTGGTCGATCAGTCCGGCCACGTCGTACTTGGGGCACGGTGTCGGGTGGCCGAGCTCGTCAGCACCTATTCCTGACACGATCACCACAGCGTTCTCGTAAGCATCCAGCAACGTGCTCCGGCGGTCAGGATCGGCCATCCGGTTCCTCCTCGGTGTGACAGGCCAGCTACGCCGGCCGCCGGTTCGCGAGCGCACCGAAGGACGACTATCTCACCACCCGCACGGACGCGCGAATCGGCGGGGATCTATCGGTGCGTCAGTCCAGCGCGGATCACGCTGCGTAATAAGCGCCTGTCCTCAGTAGGCACGCAAGTATCCGCCGTACTGCAATCTTTTGGTGGCGGCGGGCTATGCCGCAGGCCGTCAGGGTTCGAGGGGAAGTTCCTGATCGTGGCTGTGCTGGTAGCGGTAGAAGACCGAGGTGAGCTGATCAGTCGTCCGGCGGGCCTGCAGCGCGGTCCCGGTATCGACCCAGCCGTGATGCCAGGCGCCATCACGCCCGGCCGCGATCAGCAGCGCGGCGAGGGCGGCGTCGGCCAGCTCCGGGCCACTGCCAGGGATCACAAGCGTCGCCACGTCATAGTCCAGTTCCGTGGTCTCCCGCACGACGGCCTCGCCGGCCGGCAAGCCGGCCGCCACGACCGCGGCCGCAGCGACGACCTGACCGGGGCCGAACGTTCGGTTGAGGTCCTGCGGATGCTCCCGGGCCCTGCGGAATATCCGCTCCAGGGTCTCGCGGCGCAAGGCAACGTCCTGTTCTGCCAGCATGTCGAGCAGGTCGAGGGCATCGTCGTTGTCGAACGCGCCGGGTCCCCAGGTTCCCATCCGGCGACCCTAGCGTGACGTCCCGCGACGTGCCGGCACGTCCATCGCCCCGGCAACTTGACCCTCCCGGGCCGAAGACAGCCTGGCGGCTCGCCGGGCCGTCCGGCTCAGGGACGCCACGGACTTGACCACCAAGCGCAACCGGCGACGGTAACCGCGAACCGCCCGGCCGACCTGACATGCATAATGCCGAATAGCGGGCGTTGCGTCCCCCGGATATCTATATACTCGCTGTATATGCCGCCATCGCTGACGGCGATCGCCAATTATCCCCGTCGTTTCCTATCGGAGCGCGGAACACCGGATTCGGCGCGGTTGGCGGCTAAACCGACATTGGCTGCATAACCACCGTCACGTCGTGCCGCACGCGACTCACACGATGCGCGCAACTCACCGCCCATGGCGGGACGACCCGGCCAGCAGGGTCGCCGCCGCAGAGCCAGCGGGTTTCGTGCGCCGCTCCTTCCGGCCGTTGGCTGCGCGATATGTGTACGCACTCAGGCGGGCGCGCGGTTGCATGGCGAGGCCGGCACTGCAATGTGGCTGCAATGCGGTTGCGCAAGGCTACGAAGCAGCCTGCAGGAAGGAGAAATTTCCATGAGCATTATCACCACTCCGTTTTCTCCCAGGGGGCCGGCGCGCACGCCCGGACTCGGCAGGAGACGCGAGAGCCGCCGCCCTGGCCGTATGATAGCCGCGGTCATCGCCGCAGGCGCGGTCTGCATGGCCTTGGCCGTGCGGGCGCCGGCGGCCGGCGCCTCGACCACCTTCACGGCTCCGGCGCTGAACGTCGGGATCATCCCGTTCACGGGCGATGTTTACGCGCTCGATCAATACGGGAACCTGATCCCCGTACTCATCACCTCGACCTCGCTGTCTGCCCCCCTGTACAACGAGGCAGGAGACCCGCTCAACGTCACTTGGGGTCAGTTCTCATCGGCTACGGCGAAGTCATACGCCTGGACCGACACTCTGAACGGCGTCACCCACACCGACTTCTTGATCCGAATGAGCGGGCTGATCCCCGACGGCGTCTACTCGCTGTTCTACCGGACCTTCAGCCCCGACTCAAACAATGCCTATTGCCCGGACGTCGAACCGACGGTCGCGCTGACCTCCGTATTCCCGCGACTCCAGAAGCCCGACCCCGACTCGTTCAGTGCCAGCAGCTCAGGCACAGCGCTGTTCATCGGCCGCGTGGCCGGAAACCTGCTGGCCGCGGCACAGCTCCAGGTCAACGTCATCTACCACTTCAACGGACAGACGTACGGGCCTGTCGCCAACGAGGCCGAGGCCCAGGGCCCGGCCGCCAGCCTCGGCGGATTGTGCGGCTCAAGCTACGGGATCGACGCGATGCGCCAGTTCATCATCATCCAGAAGTGAGCACATGCTCGCTACCCCCGACGGGGCGCGGACGGTTATCGCTACGCCGCAGTGAACGGGACTGGCCATGACACATCCACGGCCAGTCCCGTCCTCGCAGTTCCGGACCGAGCGCCTGGACCTACGGTTCTGGCTCAAGACCGTCCACGTCCGCTCTCTCATCGGAACCCTCATCACGTTCAAGGTGATGGAGCTTCCGCTTGCCCGCTCCCCCGCTGGCAAGTTTCTCTTCAGTACGAACACCAGGGCGACGTCTCGCTCCGCAGCAAAATCAGCCACGTTCTTGGTGACGACGGCCCGGCTCTCCGCTCGAGCCGTTGACGCAACCTGTGCATCATCAGCAGCCCTCAGACCTACCTCGGCAACGTGGACGGCGTCCTGGCCATATTTATCGCGCAGCAGCTGAGCCGCAGCCTGTGGAAACATCTCATCGATCAGGAAGGACGTCACGCCAGCAATGATTCACGTTGCCGGGCCATCCTGCGGCTTCGCTCTGCCATTCCCCGGTTGCGGCCGATCCGTTCCCGGACCTCATCAGCGTGCTCTGCGGCATAGTCCAAGGCTCTGTGTGTGAGCCGGCCTACGAGGTCGCCCTGGAGAGCGGCACGCCTGACTTCACCGGGCCATGCGGGGAGACGCCCTGATCAGGACGGCCATCCACCTGATCGACTGCCACCACTGGGTATTCAACTGGGATCCGGGCGGCCTTCGCCTGACCCATGACGAGCATGTGTTCGTCCTCGGCCTTCCGGCCGTATTCGCCGAGTCCTCCAGGGCGCGTCGGCCAACTGACCAGGGGTTGTGGTGTCGCGACCCGGCCGGTGATCACCATCAACCATTGTGATCAAGCACGGCGACGGTTATCGTCAAATCGACAGTGCGGAGACGCGAATGCCTCGCTCCACGATTCCTGTCACCCGAAAGGAATACTCATGCACGCAATCTGGCGTCGTCGGTTGGCATCGCTGATAGCGGCCGTCGCGCTACTCGTGGGAGTCCCGGCAGGCTTTGCCGCCGCCACGGCACATTCCAGTGGTTCGCTGGCCGACTGCCCGGCCGGCACGAACTGGGACAACGTTACCCACTCTTGCGTGTAGCGCGCGGCATAGGTCCGGTAGAACATCGCGGCTGGACCGGAGCCGGCGTGGCGGCGCCGTGAACCCGTACACTGCCCGGCTGTCCTCCGTCGGCTAGTAACTTTCAGGGCCGGGCACCGTTCAATTGTGGAACGCAGCCTATCTCGTCGATATCCTGCCATCCCTATGCTCGCGCATGGGACATTCCGTTACACCGGTGATGGTGCCTGAGAACAGGGATGTCGCCGACCGTCCGCTTCCGCCGCGATGATTGTCGATCAGCGCCGCAGAACTAGCCGGTCCGGCTTGACCGCTGGCCGTCGCCGCCGTCATGCCACCATGGGGGTCATGGGTTCGCAACGTTTCCGTGCCGTGATCGCCGCCGGGCCCCGGGACAGCGCGGCCATCACGATGCCGTTCGACCCAGATGAGGCATGGGGCGCCAAGGCCGATCATCCCGTCAGCGGCACGATCGGCGGCTGCCGGATCCGGGCCAGGCTCGTGCCGGCCGGCCGCGGCTGGGTGCTGACCCTGGCCCCCAAGCGCCTGCTCAGCATGGGTATCGCGATCGGCGATGACGTGACCGTCGAACTGGCCCCGGAAGGTCCGCAGCGCGGCGATCTCGCCGACGATATCGCCGCGGCGCTCGCGGCCAACCCGGCGGCGGGCGCATTCTTCGATACGCTGGCGCAGTTCTACCGCAAGGCCTACCTGCGCTGGATCGACGCGACCACCCGCCGGCCAGATCTGCGCGCGGCCCGCATCGCCGAGGTCACCGGCCTGCTCGCGGCGGGGATCAAAGAGCGGCCACGATCCTAAGGGCAGGTTGCTGCCCGGTGCGGTGCTGTCAGGTACGGATCAGAGCCGGGCGCCGGCCGCGGCGTGCCGCAGGGTGCGGAACGTCATTGACCATCGCTCCTGCGTGACCGGGGGGATGTGGTGCTGCCATTGTGTCCGCGCCGGACCGGACAGGACGTAGGCGGAGCGGGGCTCGAGGGTGAGTTCGGCGGTCTGCCAGGCGCGGGGCTGGCCGAGGCGAAACCGCATCCGGCACGCGGCCTGCAGCGAGACACCGCTCACATCGCCGAACTGCGGCGCATCGCGGTGCCAGCCGATCCCCGCGCCGGGCGGGTAGCGCGTCACGAGCAGGTCCGCCAGCTCCCCGGGTTCGCGTCCCATCAGCGCGGCGCAGCGCTCCCGGAGCCAGTCCAGTTCCACGGGGACCGGTGCGGCCGGGCCGCGGTCGTAGGCGCCGGTGACCATGGCGAGGCCGAAGCTTCGCACCAGCCGCCGCGAGGGCGTGTCGTGCAGCACGTACGGCTGCAGCTCGAACGTCGCCAGCAACCCCAGTACATCGCGCTCCTCGGCTTCGGTGAGGAAGCCGGGCACGTAGATCAGGCCCTCCGGCAGCATCATCGCGCCGGCTCGCCGGCCCGTCGCCTAGAGACGGGCGTGGCTGGACATCGTACGGTCACGGTCCTCATGACCCGGTCAATCCCCGCAGCGCCGGTAACCCACACGGGGTGATCTGGTCTGTCCACGACCGCTCCAAGCTTGACCCCGAAGATCCTCACGACAGCGTCCCACACGACCGGAAGGCCCTCGCGCGCGCAGCACCCGAGGCGAGCCGGGCGGGGTGTCGGCAGCGACGATGCGGCGGCGGCTAATTCCGTATATATCAGCGCAGGGATCACCGCGCTCTGAGAAGGTGAGGATCCGCGCCGGTCCCGGCAATCCGGGAACCAGCACGGTGCCGAATAGTAAGAAGCCGGGACGTTCAAGGGCTCGGCACTAGCGTGATGCCTGGTCTGGCCACCTGGCTGAGGCCGCGAAAAGGGGCGATCGGCGTGGCGGAGTGGGATGTCCCGGGTTACACCGAGCTGAAAGCGCTTGGCCGGGGCGGTTTCGGCGATGTGGTGCTGGCCAGGCATGACGTGACGGGCACGCTGGTGGCGATCAAGTACCTGCGCCGCGACCTGCTGGCCGATCCAGAGTTCACCGCGATGTTCCGCGGCGAGGCGGAGGTCCTGGCTTATCTGAACGACTCGAACGTGGTCCGGCTGTATGAGTACGTCGAATCCCCGTCGGGCGCCGCCATCGTCATGGAACTGGTCGACGGCGTCTCGCTGCGGGAGATCCTGGCCAATCAGGGCGCGACCACGGCGGAGGCCGCGCTTGTAGTCCTGGAGGGCTCGCTGCTCGGCCTAGCCGCGGCGCACCAGCGCGGTATCGTGCACCGGGACTACAAGCCGGAGAACGTCCTGGTCAACGGGGACGGCGTGAGCAAGCTGACCGACTTCGGCATCGCGGCCCGGGCCGGGGACAGCCCGATCCCGGCCGGCACGCTGGTCTACGCGCCGCCCGAGCAGTTCACCGGCGCCCCGGCCAGCCCGGCCAGCGACGTCTACGCGGCCACGGCCACCTTCTACGAGTGCCTGGCCGGCCGCCCGCCGTTCAGCGGAGACACCGCCGAGGCGCTGCTTTACCAGCACATGTCCCAGCCGGTGCCGCTGGACCCGGTGCCCGAACCGCTGCGGCCGCTGGTGACCGCCGGCATGGCCAAGGAGCCCCACAACCGCCCTACCGACGGGAGCACCCTGGTCACCGCACTCAACGCGGCCGCGATCGACACGTACGGCCCGGACTGGAAGGAACGCGGCCGGTCGCACCTGGGCGAGGCGGCGCTGCTGCTGGCGCTGCTGTGGCCCTCCGCCGCGTCGCCCGCGGTCCAGGGCTCCGGCGCGGAGCGCCTCAACCTGTCCCGACACGGCGTGCATTCCCAGGCACCCCAGCCATCCGCGGGATCCCGGCACATCTGGCACCTCCGGCATCTCCTGCATCTCCTGCACCTGGAGCATCTGCGAAACATGCGGCGCCCGGTCAAGGCGGTCATCGCGGCCGCGGCGGCGATCGTGGTCGTGGCGGCAGGCGCCGCGCTGGCGGTTGGCCTGACCGGGTCCAGCGGCGGCCACGGTCACCTGACCGCGCAATCGGGTCCGACGTCCGGCTCGCTGGGCCCGTCCTCGCCGTCCGCCACGCTCCCGGCGGTCACCGGGACCTCCCCGGCGAGCGGGACGACCGGCGGCGGCACCCTGGTCACGATCACCGGAACCCACCTGGATGGTCCCGTCACGGTCAAGTTCGGCGCCAAGGCGGGGATAATCACCGTTGACCTCAACGCGAAGATCATGGTCAAGAGCCCGCCGGGCCAGGGCACGGTGGAGATCACCGTGACCACCCCGGCCGGCACCGGCAAGGCGGGCGAGTTCAGCTACCACTCCCCGTCGGCTCAGATGGCGGCCCCGACGGTCACCGGGGTCTCCCCGGCCACCGGGCCGACCGCGGGCGGCACCCTGGTCACGATCAACGGGAAAAACCTGGCCGACGCCACCATGGTCAGCTTCGGCGGCGTCGCCGGGATGATCAGTTCTGACTCCGGCACGCAAATTGTGGTCAGCAGCCCGCCGGGCAAGGGCACGGCGGACGTCATGGTGACCACCCCGGGGGGCACCTCGACCGCGGGCATGTTCACCTACCGCTCCGCCACCGCGCCGCGCCCGCCGCATCCGGTGGTCACCGGGATCTCCCCGGCCGGCGGCGCGGCTGCGGGCGGCACCTCGGTCACGATCACCGGGACCGGCCTGTCCGGCGCCAGCGGGGTCAGCTTCGGCGGCGCGGCCGGGATGATCACCGGTGATTCCGGCACCCGGATCACGGTCAAGAGCCCGCCCGGCAAGGGCACGGTGACCGTCACGGTGACCGCTCCGGGCGGCAATGTAACGGCCGGCAAGTTCAGCTACAAGGCCGCCTCGTCTCCGCCGCCGCCCACGCCGCGTCCGGTGGTCACCGGGATCTCCCCCGCCAGCGGCCCTACGGCGGGCGGCACCTCGGTGTCCATCACCGGGACGAACCTGTCGGGTGCGACCGGGGTCAGCTTCGGCGGCGCGGGCGGCTCGATCACCGCCGATTCCGGCACGAAGATCACCGCGACCAGCCCGGCCGGCTCCGGCACGGTGAACATCACGGTGACCACCAAGGGCGGCACCTCGGCTACCACCAGCGCAGACAAGTTTACCTACGTCACCCCGGCGCCGGTCGTCCTGGCGGTCTCCCCGGCCAGCGGCCCTACGGCGGGCGGCACCTCCGTGTCCATCACCGGGA
>Ga0302325_10027053_pt1 | contig 11901 bp, 12 predicted proteins | sample Palsa_T0_2_FD_201948 | JGI IMG/M metagenome (GOLD analysis project Ga0302325, IMG submission 201948) | Peat permafrost microbial communities from Stordalen Mire near Abisko, Sweden - Palsa_T0_2 | ecosystem: Environmental > Terrestrial > Soil > Palsa > Peat permafrost | place: Sweden: Abisko... | reverse complement strand
CGTCGGAGTAGTGTGGATCGATATCGATGGCGGTGGGCACGTTGCGGAAGATGTCGCGAATTAGCGTCAATCCGGCTTCATGCTCGCGAATGGCCGCGTCGCGCTGGCCTTCGAAGACTGAATCGATAAGAGTGAACTGCCAGGCGGGCGATGTCTTGTCGGTGAGGATGCCGTAACGTCCGCCATGGAAGTGTAGATCTTCGGCTTCGTTCCCAATCTCAGTGAGTGCGGCCAAGCCAGACCCAATATGGAAGTCCATATGACTGAGAAAGGCATGCTGAGCGACGTGGAAGCGGATGGCGACCGCTGCGGCATTGCCGTCGCCGATCTCGAAATCGATGTTGCTCATGGCTGAATAAAAGGTGCCGGAATTAGCGTCGGCGATTGAACTGTTGGGAGGCACGCTATCGGGACGCGGAAAAGGAACGCGGAAGGTAGTACCGGCGATATTGCGGGGCCGCATGCCGGTGAACATGATCATCACCCCACACCTTTTTGAAAACCAGGCGTGTTAGCGGCGAGCAGGAAGACGGGACGCGTTGTGCCGTAGCCAAAGATGCGCACGCCCGGCCAGACATAGACGGTTCGCGTGAGCTGGTAACGGCCTGCGGGTACGAAAACAATCCCTTCGTGAGCCTCTCCCTCCGCCTTGTCAATAGCAGCTTGTAGAGCGGAGCTATCATCGGTGGTTCCATCGCCGTGTACAGCGAATTCAGGTGCGTTTAGATAAACCGCCTTGGCGTCATCTAGACGTGTGGTGATGACAGATGCAGAAAAAGCGGCAGAAGAAGCGCCCAGTAATAAAGTGACCAGGAGCAGATTCTTTTTCATAGTGTTTTGTCGTGGAAATGTCTGTCGAGGAAGGTCAGGTATTGCTGCCAATCGAAAGGCTTGACGTCGTGGCGGCCCGCTCTGACGTGATAGGCGATGTCACCGCCGGCGATAGGCTGGTTCACGGCGGGCCATCGATCTGTGAGCAGGCCGGGCTTTCCGAGAAGCTTGTAGACAGGTTCGGCCGCTTTGGCCGCGGCGAACTCGCCTTCCGGATCGGCTCCCTTGTCTTGTTCGGCGCTGGCAATGTAGACGGGGCGAGGCGCGATCAAGGCGATGAGTTCATGTTGATCGAAAGGCAATGAGCGGTCGAGCCCGTTGTATTTTCGGAAGTTCTGATCGAACCAATACGGGAAGTTCTTGTTCAGATCGGCAACACTTTCGCCAACTCCGCGGCGAAAGAGCTTTGCACCTCCCGCGCCGGATTCATTGCTGATAACGGCCGCAAAACGGTCGTCGGTAGCGCCGGCCCAGAGCGCGGCCTTGCCTAAGCGGGACCAGCCGAACACGGCGACACGTTTCGGATCGATGGCGGAATCGGTGACAAGATAGTCCAGCGAGCGACTCAATACCCACGCCCATTCGCCGATGGTACTGAAGTTGTCGGGGCGATTTCGCAGCTCCGGGTAGAATGCTTTGAGACTCCTCTCGAAGCCGTCTTTGGTATCGGGATCGATATCGCAGCAGTAGACGGTTGCGAGCGCGTATCCTTTGTCGAGCATCACGTCAACGGGCCACTGTGAGGAATTGATACCGCGGCAAGCTTCGGTGGCATGGCCGTTCTCGACGCAACTGAGATCGACGTAAGAATCGCGGCCGGCTTTCATGGGATTGGTTGGAAGGCGGACACCGGGATCGTGTGCGATGGTATGGTTACCCCAAAAATTGAGCCCGAGAATGGCTGGGACCCGAGTGTGAAAGGCCTTTGGGAGGTAGAGGAGGAGATCAAACTTTGGACCTTTGGGATCACCATTGAGGAGGACGGTGATTTGTTTGCGAAGGGCTTTGCCATTGAGCGTGACGGTCCCTTTGTCAAACATGACGAAGGACATTTGGGGAGAGCGCGGGGGTGCGACTCCATACATTTCGCGGGTGAATTGCGCGAGAAGCTCGGGCCGGCGCTGGTTACGCCACTGGGCGGCGGTGGTGACGCGGGTGCCGTTGGGTAGCAGGAGAGGATCAGGCAAGGGAGTTGGTGGCGGGTCACCGCGAGCGAGCGCGAGGATGGCTAGGAGACAGCCGAGCCTCCGGGCGGCTGTGACGGGCTGCTCGCGCAGATTTGTGATCGCTGGCAGCAGACCGCTTGCTGACGCGCGCGGCTCGGCTATAGGCTTGATTTGGGGGCGAGATGGAACGTTGATGGACTGATTCCGCATGCGCTAGGCGATGTGAGCGCCCTGGGTACCGACGTATAGAGAGTATAGGGATTGGCTGGCCGCCATGAAAAGGCGATTACGTTTGGGGCCGCCGAAGCAGAGATTGGCGCAGATTTCGGGCAACACGATCATGCCGATGCGCTGTCCCGCGGGCGAAAACACTTGCACGCCGTCGTAACCAGCGCCACCGTTCGAGCCTGCCCAGATGTTGCCGTCCACATCGGCGCGGATGCCATCGGCGAGACCGGACTTTTCACCAAGCTTCATGTCGGTGAACTGCTTCTGATTGCGGAGCTTGTTGTCCACGAGATCGAAGACCTGGACATCTTTTGGTGCGCCGGTGTCGCAGATGTAGACCTTCTTGTAGTCGGGTGAGAAGCAGATGCCGTTGGGTTTATCAAAACCGTCAGTCACTATTTCGATCTTGGCTGTCTTGGCGTCTACGCGATAGACGGCCTCCTTCAGTTCCGCTTTGGCTTGGTTGCCTTCGTAGTTGCCGAGGATGCCGTAGGGAGGATCGGTAAACCAAATAGAGCCATCGGGGTGGACGACGATATCGTTAGGAGAATTGAGTGGCTTGCCGTTGTACTTGTCGGCGATAGTGGTGACGGCGCCTGTATGTTCGTAACGAACCACGCGGCGCCCGGCATGTTCGCAGGAAAGCTGCCGGCCCTCAAAGTCAAAGGTGTTGCCATTGCTGTAACCGGAGGGGCTGCGAAAGGTGGTGACATGACCGTCTTCCTCGAGGAAGCGCATTTGGCGGTTGTTTGGAATGTCGCTCCACATCAGATACTGTCCCTGCCCGCACCAAGCGGGGCCTTCGGCCCATTTCGTACCAACGTAATGGCGGTAGATAACTGCGTTGAAAAGTTGGTACTTGGCGAAGCTCTTGTCAAGGGCAACGAAGTCCGGATCGGGATAGCGAATAGGTTGAACGTTGTTGGCCCAGTCGCGTTGGGTTTGTGCGAGAGATAGCACGGGAAAGGCGGCGGCGAGGCTTAGGAAGGATCGGCGAGCGAGGCCGGGTTTTTCAGAAGGATGGAAGGGCATCGGCGTTATTGTATGCTATTGGAGCGCGTTTGAATACCTTCCGAATGCTATCCTGAAGGTTCACGTAGGCCTTCGGGCCACTCCCACAAATTACGGAATCGATAACATTTTGAAGATTGGATTTGTAAGTCTCGGCTGCCCGAAGAACCTGGTTGATAGCGAGGTGATGATGGGTCGGCTAGTGGCCGACGGTCACGAACTCACCCCGCAGCCGGCCGACGCGGACGTCATTGTTGTCAACACTTGCAGCTTTATCGATCTGGCAAAGCAGGAATCTGTAGACACGATTCTGGAGATGGCGGAATACAAAAAGACCGGCAAGGCGCAACGGTTGGTGGTGGCCGGTTGCCTGGTGGAGCGGTTTCGCGCTGATATTCAGAAGAATATCCCCGACGTGGATGCGGTGCTGGGCACGAATGAACTCGAAAAAATCAGCGCGCTGTGTGAAGGGTTGGAGCCGAAGCAAATGCCGGTTGGCCCTTATCTTTATCACGATCTGACGGAACGTGTTTTCACAACTCCGCGGCATTCAGCCTACGTTAAGATTGCCGAGGGGTGCGATCACCCTTGCACGTTCTGCATTATTCCGCAGTTTCGCGGTAATTTTCGAAGCCGGCGTTTTGAAAGTGTGATCAACGAAGCGACGCGGATGTTCGCGATGGGTGTGCGCGAGATCAATCTGATCGGGCAAGACACTACCTGCTATGGCGAGGATCTCGGGTTGAAAGACGGTTTGGCGGAATTGCTAGCGCGGCTGGCGCAGATTCCGACTGAGTTGCCGAAGTGGGTGCGGTTTCTATACGCGTACCCGAACAAGGTCACACAGAAACTGCTGGATACGATTGCGGCGCACGAATCGCTGGTGAAGTATGTTGATATGCCGCTGCAACATGCCAGCGGCGCGGTTTTGAAGCGCATGAAACGCGGCGCGAATGCAGACATTTTCCTGAAGCTGCTGGAGCGGATTCGCACAACGATTCCGGGGGTGGCGGTGCGGACGAGCATGATTGTCGGTTTCCCCGGCGAGACGGAAGCGGATTTTGAGGAGCTGTGCCAGTTTGTGGAAGCCGCGCAATTTGATCGCCTGGGTGTGTTTTCTTATAGCGATGAGGAGACGAGCAAGAGTTTCGCGCTGGATGCAAAGGTGGATAAACGCGCCATTTACCAACGCAAGCGCAAGCTGATGGCGTTGCAGCGTAAGATTTCCTTGAAGCGCAATAAACGGCTGATTGGGAGTGAGTTTCCGGTGATGGTGGAGGGTCCATCGAAAGAAACCGAGCTGCTTTGGGAGGCACGTTTGGCCACACAGGCGCCGGAGATTGATGGCGTTTGCTATATCAATGACGCTGAACCAGGGGAACCGCGGCCGGGTGAGATGCGCATGATGCGGATTACCGAGGCGCATGATTACGACTTAGTGGGACATTTGACGAACGCGCCGGAGAGTGCTTTTCACATGGCGGCACGAGCTGCGAATCCGTTTCCGATTCTGGGCGCACAACCGGTGCGGGCACACGGTATTCCCGTTCGATAATAGAAGAAGAAACGTGCGTTGTCCTATCTGTAAAAAAGAAGTTCCGCTGGATGGCCCTGAAATGCCCTTCTGCAGCAAACGCTGCCGGATCATCGATTTGGGCAATTGGGCCGATGAGACTTACAAAATCTCTACACCTACATACCAGAGCGAATTCGCGGAAACGGAAGAAGAAGAGATCGACGAAGGCCACGGGCGGTGAATCGATTCGCGGTGACACTGGCTACCTGGTTCGGTTGCGGATATTTCCCGTGGGGCCCGGGAACGGCGGGTTCGCTGGCTGCGGTGTTGATTGCGGCGGCGCTTCATAGCTGGTTCGGCGTGGGCCGCAGCGGTTTAGCCGTGCTCGTGCTGGTGTTTGTGTTGCCGGGAATTTGGGCATCCACACGCACGGCGCGGATACTCAACACGGAAGACCCGGGCCTGGTGGTGGTGGACGAAGTTTTGGGACAGTGGCTCACGCTGCTGGGTGCTTCTACCTTAAACTGGAAGACGTTTTTGGCCGGGTTTCTGCTGTTTCGCCTTTTTGATATCTGGAAACCCTGGCCCATTCGCCGTTTGGAAAATTTGCCGGAGGGAACCGGAATTGTGGTGGATGATTTGGGCGCGGGCGCGTACGGGGCGATTGTCTTAACTATAAGTGGTAGTTTGGGGTTTTACTAGTATGGCGACAAAACAACAGGGGGCGCAGCAGTCCCCGGCGCGTCCGGTGATAGCAAACGTTGAGCCGTCCGCCGCAATTACGGGCGGTGAATTGCACATCCGCGGGAAACATCTGGCCGCTGACGGCTTGTCCACAGTGCGTTTGGGAAACCAGAAAGCACATTTGATTGTGGCGGGGGATTCGTACATCATTGCGCGCGTGCCGGATTCCGCCATTGTGGGTGAAGTGCAGGTGTTGGCGGGCGGCGTTACCAGCGCGACGCATGAAACGCACTTGGGCATTCAAATCGCCGAAAGCTTGCACCCGGTGGCGAACCCGGCGGTAGATCGCGAAGGCAACGTGTACACCACGTTTAGCGGTTCGCGCGGTCATAAGGCGCCCGTTTCGATTTATAAAACCGACACCAGTTACAACACGCGTCCCTTCGTTACAGACTTGATGAATGCCACGGGACTCGCTTTTGATCGAGATGGCATTCTTTATGCGTCCAGCCGGCACGACGGAATCATTTACCAGATCACGCCGGGCGGCAACATGTCGGTTTATGCGGAGGGCATGGGCGTGGCGACAGGCATTGCGTTTGATCGCGACGAAAATTTGTATGTGGGCGACCGTAGCGGCACGGTTTTTAAGATCAGCCGCTCACGCCAGATCTATGTGTTCGCCACGCTTGAGCCTTCCATTGCCGCGTATCATCTGGCGTTTGGTCCGGAGGATTATTTGTACGTCACGGGCCCAACAACTTCGAGTTTCGATGCGGTGCATCGCATCTCGAAAGCGGGCGAAGTGGAGACTTATTATCGCGGAATTGGCCGTCCCCAAGGCATAGCCTTCGATGCTGACGGGCGCTTGTACGCAGCCGGGTCAATCGCGGGCCGCCGGGGCATTATTCGCTTCGGGCTGGACCGTCAGCCTGAGCAATTTCTCTCCGGGCCCGGCATTGTGGGTTTGGCGTTTACACCTTCGCGGGCCATGGTTGTGACGACGCAGAATGCACTCTTCCGGGTGGATGTCGGCATAGCCGGTTGGCCGCTGATTTAAGATCGTAATTTACCAGGACATCATGTCTAAATCTTCCTCGGCCGCGACGCCGAAGCTCGCCGAAATTATCGCCATCGGCAGCGAGCTGCTCACCCCGCAACGAGTAGACACGAATTCGCTGATTATTACGCAAAACCTGAATTTGCTGGGAGTGGAGGTTTTCACGAAGCAAGTGATTGGCGACGATCGCGAGCGGCTCACCGATGCAATACGGCGTGCGCTGGAGCGTGCCGATATTGTGGTTCTGATCGGCGGGTTGGGGCCCACGGAAGATGATGTGACGCGCGATGCCGCAGCCGCCGCGCTTGGCCGCAAGTTGGAGCATTCCGCGGAACAGGAAGCGATATTGGCGGCGCGCTTTCGCCAGATCAACCGGCCGATGGCGCAAAACAATTTGCGGCAGACTTATTTGATTGCAGGCGCAGAGGCGCTGCCGAATCCGCACGGCACGGCGCCGGGTCAATTCGTGATCACGCCGCGCGGCGCGCTGGCACTGCTGCCGGGTCCGCCGCGCGAACTGAAGCCCATGATGGAGCACGAGCTTTCACCGCGCTTGAAACCGCTGCTGCCGCCGCAAGTGATCAAAGTGCGCAGCTTCCGTATAACGGGCATTGGCGAGTCTGACTTGGATACGCTCATTGCGCCGGTTTACAGTAAGTACACTAATCCAGTCACAACGGTGCTTTCGGCCATTGGCGATCTGTGGGTTCATCTGCGCGCGCAGGGCAGCACGGAAGCGGAGACAGACGCCCTGCTCAAAGAAGTGGGCGATCCGATTGCCGCCTTGCTAGGCGATCGTGTTTACAGCACAGATGGCGAAGATACGTTAGAACTGACCGTGGGGCGGCTGTTGCGCGAACGGCACGCCACAGTGGCGACGGCGGAGAGTTGTACCGGTGGGATTATTGCCTCGCGCCTCACAGACGCGCCCGGCAGTTCCGACTACTTCATTGCCGGTTATGTGACGTATACCGATCAACAGAAACAGGCGATTCTGGGGATACCGCAAGACTTGTTAGACAAACATACGGCGGTGAGTGAGCCAGTAGCTCTCGCCATGGCGGCTTCGGCGAAGCGATTGAGCGGAGCCACGTACGGCGTTGCCACCACTGGGTATGCAGGACCAACGGGCGGCACCGAAACCGACCCGGTGGGCACTATGTATTTGGCGATTGCCGGACCCGATGAAGCAACGCGCTGCACACGCGTAAGACATGGTGCGGATCGTTACCGCAATCGCACTTTGGCCACGCAGTTTAGTTTGGATTTGTTGCGAAAGGCTCTTCTGGGAACGACCCGCCCGAGTCTTCCGTAGCTTTTACGGAAGCGGCGATATCGATGTTGGCCAGCGGTATCCGTTTGCTGGTCTGTTTCGTGAAAACCCAAAACATGCCGTTCATGATGGCATAGTTTTCCACTTCCAGCTTCTGACCGTTCTTCAGAATCAGAATGATAGGCGTGGAGGGTGGCGCTGGGGCTGGATCAGGGTAGGGCGCGAATTGCTGCTGCTGAGGTGGGCCGCCGTCATAAGGAATGGGCGGATAGTAGGAACCTAGTCCGTTCTGAACGTTCGGATCGGGCATAGCAGCGTAGGGCGCATACTGGTCGGGCGGAGCGTAGGGCACTCCGGGTCCGGAATCGTAATAAGGGTCATACCCGTCGTCGCCGCCGTAATAACCGAAGCCGAGAGAGGGATAGAAGCCGAAGCCGTAATAGCCATATCTTGTTGGCCGTATTGGCCGGCGAACGGGAGGATAGCCCCAAACGGGTCGAGCGCCGGTTGTGGGTGTCCAGCCATTGCGGAGCTGGCCGCCGTAACCTCGCGGACTGCTGGCGGGGAAGCTGGATACGTAAGGTTGCGCCGGGGCGGGAGAAAAGGATCGGGCGGAATTGAAGTTCGAATAGCCACCGGAAGAATGAGACGAGGAATGAAAACCGCCTCCGAAGTGGCCGCCACCCCCGGAATGCCCACCACCGCCCCCATGCTGTGCCGCCACGATTCCGGCAGCCGCAATTGTTAGCAGGGAACATTTAAATAGCATGCGCATCGCGTTAAACCTCGCTCTGACCCTAAGACTAGCGCGTTCTGGTGTCTTCGACAGGCCATATAAGTACTAGTCCGGACACCGCCGCGCGATCTTCGATGCTTTATAGACGAGAAATCCCGGTGCCGCGTGGCAGTTAATTCGCAATACATGCCATCCGAAGTGTGCAAAGCGTGTCACAGTAGGAACGGATGACGAATATGACACCGTTCTGAAAGCCTTGTTGCAGAGCCCTCAGAGCGCAGTATTGTTTCAGATCACCGGCGTACAGATTGGACAGTGGCTGAATGTGGAGTTTCCGGAAGTGCAGCAGACGCGGGTTGATCTGCTGGGCGCCGCGACAACAGATGCCCGGCACTTGGTGGAAGTGGAACTGCAGAGCGCGAACAGCGGACGTACCGCCTGCATGATGCCTTCCCAGACCAGTACGTGCTGTATGTAGGCATGGACGAAATGCGCATGCCTTCCGAACTGGTAGGCGCGAATTTCTATTGCGGCTACAAACTCGTCGATATCCGCACGTTGGACGAAGAGTCGCTCTTGAACAGCCCGTTTGACGGCGACAGCATCATGGCGATTCTGACGAAGCATCGCGATCAACGGGAAACTATCCGGCGGATTCTGGCACGAATTGCCACGATGAAGATTGGACGGCGCGACGATGCGCTCAAGAAGCTTACGATTCTGGCGGGTCTACGTAAGCTGGGAGACGCGGTTCGTGTGGAGGTGAAACATATGCCCATTCTGAACGATATTATGGACCACGATCTTCTGGGTCCGACCTTTTCGCGAGGCGAGCAAACGGGCCTGCAACAAGGCGTTCAATAAGGGGAGTTAACCATGCTTCGGCGCCTGCTGGAAAAACGCTTTGGCGCCGTGCCCAGTTGGATGGACGAGCATTTGGCGAAGCTCTCTACCACCGAACTGGAAGAAATTTCGCTCCGCTTGTTCGATACAAAGAGCATCGACGAATTGTTCAGCCGCTAAAATCGAGCCGTTGCTACCAACGGCTCAACGGATCTCGCCGCTACAATAGTTATTTCCCCATGCGGCTGGCCTTGGCTCAAATCAATAACACGGTGGGCGATCTGGACGCGAACGCCGCCAAGATTTTAGATTTCGCCAACAGAGCCGAGCAAATGGGCGCCGATGTCACTATCTTTCCTGAGCTTGCTCTGACCGGCTATCCGCCGCGCGATCTGGTAGAGAAACATTCGTTTCTCGATCGCACCGCTATTGAGCTTCAGTGCATTGCCGACAAAAGCGCGCAACTCAAGACCGCTCTGATTCTCGGCTATGTTGCCCGTTCGCCTGAAGATGCCGCCATCCGCGCGCAAAACGCCGCGGCGGTCATCCAAAACGGCCGTATTGTCCTTAAACAGGTTAAGATGCTGCTGCCGAACTACGATGTTTTCGACGAAGCGCGCTACTTCTGGCCGGGCACATCGCAGGAAGTTTTCTCGTTGTGCGGCACTAAGGTGGCTCTTGCCATTTGCGAGGACGGCTGGAACGACAAGCAGTTTTGGCAAAACCGCCGCTATCAGCGCGACCCTATTGAAGAGCTCGTCAACAAAGGCGCGGAGGTCATCGTTTCCATCAATGCATCGCCATGGAACATCGGCAAGCGTCACGAACGGGAAGACATCTTTCGCGCTACCGCAAAACGTTTTGGCTTGCCTCTTGTTTATGTCCATATGGTGGGCGGCAATGACCAGCTTGTCTTCGATGGCACGAGTTTTGCCATGTCGGCGCAAGGTGAAGTTGTGGCGCGCGCCAAATCTTTTGAAGAGGATCTGATTCTCTTCGATACTGCCACGAACAGCGGCGACGACCATAGCAATCACGTAGTGGACGATGACGCCGCTTTTCACGCGCTGGTTCTGGGCACGCGTGATTACATTCGCAAATGCGGTTTCCGTAGCGTACTGGTTGGCCTCAGTGGAGGCATTGATTCAGCCCTTGTCGCCGCCATCGCGGTGGAAGCGGTCGGCAAAGAAAACGTCATCGGCGTTGGTATGCCGGGGCCTCACTCGTCGGAGCATAGCCTTACAGACGCGCGGGCGCTGGCCAACAATCTCGGCATTCGCTTTGAAGTGGTCTCCATCAATGCCGGGTATAACTCCATGGTGGATACGCTCAATCCGCTCTTCACCGGTTCCAAGACAGACACCACCGAAGAGAATCTCCAATCGCGCCTCCGCGGCGTTACCCTCATGGCGCTCTCAAACAAATTCGGCTCGCTTGTTCTAACTACGGGTAACAAGAGCGAAATCGCGGTAGGCTATTGCACGCTTTATGGCGATATGTGCGGCGGTCTCGCCGTGATAAGCGACGTTCCTAAAACCATGGTCTACCGGCTTTCGCGCGTCGCTAATAAGCACGCTGTTGAACAAGGCCGGCCAGCCCCTATTCCCGAAAACACCTTTACCAAGCCGCCTTCAGCCGAATTACGTCCCGATCAAAAGGACACCGACAGCTTGCCCGAATATCCAGTGCTCGATGCCATTCTTGAAGCCTACATCGAACACTATCAAGCGGTGCCCGAAATCGCCGCCCAACTGAAAATTTCGGAAGACTTGGTGCGCGACATCGTGCGCAAAGTTGACCGCAACGAATACAAACGTCAGCAGGCCGCCCCCGGCTTGCGAATCACCCGAAAGGCGTTCGGCGTTGGCCGCCGCTTCCCCATTGCCCATAGGTTTACCGAATGAAAAAAATACTCGTCGTCTTCTTAGCGCTCAGCGCCGGCACACTCGCCATTCGTTTCGCCACCTCCCAACATGCCATCCAGCAAAAAGTGGGCCCGCTGCCCGATGGAGGCTTCCTGTTAAATAGCGGTTGGACCATTCGCCCCGCTGGCCAGCAGGTGGAAGTGGGCACCTTTCCCATGAGTTCCGTTCTGTCGAGAAACGGCAAATATCTGCTGGTGCTGAACGCCGGTTATGACCCGCCGACCATCAGCGTGATCGACGTCGCGTCTAAGAACGAACTGAGCAAGACACATGTTGCGGACGCCTGGCTTGGTTTGCGGGTCGATCCGCGATCGGACATATTTTACGTCGGTGGAGGGACCACAGGAAAGGTTTTCGAGTTCGCCCTCGATCCTGATACCGGAGCCGTTACCGCCAAACGGGAAATACCCGCCGTGGAAGATCTCGCCAACAAAAGCACGGCGCTTATCGGCGATGTCGAATTATCGCGCGACGGCCACTATCTTTATGCCGGCAATCTATATGGCAATGAGATCGCGGTGCTCGACGTGCGCGAGGGTAAATACTTGGGAAGCTGGAAGACAGGCCGCCGCCCCTACCGCATCATGGTTGCGCCTAACGGCCATGAGCTTCTTGTCACTGCCTGGGG
>Ga0302325_10027051_pt1 | contig 11902 bp, 13 predicted proteins | sample Palsa_T0_2_FD_201948 | JGI IMG/M metagenome (GOLD analysis project Ga0302325, IMG submission 201948) | Peat permafrost microbial communities from Stordalen Mire near Abisko, Sweden - Palsa_T0_2 | ecosystem: Environmental > Terrestrial > Soil > Palsa > Peat permafrost | place: Sweden: Abisko... | reverse complement strand
ACTGGTATCGCCCTCGACAAGACTTCGGACCCAGCCTAGTCGTACGTAAAGAGTCTTAACTTTAAATATCTGACTTCATCTCATCCCCAAACTCTCATTGAAACTTGAAATTTCTTGTCTTTCCATTCATACCTGAAGTCGTTGTCCTTGTTTTTATTTCAGTTTCGCTTTTTCTTATCAATTCCAGAGTGAGCGGAGCGTTTCGTTCTAACCCCCTCGTCTACTCTCGAGATATTATTGTAGTTAAAGATTGAGAACAATGGCTGAGACGTATGACTTCATTTTTGTCGGAGGTAATTGTTTATTTATGGTTGTGAACCCAAACATGCTCATGTTGAACAGGTGGAACCTCTAGCTGTGTTAATGCCAGATGTCTCGCAGAAGTATCCTCTGCACCAAAGGTTCTTCTCATCAAAGGAGGCGGAAAGAATTAGAATTTTGCTTTGCGTGTTCCTGATCGCAGATGGACCATATCCATGACTAAACTTTTTGTCAATTAGGGTTATAAATCTACCCCACTGCATCAGCTCAATGATCAAGTTCTCGATTGCCATCGGGGTCGAGAACTTGGTGGTTCCACCGCTATTAACTTCAGCAACTGGCTCCTAGGTGCTAAAGAAGATTACAACTAATGGGCCGATATTGTTGGTGATCCTTGTTGGGAGTGGGAGGGAGATCATGGCGTGAAGTAAAGGTCCAGGAAAATCGAGAGGTAACATATGGAATTAACGGAAGAGTAAGCCAAGTTCTCGGACCGGAACTCATTGGAAACCCACTTAAAAGAAGTCATGGTTGATATCACATTTGCCAAAGCTTGGCCCGAAGTGGGAACATTAGCTTTCGAGGCTGCAAAGGAATGGGGAGTGAGTCTTCAATGTCACGTGCAACTCGTCTGTCGAATTGATACTGACGCTGCAAACCAGATAAAATAGAATGGGGATATGAACATGGAAGGTCCCAAAGGATGGGGCTTAGTCCTTCAACCTATTATAAAGGGTCTCGTATCACAGCGTCCAGGACCTACTTGGCATCAGCCCCTGCGAATCTCACCATCTCGACTAATAACAACGCAACGAAAATATTATTCGACAATTCCAAGAAAGGAACCAGTGTTGAAACTGATTCAGGGAAGAAATACAGAGCAAGGAAAGAAATCATTCTTTCTACAGGCGCCATTGACTCCCCAAGACTGCGGCTCCTTTCGGGGTTCGGACTAAAAGCAGAGCTTGGGAACCTCTCAATTCCAGTCATCAGAGACCTTTCTGACGTAGGAAAAAAAACTAAAATATCACCCTCTCTTCACCACGACTCTCCTTCTCAAGCCACATGAGAAAGTTGGTACTAAGGAACTCGTCAAAGTCGCGCTTTTCGACCCCCTCAACAACGTTGGAGTACAGATGCCCGGCGCCTGGCTATCACCTCCCGCCATCCACGAATCAAAAGAGTTCGCTGCACTAAACGAAGAGACGAAAGCTCGTACCTTTAGTTGAATTTGGAACGAATAATCTTCCCTTGACGGTTTGAAATCTGCGCGAGGAAGCTGAAGTAGTTACTTTCTTCGCTGCCGTCATGAATTCCCAATCAACAGGCAGCGTTACCCTCTCATCTACGGACCCTTCATTCAGATCACCCTATCATCGATCTAACCTATTTTTCTCATCCATATAACAAGCGTGTAGCAATCGAGGGAATGCGTTCTCTAATCGAATTTCCAGCTTGCCAACGTATGCAGCAATCACAGAAAGCAGGATTGAATGGCCCTCTGGATTGCCTGATGAAAAGATTTGGGATCATTGTAAGAATGTGGCTTATCCCATTTTTCATTTTGGGGGAACTTGCAAAATGGGGAAGGATGAGCATGTGATGGCGGTTGATAATAGGGGGTGTGTGGATCATGCGATTGTGCCGTTGGTGGTTAATAATCATGCACAGAGTCTTTGTTACTTGATCGTAAGTCAAATTGAACTATCCTTAGGATCAAAACACTAATAATATAATTACAGGGAGAAACTGCTGCCGAGAAGATTATTGAAGAATATAATTTGTAGTCTGGACTACAGAGACAAAAGCTTCGCCCGCTTTATATTAAACAACGAAAATTAATTTATCAGAAGAAGTTTTGTGATAGAACGATGAAATTACTTGTCAGCAACAAGCACACCCCTGTATCTCAACTTCCCTGAATTCAATCTTGCCAACGCCTCAGCAAAGCCCTCCTCAGTGAAGCTGAAGGTCTCGACCGTGGGCTTGACTCCATTGTGAGCTGCGAATCTCAACATATCATCGTGAACGCCACGAGATGCGACAAGTGAGGACTTGAAGTTATAGATTTCGAAGAACATTGGGAAGCTCCTTTACATTTCTGTCAGTCTCTGGCTGATACCAACATTGGTGTGGAAACTTACGGGAGCTCGATGGGAGCTGAAGGAGCAGAAAGACAGACAATGTCAGCGCCGCGAGCCAAAATTTCCTTCTTCATGAACCTGCTCCGTGTTAGGAATTTCTACTTACGTCGTCGCGATAGGAGACTTACTTTGCCCAATCTGGGTAACGGCTCCCAGTAACAATTAAAACGTTGATAGGCTTAGCAATCTTCTCAGGCTCACTTAAAAGGTAGAACTCAGAAGCGCCAAATGACTTAGCCTCAGCCTCCTTGTCCGCAGAAGTTGAGAAGACAACAGTTTCATAACCCATCTTGGCAGAGAATTGGATGGCAAGGTGGCCTAGACCACCGATTCCAATGACGCCGACGCGATCTCCTGGTTTGGCGGAACCGATGAGAGCGCTGTAGACGGTGCTTCCAGCACATTGAAGAGGGGCAGCGTGCTCAGAAGTGAGGTTGTCCGGAATCTTGTGCACATAACTTTCCACACCGATGTCTAACTTGTCAGCTCTTGATAAAGGAATATTCAGGAGTATGTCATACAGTAATCCCCAAAAGTTCCACTGCTGAAGTCACTCTCTCCGTAAACATTCCGTCCGTAGCAGTATATATCTTGACCTCTCAAGCAGTATTCACAGTGTCCACAGCTCTGTAATTACTTTATCAGTATTCGGCAAAACAGTCTGAAGAGTACTACTGACGTTGCGAAGGTACCCTGCTCCAGCACGGTCTCCGACTTTAAATTGTGTGACTTCACTGCCTATTTTCTCGACGATTCCAATGCCTTCGTGTCCAAGTGCAGCACTATGTGGGATGTAGTGCACATCTGTTCCGCAAAGACTGGCGTGGGTGATTTTGATGAGAACCTGTTTAGGTCCCAACTCAGAGGGAAGTTCGAGTGGAACCTTCTTCACCACACCCTCAATGCCACGAAAGACGTTGCTCTGGATCGTCATAGTTGCCGCTTGTGTTTGATGTTGGCTATTAAAGGGTTTAAAATGCTGGTTGAATGGAGGATACAGCCTGGATCTGGACTTTGCAAGGACGAGCCTGAAGATGTTTCTGTAGTAGCATTTGCAAACGAGGATTTCACGAAAATAGGAGGCCACTTATACATATATATGCGAACGTAAATCAATTTGATGCGAGCTGCCTGACGGCGTGATCGCTTTCCGCGGAAGTGCATTCAACGAATGCATGACAAAACATGGATTAATGAACCCGCTCTATCTGTCCATTTCTAACACGGATTCCAATTTCTTCGGACATAGTTGAAGCCACATCGGGTTGCTTGCCAAGCATCGTAAACGGCACGCGGGGTAACGTGTTCAGGCGGCTGGTACCACGATTACTCAACGTGTGTGTGGTCCTCGTTACGGACGTACGCAGCTTACTCACCACACATAAACTTCACGAGCAAAGTCCGAAAGTGGATATAGCTAGAAATGTGGGCCACGTCAAATGGCTGATAGCCTAGGTTTTTGCCGGCGTCGTAATTGATGACAGAGAGGAAGGCTCAAATCGGATTACTGAACACCATGACGGCCGACGTTGAAGGCTACTCCTGTAGGCTTTGCGAGCAGAAATTGTGATGCCGAAGAGCCAATGAATGACTTCCCTCGGACCTACTGGCTGGGTCAATTTCTCATTACATGCTGCCTACTCAATGCAACTTGGAATTGCTAGCAAAGAAACTTGGATTGCGGTTTTATGGTTACTAAACCAGACAATCCAATGCAAGCAAACGATCACAGGCTAGACCATTCGATGCTTCGATAATTGTATTCTTGATAGGATTTTGAATCGAAGTCTATTGGTCCGAATCATCGTCCTCTTCGTCGTCCAACCCAGACTCTTCGTCCTCATTCTCGTCCTCCCATTCATCGCTATATTCCTCGTCACTGAATGCCTCTGTCGATGCAAACTGTTTCAATATTCTCAACTTTGTCAGAGCATCATCCTCTTCCCCTGAGTTATCCGTCTCAGGATCCCAATTTATGCCTCGGTCACGAAATTGATGTCGTATCCGAGTCCTTCGAGCGCTTCTCCGGCCGATCCCTTCCCCATTTCCAATCTCAAGGATAGCATTTGAAATGGCACGTTCCGCGCCAATTTCCCCTCGAGCCATCTTAGTCTTGAGCTCCTCCAAATATGTCCTCTTGCTATCGAGCCATTCGTTTGTCAGCCGCTCCGCTAATGTCTCCTCACTATAGAAAGCTGTGAACAAATCCCGCCAATTGCAACTCAGTTCACATTTGCCCTGGTCGAATGAAAGATCGGGGATCGGCCCATCGTTGATATCTCGACGTATTTGTATCGTGTGCTTTGGAGCTCCAATGTCCATGTTCCCAATATGTGTCTGCATTCGTTCTTTGATTGACGCCATCAATTCCTCAGGTGTGTCTTCTTCAAGTTGGAAGGTAGCAGTGCACCCATCCTCTGATAGCTTTGAAAACTCGAAGTCGGCGGTGAGCGTAAAATCAACCATTTGTTGTCCATGCGGACGATCAGTGAGCTCTCCTGTCCCAACTAGTAAGCATGGAACGCTGTAGTAGATAGGCTTTCTTACCTAGATCGAAATTAATTCTAGTTTTTGGCAGGTGCCTTTCCCGGAAGATAGACTCTGTTGCATCCTTGAAGGCAGTACAGACGTGACGACATGTTGTCCACAGAACTGCAATGTCTTCTTCGTTATCTAGATCCTGCAGAACTCGTATCCACAACTCGTTTGGCAGGGTGGAAGTTTGAGGTGCTTCCATGATTTCGAATGAGGACTGCAACTCGTCTCACAGGCCTTGATTGTTGTTCTTGGACTGTTGTTGGTGTCGAGGCCTGAAGACGCGTTATGCGAAGTAAGACGCGCCTCGGTCCACGCGGGTCCCAGCGGCAGCATCAGCCCCAACTGAGCGACCTCATTGATGAATACTCAAGTTTTCGGCGAACTTTGCAGCTTTCTCTCCAAATTGGCCCGAACTTTTTCTGCACACCGAAGCATGATATATACGAGATGCTTCTCTTGTTTGCTTATTTTCGTATGGATTGACCGTAAGCCCTACCTATTTGCTCTCCACCGACTACTCTAGAGCTTCTGACAATAGGCGCCTCGCGGCTTTCGTCACCTCAATGCCTCATCGATCTACATGAACGTCTGTCTGGTTGGAGACACAATCTCTGTCAACATCCCCAATCATCGACCCTCAATCATAGCAATAACAGATCCCAGAGATAAATATATTCGCCATATGTAAGGGGTGTATGTGAACAAGTGAGACTCCATGTTGAACAATATCAAGTTGACATCTTTTGATATTCATAATCCAGGTACTACAGGTCAACTACACACGGTGCAATGTCGAGTATATGATGGAATTCGTTTACCTCAAAACCTACAGCGATACGTAATGGGTCTTCCATGGTTCAAATAACGAATGCACCACGATTGGCAAGCAACAATGATGTGTTAAATATGAATATGAATAGCTGGTCGGTATCTTCTTTGATGTATATTTCGAGGTATTGTCTGGGGGAAAAAGGGGGGGAATTGAAGAAGTTAAATGCTAACCCTCCCAGTAAAATAGACAAGTTTTTAAACGCTACTCCCGACTAAGACCTGCTACACCATTTCGACTACTCGAAAGATGAGCAGAACCATTAAAAAGGTTGGAAAAGAATCTTTCTACCCCTGCTCAGGAAAATCGGCGGGGACGCAAAGCTTCATGTCGGCGAACGTGCAGAATTAGACCTGATCGCAGCTTCCCCCTTTGGTTTTTCAATAGACCCAATTCGCAGAACTTGGTGAACGACGGGTCGGAGCTACACTCCTTTTGTTCTGCTTTGCAGGCTTCTTGAAGCATTCGACACGCGTCTGGTGGGGCTCTGGAAATCCATCTTGCATAAATGTGAAGGGATACCAATTTCTTATTCTGAACATTTCGGGGGATACCTCCAAATCCAACACGATCAAGAAAACTTATTGATGTCCTGTCCTTCAGTGCTGTACCATCACAAGACCATCACTTTCTCGTTTCCGTTGATTGCTTTTTGGAAAGCATCAGGCCAACTGCTAATGAATATAGGATCTTGCAACCGTTTCTTTGAGCAATGCCGATGGGCATCTAACCTCTCCGAGTAATGACTCGAGTTAGCTAGTGGTGGTCAGTTCTTCGCAATAGGAAGAGTTCGATCTTCCAATCTTGGTACATGATTTATGGTGGTACAGTACATCATTCATAACAATTTACGTCTGAGATAATGCCGTGCTTGTCAGGCTCACACAGATGTCTCCTTGTTGGATTTTCTCTTTAGGTTTGAGATCATCACATTGGCGAATTATGGGGCGAAATCTTGTTAACGACTTAGGAGCCACTAGATAACCTGTCCATCCGCGTCACCCGTATCACTCTTGGACCCCTATACCATAAGCCATTCCCTGTCATAATGCGCCCGATGTTAAACGCTCATTTTTGGCTTCCACATGGCGACCGGTCTAAGCAGCTAATTGCGCTTAGTGATGAGTCTCATGACTGGCTGGTGGGTCCTCTCGACCGGTTTCTCAACCTCGGTGAGGAAAATCGACAATACCGATCCTACAGCCTTTCGTAGCTGTAGCGAAGGAACAGGCGTCAGTCAATTTTTAAAGAAGTCTTTCATGTCTCTCTGCTCATGAGTTGTGCTCTACGCGCGGAAAACCCCTACTCTCGGCAATTTCCTACGACGAGAGGATAGATCCAATTCGAACATGCTCATTCCAGGCATCATCTGAAGGGTTGTTAGACTGCGTTTGAAACTGGGATTGGCGGTTCCCCTTCTCCTTTTGGGAGCTCGTGTTTGCTTGATCCTAAGCGGTCCTGCGATATGTGCAAGGCCATGTCCATCGTAGCATCAATTCCCAACAGTACGCGTATGCTCCCTACGCTCGGTTTCTGACCCACACGGTTTGATACGAGATGCATCTTCTCACCGCTGTCTTCAATCCTATCTCATGATCTACATGTGCGATACGGCTTGCATCCTTTCCTTCGCCCGTGGTATTCTCTAACTTCGGATAGCTAATTGTTCTGATGCTGTCCCTTCAACGTTCCATTCCTGCCAATGTGAGAGCTCTCCAGAAGTTTGTCTTTGTTGATGTTTTGGAATAAAGTCTGCTCTGTCGTTTCTTTTTTCGGTATCACTTCAATACTTTCTGGTTCTGGTGGCGGAAAAGCAATTTGCAGATTTCCAGCAACCTTAGGAAAAGCTTTGTCCTTGTGTATTTCTACTCAGAAGGATCAGAAGGAGCTTTAACAATGATAATCGATTCGAGAGTGCTCGGACTCATATTCTAGACCAAAAATTCCACTAACTCCGAGAAGGTGCTTGAGATGATCGCCGAAGAGTTTCTTGTGACGATTAGTTGCCCTCACAATTCTCAGCGACTGCAACGTCGAAGTGCGGCATTCTCTGCCTCGAGGTGTTCCACCTGGTGCTTCAACGAGCTGAGTCCTGCGTGCAATTCTCCCAAATGAATTCTGAGCTCAATCGATGTTTTTTCGGCTGCCAGCGCCCTAGTCTCGAACGTGTGCCGCTCCTCAACTCTCCGTTGACGATATATTCGTTGTGAGTTCCTGTTTTGAATTCGGCGTCGCTGAAAAGAAAAGAAAAATCAGCAAGTCTTATGTCACTTATCAAGGATAATATCAACCTGAATACGGTTCATAGCAGTGTCTCGACTCGCTTGCACAGGGCATCGTGGCCTACCCATTGCCTTTGAGCTTCCACTATCATCTTCCTCCACGTTTTCGTTGTTGAGTGAGTGATCGTATTCTTTGCTCTGAGAGGACTCCGTCCTGCTGAAATGCGTTGAACTATGCTGGGAACCCGTGGTAGATTCAGTGGAATACTGCAATGAGTAATCAGTGAGTGGTTTCGGGATTTGAGATCTTGATTTACGTTTGGAATAGAATAGTCGCAATGGTCGTCACTTTCGACTCCACCAGCATGAGCTTCAGGTATCCAGCAAAAGCCCATGTCGTTAGAAAGCAGATCAAAGTTAAACCCATTTGGCAATTGCCTCCATTGCGCAAAATCCATCTTGATGTCGAAGAGTTTGAAACTGCGTAGCTTTAAGTTGCGTTCTCATGGAAGTACCCTCGTTCAAGTACTCAGTCTCGGTTCTCTCCAGTACAGCACGCCATCTTCGCTAATCGTACCTTCAAATCCCAGAACCCGCAATTTCCAGTCAATTTCTCCATCTGTCTCTTAATAACCTCCCCTCGGTCGAGTCGCCACTCGAGAGCCTCAAACAAGCGGGTCAGCATGGTTCTTGCATGAAGATATGTACTCGTGTCGTTACATAAGTCAACGGTCCTCATGGTTGGCGCACGGCAAGCTAGTCCGGCAATCATTATTCATCATCGAAAGAGGAAATAGACTGGGGTGCAGTAACCTGAAAGCATCAACTCCCCGACCTCATGCCACCAAAATTTCTAGGTCCTGCGGAGTCAGCGAATGCAGGTGTGTAAGCGAATCCGTCCACAAGTTCCGCGGTCTTGATAGGCGGGTTCGTGAAGTGGCATGTCACACTTCGAACAATACCGTTTGGGGGCATCGATCATTAAAATCACTCGTCTTCGAATGCAGCATCGAGGGATGGCCGGCCGACTTGTCCGGTACTTACCACTCCATAGTATTCTTATACGCTGGGGGGATGTTGCCGAGATATCCCCGCTAAACGGCAACGACACGAACGACAGCCATAAAGCTAACCCTGGCAGTCCGCAGGCAGCCTTCCGGACTTCAGACGAAATATCCAAAATATCTTTCCCGTAATCTTTGAACAACAACTTCCAGCTTGTATTACCTTCGTTGCAAGATGTCTGGCATAAGGCCACGAACGACTCGGTTGGCCAGGGAAAATCCGAGACGGCCGCTTTCAAGGTGTTCGATCCATCAAGCGGCAGTACGTCCCTCATTTTGTCACCTTAAGCTGTCCCCCGCTAAAATACAAGCCACAGAATTTATTGAGTAAGTTGACTGGATCCGGTTATAGATCTCCGTTACTCATGGCCTCATGTCTGCATAGAGCTCAAGCATCTAATGCTCCAGTTGGGCCCCGAGACTTTGAATTCATTAATATTGCACGGCCCAAGGACTCTGCCTCGAAAAATCTTCGGAGAGCTGTTCGATCCCATGCGATGCGTAAGTATCATAATATGAATCAAGGGCAAATTGTGAGCGCAGATAGAAATAGAGACCATTCCGAGAGTGCGAAGCGGCTCACCGATGACCCAAGTGAGGGCAATGGGCTTAGAATGACTCTTGCACCATCCATGTCCACAAAGGAAACAGAACCCCCTTGCCGACTGTACCCTCACTACATCGAATGCAACTCTGATCCAGCAGATCCAGGAAAGACCAACGCGGAATTTGCTAGATCTGCGGGCTACAACGAAAGTCCCCCAGCCGCTTGCGAGATCCGCCCAATGCAATTCGATCAACCCCAACTCCTCCCTTTCACGGCGCACCACAGGTGGACCCCTACTCGCTCAAACAAATTCAATTTTGTGAGTTGGTTTCCTCATTATAGCACAGCCCCAACCTCCGCTCGATCCGCGCATAATTCTTACTTAGCGCAGTCGTCGAGGTCGTGGCCAGAAACTTAATTCCCATGAGTCCTCTGGCGTTATACGAATTGTTTAAAGAAAGCACCGGAAATCTCGCGTTTCTACATGGAACTCTTCTAATAGCTTCCACATACCAAGCTTTGCGGAGGGGTGTGCCTTTGCCTACAGCGTGCTATTACCACAGTGCGCTCACTATTCGGCAGGTCAATGCTAGCCTTGAAAGCTATGAAGGGCAGATTTCAGAGGGCACTCTGGCCACTATCGCGTGCCTGGTGATATATGAGAGTGCCGTCGGTCCTACCACTTCCGCTGTTCATATTGATGGACTGGAGGCATTGGTAAACTTTCGCCGGAATCGATCTCATATCTTAGTGGGATATTTAGAAAAACTGGTAGAATGGTACGTGAGAAACCGGTCTTGAGTTGAACGATGACCACGCTCTGCTTTCTACCCCGTCCATGTAGGTGGCGAAACAAGTTCTAGCAGTTAACAATGACCCCCTAAGGGCCGATCTATGCCACCCAACTGCAAATTTGACCCGAACGCGCCTTTCGCCACATCGGGCCCTCACACAACATCCTAATCTTGCTGAGGAAGAGGAGCTTCTGGCCCGGCTCAATGCGCAATGGAGCCCAGAATTCCCGTCGGAGCAGGTCCTAGTTCTTGAGGGAATGAATCAGGTGACAGCCAAGCTCTTTCATCGAGTTCGTCAACTCTCTACTCTCGCGAACCAGATGGCTGGTTCCCAGCACGACCCAGAACTCCAACAGCAACACACCCAGGGCCTACTCCTCCTTGAACGCCAGGCCAACGCCTCTATTTGGTCTCTTAACATCAATAACCTCCGCCAATACGGTTCTGCAACCCAGTCGAGGGGCCCGATAGCCGTGAGGACATGCGTGCGAACTTGGCACTGCACGAGTCTCATATACATATACATGGTCTTGAAGCAGACCCCCGCGGATTCGCAGATTGTTGAGAAATTAGTCAGGAGGCACAAGGTAAGTCTTATTTTGCATTTGCTTTGACGATTCTATGGGAGCCGGGCTCTCGAAACATGTTTCGGGAGCTCCCTGGCTCCCCGGCTCATAAAACGTTCATCAGAAGCCCATACTCGATCTGCGTACAGTACTCTTTACAAATCTTGACATCAGAAGAGCTATGGGTTCACTTCCCTCCTCGGTTTTTGCTTTGGAGTTTAGTGGTGGCGAACATAGCTTCGGCAGGCCATGTCGATTGATTGTGGTCGCTCCAGCTGTTGAAGCAGCTTCAACAAAAAAAGTTAAATCTCTACTCGTGGGAGGCTGTGAAGGCGATCCTTCTTCGTTTTGCATGGGTTGACCATATATGCACAAGACCCGCTCGGCTCATCTGGGAAGAATTAGAGACAATCGAGCTTTAAGATCAACCCCAAGTGTTTCTCGGTGACGTTTCTAAAGCGCCAGATCCGTGTCATGTGATTGGACACGCTGTCTTGATTCAAATCTTCGGGGCAGACAAAGACCCTGGCTCGAACTATATCAAATGATGTTATGTTTATGCAATAGGCGGGCCTGGATTCCTGGCCTGGATTCAGGGCTTGGAACAGACCTTTGGTCGGTTAGGACTAACTGCTTGCCTAGCTCCCTTCACTTTACCATCTATCCCAATTCGCTCAGCTCAGCCTGATTAGTCTCCCACAAGTCCCAAAGTTGTTCTTTCAACCACACTCTTAGCTCACTTCCCTGCCTTTTCAACCCTACAACCCCAACTACCGATATCAATTGCTCCGCGTTAGGCTAATGGCTGCTTTTCTTTATCACGAGAGCTACGCAGGCCCCATGATGATAATCCAAAGAAAAGTTTCCAACGTCAATTAGAATGTCTTTCCATGCGAAAAGGATCACAGTTTGAGATGAAAATATTTTATGAAAAATT
>Ga0302325_10027050_pt1 | contig 11902 bp, 9 predicted proteins | sample Palsa_T0_2_FD_201948 | JGI IMG/M metagenome (GOLD analysis project Ga0302325, IMG submission 201948) | Peat permafrost microbial communities from Stordalen Mire near Abisko, Sweden - Palsa_T0_2 | ecosystem: Environmental > Terrestrial > Soil > Palsa > Peat permafrost | place: Sweden: Abisko... | reverse complement strand
TTCCGTGCCATGCTTCAGCTCCTCTTGTACCAGTTTCTCTAACATTTGCTCTGGTACAAAATTCGCCGGTCACGTCAAGCTTTCGACGACCGTAGTCGCTCGATTCCAAATGTCGTCGTATATTGCACGCATCTTTGTCGCGTCCTGCAATTCGACCATATAGGTTGGTTTTCTCTGGGCCGCGTCTTTGATCGACTGGCCGATCACCCAGCAGCGACCATCAACGAAAACGGCTCTATCATGGACCTCATTGCTGCTCCTTAGCTGGAAATTTCCACGTGTCGCGTATTTCTTTGCAACCAACTCCAAATTTCCACGAAGCTGGTCAGTCATGATCCGAACGGATACGTGAGGCGGAATTGGACCAATGTACAGGTCAAATACGTCAGTATTCAAGTAATTATCCGCAATCATTATCTGCCGTTCAGCAGCCGTCACGATTCGCTTAAGGTCCGCGTAAAACGCATACTCATCGCCTGGTTCGTAGCTCCCTTTTATCTCGGCTTCAGGAAGCTCTAGTTGAAGTTCGCGAATCGCGCTTCTGAGAACCGGCACAAACCGCTCCACTCGCCTATCGAAGCCACGTTGATATTCCGCCTCCGAGGTTCCTCCACTTCCGCCGTAGCGGCCAATTCGAATTGGGGGACTCCCCGCGATCCCTGCATTAGCGAATTCCCGCAACTTCGGACTATTTTCACCGAAACCATGTCGGATAATGCTTTCCGTCACCTGTCTCCAATACGTGTGCCTTCCGCTCCTGCGATGGACAGTGGCTCGCCTGTCTTCGATGCCACAATCGCCAGGCTATCCGTATCGCAGTACAGGTATATGCCCCCGGCAAGCCTCACTTCGACCTCTAGCATTGCCAGCAAAAGCCTCCCAGCGGAGGTGATGAGACTAGCCAGGTAGGGCGCAAACCATTTCTCCCGGCGCTCGATGACGGCTGAGGAATCAGCATGCGTTCCTCGATGATTTTTGTGAAGAGGTCAACGGAATCATCATTCGGGTCGATCAGAACTTTTCCGCGCAACTTTACGCGTCCTTTGTCGGCAAGCCAGATTCCGCGCGGATCACGCGCGGCTCGGAAGTAATCCACCTGGACGGAAATCGCCCGACCCGAGCTGTTGAAGAACTCCACGAGGTCGCGGCCACAAGGACGGAACGTCGAGAAGCCGTCAAACTGGATAACTTTCGAGTGGCTGACGATCCGCTCGGAGCAGTCGCTAAACACGGCGCCGTTATACGCAAGCGTTCCTGACTGGGATTCGAACAATAGCGAAACAAATAGCCCGTGAGCCAGCTCACAATGCGCCCTGGCGCGGAGCCTGGTATGTTCATGTGCCGCTTCGCTAAACTTCGTCAGGTTGATTGGCTCCGCGAGGGAGTCCCTTTGCCGAGGCCTCAGCTCCAGGTGATTCACGGAGCGGTTCCACCGAAATGCGCTCGTAACACACTCGGCAACCGCATTGGAACCTACTTGGACGTGAAACGTCCGACCCGTGCTGTTGAAGAACTCCACCAGATCGCGGCCACAAGGACGGAACGCCGACTATTCGCCCAACTGGATTCCCACCGCGAAGTGTGCCCAATAGCATTCGTAGACCTAGGGCGTTTACCAGTACTGATCCAGTTAGATCTCGCAGAAGGAGCCTTCTTGGGGGGTAACCCGCTTACTATAGCTTCGCGTATTCTGCCTTGGCATCTTTCAGGATGGGGATGTCGGGATCGGCGTCTTTCCACAGGCCGAAAAACTCCTGATAGGCGGCCCGCGCTTTGTCCTTGTCGCCGGACAGCGTATACGCCCGGCCAAGTTGCAAGCGTGCCAGCGCGCCCCAGGGGAAGTTGGCCACCAGTCCGCGATGGTCAATGAACTTTTGGAATTCCGTTGCGGCTGCCTTGCCATTGTGCAGCATGAGATAGCCTTGACCGCGCAAATAGGCTGGTAGCAGATAGCCCAGGTCTCCCAATTCTATCGGGCTAGTCACCTGCAATAGTTCGATCGCCTGGTTCGGATCCTTGCGCTGCAAGGCAATCGCCGCCCTGATTGTAGGCAATCGATATCTTTGTACGATCGTGTCCAATGGGTAGGTCTTGTCGAGTTCGTCCGCCAGCTTCTCCGCCGCTGCCGTATCGCCCGCGCGGGCCAGGGCCAACGCCGCAGTTGCCAGAACGTCGCGGTTTGCGGCAAGTTTCACGGCTTCGCTGGCATCGGCACGTGCCTGCTCCCGGTTTCCGGCTTCGGCTTCGCGTAACGCTACTTCGGCCTGATAGTTTGCGGAAATTTCCTTGGCGTCGTTGCGTTCGGCTGACTCCCTGGCACGCCGGGTCAGTGCGCGCGCGGAGTTAAATCGCCCATACCAGGCCTCAGTGTCTGATTGCGCTGCCAGCAGCCGGTCTTCAATTCCCGGCTTGCCCATCGCCTCCGATAGAGTCTGTGCCGCGCGCGTGGCGTCCCCGTTGACAAACGCCAATAGATAGCGGACCGCAAGCAGCCCCTCACTCTCCAGGTTCCGTTGCACTGCCTGTTGGGAGGCCGCCTCCGCCTCATCCAGTCGGTTAAGGTTGATGTAGGCGGCGATCAGGTCTTCATTGTTATTCGCGCGATTTGGCTCGAGCCGCATACACTCGCGCGCGTTGTCCAGCGATTTCTCCAGGTCACCCAGGCTTCTGTAGATTTCTGACAGGTGCACGTAGAGCGAGTAGTCCCGTGGGTAAGTTTGTTGCCAAAGCGCGTACACCGGCATTGCTTTCTCCAGCTCGCCGGTTGCATACCAATAGTAGCTCGCCTCGATGAAAAACCGCTCGCGCTCGCTCACCTTGTCGCGCAACTCGTAGGCCTTCCGTGAATACGCGGCCTCTAGATTCGGCTGTTCGAGGCTCCCATTGGCCGCCAAGGCGCGGTACGCCATGGCGAAATTCGGATCGAGTTCGACCGCCCGCTTCAGGAAGGGCAGAGCGGCGGCTTCCCCTTTCGTATAAAACGTCTTGCGTCCCAGGCTGTAGGCCTGCAGCGCTTCCAGCGACGGTGTAGTGGCCTGCTCTAACGGCGTATCGAACGCTTGCAGGCTCTTGGCCGATTCGCCCAATTTCTCGCGCAGCTTGGCTGCTGCCTTGTCCAGCGCCGTCAGCACCTGTTCTTTGCCGGTGGCCCGGACTTGCTCCTCACCGAGGATATCTCCCGTATGGCAGTTGGTTGCGCGCAGCCCCAGGACATACTCGCTGCCAAAGCTTGCAATCGAACCATCCAGCACCGCTGCGCTGGCGGTCCGCTGGCAAAGGTCGCGAGCAAGCTCCGGAGTAAGCCGCGCGTCTGGCGACTGCCCCATAAGCCGCAAGACCTGCTGAACACGCTGCTCCGAAATCAGGCTCAGAAAGGGCGACTGCTCCAGTTGCACGGCTAAGCCTTGCCGCAACGTCCCGTCAAAAACTGGGTCGCCAGTCGAATTGGCAAAGTCGGCGAGGACAATGGTGTCCTTATCGGTGAGTCTTGGTGTGCGATGTAAGTAGAAATAACCAACAACCAACAATGCCACCACGGCTACGGCAAGAAGAGCCGCTTTCCAGACTTTCCTGGTTCCGGCTCCCGCTGGAACTGTGGCGACCGGGGCGACTGCATCCGAGTCCCGCTTCAGCCGTTGCAGATCAGTACGCAGGTCCGAAGCATGCTGATACCGCAGGTTTCTATCCTTCTCCAGACACTTAGAAACGATCCGCTCCAGTTCAGCGGGCAGATCGGGATTAAGCCGCATCGGAGAGGCTGGAGTGCGATTCAAAATGGCGTCGAAAATCTCTCCCGTGCTTTCCCCGCGGAAGGGCAATACCCCGGATGACATCTCGTACATGACCGCGCCGAAGGAAAACAGATCGGTACGTGCATCCAACTCCTTGGCGCGGACTTGTTCCGGCGACATGTAGTTCACCGTGCCCATTGCTGTTCCGGGAGTGGTCAGAGACTTTTCTACGGTGGAGGCGTCGACACCAATGTTCTTGCTTTTCAGAATCTTGGCCAGGCCGAAATCGAGAACCTTTGCATGTCCCCGCTGGGTGACGAAGATGTTCGGCGGCTTGATGTCACGATGAACAATGCCGGCGGCGTGAGCCGCATCCAGCGCGTCGGCAATCTCGATGGACAGCGCGAGAAGCAGCTCAGCTTCCAGAGGACGCCCTCCGATGCAGTGTTTCAAAGTCATCCCGTCCAGGAACTCCATGACGATGAACAACTGGCCATCGTGGTTGCCGATTTCGTAGACGGTGCAGATGTTGGGATGGTTAAGGGCCGATGCCGCTCGCGCCTCGCGGCGGAAACGCTCCAGTGATTGTGCGTCTTGGGCCAAATTCTCGGGAAGGAATTTCAGAGCGACAAAGCGGCCCAGGTCGGTGTCTTCCGCCTTGTACACCACCCCCATCCCACCGCCGCCCAGCTTTTCGATCACCTGGTAATGCGAGACTTTCTGGCCGATGAAGGAGCAGGAACTCTCGTCCGGAACTTTGTTCTCGTTCGCAACGAGCACGCGCGCGGCCACTTCAATAGCCGGACGATCGAGGAATCCTCCCGCCCTTTGTTGCGCGGTTAGCAGAGACCGTACTTCGCGCTCCAGCGCTTGGTCGCCGACGCATGATTGACGTAGAAACGCATCGCGCTGATCGGGAGGCCACTCCAGCACGGACTGCAACAGGTCATCGACTTGTTTCCAGCGTTCGCTATCCATCGCGGCTTTCGAGTGTCAGTTCGCGATAAAGCCAGGCCTTGGCCGTGCTCCAGTCGCGCATGACAGTCACGGCCGATACCTTGAGGACGTCAGCTGTCTCTTCCACACTGAGGCCACCGAAAAAACGCATTTCGACAACCTGAACTTTACGCGGATCGAGTTGTGCCAGGGCAGCCATCGCGTCGTCGAGTGCTACCAGATCCGCATCCTTGCCGCTGCCCACCATGGCGGTCTCGTCCAGGGAAACATGCAGCCTATCGCCGCCGCGTTTCAGGTTATGGCGACGCGCGTAATCGACCAGAATGCGCCTCATCAGCTGAGCGGAAACCGCGAAGAAATGGGCACGATTCTGCCATTTCATGCTCTTGTAGTCGACCAGGCGCATGTAAGCCTCGTTGACCAGGGCGGTCGTTTGCAGGCTATGTCCGGTGCGTTCTCCTTTCATGTACCGTCCCGCGAGGCGATGGAGTTCGCCATAAACGATGGGCGTAAGGCTGTCGAGCGCGGCTCGATCCCCGTCACTCCAGGCTCGAAGCAACTCACTCACCTCGCCAACAGGTGGCCCTCCGGTCCCGTCGTCCTGCGGTTGTGACAAGTTTCCCATTAGGAACACGTTGGAGTTCTTAGTCGCTGCGTACTCTGCAAGAAAGTTATGCTTGCATGATAGTTCTATAGCCCCGTTTGCGCCTACCTATATGAAAGCGAAAAACCCAGCGGGACATTTGCCGGGACGCACGACGGAGGAGACTATGAAATCGAGAATATTAGCGTGGATCGCCGTGATAAGCGTATTCACCTTGCCGGCAATGCCGGTCCGGGTGCTTGCGCAGGAGCAACAGCAACAAGCACAACACCTTTCCCACTATATCGTTACCGACCTTGGCACGTTAGAGGGCGGAACGTTTAGCCAACCATTCTTTATTAACAGGTATGGCCTAGTGAGTGGCTCGTCGAGCCTCCCGGACGGCAATCAGCACGCAGTCCTTTGGCTGGGGAAGCTGAAGCTCGACATCGGCGCGCCCGGACTCGGGGGACCGAACAGCATCGCGTTTGGCGACAACGACGGATTGCAGTCCGCCGGTGAAGCTGAAACCTCTAATCCGGATCCCAACGGTGAAGATTTTTGCGGATTCGGTACCCACCTCACCTGTTTGCCTTTCCTGTGGCAGGACGGTGAAATGATTCAGCTCCCGACACTGGGTGGCAACAATGGCGCGGCAACGGCGATTAGCAATCGGGGAGAAGTGGCCGGATTTGCGGAGAACTCGATACCGGACCCAGGCTGCCCAGCTCCCCAAGTTCTCCACTTTGAGCCGGTAGTCTGGGAAAAAGGAGTAATTCACGAACTGCCTACGTATGGGGGCGATCCAGACGGCGTCGCCCAGGAGATCAACGACAACGGAGGGGTTGTCGGCGGGTCGGGCACTTGTGCAACTTTCAACACGAATTTCCTCTACAACCTCGTCCCGGTTCATGCCTTGCTCTGGGAAAAAGGCATAGCAATTGATCTCGGCAATCTCGGCGGCAAAACGGGACAGGCGGGAGGAAACATCGCCTATGACATTAATAACCAAGATCAGGCGGTGGGTAACTCGGACCTGCCGGGCGACACAACTTTTCACGCTTTTCTCTGGACCAAGAAAACTGGGATGCAGGATTTGGGCACACTCTCCGGCGACGTAGCGAGCGTCAGCATCAGCATTAACGATGCCGGCTCGGTAGTTGGCGCGTCCCTGGACGCAAACTTCAACCCGCGGGCGTTTCTGTGGGAGAACGGCGTGATGACCGACCTCAACACCCTGATTCCGGCTATTTCTCCGCTGTATCTACTAACTGGTTGCTCCATCAATTCCGGCGGGGAGATCACTGGCTTGGGTATGACCAGCGCCGGCGAAATTCACACTTATCTGGCGAGCCCGACAGACGGTGTTGCGACCGGCGAGAGCACTTCACAAGGCGCGATCAGCCTGAGGGTTCTGAGCGACGATGCCCGCAAGCTGCTTCAGCAACAACTGCGCTTCGGCCGATCCGGACCTCAGTTCATGAGGCTGCAATAGTGATGTCGGCTTATCGCCAGTGTTCGAGGGCGAAAAGTGATAGAGTCCCTTCGGGGACGGCACAGCCCTCGCGCCACATAACCCAATATCGATGCTCCATAAGAACGCCGCTCCCATCCTCCGCCAAACCAGGCGAAGGATGGGGCGCCCTGCTCAATGCGTGGAATACGGTCCAAAGGTCGGGAAGTGTTAATTACTTGTGTTTCTCTATGTCGCCGTCAGGGGGTGGGGGTGTCCACGCGCACGCCATTGCTGCCGATGTTCGCCGGCACCGGTGCCCCGCCCATCGTCAGGAGTGAGACGACGGTTCGAAACTCATGCCCTTGGTTTACAACCACCAGCTCCAGATCGATCTGGGCCCCGTTCGAGTAGTTGATGGTGGCTGTCCCGGTGCAGTCGGAGTTAACGCTATAGGTACCAGTTTCGCTCTGAAAACCAGATGACGTGGGAGCGCCGTTAATCACGACGAAATCTTCTTGCGTGAACTTCCCGTTTCCGTCGAAATTTGTCATGGCTACTCCGTTTTGGGGTAGGACGACACCGGGCGCAGGCAGAAGTTCGCCGGAGATGCTTTGGCCGTACTTGCCTTTTAGCGAAGCATTCGAGCAGGACCCTCCTTGCGCAAGGGCTGCTCCCCCCAGTGTTAGACAGGCTACCGCCACCGCCATCGTTCCTTTGCATATCCAAGTTTTCATGTTGTCTCCTCGAAAATAAGTTTGGCCCGCTGGCCTCCATGGGCAGATTGCCGCGGTCCAGCATGATTGGCAATGGGGCCTGCCTGACGATTAGCTGTTTTTTTTGTGATCTCGGAAGTTGCTGAAACGATGGTCGTTGTCGCTGCGGGATAGGGTCCGATGTAGAATGAAGTCTTCTCTAAGAATTAGTGTGGTGGCGATATGCCGGCGGACGTGGTGAGATTTGGGGGCGACCTCGAATTGGATCGGGGCGCCTATGAACTGCGCCGCTCTGGCCGCGCTCTGAAGCTGGAGCGAATCCCCATGGAGATCTTGCTCCTGCTGCTCGAACGCAGAGGGCAACTCGTCGCCCGAGAGGACATCATCGGAAGGATCTGGGGTGACGACGTCTTCCTAGATACCGATAGCAGCATCAACGGGGCCATCCGGAAGATTCGCCAGGTTTTAAGAGACGATCCAGAAAAGCCAGTCTACGTACAAACAGTAACGGGGAAAGGGTATCGGTTCATTGCGGCGGTGACTGAGGTCAGCGTTCCGGCCCAGCAAGATGGCGACGGCAAAAAATTATCCCCTGACACAAACCGGCCACACGGAATTACCTCGTCTGCACCCCAACGAGCGCTGCCCTCGTCTTCGAGGCCCTGGCTCTGGGTCGCCGCGCTGGCAACCTTGCTCGTAGTGGTTCTCTCCGCCGGCATTTATGTGTTGCGAGCGCGGGCGCGCTCCCAGTCGGCCACTGCCCACCAAAGGGTAATGCTGGCGGTGCTACCTTTCGCCAACCTAAGCAATGACCCGGAGCAGGAGTACTTTAGCGATGGTTTGACGGAAGAGACCATTACAGATTTGGGTGAGCTCAACCCAGAACGCCTCGGCGTGATCGCTCGCACGTCAGCTACGGCGTATAAGCACACCAACAAGACGATCGCTCAAATTGGACACGAATTAGAAGTCGATTACATCCTGGAAGGCAGCGTCCGGCGGGAGGGTGGAGTAGCTCGCATCAGCGCCCAATTGATTCGGGTCAAGGACCAAGTTCATCTATGGGCGCACAACTATGATCGCGAAACCGGTGGACTTCTGGCGCTGCAGAACGAATTAGGTAGAGCCATCGCTCAACAAGTTCAGGTTAAACTCGCGCCGGATAATGGAGTTCGATCGGTCAACAAATACGTCCCCAACCCTGACGCTTATGAGCTTTACCTCAAAGGCCGCTTTTACCTGAACCAGCGGACCTTCGAGGCGATCGATAAGAGCACGGGGTATTTTCAACGCTCCATCGAGAAAGATCCCGGTTTTGCACTGGGCTATGCAGGGCTCGCCGATTCCTACCTCGCTAACGCGATTCGGTCCCCACAAGACTTCTACCCGAAGGCGAAGGCAGCGGCTTCCAGAGCCCTAGAGCTAGACGAAGACCTTGCCGAGGCCCACGCGGCACTAGGAGCGGAAAAAGCTGACTTTGAATATGACTGGCAAGGCGCAGAGCAGGAGTTCAAGCGAGCGATTGAACTCAACCCGAACTATGCCGAGGCGCGCTTTCGATATGCGTGGAGTTACCTGACGCCTCTCGGCAAGTCGGAACAAGCCATCGCCGAAATGAAGACGGCGTTAGAGCTTGATCCATTTTCTCCGATCTACAATACAGTCTTTGGATGTATCTATTTCTATGCCCGGAAATATGATCAGTCCCTGGAGCAATTTAGGAAGGCGATCGAGTTGAATCCCGATTTCTTTGTGACGCACTATCACTTGGCATGGCTCTACTCCCAAGTCGGGCAGTATGAGAACGCCATCAGCCAGCTCACCGAGGGACAGCGCCTTTCAGGCAACGATCGCACCGTTAAGACTGCCGCATCTGAGGAGGCCGCGCTCAGAAAGGCCCTTGCGACGGAGGGAGCGCGGGGATTCTGGCAGCAACTTCTGAGCTCAAACGAGAAATTGGGGCGCAATATTGGCGAGTTCGACACGGCACAAATTTATGCACGGCTCGGAGACAAACAAAAGGCATTGGAATGGCTAAGTCGCAACTATGAAGAACGAAGAGCTCTTGGGACGCTTCTAAATGTCGATCCTGCCTTTGACTCGCTGCGTTCGGACCAGCGATTCGGCGATCTTGTTCGGCGTATGGGGCTGACCCCGAATACCCAGGGCGAGAAAGTGGAGCCCAAGTAGCATCTCGAATGCTCAAAGGACATGGGGGACCGCGAATGCGTTTTGTTAGAGCCTCTATGCGGCGATTCGCTGTTCGTCCTTGATGTCGGCTCTGGGAAGTTGTGCTGGCTGCTAACGTGTTTGTTTGCCGCGTTCTCGCTCCAGGTTAACTACGCGAACGAACGCCCAAACGTTGTCATCAGGGCAAATTGTCACGAATACCTACGGCGCGAAGGTCGTATTGCTGAACACGGAAAACTTCCCGAACCAGATGCTTCCCCCGTTTACCGTGACCACGGTCGGGACCCTTTCGGGCTGCTCGACTTCTCCGCAGGTTGAGCTTTTGCGCGACAACACCGAGGTTGGCCTGGTGACGCTGACCAACGGGCACACGCTGATAACTGCATTCTCATCCGAGCGCAACCAATGGATGCGCGCGAAGTGCATCAATATCCACGATCCTCAGTCCCCCGTTTACGCTCTCACTAGCGAGTACGAAGCCGTGGACTCGCCCGTACCTCGTCCATAGGTGGAACCCCTTGAATTTGCAGCATGCATTCTTGACTTGCGAACGGCTCGGTTTTTGCGGAGTGCGGTCGTGAGCACCGGTCTAGGCTCGAATGATCTTGATGAAGCCAGGTTGTTATTACAAAAGAGACAAGGACTTCACTAGCGCCGCGTGGAGGAGAAAATGGAGAACAGCGAACAGAAAAGCGAATTTTTGGGGCTGTCAAGAAGGGACCTAATGAAGGCGGCCGCTGCGGTTGGTGTCACGGCTGTCACGTCTCCGCTGGCGTTGAGCGCTCCATTTCGTTATGGGAAGGCGGCCAAAGACGCCTCCGGGATCGAAGCTGCCATGCAGGCGGCACCGATCGTGGCGCCCGACGCTCCCCCCGGCGGCTATAACATCCTCTTCATATTGGTTGATCAGGAGCACTTCTTTGAGAAATGGCCGATGCCGGTTCCCGGGCGCGACTGGATCAAGAAGAACGGCATCACCTTTACCAATCATCAGGCGGCTTCCTGCGTCTGCTCGCCCGCGCGATCCACCATCTACACCGGTCAGCACATTCAGCACAGCGGCATTTTCGATAATGCCAATTCGCTGTGGCAGGCTGACATGTCGATGCAAGTCCAGACCATCGGCCACCGCATGGGAGAACTGGGATACTACGTCAGCTATCAGGGCAAATGGCATCTCAGCGTAAACCTCGATCAGGTGAAGCACGCGATCGATGCGCCCTTCGATCAGTATCGCAAGATTATCCAAAGCTATGGGTTTCAGGATTTCTTCGGCGTGGGAGACATCAATGACACCACGTTGGGCGGCTACAACTACGACGATACGACCACGGCGTTCGTCACCCGCTGGTTTCGAACTAAGGGTGAGGAACTGCGCGCGGCGGGCACGCCGTGGTATCTCGCGGTCAACTTCGTTAACCCCCACGACGTCATGTATGTCAATTCCGACCTGCCAGACGAAGATATTCAGGGTAAGAGCACGGCCATGGGAATCGCTCGGCCGCCGGCTGACGCCATCTACCAGGCGGAGTGGGACACACCTTTGCCGGCAACTCGCGGTCAGTCGTTTAGTGCCCCGGGAAGGCCCCGTGCACAGAGAATCTACCAGGAAGTGCAGGACGTTCTGGTGGGAGCGTGGCCGGACGAAGATCGTCGCTGGCGGCTCCTGCGGAACTATTACTACAACTGCATTCGCGACTGCGATCAGCAAGTGGTTCGCGTGCTGGAATCGCTCAAGTCTAACGGCATGGACAAGAACACGATCATCGTGTTTACAGCCGATCACGGCGAACTCGGCGGGAATCATCAGATGCGCGGGAAGGGCAACTCCACGTATCGTCAGCAAAACCATTTGCCGCTGATGATCGTCCATCCGGCTTATCCCGGCGGCGGGGTTTGCCAGGCGGTAACCTCGCAAATCGACCTGACGCCGACGCTCATGGCTTTGACGGGCTCTAGCCCGGCAGCATTGAAGAAAGCCGGATCCGACCTTAAAGGCCGCGACTTTTCCTGGCTGATGTCGGCCCCAAACGACGCCAACCCCAACTCGCTGCGGCCGGCATCACTATTCAACTACAACATGCTGTCGTTTCAGGATGCTAAATGGGCCAAGAAAATGGACGACTACATGAAGGATTCAGACTCTCCTCTGGCGGAGAAGATCAAGACGCTGTTGAGAATCGAGCCTGATTTCCATAATCGCTGTGCCATCCGCAGCGTGTTCGACGGCCGGTATCGTTTTAGCCGTTACTTCGCCCCGCTCGCCTTCAAC
>Ga0302325_10027049_pt1 | contig 11902 bp, 6 predicted proteins | sample Palsa_T0_2_FD_201948 | JGI IMG/M metagenome (GOLD analysis project Ga0302325, IMG submission 201948) | Peat permafrost microbial communities from Stordalen Mire near Abisko, Sweden - Palsa_T0_2 | ecosystem: Environmental > Terrestrial > Soil > Palsa > Peat permafrost | place: Sweden: Abisko... | reverse complement strand
TGGATGGGGATTTCCCAAACCCAGTCGAGATATTGCGTGGGCAGCGGTTCCATATAGAGCGTGGTGCCTTCGATCGCCTCGGAAACCGCAAAGTACGTCCAGATGGCAACCTTTGCGGGGCCGAATTGAATCGCGGGAAGATTGAACTCGCGCGCGAACAGGCACGCGGCGTACCCAGACGCATCGATAAACCATGGAGAAGCAAAGCGTGTGCCACCGGCAGTCTGGACGGCGGAAATCCGATCGCCATTCCTCTCCACCGCTGTGACCGTGTCCCGAACGATGGCAACGCCGCTGCCGACCGTTCTCTTGAGGAGCTCTTCATCCAGTTGCACTCGATCCACGTGCAAAGTGCGTAGCTCGATGTGGAACGGCTTTCCAGCCAGCCAGGCGTCCGGGACATAGTGCTCAGAAGCCCCGCTGCGCAACTTCATGGTTACGTGCCGCTTCCAGGTGGCCATGCGCGCGCCGATCAGGCCTTCCATCGGCAACCCGAGATCGCCCAATAAGGCCGGAGCGGACCAGTCCAGCGATTCGCCCACCGGAGGTCGTACCGGCCCTTCCGGCTCAATGCAGATAACTCGGAGCCCGGCCTTGGCCAGGTGGAGTGAGGCCGCCTTTCCACACAGCCCCCCGCCGATAACGGTCACATCGCAATCCGGGGCCTGGGTCGGCACGGGGGGAAATTATCATCGGCGGCCGCGCATACCAATAGTGGGAAACCACTAGAGGAGCGCTGGGATGGAAACTGCTCGATGGCGGGTTTACTGCTGAGGGGCGTTGGTTTCTTTGGTTCCTGAAGCGAAATTGATGGGAGTAGCGGCAACGATTCCCTTGCCTTCCCGGATCGTGACGAATTGATTGGGCTTAGTGGCAGGGATCGATTCCATCAGCCCGCCAGGCCACACGATTTGCAGGCGAACACTTTTCACGGTGCCGGGCTTTCCCAAGCCAAAGGTGAGAGGCAGCTCGCTCTGGGACAAATAGCTCGATCCGTCCTTGACCACGCGCACCAGGGTCGCGCCAGAACTGGTGGTGAGAGTCACCCTTGCGCCGATACCATCCCGATTGGACTTAGTGCCAATTAGTTTCACGTGGAACACATCGTTTTGATTGGCATTGTCGTTGCGGAGAAGCCGCGCCGGGCCATTGTTGGAAGTAATCACGAAATCGAGGTCACCGTCGTTGTCGAAGTCCGCGTAGGCTATTCCGCGCCCTACCACCGGCTGCTCGATGGCGCGGCCCAGTTTTCCTGACATGTCCTCGAAGGTCCTGTTACCAAGGTTCCGATACAGTCCTGGAGCCTCTGCGTATTTCACCGTAGGTTGAACTACCGAAATGTCGTCCGAGACGTGGCCATTCGCCGCGACGATGTCCAAGCGTCCGTCCAGATCGTAGTCCATAAAGAAACAGCCGAACGTGAGCAACTGGTTGGTGGGCCGGCCGATTCCGGACTTCATCGATTCATCCATGAACAGGCCGGAACCATCGTTGCGATAGAGCGCCATACTTTCGTTGGTGAAATTTCCGATCAGCAGGCTTGGAAATCCCGAGCCGTCGAAATCAGCAGCGTCGGTACCCATGCCCGCTCGCACCCGGCCGGACTCGCTGAAAGCAACACCGGTGGTCACACCTTCGTCGGTGAAGGTGCCATTGTGATTATTGTGGTAGAGCTTGTTGGGCTCGGTGTCATTGGAAACGAACAAGTCAATCCAGCCATCGTTATCGTAGTCGAGCAGCGCAACGCCCAGCGATTTACTGGTGGGATCCAAAAGCCCGGCGGATTTGGTGACGTCTTTGAAGACTCCCTTACCTTCGTTGTGGTACAGCCGGGAACTCTCGCCCTTGTAGGTTTGCGGGGTGCAGTAGGATTTGTGCTTGTTGTCGAGCGAGCAGTACTGATCTTTTTCGATGGACCATTCGATGTAGTGAGTGACGAAAAGGTCGAGCTTTCCGTCGTTGTCGTAATCGAACCAGACCGCGCTTGCAGAAAATCCCGGGCTAGCGACGCCGGCTTTGGCGGTAACGTCGGCAAACTTGCCGTTGCCGAGATTGTGAAACAGGTGGTTGGAGCCGACGGTGGTCAGGTAGAGGTCATCGAAGCCATCATTGTCGTAGTCGCCGACGGCACAGCCCAATCCGTAGGTTTCGATCGCCAAACCAGCCTGGCGAGTGACGTCGGTAAAAGTTCCGTCGTGATTATTGTGGTAAAGAGCGGGATAAGACTTGCCGTTGGTGTGCCCGGGCCAGTCCATTGAATCCACCAGGAAAATATCCTGCCAGCCGTCGTTGTCGTAATCGATGAAACAAACACCGCTGCCCATGGTTTCCGGGAGGTATTTCTTGCCGAATGCGCCGGAGTTGTGTTTGAAATGGATGCCGGCTTGCGCGGTGACGTCGACGAACTGAATCGGGCCGGCCGGCCGGATGGCTGCTGCCACTTGAGGAGCGGCATCCGCCGGCTGCGATGGGGAAGCGCCGGTGGGAGAAGCGGCTTCGGGAGACGACGGCAAGGATGGCGGTGGCTGGGCCGATGCTGGAGCGGGCTTGGCGTCTTCGGCGGCTTTGCGCCCGCACCCGGCCGCCAGAAGCGCCAGGGCTAGCAAGAGAACCAATTTTGGCCGAGGCTGCACAATGCCCAATCCGGCGGGCAAGCATAGGCTCATCACGCGGTCACGGGCTTGGAAGCGGTCCGCCGCGTACTGAACCACATCTCGATCAGCATCGCCGCGGGGCCCACCATGAACAGAGCGTAGAACGGCGCGTAGACCACTTGCGACAAGCGCAGAATCATTTCCACCACCGCGACAACCGCAACCACCACGCACTGCCAGAATGTGGAGCGCACCGTCGTCTTGGGATCGGTGATCATAAAAAATATAAAGAGCTGGTACATCGGTCCGGTAAGCGGAGCAATCTCCGACTGCCATGGGCTGCCGGTGATGTGGCTGCGCAGAAACGCCAGAGCGACAAAACAAATGACGTAGGTAGCGGTGATGTGGAAGCGCCGCACCCGCCAAATGATCACCGAGCCCAGGCACCAAATCACGACCATTGGCAGCAGGTAGTTGCCCCACTGAATGCTCAGGCTGGCCACCGTTTCCGGTGCGAGAAAAAGAAGCGCAGAGATGCCGAAGTTCGAGGGATTCCAGATGTGCCGGCCTTTGATCCGCAACACGTACTTCGACATGATGGAAACCACGGCGCAAAGGACATACGGCCAGAAGGCTGGGGAACGAACCAGGATTCCGACGCTGATGCCGGTGATATAGGCGCTGGCCAGGTTGGGCCACTTGCCGGAAAAAGCGCGGCCGAGCGCGAGCTCAGTAAGAAGGGCGGCGACGATGGCCAGCCCGGTTTTTTGGTAGGACTCCAGAATGCCGAACGAAAGGTGGCCGGCCAACAGGATGCAAGTGATGAACGCCGGAGCTAGATAGCGATTCTCGGGGCCCAAGAAACGCTTCCACGCCGCTTGTTGTGGCGCCGGCGGGACAGCAACCGAGACGACCGGAGGTTGGCTCATGATGGTTCCTTGATGGTATGGATCTGGCCCGGCGCGGGATTGTCGATCGTTTGCGTCTTGCCGGAGGGCCAGCGAATCACCGCTTTTTCCACGCGCGGATTTTTACCCAGGCCAAAGTGCAAGCGACGCTGATTTTGAGCGGCGAACCCGCTGCCCCCGGATACCTCTTGCACCTGGTGCTGGGCGTTCCAAAACATGGTGACCTGCGCACCGATCGCGCTCCGATTGCTCTTGGTTCCCTCGAGATCGAACTCGATCCATTGGTTGCCGGGAGTGACCGTATTCTTGTAGATCAGCAACGGCCCGCGTTGGTTGGCCACCACGACGTCCAGCACGCCGCGATTCCACAGATCTACCAGGGCGACCGCGCGGCCGTCATAGGTATCGGTGACTCCAACCGCCTGCGCCACGTCGACGAATTTCCCGCTACCGTCATTCAGCCACACATGTTTCGTTTGGTATCCGGACAGACTGCGTCCTTCCATCGCCGGCCAGTTTTTAGCATCGTTGATGATCAAGCTGTGGCCGCCGGCAATTTTGGAAAAATCGTACCAGTAGCTGCGCTGGTGGTCGAGTGAGACGTAGCCATTGGTGAGGTACAAATCCAGAGTGCCGTCGTTATTCAGATCGCCGAACTGCGCCCCGAAGCTCCACCCGCCGATTTCAACGCCGAAATCCCGCGCCAAATTTTCAAACTTCAATTTATCGCCGCCGGCGCCTTCTTTCGGCATCCACAGGTTATTTCCCTGAATGAGCACGCCGGCTTCGGAGATGTTGGACACATAGACGGCATAGCGGCCCTGATTGAGAATATCTCCAAAGCTTGCGTTCATGCCGCTCTTGGGCGCGAACCCAACACCGGTCTGTTCGCCAACGTCGTGGAAGCTGTGGCCATCGTTGAAATAGAGTTCGGAGACGCCGTAATCGTTGGCTACAAAGAGATCGGGATGGCCGGTTCCCCGCAGGTCGGCCGCGGCAGAGGCCAACGCCCACCGGCGACTATCGATCCCCACCTTTGCGCTGACCTCTTCAAATTTGCCATTCCCGAGATTGTGAAAAAGATATTTCCGGCCGCCATTCTTCGCATATTCAAAACTGTCGGGCATCATTTTGGTAGAAGAGAGATGCCAGAGGTCAACGTTCTCGTTGTAGTAGCCGCCAATGAAGAAGTCCAGCAGACCGTCACCGTCGTAATCGAACCACAAAGCCGTGTTCGCGTTGACCCACGGAGGCAGACCGACCTGATCGGTAACGCGAGTAAAACCGTGCCCGGCATCGTTATGGAATAACTCCGGCTTGCCCCACTTGATCAGCAGGAGATCTTCGTAGCCGTCGTTGTCGTAGTCTCCCCACACCGCGCTCATGGAAACGCCGGTGCCGGGACGATTCACATCGGCGATGCCCATCTCCTCGGCCACGTCTTCAAAGGTGCCATCGTTCATATTGTGATACAGAGCGTTCTTGGCGCCTTCTTTGCTGTTGGTGACGTAGATATCCGGCCATCCATCGCGATCGAAGTCGACGATGGAGACAGACGCCCCCATCGAAGCGACTTGCGGCATGATGTGATCCAAACGGGGATCCAGCGTTGGCCCTTGATGGACGAAATTCACTCCGGCTGCATGCGACACTTCCTGCAAATAGAAACCGTGACGCGCCAGGGCGGTTTGGACATCGAGGCGAGCTTTGGCTTCATTACGCCGCGACGCGTATTGCTTGATGATTAGGGGAGAAATCACCAGCGCCGCGAAGACGATTGCCAGGACGATTCTTGCCGCAGGGCCTCGTTTCACTGGGGTGGCGCGCTCCGAAGAGAATTCTGAAAGACGTAAGGCGTAACGTAACGCGTGTGGTAGTTCTGCCAATCTTCCGGGTGCTGACGATAGACGTACTCATCTTCCAGGCGGCCCGGACGCGTGTCGTACTCGTTCTTTGCGTGATAGGGCAAAGGCAATACCGTCTTCGAGAAAGTGGAGTTGAAATCGCCGTCCTTGATCCAGCCGTCGCCGATCACGATGAAATCGCGCAGCCAACCCGCCGGCGGAGGCGGTTGCTCGTGAAAACGCAACGACATCTCATCGCCGGAATTCACAATCACGTAGCGATCGTCCACGCGATTCAACAGTTCCTTCACATCACCGTAGCGCGTGTAGTAGCCGATCAGATCGCGCCACCGTTGTTTGGTGCCCAGAATCTGGTAGTAGTCGGGCACTTCTGGAGCGGGCGGGCCGTTTTCAGGGCGGTTGATCACCGAGTAGCCGCGATAGCGCAGGTCCGCGACCTCGGGATCGAGTGTCTGCGTTTCCACTTTTGCGTCAGGCGCACCTTGTGCCCACTCGATGCAGTCCCAGTAGATCTCCAGATTGGTGCGCAATCGCACGCGCCGGGGAGTGCCGGGGCGAAAGATGTCGGTGAGGTCGAAAAGAACGGTTTTTTTGCGACCGGCGGGAAAGCCGAGATTCGATTGAACGGTGGCCCATCCGCCGCGTCCGTCGGGAACTTCCACGCTCATTCCTTGAGCGCGCCAACGATTGCCCTGGGTGATGGCCACATTGAGCGAAGATTCGGTGTCATGAATAGAGCCTTGGGCAATCAGGTAGAGCGGGCCGCTCTTAGGAGCGTGATCGCCCAGATCGATCTCGACATAATGATCGCGGGTGATTCCTTGATATTGGCCGCGGCCAAAAGAATCGAGAGAGCGGCCATCCAGTGTGTTGACGATTTCGGTGACGTCATTGCCGAGGTCATCGGTCGCGCGCGCAATGCGATGAGGAGTGGCCACCGTCTTGAACCCTAGTTTGGCCGGAGGGATCACGAACCGTTCGTCGACATATATTTCGGTGCCCGCGGGATGGTCAACGGTCATCAGCGCGAGGCGATCGTAGTAATAGACCTCCCAGAGTTCCGCGGTAATGCGCAGGTCGTAATAGCCGTCGTGCGGCACAAGCTGGTCGCGTCGGATTTTGTACCACTCGCCGGTAGCCGCGATTTTTGCCGAGCCCAGTGTGTTAATCCGCAGCCCAATCGCGGAACCCCATGGCACCGCATCCTTGACGAATTCCATGCGAGTACCATTCCACGCGAAAAGAAACGGGCACGACGCTTTCAGCCGCTGCTCGGTGACCACTTCCTGGTCGGCTTGCACTCCAAATTCGGCGCGCACCGTGCCATTCGGCCACACTACGCGCACCACATCCGTGCTGGTTTGGTTCCCTAGGCCAAAGTGAAGCTGTGGCCCGGTGATTGGTTGCTTCTGGACGACCAGGCCGGAGCGAATTTCGATTTCGCCGCCGACGCCGAAAGGATTGATGCGCTGGTCGCCCACGGCCTGCTTGGCATGCGGCCGAACCACCTGCCAGTGATAGTTTTTGGAACCATGATTTGCGGCCTGAACCGGTTTGCCCTGTAGGTCGAAGCCGAGCAGATCAAGGCGTCCGGCGCCGCTCAAATCGGCAATATCGAAAATGGCGCTGAGTCCTGGGGCGCTCTGCAGAACTGTGAATTTTGACGTCGAATCTCCCAACCAGATGAGCGGGGTTGTTTTGGATAGGGTATCCGGAGCGGCCACGGAGCTGAGAACGATGTCCAGTGCGCCATTGTTGTCGAGGTCCGCAACTTGCAACCGCACCTCGCCCGCCAAAGCGGCCGCGGGATTGGGAACCTGCACCAGCGGCGTTTCCTTCCATCCAGTCTTTTCGTTGAAGGAGATGCTCGCGATGTTACCGGTGGACTCAACCGCAAGCAGATCCAGCACTCCATCGTTGTCGGCATCGGCTACGTCAATCGCTTTCACCGCCGGCAGATTGGCCGGAAGCGCCACCTCGCTGAATTGGCCCTGCCGTTCGTTGTGAAAGATATGAACCCGGCCGGCGCCGTCGACAATGGCCGCGTCGGCGTTGCCGTCCGCATCGAAATCCGCCCAGGCGAATGCGCGGACTCCAGACACGCCGGGAAAAGGTTGGATCGCTGTGAAGGTGCCGTCTCCGTTGTTTCGCAAGACTTGCGCTGCGCCATCTTTCTTCCCAAGAACGATGTCCAGGTCGCCGTCGGCTTCGATGTCCACCGCCCAGGCGCCGGTGTACCACCCGTTGACGATGTTCTTAGGCAGCTTCGCGTCGGCCGTGACATCCGTGAATTTATCGGGAGTATCCTGCCGCATCAGGCGCAAGCCGCCCGCGCCGGCAAGTACCAGGTCGGTTTTGAAATCGTAATTGAAATCGATCTGCAAGATGCTTTCGGGGTTGAGCGCGGCGCCGGACGAACCACCGGGGAAAGGAAATGCTGCGCCCGTCGAAAGACGCACTTCCCGCGAGTTAGCTTGAGCGATCGCTGGCGCTCCCGAGCTGCCTAGCTGAATCGCGCCAACCCAGGTCCAGCGACCAGCGTCTCCGTTGGGTATCGGTTGTGAGGTAAACGTCAGCGCGGTGTCCGAGGGCGCGGGTGAAAAGTCCGGCTGCGGGAGGAGCAGGAAGTGAATGAACGGTTCCGCTTCCTCACCTGCTGGCGCTTGTAACACCGCGAGGCTCTCGCGAAATTCCGGTACACGCATCAGCGTGTTGCGCAAGAACGTGGTGCGCGTGGCCGCCGCATGAAGATCGGGCCCGCTCGCGGCAGTCTGCAGGGCGGCCAACTGCGTTTTCACCTCAGGCGGCCAACTCGAGGAACGGGGAGCGATCTGCAACAATACGGAATGGAGCGTCGCGGCGTCTCCCCGCTTTGCCGCGATACGAGTGAGTTCGAGCTGGGCCGCGAGATTATCCGGTTGCGCGGTGAGAATCTTTTGAATTAGTTGTTGGTACTCTACGTCGCCGTTGGCGTCGGCCTGGCGTTCCACTTCCTGGGCCAACTGATACGCCGCGCGGTAGTTGGCCGGGTTGATCTCAACAGCTTTACGCCAATCGGCGATCGCGTTCGCGGAGTTGCCTCGGGCGCTCTCCAGGAGCCCGCGAAGCTGATAGACGCGATCGTTGTTGGGGACGAGGCGGCTGGCACGTTCAAACCGTTGAGCGGCGGTATCCAGGTTTCGTTGCCGTAGCGCGAGCACTCCCCAATTCGCCCAGCCAGCCGGTTCGCCCGGCGCCACAGTTGTAACTTCGGCAAGTTTGCTTTCGGCGTGAACGTCGTCACCCACCTGCAGCGCGGCCAGCCCGATGTAGAAAGCGGAAACGGCTTCGGCATATTCCTTTGAGGATCGCGGCGGAAGCTTATTGGTGGAGCGGCACGAACACAGACTGACGGACAACGCACTACAAAGGAGCGCCAGGGCCGCCCGCCGGATGTGGAAAGCGTATGAGTTGCGGTGAAATGCAGCCTCGCTACCGACCATCCCACGATCGAGCTTGGCCCCGATTCGCAAAGAATACCCCTCTTCGCCACTGCGCTCAAACAAACAGCCGCGCCGATTTGCCGCCTAGTCTCTCATGCCAAAAGGGCAACCACAAAATCTCGATAGGTCTCTGCGCCATGGCCCTTCGTGACCGTACCACTTGACGCGATGTCTTTGAGCGTAGAAGGTGCCGATGTCTGAGGGCTCACAGGGAGATATTCACGGCCCCGCCCGCTGATCGGTAACAATCGCAAACGCCAGCTGGCTGTCAGCGGCTGCGCTCGCTTCGGCGAACAAGAAACCGGATTAGCTTTGGCTGCAGATCGTAGAACAGGCTCCCCGGAGCATCAATAGTATATTCATACTAGAGCCCTGCACGTCTCGATGCCGGCGGACCGTCACAACCTTCCGGCGTGTTGTTTTTTTTCTAGAAGGTATTGACGCTTCCGGAGTGAAGGCTGAGAATACGCGAGACGCTTGCTTGCAAGTGAGCGATTCAAGCCGGGCGAAAGATTGTTTGAAAATGGGGGAACCGCAAAATGTCTGAGAAAAACGTGATTGCGAACCAGAAGCTGATCCTGCAAAACCAGAAATCGCTTCTTGCGAACCAGGACACTATCAAGGCCAATCAGGAAACCATCAAGAAAAACCAGGCGTCCATTTTGAAGAATCAAAAGCAAATTCTAGCGAAACTCAAGTAGAACCCCTCGCCGGACCTGTGCCACCGCTCCGCCCTAGTTTTTCTTTGCGTGATTGGCGTTTACGTTTTGGCCGGAGAGAACTCCATCCGGCCATTTCCGCTTCGGTTGCCGCGAACCACCGCGACTTCGCGTGCCCAGTCCGTCCCGTACATTACGCCTAGTATCTTTCAGTTATTGCACTCCCGCCTGCGCGAAATAAAATGAGCGCCACTTTTGGTTGGGCTTCGAACACCTCCACCCGCGACGCCCGAGAGACTCCTGTCGTCATGAACAGGCCGCGATTCGTTTGCTGGCGCGATTACCGCGGATTCTGCGCCAGGCAGTGCGCTGAGGCTGTCTGAAAATACTGAGAACTGGAGAGCCCGTGAAGAAATTGATCGTTTGTCTGGTGCTTCTGCTGTCCGCAACGGTGGCCAAAGCACAACAGTCCGATACCCAACCGATTAAGTTGGGAGATGTGACGTTTTCCGGCAGTATCCGCGAAAGAGTCGAGACATGGGACTGGTTTGAACCCAAGACCGGCAACAATCTATACACTTACTCGGGAACCGTCGTTCGTTTCGGGTTCTCTCAAGTGCACGATCACTATGATTGGAACCTGGAGTTTGAAGCCCCAATTTTGCTTGGCCTCCCCACCCATGCCGTGAATCCCGCTCCTCTCGGGCAGTATGGGCTCGGTGGATCCTATTACGCCGCGAACGACAACCATCGCAACGCCGCTTTCATCTTTCCCAAGCAGGCCTTCATTCGCATCAAAGGCGCGCACGAGAGCTTGCGGATGGGGCGCATGGAGTTTACCGACGGCAGCGAGGTGACCCCCAAAGACCCATCCGTCGCTTCGCTGAAAGCAGATCGAATCGGCCAACGATTGATCGGCAACTTCGGATTCTCTGACGTGCAGCGAAGCCTGGACGGAGTGCAGTATCTGTATGGCAAGGGTCCATGGACCTTCACCGGCTTGAGCGCAATACCCACCCGCGGCGTGTTTCAGGTTGACGGCTGGGGATGGGTGAAAACGCCGGTCAGCTATGTGGCGCTGACCCACCAGACCAACTCGGCGCACACCAACGCGGAGTGGCGGATTTTCGGAATCTATTACAACGACGAGCGTGACCTGGTGAAGACTGACAATCGTTCGGCTGCCGCTAAAGCCCACGATTTTGGCGGCATCAATATCGGAACGTATGGCGGGAACTTCATCGTGGTCACGCCGACCTCTTCCGGATCGTTCGACTTGCTCGGCTGGGGCGCGCTGCAGAGCGGCACATGGGGACAGCTCACCCAGAAGGCCGGTGCCGGCACCGTCGAAGCAGGCTGGCAGCCAAAATTCGGAGAAAGCGTAGGTCCGTGGTTTCGCGGCGGCTACTACTACTCCAGCGGAGACGGCAATCCCATCGACAAAACGCACGGAACATTCTTCGCGATACTGCCCACTCCTCGCATCTATGCGCGATTTCCGTTCTTCAACTCCATGAACCTCACCGACGGCTTTGGCGAAGTGATGCTTCGGCCGGGCAAGAGATTTGTCGTCCGCAGCGACGTGCATGGACTGTGGCTAAGCAGCAAGACCGATTTGTGGTACTCCGGCGGAGGCGCGTTCCAGCCGTCGACATTCGGCTTCAACGGCAGGCCGTCCAATGGCGCCACTTCCCTGGCGACGCTGTACGACATCAGCGGCGACTACAAAGTGGGCCATGGTTTCTCGGTTGGCTTGTACTTTGGCTACGCCGTGGGCGGCGAAGTGATCAAGAAGATTTACCCAGTCAACTCGAACGGCGCGCTTGGTTACACCGAACTGAACTACCGTTTCTAAGTGCTCGCCGGAAACGGGCTTGATTCAGAGCGTAACTGCCGCCCCTTTTTTGCAGCTGTCCGGCCACTTCCGCGAAAGGCGCGGAAATCTGGAGGGTGGTGTCGTTCCCTGTGGGGCAGGCATCGCGGCATCACCACATCAACCAGCCGAATATGTTTTCTTGCGCACGATGAAAACGGAGACCGCGTACGTCAGGAGTATGAAGATAATTGTGAACAGGCTATGCCGCAGGTCGCCGATCACCGATCCGATAAGGAAAGCAGCCGAGGCGAGCAGCACGACTATGGTGCTCCACGGAAACAGCCATGCTTTATGAGGCCGGGGGAGAGCCGGCTCACGTTTCCTTAGGACTAACAACGCTACGAACCCCGACAAGTAGACGCTGACAATCAGAATGGAGTTGACCGCAATCAACGTCTCAAACGTGCCGGTGAGAACCAGGCAGATGCTGGCGAAGGTGCAAAGAAAAAGAGCCACGGTGGGGGTTCCACCTTCATTGACGGAGGTCAAGCGTTCAGGGAAAAGCCCGTCTCGTGCCA
>Ga0302325_10027048_pt1 | contig 11902 bp, 9 predicted proteins | sample Palsa_T0_2_FD_201948 | JGI IMG/M metagenome (GOLD analysis project Ga0302325, IMG submission 201948) | Peat permafrost microbial communities from Stordalen Mire near Abisko, Sweden - Palsa_T0_2 | ecosystem: Environmental > Terrestrial > Soil > Palsa > Peat permafrost | place: Sweden: Abisko... | reverse complement strand
TTGAAACTCATCCAGCCATCGGGAACGAAAATCGGGTTGGAGTACCGTTTGGTGACAAGGATGACATAGAAAGACCTTTCATCGGAAGGGTTGTTTTCCGCGGAGGCTACGCTTTGCAAAGCGGGCAAGCCACCCGTGACGTACAAAGCCATGTATTCCCTGAGCTTGGAGACGATGATTTCCTGGTCCTTGTGATACAGCGCGGAGGCGGCAAGATAATAAACCAGCACCAGCAATGCCCCCGCACTGACGGCAAAGACCAAGGCGTACCATAAGCTGAGCCGGAAAGCAAAGCTGCGAAATACTTTACGCGGCTCGAAGGACATAGCCTACTCCGCGAATGGTGTGCAGCCGCGTCTTTTCGGGATCGATCTTGGCCCGCAAACGATGCACCAGGACATCCACCACGTTGGTCTGGGGATCGAAGCTGTAATCGAAAATATGCTCCAGAATCATGGTCTTGGTCACCGTCCGGCCGAGGTGGCGCATCAAATATTCCAGTAAGGCGAACTCGCGGGTTTGCAATTCCACTTGTTGGCCGCCGCGTGAGACTGTGCGTGTCAACAAATCCAAAGTCAGGTCGCCGACGGTCAGGCGTGTGGGTTCGGTGGTTTGGGTGGCGCGGCGGATGAGCGCATGAAGGCGGGCGGTCAATTCGGAAAAGGCGAAGGGCTTGGTCAGGTAATCATCGCCGCCGGCTTGCAGTCCTTTGATGCGGTCGTCCAACGTGGCTTTGGCGCTGAGGATGATGACGGGCAGGCGGATCTTCTGGCTGCGCAGACGCTGGATGAAACTCAGGCCGTCGAGTTTGGGCAGCATGACATCGACCACGGCGGCGTCGTACGGGGTCGTTTCGGCCAGCACGAGCGCCTCTTCGCCATCGGCGCAACGATCCACCGCATAGCCGGACTGCTTAAGCCCTTTGGCGATAAAGGAGGCGATCTTGTTGTCATCCTCGACTACTAGTATGCGCATGTCAGCGGTCAACATAACATAAAAGGACTTTTTCCCAAATACGAAAGGAGCGATGAGGCCACATAAAAAGACTCTCCCGCGCCCGCGCTCGGCGGGACACGGGAGAGCTTCTTGATCGGGCAGGATTAACCTGCGCTGCTCTCATCCACCACCATGTAGTGGCTTCCATCCTTGCTCCAGACATGAAGCAGGGTCGTTTTATTCTTGGCGTGCTCTGTCAGACGCACGGCGTCATTGGCTCCGGCCACTTCATGATGATTGATCTCCGTGATCACATCGCCCGCTTTGAGGCCGGCCTCGGCTGAGGCTGACTTGGGGGCCACCTCGGTCACCAGCGCGCCTTTGATATTGTCGGGAATGTTCAACTGCTGGCGGGCTTGTGAATCGATGTCGCTCACTCCCACGCCTTGCAAGGTATCCGACTCGCCGGAATTTTCGGAACTATTGCCGGCAATTTGCTCTTCGCCCGGCAATTCCTTCACTTTGACTTCAAGAGTCTTGGTGCTGCCGTCGCGCAGAACTTCCATCGGAACGCGGGTTCCAGGGGTGACTTCGGCCACCTCCAATTGGAGATGCCGCCTGTCGGCCACCTTGTGGTGGTTGAACTCCAGGATCACGTCGCCGCTCTTGAGGCCGGCCTTATCGGCGGGACCGCCTGATTCCACTTCGCCCACCAACGCGCCCTTGTCATCCTTGAGGTTAAACTCCTTTGCCAGTAGCGGGGTCACATCCTGAATCCGCACGCCCAGATAGCCTCGGCTCACTCTGCCGTTTTCGATCAGGCTGACCATGACGCCCTTGGCCAAAGCGGTCGGAATGGCGAAGCCGATGCCCTGGTTGCCGCCGCTGCGGCTGTAGATGGCAGTGTTGATGCCGATTAAACGGCCTTCGGCATCCACCAGCGCGCCGCCGGAATTGCCCGGATTGATAGCCGCATCGGTCTGGATGAAGTCCTCATACTGCTCGATTCCCACGCCGCCACGTCCCGTCGCGCTGATGATGCCCATGGTGACGGTTTGTCCGACGTTGAACGGATTGCCGATGGCCAGAACCACGTCGCCGACTTCGCTTAGGCTGCTGTCGGCAAAGGTGACGGCGGGCAGATCCTTGGCATCAATCTTGATGACGGCCACGTCCGATTTGGGGTCGCGTCCGACAACTTTGGCCTTGAATTCACGTCCGTCGTTGAGCGTCACTTTAAGTTCCTTGGCGCCATCGACGACGTGATTGTTGGTCAAAATGTAACCGTCCTTGGTGACGATGACACCGGAGCCGACGCCGTTCTGAGGCGGGGTCATGAATTTTTGGTGTCCGCCGCCAAACTGATTGCCGAAGAACTGGCGAAACAACGGATTATCGGGGAAGCCATTCGGAAGGCCCATCTCGGTTTCCTTGCCGGGGATGCTGACCTCTACTTTAACCACGCTGGGGACGACTTTCTTGACAATGGGGGCGAAGCTGGTGGAGATTTTGACATCATTGGCCAGCGGCCGGTTATCAACGACAAGGCCAAGGGTTTTGGCCTTCGAGGCCTGGTCACTGGCATGAACCGTGATGACCACGGCGCTAGTGCCGGCCAGGATTGCGCCACCCAAAAGAAGGGCGGCCATTTTCTGAGATAAACAATTTGTTTTCATATTTCGTTACTAATCTGTTTCTGTTGTTAATTCCTTAACTGCCGACAATATGCGATGGCCGCATGACGGCACTCTTTCCTGAACATTACAAGTTAGTAACGAAGGCAAATCACTTTTTGACCGGAGCGCGCGCAAGAATTTCCATGGCTTTCAGCAGTTGCGTGTCACCCGATAAACGAAGCTGGTCCGCTGTCATCTCGTGTTCGGCTGCGGGGCGCAGCACGGTGGTTTGGGGTGGAAGGTTGACTTTCACGTCCGGCTCGATGCCGCGGTGCCAGAAGGACATTTTGTTCGGTGTCAACCATTCCTGCACGGCCAGCATGAGCGCCGATCCGTCGGGCAATTGAAATTGAGTCAAAACCGTGCCGGTGCCCAGAGTTGTTTCTCCAATCAGCGTGGCGCGGTGGGCATCCCGCAACGCGCCGGCCACGATCTCCGAATCGCTGGCCGAACCGCCGTTGACGAGCACGACCAGCGGGAAATCCGTGGCCAGGCCGCCGGGCTGAATAGGCACCGGAGTGATGATGTTGCTGGCGTTCTTTTCCCACATGACGTTGCCCGTTTTGATGAACTGGCTGGCGGTGCCGATGGCCTCATCCAGCGCCCCGCCGGGATTGTTGCGAATGTCAAGTATAATTCCTTGCAGGCCTTTGGCTTCGATTTCCTGCAAGGCCTTGCGCAGGTCCGCCGTCTCCCCTTCGCTGAACATGGCGATGCGCAGGTGGGCAAAATCAGAGCCGGGCAGCCTCTGCCAACTGACGTTGTTGATTTTCATGGCGGCGCGCACAATTTTTATTTCGCGGCGGCGGCCGTCACTGGGATTAGACACGGTCAAAGACACCGGCTGTCCTGCTTCACCGGACATTCTGCTCGAAATGTGGCTCATCGACATGCCTCCCACGGGACGTCCATCCACTTCCAGAATGACGTCGCCCGGACGCACGCCGGCCAGTTGGGCGGGCGAACCGTCCATGGGCGCGACCACCACCGTCTGGTGGTTGGTGGACTGAATGATCTCCACGCCGATGCCGTTCAACTTGCCTTGCACGGCCGCGCCGGCTTTGCGGGCTTCCGTGGCAGTCAGATAGACGCTGTGGCCGGAGTCGCCCAGGGACTCGGTCATGCCGCTGATGGCACCGGCGGCCATGGCGGTGTGACGCACGGCCGCGCGATCCACGTAATATTTGTCAATAAGATTCCAGGCCTGCGCCATGAGGCGGAAGTCTCCCGTAGCATTTGGGGGGATGCCGCTCATCAGGACCCAACGTTCGAGGGCGGCGCCCGCGCTCAACGAGGCGACGACCAGCAACGCCGTCAGATAGCCGGGCCGCACGCGCCAGGAAAAAAGAGTCAGCTTCTGGTTTTGGTTCAGGATCTGTGCCGGGGAAGGATTCATTTTACAACAATTTGATTTCCGGACGCAGCGGCTCCAGATCGGGGTCTTTCAAGGACATGTTTTTAAGCTCAGTCGCATTGCCGAGTTTGAAGGCCTCGCGCAGCAAATCACGAGCTTGAGGCAAATTGCCCAATTGGCACTCGTAGCAGGCCAGATTGTAGGCGATCAAAACCTCGGACGGGAAGCGTTGGCGGGCTGCGGCCAGGATTTCCTTGGCGGGCGGAATACCGCCGCCGGGTTTGCGGCGCGTGGCGTAGGCCAGATTGGTCCAGGCCTGGGGATCCTCAGGCGTGGTCCGAGCCAAAGTGTAGGCGGTTTCAGAGGCCAGGTCCCATCGGTTTTCCTGGGCGTGGATTTGATACCATAACCGAAGCACGTCGGGGTGCTGCGTCAAAGAAGGTGCGACGGCCGCCAACTCCGCGGCGGCTTCATGGGCGTTGCCCAATTCCAGCCAGCCAATGGCGGCGGAAACAAAATGGGAATCGGGCGGCTCGATCGGTTTCATCAGGTCAGTCCAGATTAATGGGTTCGAAGCGCGGCACCAGCGCTTTCATCACGCTCCACGCCGCCAAATAACTTAGCGCGCACATGATGAACATTATGAGGTAAGCCATTTGCGGCGTGTCTTTGAAATGATCGGTCAGTGCGCCAGCCGATTTTTGGACGATCGCGCCGCCAATGCCGCCGGCCAGCGTGCCGATGCCCGTGACCGATCCGACGGCCTTTTTGGGAAACATATCTGAAACGGTGGTGAACAAATTGGCCGACCAGGCCTGATGTGCGGCCGCGCCGATGCAGATGGCCGCCACGGCCAGCACCGCCGCCATTTTCCCGAATTGAGCGACATTGCCAAAGTATTGCGTCGTCAACACGACCAGCGGAAAAAGCGCGATGATGAACATCGCGGTCATGCGCGCCCTGTACACGGGCAGGCCCCTTTTGATGAGCGCCATCGGAAGGCCGCCGCCGTAAACACTGCCCACGATGGCCACGCCGTACACGATGAAGGTAGGCAGCTGGACATCATGCTTGGTCATCCCGAATTGCTTTTTCAGATAGTCCGGCAGCCAAAAAAGGTAGAACCACCAGACGCCATCCGTCATGAATTTTCCGAAAAAGAAAGCCCAGGTCTGACGGAAGCCAAACAGCCTGCCCCACGAAACCTTTTTGGTCTTATCGCCTGCTTGCTGGTCCGCCGCCACTTCGTCATCAATGTGAATATACTCGTATTCCGCACGGGAAAGCCGTTTTTGCCTGGCGGGAATTTCGTAAAACAAGAACCAAAAAATCAACCAGAAAAAGCCGGCCGTGCCCGTCAGAATGAAGGCCATTTTCCAACCCAGTTCGTCCCCGAAATGAATCATGCACCAGGGCACAAACAGGGCGGCAATCATGGCCCCGAAGTTTGAACCGCTGTTGAAAATGCCGGTGGCCAAAGCGCGTTCCCGTTTGGGAAACCATTCGGCGACGGTTTTGATGGAGGCGGGAAAATTTCCGGCCTCGCCGACGGCAAAGGCGCTGCGGATAAAAACGTGCATCATTACAAGGCGTCCGACAAAGGCGTTGAGAATGCCAAAAATGGACCAGATGATAAGCGCCAGCGCCAATCCTAGTTTTGTCCCGATTCTATCGATGACCCATCCGGCGATAATGGTCATGCCGGCGTAAAAGATGGTGAAGGCGGTGGTCAAATTGGCAAAATCCGTATTGGACCAGCCAAAACCGCCTTGCTGCGCCGGAGTGCAGAAAAACTCTTTCAAATAGCTGATGACCTGGCGGTCCATGTAGTTGACAGTTGTGGCGAAAAACAGCAGTCCGCAGATGACCCAGCGATAGCGCCCAGCGGGGCTGGTCGCAGGACGGGCGGCTGTGGTCGGTTCATGGAGTGAAAAGGCCATTGTTTCTAAAATGCCTCAAATGCATCCAAAAACCAAGCGGACTTTGTGAGTTATCTCCGTCCAGGACGCAAATCTGGTCTTCAAAGCCCCCCTTTTCGGCTGGAGCCTCGCCCTACCGGGATGCTTCCGGCGGCTGCTGAAAAGCTCGCTTTCCTCTCCGGGTTGGGTTTAATTGGCCGCCGATGGATGCCGCCGAAAAGTCCTGGATGGAATTGCTGAAGCGCTACTTCGGTTTTACTTCGTTTCGCCCGTTGCAGCGCGAAATTATTGGCGACACACTCGCGGGCAAGGACGTTTTCGCGCTGTTGCCCACGGGCGGGGGTAAATCGCTTTGTTTTCAATTGCCGGCCTTGCTGCGTCCGGGCCTGACGGTGGTCGTTTCACCGTTGATCGCCCTGATGAAGGACCAGGTCGATGCCATGCAGGCGGCGGGGGTCGGGGCCACTTTTCTCAATTCGACCCTGGCCTCCGGCGAGGCCCGGCAACGCCTGCGCGGTTTGCACCAAAACGAATATCGGCTGCTTTACGTCGCGCCGGAGCGGCTGATGCTCTCCGGGTTTTTGGATGACTTGCAAAGGTGGAATGTCAACCTCATTGCAGTGGATGAGGCGCATTGCATCAGCGAATGGGGCCACGATTTCCGGCCGGAATACCGCCAGCTTTCCGAATTGCGCGGCCTTTTTCCCAAGGTCCCAATGATGGCCTTGACCGCCACCGCCACGGAGCGCGTGCGGGCCGACATCGTCAAGTTGCTGCAATTGCGCCAGCCGAGTCTTTTTGTGGCCAGCTTCAACCGCCCCAACCTCAACTATCGCGTTCTGGCCAAGTCCAAACCTTACGCCCAGGTGCTCGAATTTTTGCGCGGTCGCCCGCGCGACAGCGGCATCATTTACTGCCAGAGCCGCAAAGGCGCCGAGGCGCTGGCCACCCAACTCGCCCAGCAAAGAATTCCCGCCAAGCCCTATCACGCCGGTTTGACGCCCAAGGAACGCAACGAACACCAGGACCTTTTCCTGCGCGATGAAGTGCGCGTGATTTGCGCCACGATTGCCTTCGGCATGGGCATCAACAAACCGAATGTCCGCTTCGTCATTCATTACGACCTGCCCAAAAACATCGAGGGCTATTACCAGGAGACGGGGCGCGCCGGGCGCGACGGTTTGCCAGGTGAATGCGTGCTTTTGTTCAGCGCGGGCGACGTTGTCAAGCAACAGCGGTTCATTGAGGAGAAAAACCCGGAGGAACAATTGCTGGCCCGCGAACAATTGCGGCAAATCGTGCATTACTCCGAATCGGGCGGATGCCGCCGGGCCGAGTTGCTGCGGTATTTCGGGGAAACGTTCCCTTCGGACAATTGCGGCGGCTGCGACAATTGCCTTTCCCCGCGCGCCACCTTCGACGGCACGGTGGCCGCGCAAAAACTGTTGTCCTGCGTTTACCGCATCCGGCAGCGAAGCCAGTTCGGCACGGGGCTGAATCACGTCGTGGAAGTTTTGACCGGGGCTGAGACCGACAAAATCCGAAGTTGGGGGCATGAGCAACTTTCCACCTACGGCATCGGCCGCGAGCACAGCCGGTCGGAATGGCAGGCCATCGGGCGCGAATTAATCCGCCTTGGTTTGCTGCGGCAGGCGCCGGGGAAATTCAGCACGCTGGAAGTGAGCGAGGATGGCTTTGCCGCCCTGCGCGAGCGCAAAAAGATAGTTTTGACAAAACCGATGGCCGCCCCGCCCGCCGCGCCGGAGAAAATGCCGCGCGCCGGAGCCATCGGCTGCGACGAGGAATTGTTCGAGCGTCTGCGGCTGTTGCGCAAGACGCTGGCGGACGAGCGGCTAGTGCCTGCTTACATTGTTTTTTCGGACGTGGCGTTGCGCCAGATGGCGCGGTATTATCCGGCCAACGACGAGGAATTTGCGCGCATCAGCGGGGTGGGGGAGAAGAAGCTCCAGGAATTCGGCGCCGCCTTTCTGGCCGGGATTGCCGCGCACTTGCAGAGCCATCCGCGCCAGATTTTCGCCGATGATTCGTTCCAACCCCAAGGGAGGCGTTTCCAATGAAGCCATGCTGGACTTTTACTTTACGTCTTTGAGACTTTGCGCCCTTGCGTTAAAACGGGAACTTCAACGCAAAGGCGCAATGATTCAGAGTAATCATCACTTGCTGCCGCGGCCTTTATGGATTATGAATTGGATTGGTATCGGGGTTTTGCTACTTTCAATTCTATTGCATATCATTGATTGAACATGCTCACATCAGCCCTGGATGCGGCGTTGAATTTTATTTATCCGCCCGTTTGCCAGTTGTGCCGAAGCGAACGCGCGGCGGCGCGGGAGGGTTACGTCGGGGGCCAGTGTTGGACGGGGGTCCGATTTCTCACCGAGCCGTTTTGCGAAAGATGCGGTTTGCCGTATGATGGAGATATGGTTCATTCTTTCCGCTGCGCCAATTGCGCGGAGATCGACTTCGGGTTTCGCTTTGCGCGCTCGGCGGTCAAAGCTAATGCGATGATGCTCGATGTCATTCATCGTTACAAATATCATCGCGCGCTTTGGTTCGAGCCGTTCCTGGCGGATTTGCTGGAGCGCGCCGCCCGGCCGGCTTTGGCCGGCCAGACTTGGGACATGGTGGTGCCGGTGCCGCTGCATCCGTTGAAAATGCGCGAACGGCAGTTTAATCAGGCGGAACGGCTGGCGCGTTGTTTGGGGCGGGTGCTGGCGCTGCCGGTGAACGGACAGGTCGTCCGACGCGTGCAATTCACCGAAACGCAGACCAAGTTAAGCCGTCCACAGCGGGCGGCCAACGTCAGCAGCGCGTTTGCCCCGCGGACCGGCCAGGATTTGCATGGCCAAAACGTTATTTTGGTGGATGATGTGATGACCACGGGCGCGACGACCAGCGCGTGCGCGCGGGCCTTGCGACAGGCCGGAGCCGGGGATGTGTGTGTCTGGACCGTCGCGCGCGGAACTTGACGGCGGCAGGCCGTTCCCTTAAATGCAATCCATGTTGGAAGAGCAATCGAAACAAACAGATCCTAAAATGGCTACAACTTCTTTTACGAAAAAGACTCTTGGCTTGGAAACCGCGGAACCGGCTGTCACGCCTCCGCCGGCGGAAACGCAGACGTCCTTCGTCAAAAAGCCCAAGCTAGGCTCCGCGCCTTCGCGCAAACGCGACATTCCAGAGGGGCTTTGGACCAAATGTAAAAAATGCGCCGCCATGATCTACGACAAGGAATTGGACGCCAACCTCAAGGTCTGCCCCAAATGCCAATTTCATTTCCCCATCGGCGCGCGCGAGCGCATTCACGCCATGGTGGAGACCTGTTCGTTCGAAGAGAGCGACGCGAGCATGGAGAGCGTGGATGTTCTCAAATTCAACGGCGCCTCCTCTTATGCCGCCAAATTGGAGCAATATCGCAAAGGCACAAGCCTCAAGGAAGCCGTTTGCACGGGCATCGGCCGCATGGGCAAGTATCGCGTCGCGCTAGGCGTGATGGATTTTCGATTCTTGGGCGGCTCGATGGGATCGGTCGTGGGGGAGCGTTTGACACGGTTGATTGAAGCGGCGACGGACAAAGGGTTGCCGGTCATCATCGTGGCCACTAGCGGCGGCGCGCGGATGTATGAGGGCATGTTCAGTCTCTTGCAGATGGCCAAGACCTGCGCCGCGCTGGCCTATCACGCCAAAGCCAAATTGCCTTACCTCAGCGTCCTGACCAATCCGACCATGGCCGGCGTGATGGCCAGTTTCGCCGCCGTGGGCGATTTGATTTTGGCCGAGCCGGGCGCGATGATTGGTTTCGCCGGGCCGCGCGTCATTGAGAGCACGACCCAATCGGAATTACCGCCGGGTTTTCAAACGGCGGAATTCCTGACCGATCACGGCTTGATCGATGCCATCGTGCCCCGCAACGAAATGAAGGCGCGCCTGTGCTCCTACCTCGAGTTTCTCATGGTGGGCCGCGAACAACTGGCGGCCATGGGCGGCTAAAGAACAGCGATATGGAAGAACAAATTCTGCTTTTGCTGGACCGGAACGATTACGCTCCCTCCAATGTCCCCGAATTGATCCAACTTCTGGATTTGCGTCCCAGCCAGCAACAGTTGCTGCAACAAGCCCTGCGCGACCTTGAACAAAAGGGCCAGATCATCCGCACCAAGGGCAATCGCTACATCCAATCCCGCGAGGCGGACCTTGTGCCGGGGCGCATCCGTGTCAATCGGCAAGGCAAGGGCTTTCTGGAGCCCGACGATTCCGCGCAGAAGGAAATCGTCGTCCCCGAAAGCGCCACCGGCACGGCCTTCAACGGCGATCGGGTGCTGGTGCGGCGCGAAGTCGCGCGCGGCGGCAAGCCTGGCGAAACGACCGGCACAGTCGTGCGCATTCTGGAACGCGCGCGCGCCACCATCGTCGGCACCTTGCAGCGCAGTAAACAATTTTTATTTGTCATCCCCGACGATCCGCGCATCCCGCACGACATCTACGTGCCGCCGGCGCGCGACACGGGCCGGCAACCCAATATAGGCGACAAGGTGGTGGTAGAATTGCACACCTGGGAATCACGCCACACCAATCCCGAGGGCGAAATCATCGAAGTTCTCGGCCCGCCCGATGAAGAGGGCGTCGATATGCTTTCGGTCCTGCGCCACTACAACCTCCCGCTTCACTTCCCCAAAAAAGTTTTGCAGGACGCCTCCGCGCTGGCCAAAGCGCGTCCGCAAGGCGAGCCGCTGCCCGAGGAATTGGCGGAGCGCATCGATTGCCGCGCGCACCCTGTCATCACCATCGACCCGGACGACGCGAAGGATTTCGACGATGCGATTTGCCTGCGGCGCGATGGTGTCAAGCAGTGGAGGCTCTGGGTTCATATCGCGGATGTCTCGCATTACGTCCGGGCGGGCGGCGCGCTGGACGAAGAGGCGCAACGGCGCGGCAATTCCACCTACCTTGTGGACCGGGTCATTCCGATGTTGCCGGAAGCCTTGAGCAACGAGATTTGCTCCCTCAAGCCGGGCGTGGATCGTTTGACCAAGTGCGTCGAGTTTGTGCTGTCAAACGAAGGGCGCGTGTTGGATGCGAAATTCTTTTCATCGGTTATCCGATCCCAGCAGCGGTTCACTTACAAAGAAGTGCTGGCAGTGTTGCAGCGGCCCGCCAATGGCGACCCCATTGAGCAAATGCTCCATCAGGCGCACGAATTGGCGCAACACATACGTCGCGCGCGTTTCCGGGCCGGCTCGCTCGCGCTTGATTTTCCGGAAACAAAAATCCGCCTTGACGCCCACGGGCGCGTCCTGCGCATCGAGAAGATCGAGAACGACGTTTCGCACCAGTTGGTGGAGGAATATATGTTGCTGGCCAACGAGGCGGTCGCCGGTCGCCTAATGTCCTTGAATCGGCCCGCCGTGTACCGCGTCCACGAGCCGCCCGCCGAGTTGCGATTGGAGGAATATCGCCAGGATGTTTTGAGCCATCACATTCCCTGCGGCAAATTGAGTCATCGGCCCGAAGTGCAAAAGCTGCTTCATCATCTTGACAGCCTGCCCATAGGCCCCGCGCTGAAAATTGGATTTCTCAAGTCGCTCATGCGCGCCCGCTATGCCGTGGAACCGCTGGGCCACTACGGATTGTGCAAGGCCAAGTACACGCATTTCACCTCGCCCATCCGGCGTTACGCGGATTTGGTGGTGCATCGAGTGTTATTTGACAACGAGAAACCCGCGCCGGGAGTGCTCAAGCCGGTGGCGCAGCATCTTTCCGAAACCGAGCGCAATTCCTCCGACGCCGAACGCGACAGCAAGGATGTGAAAATGTTCGCCTTTCTCCGCCAGCAACTTAAGAGCGGCCAGCCGGAGACTTACGAGGCGCTGGTGATCGACCTGCGCAATTTCGGTTTTTTTGTAGATGTGACCGCGCTGGGACTCAGCGGGTTGGTGCATCTTTCATCGGTGGTGGATGATTTCTATGTGTTTGACTCGGCACGCAACGAGCTGGTG
>Ga0302325_10027046_pt1 | contig 11903 bp, 11 predicted proteins | sample Palsa_T0_2_FD_201948 | JGI IMG/M metagenome (GOLD analysis project Ga0302325, IMG submission 201948) | Peat permafrost microbial communities from Stordalen Mire near Abisko, Sweden - Palsa_T0_2 | ecosystem: Environmental > Terrestrial > Soil > Palsa > Peat permafrost | place: Sweden: Abisko... | reverse complement strand
CATGGCCCGTCCTTGTCGATTAGGATAACAGGCCGCGTCTCCAGCCGGCCGCAGCCTAACCTGGCTCAATGTCCGCGGACCTGCTCACGAATCGCGGCCGATGGGCGGGCCAGTGCAGGATAATATGGAACGGATGCAAATAACAGCCACCGGGATCGTAGTTTTTCTGCTGGCCACGGCGTCCAGCCCGGCCCAGCCTTACGCGGCGCGGCAGACCGAGGACCACGGCGTTGCCATCGTGCGATTGAGCGACGCGGCCCGCGGCGTGGAAGTCTCCATCGTTCCTTCCATCGGCAACCTGGCTTACGAAATGAAGGTTCACGGCCACAACATTCTGCATTTTCCATTTGCCGATGTTGGCGAGTTCGCGCAGCGGCCCGCGCAGTGCGCCATTCCGCTTCTCGCCCCGTGGGCCAACCGGATGACCGAACAAGGCTTTTGGGCCAACGGCAAGAAATACGGCTTCAACCTGGGGCTGGGCAACGTGCGCGGCGCTTTGCCGATTCACGGCCTGCTGGGCAACTCGCCGCTGTGGCGCGTCACTGAGGCCGCCGCCGACACTCATTCCGCCCACGTCACCAGCCGCCTGCAGTTCTGGAAAGAGCCCGACCTCATGGCGCAATGGCCATTCGCGCACGAATACGAGATGACCTACAGCCTGGCCGAGGGCGTCCTGGAAGTGCGGCTGACAGTCGCCAACCTTAGCTCACAGCCCATGCCGCTGATGATCGGCTTCCATCCCTACTACCGCATTCCTGATATTCCGCGCGACGAATGGGTGGCGCACATTCCTGCGCGCCAGCGGGTGGTCGCCGACGAGCGTCTGATCCCCACCGGCGAGTTCAAGCCGATGGATTTGCCATCGCCGCTGCCGCTCAAGGGCCGCACTCTCGACGACGGCTTTATCGACTTGGAGCGCGATTCCCTGGGCCGCGCCCACTTTTCCATCGAAGCCGCGGGCCGCACCGTGGAAGCGATGTTCGGACCGAAATACCCGGCGGCGGTGGTTTGGGAGCCTGCCCCACCGCCGGGCCAGACGCGCGATTTCATCTGCTTCGAGCCGATGACCGCCGTCACCAGCGGCGTCAACCTGGCACATGACGGAAAGTACTCGGCGCTGCAAAGCATTCCCGCCGGCGCGCGCTGGACCGAGAGCTTTTGGGTGCGCGCCAGCGGGATGTAAAAGACGGCGCGCTATTCCGGAAGCGCGAGACTCTGTCCGCGCACAGTCCGGCCTCTCGACGTATTTTCAGTTACCAACTATCGATTTCTGGAGTACGATATAGAACAAGCGTTGAATGGGGCGCCCGGTATTAGACGCCGCCGTGACCACAAGGAAGGAAAACCATGGAACCTGAAGAGATAACGCCACCGGATCCAGCAGCCGCACCGTCTGATGCTCCCGACTATGCCGAACCTCCGGTAGTCGCCGCCCCTGCAGCAGAACCGCTCGCGGCAAAACCTCCACGCAAGAAGCCGGTGAAAAAGGCGATCGCTAAGCCTGTCAAATCGGCCAAGAAAGCGCCGGTTAAGACAGCTGCGAAGAAGGCTGCTCCAAAACCGGCAGTCAAGAAAGGCCCGGCCAAAAAAGGCCCGCTCAAGAAAGCCGCGCCCCCGCCAAGCGTAAAGAAGGCGGCTCCCAAGAAAGCAGCTAAGAAGGCCGCGAAGAAGGTTGCGGCCAAAAAGGTCGCGCCCAAAAAGGCTAAAGGCAAGAAGTAGATCGCGGTTCTTGGACCCGGCCTACCATCCGGTGGCTGGTACTGTTTTGACGGCCGCATTGCCCGCGCGGGTGCGAGCGGCAGTGCGGCGAGGAGTTGTGCACAGGGGCGCTGGCAGTGGGCGGGCATGCGGCGAAGCGCAGACAAAGCTGCAAGTCCGACGGGACCAGTTCAGGCGCTCCGACGCACTTCCCTTTTTGGCGCGCGCGGCGAACCCGGATTTTATCGCCTCCGCAGGCCGGCCACCGGTGTTTTTCGCGCCGAAGGCAGTTCTCATTCCGGCAGCGCAAACGCCACAAATCCGCTGCCCGTCGCATTATTGCGCCCCTTGCCTCCGAACGCGGCAATCACGACATATTGCCGTCCGTTCACTTCATACGTGGCCGGCGTGGCGTTCCCCGAATTGATCATGGTGGTTTCCCACAAGAGCTTGCCCGTGTCTTTGTCGAACGCGCGAAACTTCCGGTCGAAATTTGTGGCCGCAATAAATACCACTCCTCCGGCGGTTGCGATCGGGCCGCCGTAATTCTCCGTACCGGTGTCCTTCAGCCCTTTCGCAACCAGATCCGGGTATTCGCCGAGTGGGATCTTCCAGGCGTATTCTCCAGTGTTCAAATTGATCGCGTTGAGCGTCCCCCACGGAGGCGCGGTGGCGGGGTATCCCTCCGGGTCGAGAAACCTCTTGTAGCCGGTGAATCGGTACTTGAGATCGAACGGCGATGGCGCGGCCGGCGCCGTCCCCTCTTTGGTATCGCCCGTGATCAGGTATTGCACCAGCGCGCGCAGCGGCGCCGGGCGTAAACCCGGAAAGCCCGGCATGCGGCCCGCCCCTTTCTGCACGATCTCCGTGACCTGCTCCGACGTGCGCCGGCTTTTGATATCGCTCAGCGAAGGCGCCTGGCCACCGTTTCCAGCCATGTCCGCCCCATGACAAGCGGCGCACTGCGCGGCGTATAACTCGCGTCCGTTAGCCGCGGGCGGGTTCAACGCCATGCTGGATGTCCAAGCCAGATCGTTGGCATTCACGAAGAGGAGCCCGGACTCCGGGTCGAACGCCGCGCCGCCCCATTCCGCCCCGCCATCGAAACCGGGAAAAACCACGGTCTCCTTGCCGAGGCTCAACGGGACAAACTGCCCTTCGCTGCGAAACGTGCGGAACTGCTCCAGCGCCCACTGGTGCGCTTCCGGAGTGCGGTTGGTGAGCAGCTCTTCGGTAAGCAATTGACGGGCGAATGGCGCCGGCTTTGTGGGCAGAGGCTGTGTCCCGGCCGCTACCTCGCCCTCCAGCGTACTGGCCGGGTACTTACGATACTCAATCGGAAACAGCGGCTTTCCGTTGACGCGATCAAAGAGAAAAACGAATCCATGCTTGGTCGTTTGGGCAACGGCATCCACTGGCTTGCCGTCGCGCATGATCGTCACCAGCACCGGCGGCGAAGGGAAATCGCGGTCCCAGATATCGTGCTTCACCGCCTGGAAATGCCAGATCCGCTTTCCCGTCGCCGCATCGAGGGCCAGCAGGCAGTTGGCGAACAGATCGTCGCCTACGCGGTTGGCGCCGTAGAAATCCGCTGCGGCGGAGCCGGTCGGGACATAGACGATCCCGCGTTTCCCATCGACGGTCATGCCTGCCCAATTGTTGGCGGCGCCGGTATAGGTCCACGCGTCCGCAGGCCAGGTTTCGTAGCCGTACTCTCCAGGTCGCGGGACGGTATGGAAGCTCCAGCGCAGCTTCCCGGTGCGCGTGTTGTAAGCCCGGACATCGCCGAGGGAGGCCGGAAGTCCTTCGCTCTCGCGGCCACCGACGATCAACAGGTCCTTGTAGATGACGCCCGGACTGGTGAGAGTGACGGACTGTTTTTCCGGATCGCGGTCGATGTCCTGGTGGAGATCGATACGGCCATCCTTCCCGAAACTGGAGATCACCTCGCCGGTGATGGCATTGAGCGCATATACGTATCGGCCGACCCCGGCAAAGATCCGCTCATCGGCGCCTTCAGCCCAGTAAGTCATGCCGCGGACCTTCTGAGCGGCGTTATGGGAATCCCACGACCAGCGTAGCTTTCCAGTTGCGCCATCGAGCGCGATCACGAAGCCGCCGGGCGTGTTGGCGTAAAGCACCCCATGCACCACGATCGGATTGGTTTGCAGGCCGACGCCCGGCGCCTCATACGTCCATGCGACCCGAAGCCGGCCGACATTCGAGCGGTTGATTTGCTTCAACGGCGAATAGCGCGTGCCCTCGGGGTTCCCTCCGTAAGCGGGCCATTCCCGGTTCGGAGCCGTCACGGGCGATTTCGAAGGGACATTGGCGGTGGTCTGCGCCAAGGCCGGCAGCGTTACCAAGAGCGCGGCCGTTGTTAGCCGAATTTGGGTCAGACGGGTTCGGAATCTCATGGCCGACATATCCTACTGGGTTTTCTTGGCAACGAACGGCTGTGCCTTATCGTCACCGCTTCGCTGCACTTTGAAATCGATCTTCTCCGCCGCCACCTTGCCGGTGTACTTCAGATCGATACCGTCCCCGAAATCCAAGTGAACCGTAAAGGAAATGTCGTCGCCGTGAATCTCGCCGTTCTGGATCGGCTGCTCGAACTGCTCGCCGCCCATGGTGCCAGTGAGTTTGCCGCCATCGGCCTTCAATTTGAAAGTGATGGCGTAGGTGTTGCCGTTGGGACCCGGCTGGTCGCCGGTCCAGCTACCGGTCGGATCGGCAGCCAGCAGAAGAATTGCGCCCGCAAGCGCCGCAACAAGGATGCGTCGGATCATGCACGCCATTATATGGCGAATTGCAACCGCGCGCTGCGCTCTGCACCTGGATAGTATATCGATCGGTGTTCAGTCAGGGCTGCAACTTAAATTAATCCAATTCCGCCATCAACTCGGAAATCCGAATCGAAACCGGCGGCGCTTCCAGCAGATCCTCTAAAACCTGTCGGCGGCCGCTGTTGGTGCACTCGAAAACCTCGCGTTCTTGCGGATCGAACACCCATACGCGTTCGACGCCCATCGCCAGGAAATCCTCGATCCGCTTTTCTACGCGCGACCACCGGTCTTCGGGCGACAGGATCTCGATGCAGACCAGCGGCGGCCTTGTGGGCACCTGCTCAATCTCCTGGTCGCGGAGGAAAACGCAAACATCCGGAATCCGGAACCGTCTGGCGCGAATGCGGATTCTTTGCTCCAGCACTACCCAAACCTTCCACTGGCGCTCGCGATTTCCGAGGTACCTCGCAAGCACCCCTTGCAGCCGGCTATGGTCCCACTCGCCCAAATTACGCTCCTCAAGAACACCGTCCACGTAGTCGCAGTCCGGTTCATAAGAGCTGGAGAGGTATTCTTCCACTGAAATTAGGGCCGCGTTTTGCACCGCAATGCTCCATCAAATCACAGTTTGAAAAGTTCGCGCAGCCGCCGCGTCTGCACGCGGCTCACCGGCACTTCGGTGTGCTTGCGGTCGTCCATGCGCAATTGGTAGCTCGATTTGAACCACGGCACCACTTCCTTGATCCGGTTGATGTTCACCAGATACGACCGGTGCACGCGCCAGAACATCTCCCGGTCCAGATTGGCCTGCAGCTCCTCGATGGTGCGGTAGTTGGAGTGGCCGTCGAAGGCCGTAGTCACCAGCGTAATCAAGCCATCGTCGATGGTGGCATAGATCACGTCGTTGGCATCCACAATCAAATAGCGGTTGTTGGCGCGCACCATGAGCTTGTTGCGCGGCGTAGCCCCGGGACTCTTCGCCGCGGCAGCCGGCTCCGGAGCCTTCTTTTCCTGAAGATTGCGCCGGGCGCGGTCGATGGTGGCGGCTAAGCGGCCCTTATCCACGGGCTTCAGCAGGTAGTCCATGGCTTCCAGGCGGAAAGCTTCCACGGCGTGCTGCTCATGGGCAGTCACGAAGATGAATTGAGGCAGGTCTTCGTTTTTTTCGCGGAGCTGGCGGACCACGCCCATGCCGTCCAAGCCCGGCATGTTGACGTCCAGGAACACCAGTTCTGGTTCCAGCTTGCGGATCAGCTCCACCGCTTGCAAGCCATTCGAGCCCGTGGCAACAACATCCACCTCCGGGAAATCCTTGAGCAGATACGCGAGCTCTTCGCACGCGAGCTGTTCGTCATCCACCACAACTGTAGTAAGAGCAATGGTCGCGCGGTCGCGCATGGACTTGGTATTATAGCATTTCGATCTTAAGGAGATTGCCTTTGTCCAGTCCCGACAACGTCCATATTGCGCCCGCCAAGGGCAAGCTGGGGGTCCTGATCCCCGGCATGGGCGCAGTGACTACGACGTTTATCGCCGGCCTGGAGGCCATTAAGCGCGGCATCGGCAAGCCCATCGGGTCGCTGACGCAGTTGGGAACCATCCGCCTGGGGAAGCGCACGGAGGGCCGCAGCCCGGCCATCAAGGATTTTGTGCCGCTGGCGGGACTCGAAGACTTGGAGATCGCCACCTGGGATATTTTCGAAGATAACGCCTATGAAGCCGCAGTCAAGGCCGGCGTTCTGGATATGCCGCTGCTCGAGCAATTGAAAGAGCCGCTGTCGGCCCTGAAGCCGATGAAAGCGGTGTTCGACCAAAGCTTCGTCAAGCGGCTCAACGGCCCCAACGTCAAGACCGGCGGCAGCAAGATGGATTACGCCGAAGCCGTGATGGACGATATCCGCCAGTTCCAGCAGACTACTGGAGTTTCGCGCATGGTGATGATCTGGTGCGGCTCCACCGAGGTCTACCATGAGGCCAGGCCGGTGCATGCCACTTTGAAGGATTTCGAGTGCGGTATGAAACACAACGACCCCGAAATCTCCCCGAGCCAGGTCTACGCCTACGCCGCGCTGAAGCTGGGCATACCGTACGCCAACGGCGCGCCTCACCTGACCACCGATATGCCGGCGCTGCTCGAATTGGCGCGCGCCAACAACGTGCCGGTATCCGGGAAAGATTACAAAAGCGGCCAGACGTTCATGAAAACGCTGATTGCGCCCGGCCTGAAATCGCGCCTGCTGGGGTTGAACGGTTGGTTTTCCACGAATATTTTGGGCAATCGCGATGGCGAGGTGCTGGATGAGCCGGGGTCGTTCCGGTCCAAGGAAGTCAGCAAATCTTCGGCGCTTGAATACATTCTGCAGGGGGACTTGTATCCCGACCTGTATAAGGATTTTTATCACAAGGTGCGGATCGAGTATTACCCGCCGCGCGGCGACGCCAAAGAGGGCTGGGACAATATCGATATTTTCGGGTGGCTGGGCTATCCGATGCAGATCAAGATCAATTTTCTGTGCCGTGATTCCATTCTGGCGGCGCCGCTGGTTCTGGATATTGTCCTGCTCATGGACCTGGCGCAGCGGGCGGGCATGCGTGGCATTCAGGAGTGGCTGTCGTTTTACTACAAGGCTCCGATGCACGCCCCGGAGCTTTACCCCGAGCACGACATCTTCATCCAGCTCATGAAACTCAAAAATACACTTCGGTGGATGCGGGGCGAAGACCTCATCACGCACTTGGGGCTGGAATATTACGACTAAGCGCTGTATTGTGTAAAAAGCGTCGTGTATCGGCGCGGCGCCGCCACGGCGGGATGCTTTGGCAGGTTGCCGCGTCTTATTGTCTAGGAGAGTATGAAAGTATTGGTCATCGGTGGCACTCTCTTCATCGGCCGCCTTTTGGTGGAAGAACTGGTGAAGGCCGGCCACGAAGTCGCCGTTCTGCACCGTAAGCCGAAGCACGATTACGGGCGGAAGGTCGAGAACATCATGGCGGACCGCAACGATGTGGATTCGCTGCGTGAAGCCCTATCCGGACGCCGTTTCGAAGTGGTCTTCGACAACGCCTACGATTGGGAGCGCGGAACCACGGCCGCCCAAGTAGAAGCCACGGTCAAACTGGTGGGGGACCGCATCAGCCGCTACATTTTCCTTTCGAGCGTGGCCGCATACGGCGACGGTCTGAACCACAAGGAGAGCGACCCGCTGGCGCCGGATTATCACGTGGATCCCTACGTGCGCCACAAGGCCACCACGGAGCGGCTGCTCTTCCGCATGCACTCGCACACCGGCCTGCCGGTGGTGACGTTCCGGCCGCCGTTCGTGTATGGGCCTAACAACCCGTTCTACCGGGAAGCGTTCTTTTGGGACCGCTTGCGCGCCGGCCGTCCGGTGGTGATCCCCGGCGACGGCCACCGTTTGATGCAATTCGCGTATGTGCACGACCTGGTGCATGCCATGATGCGCTCCATGGAAGAGCCGCGCGCTGCCGGCGAGGCTTTCAATATTGGCGACACCAAACCGCTGACGCAAGTGGAGGTGGTGGAAAAAATGGCGAAGGTGGCCGGCACAGATGTCGTCCTGGCGCGCGTTCCCCGCGACGTCATCGTGTCGCTCGGCGGCAGCGTGATGGAAGAGCCGTACTACTTCGGCGAATACTTCGATTTGCCGCCCATCACCATGAACATCGGCAAGGTCACCCGCATGTTGAAGATGAAGCTGACGCCGTTCGAGGTTGGGCTGAAGGAAACCCATCGCTGGTACATGCGCAACCACAAGCCGCGGACCAGCGGGTTTGAGTTCGACGATAAGCTCCTGGCGCTGGCGAAGACCGGGTCGCCAGCCAGCGTGTAGGGCGGCGGGCGTGTCCCCAAATCGGCCGCAGCTTGCCAAAAGCCCTACCGAGTAGACGGATACTCGGCGAACAGACTCACCCAGTGGCCCTGGATTTCCGTTCTTGTCGACGTCGATCGGTCCACATAGGTATGGGATCATAGCGTTGTGAAGACTACGCTTGAGATTCCCGATCCGATCTTCCGCCAAGCGAAGGCACGTGCGGGGGCATTGGGGATGCCCTTGCGCGAGTTCATTACGGAAGCGGTCAAAGAGAAGCTCTCCACTCGGGGCATCGAGGAGAGCAAACCGTGGCGGGAATGCGCAGGGGAGTTGGCACACCTGCACGACGAGTCCATGCGGATTCAGCAGATCATCGAAGAGGAATTCGAGCAAATCGAGCCTGAGGATGTGGCTTGATTCTGGACACGAATGCGCTTTTCTCGATGGGGAGCCGCAAGCGATAGCAGCCCTGGCCGAGGCGCCTGAGTTGGCGATTCCCGTCATTGTCGTGGGAGAGTTCACGTTCGGAATTGCCCGGTCCCGCCACCGCGATGCATACGAGCGGTCCCTGCAGCGCATATTGAACCGATGCACCGTTCTCGATATCGGAATCGCGACCGCGCGCCACTATGCGGGCATCCGCGTCGAATTGAAACAGTCGGGAAGACCGATTCCGGCGAATGATGTATGGATCGCCGCGCTCGGCCGCCAATATTCGATGCCGGTAATGAGCCGCGACCAACATTTCGATCAGGTAAGCGGGCTGAGACGGCGAACCTGGTAGCCGAACGAGCCACGGCGTTTCTATAACCCGCGGCCTGGTTTGATCGGACGTCGCGGCCCAATCGCGTGGCATTCGAAACAGAACCGCGAAAGCCCTACTGAATAGGCGGATGCTCGGCGAACAGACGCAGCCATTGGCCCTGCACAATAGATATGGCATCACCAGTGACCTGGATGGGGATTTCCGCTTTCAGCGGGGGCCACACTTCGCGGCAGGTGTGCAGATCGACGAAGCGCGCGAACCGCTCGGCGCCCTTGCGTGTGATCACCAGCAGGTATCCAACGTCGCGCGAGGCGTAGACGGCCGTCACTTGCAAAACGTTCGCGGTACATCCGCCCGCGATTCGCAGCGGGCCTTGCCACGAGTTGGGATGAAACACGTCGTCCGGTTCCATCACCTGCACGGTCCGGTCCAGGGCCTGAGTTTCGAAGATCTGCGGGTCGGAAGCGGGATGAAACGCCAGCGCGCGAAAATCCGGCTTGTGGGGCGTCGGCGTACACGCGGCGAGAAACGCCGAAGCCGCTGCGGTCGCAATTCGCAACGCCCCCGCCGGCGCGAGGCTCAGTTGTGCGCCGCCTTAGTCAATTCGGCCGCCGCGCCCTGAATCGCTTCGCCGGCGTTTTCGAGAACTTTGCCCACCAGCACAATCTGCTCGTCGGCCTGCTTCCATTGCTTCTGTTCGATGCTCTCGCGCACGCCGGGCAGCGTCTTCACTCCATAGCCGGTGTAGAAGCCCGGCGCGTAGATCTCATGCTTGTACCAGGGCCGATTCGGCAGCCCCTCATTCGAAGTGAGCGTCCGCTCCACTGCGATCAGCCGCGAGTTGGCTTCGCGCAGAGTGGCGCGAGCGTTCTCGCGAGCCAGCGCCGATGCGCCATTTTCCGACGCTTTCGCCAGCGCCTGATCGTAAATCTGAGCGGTGTGGTCGAGAGCCGACAGCGCGTTATCGAGCGGCGCGAAATTCAGGAACGGCGGCACAGCCTCCTTCGACGGCGGCACGGTGGGGAAACGCGGGTCCATGGCCGCCGTGAACACGCCCTCGTCAATCGCGTGATTTCGCTCCTCAATGCGGCTGCGCGTGTCTGCCGATAGCTTCTCCACTTCGGCCACGTAACGCCGGATGGTCGCCGTGAAATTGTCGAAATCGAACGGCAGCAGCTCAGCGTCGGCCATGCGCATCACGGAACTTCCCGCGATCTGCGCCAGGGCTTTTCCGTAGGCGAAATTGGTATCGGAGAAATGCGTGTACCAGTAGAAATCGTCGTAATCGGAGTGATAGATGCCGCCGCGGTCTTCGCCCCCGAATCCCATATTCAACGAAGCGATCCCCAGGTGATCGAGAAACGCCGAATAATCCGAGCCGGAGCCTAGCGCGGCAATGCGAAATTCCTGCCCGGCCCCAGCCCCCGCGGAACGCTCCTGCGCGCCATCCTCGGACGGACCGGCGCCCGGCATTCGCCGTAAACGCAGCCGCTGCGCCACGCTCATCTTAGTCTCGGGGTCGTCCACGTCGCGCGCTACCGTGTTGACGAATTTTTCGAGCGTGTGCGAGCCTTCCACATTCAGAAACCCGCGCCCATTACCATCGGAGTTCAGATAAACCGCAGCCTTGCGCTGCAGCTCTTCGGCGTGCGTCTCAGCCCACTCGGTGGAACCAAGCAAGCCAGGCTCTTCGCCATCCCACGCACAGAATATGATGGTCCGCTTGGGCTTCCAACCCTGCTTGAGCAGTAGACCCATGGCGCGCGCTTCTTCCAGCATCGCAACCTGGCCCGAGACCGGATCGTCCGCGCCGTTCACCCAGGCATCGTGATGGTTGCCGCGGATGATCCACTCGTCCGGATAAGCGCTGCCGGGAATGCGCGCGATCACGTCATACAGCGGCTTGAGGTCCCAGTTGAACGCCAGCTTCAAGTGAACCTTCGCAGGACCCGGCCCAACATGATACGTGATGGGCAGCGCTCCGCGCCAGGCCGCCGGCGCCGTGGGGCCGTGCAGCGCCGCGAGCAACGGCTGCGCATCCGCGTAGGAGATGGGCATCACCGGAATTTTGGTCAGCGTTTTGACATCGCCGATCGCCAGGCGTTTGGCGTCCTTAGTAGCGCCGACGCCGGGCGTCAGCGGGTCGCCGGGATAGGTGGGCATATCCATCACGCTGCCGCGCTGCACGCCGTCTTTGGGGCGCATCGGCCCTTCGGGAAAAACGTCGCCCTGGAAGTAGCCATCCTCGTGCGGGTCCGAATAGATCAGGCAGCCCACGGCGCCGTGCTCGGCCGCGACCTTGGGCTTGATGCCGCGCCACGAGTTGCCGTAGCGCGCGATGACGATGGCGCCCTTGACGGAGATGCCGAGCCGGTCGAGCGCCTCGTAATCTTCGGGGATGCCGAAGTTGACGTAAACCAGCGGGGCCGTGACGTCGCCATCGATGGAGTAGGCGTTGTAGCTGGGAAGTTGCTCGTCGTGCTGGCCGGATGTGGCGTCCCCGGCGACCGTGGGCTCTTCGATGCGCGCGGTGAAATGCGTTGGCTCGACCAGCTCAAGCGAGCGCTGTTTGGGCGTCGGAAAGAGCACGTCGAACGATTCGATACTGGCGTCGAGGCCCCACTCTTTGAACTGGGAGAGTATCCACTCGGCGTTGGCCTTGTCGTACGGAGAGCCGACGTGGTGCGGGCGCGCGCTGAGGCGCTGCATGAAGTCGCGCATATTGCCGGCGTCGGGAATGGCGCGAAATTTGGCCTCCCAATCGTGCTCGGTCTTGGAGGAATCGGTGGAGTAGCCTCGCAGAGTGGGAAGGTCGGCGGG
>Ga0302325_10027045_pt1 | contig 11903 bp, 12 predicted proteins | sample Palsa_T0_2_FD_201948 | JGI IMG/M metagenome (GOLD analysis project Ga0302325, IMG submission 201948) | Peat permafrost microbial communities from Stordalen Mire near Abisko, Sweden - Palsa_T0_2 | ecosystem: Environmental > Terrestrial > Soil > Palsa > Peat permafrost | place: Sweden: Abisko... | reverse complement strand
TTCGCCATGCCGTGCGCCGCGAGAAACCCCTCGTCGGTCTGCACCAGCACGTCGAAAATGGCATTGCCGATTCCGAGAACATCGTATTTTGCTTCAGCCATTCGTTAGATCCGTTTCCTGGCTAGAGCATGATTCAACTGGGTTGAATCATGCTCGTGGTCCATCTTCCTGTTTGAGCATGATCTCCGGGCAAACGCCTCTGGCGTTTGTCCCAAGGGAAAACCGGTTCCCACTTTTCCGGATCATGCTCTATTACGAAAGGCTGCGACCTATCACAGGCGGCGCTGTTATAGAAGCCTCATGATCCGTTCCTTGCTCACCGTCTCCACCGGCACGCTGGCCTCGCGGCTGCTCGGTTTCGCGCGCGACGCCATGATGGCGGCGCTGCTCGGCGCCGGCCCGGTCGCGGATGCCTTTCTGGTGGCGTTTCAACTGGTCAATGTGGTGCGACGGCTGCTGACGGAGGGCGCATTGAACGCGGCCCTGGTGCCGGCATGGCTGCGCGTGCGCGAGACCGAAGGCGCGCTCGCGGCCGCGGCGTTCGCGGGCCGCGTGCTCGGCACCATCAGCGCGGCGCTGGTCGTGGCAACGGCCGTGATCGGCCTGCTGATGCCGCTGGTCATGACCGCGCTGGCGCCGGGCTTTATCGGACAGGAGACGCTGCAGCTCGCGGTCGACGATGCCCGCCTGATGCTGCCCTATCTGGCCTTCGCCGGGCCGGCGACGGTGATGATGGCGCTGCTGAACGCGCAAGGTCGCTTCGCGCTGACCGCGTTCTCGCCGCTGTTGTTCAACATCGCGCTGATAGCGGTAATGATGGTCCTGTTCGGCTGGCGCGGGGACGCGGCCTCTGCCGCGCTGGTGATCGCGGCCACGGTCGGCATCGCCGGTTTAGCGCAATTGCTGATGCTGGTCTTGCGAACCGGCCGTGTTGCTGGCGGCAGCCTTGCTGGCGGCAGTATTGCATCGCCGCTGCGCATCACGTTCGATCCGCAGATGCGGGGTTTTCTCGGCCAGGCGATCCCCGGCATGGTCGCCGGCGCCGGGCCGCAATTACTTGTTGTCGCCGGCGCGGTCATCGCATCGTGGTCGCCCTCGGCGGTGTCGTGGCTGTATTTCGCCAATCGCCTGATCGAGCTGCCGCTCGGCATCGTCGGCGTCGCGATGGGCACCGTGCTGGTGCCCGAACTGACGCGCGCCCTGCGCAGTGACGATCCGAAATCGATGGCGCATGCGCAGTCGCGCGGCCTCGAACTCGCGGTGGGGCTGGCATTGCCGGCGACGCTGGGATTGATCGCGCTCAGCGAACCCGTGGTGCGGTTGCTGTTCGAACACGGCGCTTTCACCGCCGCCGATACCACGGCCACCGCGCATGCGCTGATGTGGCTGGCGCTCGGCCTGCCTGCCCAAATGCTGGTCAAGGCGCTGTCGCCGGCCTTCTTCGCGCGCGGCGATACGATGACGCCGCTGCTGGCGACGTTGAAGGGATTCGTGGTGGCGATCGTGTTGGCCGTGATCCTGGGCCATGTGTATGGCGCGGATGGTATCGCCGCCAGCATCGCATGCGGCGGCTGGAGCAGCGCGGTCTCCTTGATCCGGCATGGCGCGGTCAACTTCGGATTCGCGATCGACGCCGCCGCGCGCCGGCGGCTGCCGCGCATTGTGCTGGCCGCGCTGGCGATGGGCGCGGCGCTGTGGCTGGCGGCGCCGTTCGCGCTGGTGCCCGGCACCAACCCGCACGGCGTCGTGCAGGCCCTGATTGTGGCGGCACTGATATCGGGCGGGATGGTGATTTACGGGCTGTTTCTGGTCCTGCTGGGCGTGGTCCGCCGGGAGCAAGTGGTTAACGCGGTCCGGCCAACCCCAGGCTCCGGCTTGCGCGACTGATGCCCGCATGGCAAGGGACGGCGCAAGGCGCCTATTGGCAATAGACGGCGCAAAGCGGCACGCGCAGGAATCTCACAATGGCGATCGTTGAACGGGTTTTTTCGGGCGTCCAGCCGACGGGCAATCTGCATCTCGGCAATTACCTCGGCGCCATCGTCAACTTCGTGAAGCTGCAGGAGACCCACAATTGTCTCTATTGCGTCGTCGACATGCACGCGCTGACGCAGCCGGTGTCGGTCTGGGGCGGCCCGGCCGAGCTGGCGCGCAATACCAGGGAAGTGACCGCGGCCTTCATCGCGTCGGGCATCGATCCGAGCAAGCATATCGTGTTCAACCAGAGCCAGGTTTCCGGACATGCGGAGCTGGCCTGGATCTTCAATTGCGTGGCGCGGGTCGGCTGGCTCAACCGCATGACGCAGTTCAAGGAAAAGGCCGGCAAGGACCGCGAGAATGCGTCGATCGGCCTCTACGACTATCCGGTGCTGATGGCGGCCGACATTCTGCTCTATCGCGCCACCCATGTGCCTGTCGGCGAGGACCAGAAGCAGCACCTCGAACTGGCCCGCGATATCGCCCAGAAATTCAACAATGATTTCGGCGACTCGATCCGCGGCCACGGCCACAACGACGGATTGTTTTTTCCCCAGCCGGAGCCGCTGATCACCGGACCCGCGACGCGGGTGATGTCGCTGCGCGACGGCACCAAGAAGATGTCGAAGTCGGATTCATCCGACAATTCGCGGATCAATCTCACCGACGATGCCGACACCATCGCGCAGAAGATCCGCAAGGCCAAGACCGATCCGGAGCCGTTGCCATTGGAGGAAAAGGGCCTCGAGGCGCGCCCGGAGGCCGACAATCTGGTCGGGATCTATGCCGCTTTGTCTGATCGCACCAAGTCCGAGGTGCTGCTCGAATTCGGCGGCGGGCAATTTTCGAACTTCAAGAACGCGCTGGTCGAATTGTGCGTCGCCAGACTGGCGCCGATCGCCTCCGAGATGAAGCGGCTGGTCGCGGACCCCGGCCATGTCGATTCCATCCTGGTCGACGGCGCCGACCGCGCCCGCGCCCTCGCCGCCGAAACCATGACGGCGACAAAGGACATCGTCGGCTTCATCCGCCAGCGCTAGTTCCATCCCTTGCTGTAAATGACGCAGCGCACTCTAGCGTTGCGCGCCGCGACGCCGCTTGTCGGGGATGGCTGCGCCGTGGCAGCATACGGCCTGCCTGGCGCAGCCCTTGGGACATGCATGACCACCCAGCGACGAAGCTACGAGACGGGTCACAAGCCAAAATGCCTTGTTATCGTTGACGACACCGCGGAATGGGACCGCGCAGTCTACTATGCCAGCCGCTGGGCGATACGGATCGGCGGCGGCGTGGTGATGCTGCGCATCATCGAAATCGAGGACCAGAACCAGCAATGGCTGGGGGTCGCCGACATCATGCGGGCCGAGGCGCAGGAAGAAGCCAATGCCGCGCTCGATCGCGCCTCCGGCCGCGCCAATGGGATCGCCGCGATCACCCCGGAACGGGTGATCCGCGAGGGCGACCCGACCGAGCAGATGCTCGACGTCATCGACCAGGACGTCGATATCGCGATGCTGGTGCTGGCGGCCAATCCCGGCCCCGAGGGCCCCGGCCCGATCATCACCATGATGGCCAACGCGGTCGGCTCGTTCCCTATACCGGTCATCATCGTGCCTGGCGATTTGAGCGACGTCGAGATCGACGCCTTGTCTTGAAAGCCTTGTCTCGAAGGCCTTGTCTCGAAAGCTTTGGTCCTGAAACCCTTGATGCGGCTCGGGAACTGCTGGTCTGCGCCCCTTGATCGTGCGTTTGCCGTCGCCATCTGCTAGAAGAGCTTACGCGCCGGCCTTGAACCGGCGACGCCGGAGAAAACCATGTTTATTCAAACTGAAGCGACACCCAATCCCGCTACCCTGAAATTCATTCCCGGCCGAACCGTGCTTGACGGCGGCACCATGGAATTCGTCAACCGCGAGGCCGCGGCGCGTTCGCCGCTGGCCGAAAAACTGTTCGGCGTGCCCGGGGTTACCAGCGTGTTTTACGGCACCGACTTCGTCACGGTGACCAAGGACGACAGCGACTGGCAGCATCTCAAGCCCGCGATCCTCGGCGCCATCATGGAGCATTACATGTCCGGCGCGCCGCTGCTCGCCGACGGCAGTGCCGGCAGTGACGAGGCCGCCGACGAGGAAGACGAGTTCTTCAACGAGGCCGATGCCGACACCGTCGCGACCATCAAGGACCTGATCGAGACGCGAGTCCGGCCGGCGGTCGCCAATGACGGCGGCGACATCACCTTTCGCGGTTTCAAGGACGGCATCGTCTATCTCAACATGAAGGGCTCCTGCGCGGGCTGCCCGTCTTCCACCGCGACGCTGCAGCACGGCATCCAGAACCTGCTGAAGCATTTTGTGCCCGACGTGGTCGAAGTCCGGCCGATGTAATCTGATGAAGCGAAGACCTTCACCCTCCCCTGGAGGGGGTCGAGACGAGCGAAGCTCGCTCTCTGGGTCGACGCGAAGCGGCGGGGTGGGGTGACGGTCTCTCCATTCCAACAGTGTCCGAGTTGAAAGACTGTCACCCCGTCTCGCATCTTGCTTCGCGCGATGCGAGCCGACCCTCCCCCTCCAGGGGAGGGTAAGCGGAATCGGCTTTTACGAATTGTGACGCGACGATTTTGGGCTGCTATACGTGGCCTCATGCTGATCCTCGCCATCGACACCGCCCTGGATGCCTGCGCCGCCGGCGTGCTCGATACCGAGGCCGGCAGACTGATCGCGCAGGAATCCCAGGCCATGAAGCGCGGCCATGCCGAAGCGCTGATGCCGCTGATCGCGCGCGTCATCGGGCAGTCCGGCATCGGTTTCAAGGCGCTCGATCGCATCGCGGTGACCACCGGCCCCGGCAGCTTCACCGGATTGCGGGTCGGACTCTCCGCCGCGCGCGGCATTGCACTGGCTGCCAATAAGCCGGTGGTCGGGCTGACGACGCTGACGGCCTATGCGGCGCCCATCGTCAGCCAGAACGGCGAACATCCGGTCATCTCCGCGATCGATGCGCGGCATGACCATGTGTATCTTCAGGTGGTCAGCGGCAACGGCAGTTCGCTGATCCGGCCGCGCGTCGCCTCGATCGAAGAGGCGCTGGGCGCGGCGCGGTTCGGGGCGCCGCACCTGGTCGGCAACGCCGCCGGAATTCTCGCCGATCGCTGGCCGGCGCAGGCGCTGCCGCCGTTCAAGGTCGATGCGCAACCGGCGCCCGACATTGCCTGGGTGGGGTGGCTGGGCGCCGCGGTCAGCCCCAACACCGCCCCCGCCCGCCCGTTTTATCTGCGCGCGCCCGATGCCAAGCCTGCCAAGGACCCGCTGCAGAAAGCCGCGCAGCCTTTGTCATGATGGCATGGCTCGCTGAACTATGGAGCGGCGGCCCGGCGGCGATCGAACCCGCCACCCTGCGCGACGCGCCGGCACTGGCCCAGCTTCACGGCGCATCGTTTCACCGCGGATGGGGTGAAGGCGAATTCGAGACCATGCTGACCGAGCGCAACACGCTGGTCCATCGCCTCCGGATGGGGCGCAAGGTGATCGGCTTTGCGGTATCGCGCATGGCCGCGGACGAGGCCGAAATACTCTCCATCGCCGTTGCCTCGAGCCATCGCGGCCGCGGCCTGTCCCGCGACCTGCTGCTGACGCATCTTGGCCATCTCGCCGGCCGCGGCGTGCGCGCGGTATTCCTTGAAGTCGAGGAAAATAATCAGCCGGCACGGCGGCTCTACCAGCGGGCCGGATTTGCCCCTGTCGGGCGCCGGGAGCGGTATTACCGGCAAACCGGCGGGGAACAATTGAATGCCCTGTTGATGCGCCGCGACTTGTCGTAACGCGCGCGTGGTGGCAGAACAGGCGCATTATCGGGACCACGAGACCATGACCGCCCTGAAATCCACCCCCGCACTCAAGGCCACCGGTATCGAGGCGCGTTGCGCCGCCACCGGCATGCGCATGACCGAGCAGCGCCGCGTGATCGCGCGCGTGCTGGCGGAGGCATTGGACCATCCCGACGTCGAGGAATTGTATCGCCGCTGCGTCGCCGTCGACGACAAGATTTCGATCTCGACGGTGTATCGCACCGTCAAGCTGTTCGAGGACGCCGGCATTATCGAGCGGCACGATTTTCGCGAAGGCCGCGCCCGCTACGAGCAGATGCGCGACAGCCACCACGATCATCTGATCAATCTGCGCGACGGCAAGGTGATCGAATTCACCTCCGAGGAGATCGAGAAGCTGCAGGCCGAGATCGCCCGCAAGCTCGGCTACAAACTGGTCGACCATCGGCTGGAATTGTACTGCGTTCCGCTCGACGACGATAAATCTTGAAATCCAAATTCGATCTCGTCATTTTCGACTGCGACGGCGTGCTGGTCGACAGCGAAGTCATTTCGTGCCGCGCGCATGCGGAAGTCCTGACCCGCCACGGCTATCCGATCTCGGTCGAACAGGTGTTCGATCGCTTCCTCGGCCGATCCTCGCGCCAGGCGCATCTTGAAGTCGAAGCCGAATTGGGCCGCCGCCTGCCTGACGACTTCCACAGCCAATTGCAGGACGAGCTGTTTCAGTCCTTCGCGGCCACGCTGGCGGCGATCCCCCACATCGATCGGGCGCTCGCGGCGATCACCCAACCGGTCTGCGTGGCCTCGAGCGGCTCGCAGGAGCGCATGCGCGTCAGCCTCGGCCGGGCCGGGCTTTACGACCGATTTGCACCCGATATTTTCTCCGCCTCGCAGGTCGAGCACGGCAAGCCTGCGCCCGATCTGTTTCTGTTCGCGGCCGCGCAAATGGCCACATCTCCGGAACGATGCCTGGTGATCGAAGACAGTATCGCCGGCATCACCGCCGCGCGGGCCGCCGGGATGACCGTCTTTGGCTTCCACGGCGGCAGCCATTGCCATCCGGGTTACGGCGACACGCTGCGGGCGGCCGGGGCGGCGGTGACGTTTGACGATATGCGGCAATTGCCCGGGCTGATGGAGCGGATCGGAGCAAATTAGAGCCCGTCATTCCGGGGCGGCTCGCAGAGCCGAACCCGGAATCCTGGGATTCCCCGATGTGCACGGCACATCTGAGGCTCGATGCTGACGCATCGCCCCGGAATGACAGCTAGCGTGCTGGATTTCCCGCGCTTTAGCCTATAATTGAGCTCCACGCCGCAATGGCGCCATTTCAGCCCCGCATTCAGGTTCCATGAATCCGCCGCGCAAGCTGCACATCAAGTCATATGGTTGTCAGATGAACGTCTACGATGCGCAGCGCATGGTGGACACGCTGGCGCCGGAAGGCTTTGTCGAGACCGCAAGCGTGGATGACGCGGATCTGGTGATTCTCAACACCTGCCACATCCGCGAAAAGGCCTCCGAGAAGGTCTATTCCGAACTCGGACGGCTGCGCGTCGTCAAGGACGAGGCGGCCCGCAACGGCAGGACCATGAGCATCGCGGTGGCCGGCTGCGTCGCGCAGGCCGAAGGCCATGAAATCATCCGCCGCGCGCCGGTGGTCGATGTCGTGGTTGGTCCGCAAAGCTATCACCATCTGCCGCAGCTGCTCGCCCACGCCAAAAGCCATGGCCGCGCGCTGGAGACGGAGTTCCCGGTCGAGGACAAGTTCGGATTCCTGGCCCCGCCGAAGCCGGAAGCGATCCGCGCGCGCGGAATTTCGTCTTTCGTGACGGTGCAGGAAGGCTGCGATAAATTCTGCACCTTCTGCGTCGTGCCCTATACCCGCGGCGCCGAAGTGTCGCGGCCGGTCGCCAGAATCGTCGACGACGTCAAGCGGCTCGCCGACAATGGCGTGCGCGAAATCACCCTGATCGGCCAGAACGTCAACGCCTATCACGGCGAGGGACCGGACGGACGGATCTGGCCGCTCGGCACCCTCTTGCGTCACCTCGCGGAGATTCCCGGCATCGTCCGCTTGCGTTACTCGACCAGCCATCCCCGCGATGTCGACGAGACGCTGATCGAGGCGCATCGCGATCTGGCGGCGCTGATGCCGTTCGTGCATCTGCCGGTGCAGTCCGGCTCCGACCGCCTTCTTGCGGTCATGAACCGCCGCCATACCGCCGACGATTACCGGCGCGTCATCGACCGGTTTCGCGCCGTGCGCCAAGATATTGCTTTTTCATCGGATTTTATCGTGGGTTTCCCTGGGGAGACCGAGGAAGATTTTCTGGCCACCCTCGCACTGGTCACACAAATCGGATACGCTGGCGCTTATTCGTTCAAATATTCGCCGCGGCCCGGCACGCCGGCGGCGGACATGCGGGAGACGGCGTCAGCGGCTGAAATGGACGAGCGATTGGTGCGGCTTCAGGAATTGATCGACAGCCAGCAATCGGCCTTCAACAGGGCCATGATTGGCAACACCGTCGATGTGCTGTTCGAACGCGCCGCCCGAAACCCCGGCCAGATCGTCGGCCGCACCGCCTATCTGCAGCCCGCGCATGTGATGGCGCCCGCGGATATCATCGGACAGGTGCTGCCGGTGAGAATCGAAAGCCTCGAGCGCTACAGCCTGCTCGGTGAACTCGCGGCCGCTTCGTCTGCGCCGCCCGCTTTGCCGCGCACGACGCCATCGCACATGACGCCCGCTCAAATGACCCCCTTTCAAATCACAACGGGAGCCTGAACCCTTGCCAAAAAGCGCATCGGATTCGCCTTCGCTCGCTCCCAGCCGCAAACTCGACCGCGACATGCCCATCCCGCCCGAAACCCAGGTGGTCATCGACTTCGATGACAATCGCGCGGCCTCGGGCCTGGTCGGACCCTACGGACAAAACCTGGCGCTGATCGAACGCAGGCTCGGCGTCGTGGTGGATTCGCGCGGCAATCACATCACCATTGCCGGATCGCGCGAAGGCTGCGACGCGGCACGGCGGGTGCTGGAGACGCTGTATGCCCAGGCGATCCAGGGGCAGGAACTGGCGCAGGGCGACGTCGAAGGCGCGATCCGCGCCGTGATCGCACAGGGATCGCTGTTCGAATTCGACGCCAAGACCGTCAAATCGTCGTTCGAGACCATCAATTTGCGCAAGCGCCCGGTGCGGGCGCGCACCGCCGCCCAGGACTCCTATATCCGCGCGCTCAAGCGCCACGAACTGGTGTTCGGCATCGGTCCCGCGGGCACCGGCAAGACCTGGCTCGCGGTGGCGCAGGCCGCGCAATTGTTCGAACGCAAGGAAGTCGATCGCATCATCCTGTCGCGGCCCGCGGTCGAAGCCGGCGAGCGGCTCGGCTTCCTGCCCGGCGATCTGCGCGAGAAGGTCGATCCCTATCTGCGGCCGATCTACGATGCGCTGTACGACCTGATGGATTCGCGAATCGTCGAGCGCGCGCTGCAGACCGGCGAAATCGAGATCGCGCCGCTGGCCTTCATGCGCGGCCGCACCCTGACCAACGCCGCCATCATTCTGGACGAGGCGCAAAACACCACCTCGATGCAGATGAAGATGTTCCTGACCCGGCTTGGCGAAAACAGCCGCATGATCATCACCGGCGATCCCTCCCAGGTCGACCTGCCGAACGGCCAGACCTCGGGTCTCGCCGAAGCCGCAAGATTGCTCGATGGCGTCGAGGGCATCTCCCAGGTGAGATTCACGGCCGAGGACGTGATCCGTCACGAACTGGTGGCGCGGATCGTCGCGGCCTATGAAGGATTGCCGCAGCGGCCGGCAACCAGCAAGCCTTGATGCCAACATCTGCCGCCGAACGCGCGCCGGGGGCGAATTCCCGTCGCAACAGAAATTCCGGACCGATGGCACCGTTTGCCCTTCCCATAACCGAAGTTCTCGTTGTCGCCGATGTCTGGCAGGTCGAGCCCGACGCCGAGACCGTGATCCATCGCGCCATCACCGCCGCGGCGGAATTCGTCGATGCTGACATCGGAGAGGCCGAGCTCGCGGTCATGCTGACCGACGATGCCGGCATTCGCACCCTGAACAGCAACTGGCGCGGCATCGACAAGCCGACCAATGTGCTGTCGTTTCCGGCGTTGCCGCCGAGCGGCCCGGGCGGTCCCGGCGATGCGCCGCGCATGCTCGGCGACATCGCCATCGCCTATCAAACCACGCGCCAGGAAGCCGATGACGAACAAAAGCCGTTCGATCATCATCTCAGCCATCTCGCGGTCCATGGTTTCCTGCATTTGATCGGTTACGATCACGAACAGGACGATGACGCCGAGGACATGGAAGCGCTCGAGCGGGAGATCCTGGCGCAACTCGGCATTCCCGATCCGTATACCGATCGCGAGCGGACCGACTGAGATGGCGGACTCCGAACCGACCCATGACAATCCGCGCAACACGCGCAACCTGCCGGCGGTGGTGCAGGAGGGCGAGGTCCTGCGCCCGGTCGCCGAAAACTGGCTGACCCGCGCGATCCGCACGCTGTTCGGATGGAAGCCGGGATCGGTCCGCGACGACCTGCAGGTCGTGCTCGACGCCTCGACACCGGACGAGGTCGGCTTTTCCGCCATCGAGCGCACCATGTTGCGCAACATCCTCGGCCTGCATGAACGGCGCATCGCCGACGTGATGATCCATCGCGCCGATATCGTCGCGGTCAAGCGCGACATTCCGCTCGGCGAACTGATGAGCCTGTTCGAAAGTGCCGCGCATTCGCGCCTCGTGGTCTACAACGAAACCCTCGATGACCCCGAAGGCATCGTCCACATCCGCGATCTCCTGGCCTTCATGACCGCCAGGGCGCGGATGCCCGAAGCCGGCAAGGCCAAGCGCAAGAAACCATTTCCCGCGGGCCTCGATCTGCGCGCGGTCGATCTGGCGCTGCCGCTCGCGGACGCCAACATCATCCGCAAACTGCTGTTCGTGCCGCCATCGATGCGGGCGATCGATCTATTGGCGCAGATGCAGGCCTCGCGCATCCATCTGGCGCTGGTGGTGGACGAATATGGCGGCACCGACGGCCTGGTCTCGATCGAGGATATCGTCGAACAGATCGTCGGCGAGATCGACGACGAACACGACAGCGACGAGCCGCCGGCGATCGTGCGACAGGCGGACAATTCCTTCATCGCCGATGCCCGCGCCAGCCTCGATGACGTCCGCTCCGTGATCGGCGAGGAGTTCGTGACCGGCGAAGCCGGCGAAGAAGTCGAGACGCTGGGCGGCTACCTGGTCACCCATGTCGGCCGGTTGCCGGTGCGCGGCGAAGTCATCTCGGGGCCCGGCAATTTCGAAATCGAGGTGCTCGATGCCGATCCGCGGCGCGTCAAGCGGCTGCGCATCGGGACCCGCAAGGAACGCACCGCGGTGCGTGCGCAACGCGAGAGCCGGCGCCGCGAAGCCGCAAGCGAAGCAGGTTCCGCGCAGGCCAACGACAATGCGAACCCATCCGGCGATGGAGCGGGCTCGCCGTGACGCTCGCAGGCAATCTCCGCGCGGCCGGTCTTGCCATCATCCTGTCCTGGGGCTGGAAGCGCGCCGCCATTGCGCTCGTCGCCGGCGCGCTGTCGGCGCTGGCGATGGCGCCGTTCAATGCCTGGCCGGTGCTGTTCCTGACGTTTCCGGTGGCGGTCTGGCTGATCGATGGCGCCGGCGCCGGGCGCCTCGGTGGCATCCCGGCAGCGGCGATGGCCGGCTGGTGGTTCGGCCTCGGCTATTTCGTGCCGGGACTATACTGGATCGGCTACGCGTTCCTGGTCGATGCCTCTACCTTCGCTTGGTTGCTGCCGTTCGCGATATTGGGCCTGCCGGCCTATCTGGCGCTGTTCACCGCCTTGGGCTTTGCGCTGGCGCGCCTGATCTGGACCCGGGACGCTTCGCGGGTGATCGCGCTTGCCGCAAGCCTTACGTTGGCTGAATGGCTGCGCGGCCATGTACTCACGGGCTTTCCATGGAACACGTTCGGCTACGCCCTAACCGAGCCGCTGGCGCTGGCGCAGACCGCGTCGCTGATCGGCCTGTGGGGCCTGACC
>Ga0302325_10027044_pt1 | contig 11903 bp, 10 predicted proteins | sample Palsa_T0_2_FD_201948 | JGI IMG/M metagenome (GOLD analysis project Ga0302325, IMG submission 201948) | Peat permafrost microbial communities from Stordalen Mire near Abisko, Sweden - Palsa_T0_2 | ecosystem: Environmental > Terrestrial > Soil > Palsa > Peat permafrost | place: Sweden: Abisko... | reverse complement strand
GGCGGGCGTGGAACTGCCATGCCAGCCATCCCAACTGCTGGGCTTGCTCCACATAGCAGAACTGTTCATACGGTAGGAATATTTGGCATGAACCGGTTTGCCCTGCCTACCGACGGGTATTTCGGCGAGTAGATACCAAAGGTTGGGATGGCCAGAATGATAAGAAACGTTCTAGCTGTTCAGCTGCTTGGTCACAGAAGAACATGCCAGATAGACCCTACCAGGCCGAGCGCGGCGGGTACGTGGGACAGGCCTAGACGGCATGACCAGCTCGTGGGGGTTACAAAGAGGTAAGCCCGGCGGCACCAGGGCCTGCGGATCTCGCTGAGTCGCAGGCGGTGGGCCCGGCGGTGCTCGAACCGTCGGCGGCAGTGCGGGGAGGTCCTGATGGACCGCATCGTGGTGGCAGTGGCAATCGGGATGGGCCTGGTATTCGGCACGGGGATGATGGTCGGAATCGTCGCCATGATCGCGATGGCGGTGCGCCGAGAGGACAGACGGTACACACTGACCGGCCGGGCGCCGGACGTCGCCGCACGCGGGGTCCGGCGGCTGACCGCCGTCGGGCTCCGCGACATCATCCCGCCGGACGAAGGGCGGGTGCTGCGATGAGCGTCGCCGCGGACGTGATGGCCATCGTGCTGTTCGTCTTCTTCGCGGTAGGAGTCGCAGTCGGGGTGGTCGTCGTGATCGCTCTGTCTGCCCACCGGGCGGACAGAGCGGATCGCTGGAACCGCCGCCCGGAAACGCCCGCGGCCCGCTCCGGCTACTCCGACGACGGCGAGCCAGATGACAAGCCTCCGTGGTGGCAGACGCGCGCCGACTGAGCGCCCCGCGCCCACGCCGCGCCGCTGGCGCGGGTCGAGGTTTGTCACCAGGCCGTCCTAAGCTCAGCATGTGAGCGATGACCAGAACGGGCCGGGCTTTCCATGGGCGCAGGGCAGCGCGACCGGCATCGGCTCGATGCCGGGGACCGATGCGGCGGAGGCGACGCGGGTGGTCGCGGGGGAGCTGCCCGACTTCCCGTTCCTGCCGGAGTTGCCGGACCGGGGGCCGGGAGCCGACGTGGTCGGGCGAACCGCCGGGCTGCTGATCGACATTCCAGTCGAGGTCACCCCCCGCGGCTGGCGGCTGGCCGAACGGCCCGGGCGTGACCTGGGCCGCGCCAGGTCGATGCTCTCCTCGGACCTGGATGTCCTGGCCGAGGTGCTCGACGGCTACCGGGGTCTGGTCAAGATCCAGCTCTGCGGCCCGTGGACCCTGGCCGCTGCGCTGGAGCTGCCGCGCACGATGAACGTGGCGGTCGCCGACCCGGGCGCGGTCGCCGACCTGACCGCCTCCCTGGCCGAAGGCGCGGCCGGATACGTGGCCGAGGTCCTCAAGCGCGTGCCCGGGGCGCAGCTGGTGGTCCAGCTCGACGAGCCCTCGCTTCCCGCCGTGGCCGAGGGCGAGGTGCCGACCGCGAGCGGGCTGTCGCGGCTCGCCGCGGTCGAGGCGGATACCTTGCGGGACGGTCTGGCCCAGGTGCTCGCGAGCATCCGCGGCTATACGGTTGTGCACTGCTGTGCCACCACGGTCCCGTTCGGGATCATCCGGGCGGCGGGGACGGATGCGGTCTCCTTCGACCTCAGCCAGCTACGGCGGGGAGAAGAAGACGCGGTCGCCGAGGCCGCGGAGGCCGGGATGGGGCTGCTGACGGGCGCGGTCTCCACCATGCCCGACGGGGTCGCCGAAACGGGCCGGGGCGACGGGGCCGCTGGGGTCTCCAGGAGCAGGCAAGTTCGGGTCGGCGGGGGTGATCGGGCTCGTGGCCAGGGTGATGAGGCTCGTGGCCGGGGTGAGGCTCGTGAGACGGCCGAGCGGGTGATCCGCTTCTGGCGGCGGCTGGGGCTCCCGCTGGCGACGTGCGCAGAGCAGGCGGTCATCACGCCCGCGTGCGGGCTGCCCGGGACGTCTATGGCCCAGGCGCGAGCCGTGTTGACCAGGTGCCGGGAGGCCGCCAGCATGCTGCCCGAGCTGATAGAAGAGACCGGGGGAGATGTCAGGTGAGCGAGCACGATACGGGCGGGACTGGCGAGGAGCTCCAGGACGCGCCGGCCGAGGCCAGGAGGCGGCATGCCGACCTGAGCCTGGACATCACCGAGGCTGATCACCGGTACTACGTGCTGGACTCGCCGACGATCTCCGACATCGACTACGACACCAAGATGCGCGAGCTGCGCGCGCTCGAGGAGCAGTACCCCGACCTGCGCACGCCGGACTCGCCGACCCAGACCGTGCACGGCTCGATCTCGACGCTGTTCACCCCGGTCGAGCACCTGGAGCGGCTGCTCAGCCTGGACAACGTCTTCACCGATGAGGACCTGGGCAGCTGGGCCGACCGCGCCACCCGGCTCGGCGGCGCGGGGCCCTACCTGTGCGAGCTGAAGATCGACGGGCTGGCGATCGACCTCGTCTACTCCGGCGGCGCGCTGGTCAAGGCGGCCACCCGGGGCGACGGCCGCACCGGTGAGGACGTCACGCCGAACATCCGCACGATCGCCTCCATCCCCGCGCGGCTGACCGGATCGGGGTACCCGGCCACGCTCGAGGTCCGGGGCGAGGTGTTCCTGCCGGTCGAGGCGTTCGCCAAGCTGAACGAGTCCCTGCTCGACGCGGGCAAGCCCGCGTTCGCCAACCCGCGGAACTCGGCGGCCGGGTCGCTCCGGCAGAAGGACCCGCGGGTCACGGCGAGCCGGCCGCTCGACGCGATCATCCACGGCATCGGCCGGGTCGAAGGTTCGCCAGGCGAGGCCGGCATCAGCGGCCCCGCCGACGAGGCCGGCATCAGCGGTACCGCGGCCGGACCGGGCGAGGAAGGTCATCTGGAGGGGGCGCCCGACACGCAGTCGGGCTGGTACCAGCGGCTGCGCGAGTGGGGACTGCCGGTCAGCAGCTTGTATAAGGTCGTGCCCGACATGGCCGGGGTGCGTGACTACATCGCCTACTACGCCGAGCACCGGCACGAACCCAAAAGCCCGCCGTACGAGATCGACGGCGTGGTGGTGAAGATCGACCAGATCGCGCTGCAGCGCCAGCTCGGCTCGACCAGCCGGGCGCCGCGGTGGGCCATCGCGTACAAATACCCGCCGGAGGAGGTCACCACCAGGCTGCTCGACATCCGGGTGAACGTCGGGCGGACCGGCCGGGTCACCCCGTTCGCGGTGATGCAGCCGGTCAAGGTGAGCGGGTCGACGGTGGACAGGGCTACCTTGCATAACGCCGACGAGCTCAAGCGCAAGGGCGTGCTGATCGGCGACATGGTGATCCTGCGCAAGGCCGGCGACGTGATTCCCGAGGTGCTCGGGCCGGTCGCCGACCTGCGCACCGGGACGGAGCGTGAGTTCGAGTTCCCCGCCGCGTGCCCATCGTGCGGCACCCCCCTGGCCCGCGAGGACGACGAGGTCGACTGGCGCTGCCCGAATACCCGGTCCTGCCCGGCTCAGCTCCGCGAGCGACTCTTCCACGTGGCCGGCCGGGGCGGGTTCGACATCGAGGTGCTCGGCTTCGAGGCGGTCAGCGCGCTGCTCGACTGCGGCCTGGTCGCCGACGAGGGCGACCTGTTCGCGCTCACCGCCGAGCAGCTGGTGACGTGCCCGTTCTTCGTCGTCAAGCAGGGCACGCTGAGCGCCAACGCCACCCGGCTGCTGGCCAACCTGGAGCAGGCGCGGACCAGGCCGCTGTGGCGGATCCTGGTGGCGCTGTCCGTCCGACACGTCGGGCCGACCGCAGCGCGAGCGCTGGCCGCCGAGTTCGGCTCGCTGGAGGCCATCGAGGCGGCGAACGTCGACGCGCTGGCCGCGGTAGAAGGGGTCGGGCCGACCATCGCGGCCTCGGTGCGCGACTGGTTCACCGTCGACTGGCACCGGGCGATCATCGCCAAGTGGCGGGAGGCCGGGGTACAGCTCGAAGACGCTGGCTTCGACCCCACCCGCGCCGCGGCCCGCATCCTGGCAGGCGTGTCCGTGGTGATCACCGGTTCGCTGGCCGGCTTCAGCCGCGAGGAAGCCGCCGAGGCGGTCCGGCAGGCCGGCGGCAAGGTGACGTCCTCGGTGTCCAAGAAAACCGACTTCGTCGTCGCGGGCGAGAACGCCGGCTCCAAATACGACAAGGCCGTCGAGCTGGGCGTCACGATCCTGGACGAACCCGCCTTCCGCCTCCTCCTGGCCCAGGGCCCCGAGGCGGTCCCGGCCTGATCCCTGGAAAGAATCGCATAAAGGAGGAGCTTGCGGGAATGTCTGCCAACCCGGCCGGTAACACTATCTAGTGGAGCCTATCCGGCAGCAGCACCGAGCCATCTTCCCTTTATGAGTTTATTTGACACGCCGCTCCCTAAGGGCAAGGAAGCGCTTATCCGCGATCCGGTCAGCGGCCACTGTCAGCGATGTCCTGAGTTCTCCCCCTAGTCGACCATAGCTCGATATGCTACGCGCTGATGTTGTGTGGGAGGACGAAACGTGGTGGTCCACGACGACCGGCTACATGCCGAGGTCGATCGGCAGCTCGCGGAGGTGAGGGCGGCCTGTGACGGGCTAGCGACCAGATCAGGGCTTCTGATCGCTTCGGCGGCCGCCGTCGCCGCTATCCTGGCTCCTCGTGTCGTGCCAGGCCGCCATGAGATTCTCTTGGTGTTGGCGCTGCTGGCCTTCGGAGGAGCCGCCTTGGCGGCTGCTGTCACTCTGATGCCATCGCTGACGGTTGGGCCCCTGGCTACATCGCTAGCTAGCTGGGCCGCCCGCGGCCCTTCGGAGCGAACCTCATCGCTGCTCTACGACGACAAGATCGTTATTTTGATGGCTAACCTAAGTCGTCTGCTAACAATGCGGATCTTCTTCACAATTCAGGCGATGACTACCATCACGGCAGTGGGGCTAGCATTGTGGTACTCGGCATGGAAGTGAGAAGCCATGACAGAGCCGGAACGCCAGCCGCCTGCCCGGCGAGCGGCACGCGTTGACCAGCCAAGCGCAGCGGCAAGGATCGTAATCAACCTGCATCCCGTGGGCGACGATAGTGCTGGAGCGCAGGGAAGAGATGCTGCTTACTATGACGAGCTCCGCGAGTCGGTAGGACGGGGGACTCCCACCCTCTTGTTCGGGACTTCCACTAGGTCTCTACATCGAAGCCTAGACAGGCTAAGAGGAGTTCGGCGCGATGAGCCGGAACCTTCTGTTGCCAAGGATGCACTCATGGTGGCCTTCCCTAAGGCGGCGGCCAGGGTGCTACCCAGAACAAGGTTGAGTACAGCGATCACGATCATGCTGGTGGTGATCGCAGCATGCCTTATAGCGGCGCTGGTATTTTTACCGTCGGCCTCCTCACGGCAGGTCGCAACCTGGCGCGCACGGTCTCCTGGCCCGCATCGCGGCGACCGGGGCCGGCGTCCTGAAGGCCGTGCCCGGGCCGGGTGCCTCTCCTTAATTGCCGCCTTCGACCATGCAAGTTCTCACCAAATGAGCTAGCCCGCCACGTGTTGCAGCAAAAAGCTGTGCCTTTGATGTTGATAAGCTGCTCTAAGTCAGGTATCTTGATGTTGGCAGATAAGCGAGATCAGGCCGACCAGGCCAGGAGGTGAGAACCCGATGAACGCGGACCCCGCGCACAGCCGCAGGCACGTTAGTGAATCGTCAGCCCTCCCCTCCAGCCCTGCCATGGCCCGGACCGGGCCGGCGGAAAAGGGCCTATGCTGCGAGTGAGCCCGGCCGCTGCTGGCCTCGATGCTGACATCCCCGCGGCAGACCTCGCCAGCCTGACGGGCATGTCTCGCGAGCCTGCCCTCCTCGACGATCTGTCCGCCGCCGTGGGCGTCCCTACCGCTTTCGGCGCGGCCAGCCCGCTCACTGCCGAGTTCGTCGGCGGCATCGTGGCGGCCATCGTGGCGGCCATCCTCGCCGAGCGTTCCCCGCTCGGCGTCATCCCCGCGCCGCTCGTTAGGAGCAGCATCTACGACGCCGCCCGCGTGTCACTGGGCAAGACGCCTGCGCCTCCAGTTGACGGCCAGATGTGCGTCCTGTTCGCCGTCGACATCGTCGGCTTCACCAGGCCGGACCGTGATGATGAGATCCGTTTTTACTTGCACGACCAGCTCTACAAGTTCCTGCAGAAAGCGTTCGACGACTCCGGCATCCCGTGGGCGGACTGCTTCTGCGAAGACCGCGGCGACGGTGCCCTTATCGTCGTACCGCCCGGGATCGCCGGCAAAGGCATCATCGACCCGCTCCCTGAGAGACTCCGCAGCCTCATCCGCCGCCACAATCACCTATCTTGCGCGGCCGCAGACATCCAACTCCGGGCGGCAGCCCACATCGGGCCCGTGGATCACGACGGTCACGGCTTCGTCGGCAGCGACATTAACCTGTTGTTCCGCATGCTGGAAGCGCGGCTGTTCAAACGCGCGATCGCCGCAACTGGTGCCGAATTGGCCCTGATCGTCTCGGACTACATGTACCGGAACCTGGTCTGCCGCTACCCCAGCCTGGTGAGCCCGGATGCCTTCCGGACCGTCAGGTTCCAGGCCAAGCAAACTCGGGCCCGGGCGTGGACGTACCTTCCCGGTACGGCATCCTGATCCACGCCAGGTAGCCATTACAAACAAGGGCCCCAAGCCGTCCGCCCGGAGCCTGCCGGCGCCTTATCGTGTGTCGCTGCACCCCTCCCAGGGGTGGCCGCGACACACAATCATGGTTGGCCTGGTGGCTCGCTGGTCTCCGCCAGCCTGCGGCCCAGATAACGGCGCTCGGCGTCGGTGCTGGTCAGCTCCAGTGCCTCCCGGTAAGCGGCGGCCGCCTCGTGGCTGCGGCCCAGGCGGCGAAGCAAGTCGGCTCTGGTCGCCGGGAGCAGGTGATAGCCGGCCAGTTTCCCCGAGGCCTCAAGCGCCTCGACGAGCGGCAGGCCGGCCGCCGGGCCGCGGGCCATCCCCACCGCGACCGCGTAGTTCAGCTCGACCACCGGGGTGGGCAGGAACTCCGCGAGCGCGCGGTACAGGGCCGCGATCTGCGGCCAGTTGGTGCGGTCCGCGGTCGGCGCGGTCGCGTGGCAGGCGGCGATGGCGGCCTGCACCTGATAGGGACCCGGCCGCCCGAGCCGCGCTGCGCCCTCCAGAAGCGAGACGCCCTCGCTGATCTGGGCGGCGTCCCACTGGCCGCGGTCCTGATCCTCCAGCGTCACCAGGTCACCGCGGGCATCGAGCCGCGCGGTACGCCGCGCGTCGTGCAGCAGCATCAGGGCCAGCAGGCCGGCCGCCTCCGGTTCGCCGGGCATCAGCCGGGTCAGCACCCGGGCCAGCCTGATCGCTTCGGCGCTCAGGTTCTGCCGGACCAGATCAGCGCCCGCGGTCGCCGCATAGCCCTCGTTGAAGAGCAGGTAAAGCACACCGAGCACGGCGGAGGTGCGTTCGGGCAGCAGGTGCGCCGGAGGTACCCGGTAGGGGATCCCCGCCTGGGCGATCTTCTGCTTGGCCCGGACTAGCCGCTTGGCCATCGTCGGCTCGCTGGCCAGGAACGCCCGGGCGATTTCCGCGGTGGTCAGCCCGGCCAGCGTCCGCAGCGTCAGCGCCACCCGCGCCTCGAGCGCAAGCGCGGGGTGGCAGCAGGTGAACATCAACCGCAGCCGGTCGTCGGGAACGTCCCCGTCGTCGGTTCCAGTTTCGCTGTCGTGGGCGGCGTACGCATCCGGCTGGTCGGACGTGGCGGCCAGGTCCCGGAGCTTGGCGGCTCCGACGGATCTTCTGCGTAGCACGTCGATGGCCCGGTTACGGGCGGTCGTGGTCAGCCACGCGCCCGGCCGGGCCGGAATGCCGTCCTTCGGCCAGCGCTGCAGGGCCATCGCGAACGCGTCCTGCGCGCATTCCTCGGCGAGATCCCAGTCGCCGGTGGTCCGGATCAGCGTCGCGACCACCCGGCCCCACTCATCGCGGAACGCCGCGTCGACCGCGACCCGAACGGCCTTGACGTCAGCGTCCATGGCCGCCAGCCTCCTTCCTTCATAACCCTGACGAACGGAACGACACTAAATGACCGCGCCTGACCACCGTAACGGCCTTATTGGTTACAGCCTGCCCCCGCAGCCGCCCTAGTATGGCGTCCATGCCGATTACCCGTGACGAGGTCGCGCACCTGGCGCGGCTATCCAGAATCGCGCTCAGCGACGCGGAACTAGACCACCTGGCGCCCCAGCTGGATCAGATAATCACGGCGGTCGCGCAGGTCCAGGAGGTCACCGCCGAGGGCATCCCGCCGACCTCGCACGCGACCGGCCTGACCAACGTGTTCCGTGACGACGAGCCACGCCCGTGCCTCACCCCTGAACAAGCCCTCAGCCAGGCGCCCGCGGTGGAGCAGCAGCGGTTCAAGGTGCCGCGGATTCTCGGGGAGGACTGATGGAGCTCACGCGCATGACCGCCGCCGAACTGTCAGGCGCGCTGGCGGCAAGCGAGGTCTCCGCGACCGAGGTCACCCAGGCGCACCTGGAACGGATCGCCGCCGTCGACGACCGGGTGCACGCCTTCCTGCACGTCGCGGCGGACAGCGCGCTCGCGCAGGCCGCGGCGGTCGACCAAAGGCGCAGCAACGGCCAACGGCTCGGCCCGCTGGCCGGCGTGCCGGTCGCGGTCAAGGACGTGTTCACCACCGTAGGCCTGCCGACCACCTGCGGCTCGCGCATCCTGGCCGGCTGGCATCCGCCGTACGACGCGACGATCACGCAGCGGCTGAAGCAGGCGGGCGCGATCATCATCGGCAAGACCAATATGGACGAGTTCGCGATGGGCAGCTCGACGGAGAACTCCGCGTTCGGCCCCAGCCACAACCCGTGGGACCTGGCGAAGATCCCGGGCGGTTCGTCCGGCGGGTCGGCCGCCGCGGTGGCCGCCTACGAGGCGCCGCTGGCGATCGGCACCGACACCGGCGGCTCGATCCGGCAGCCCGCGGCGGTCTGCGGGATCGTGGGCACCAAGCCGACCTACGGCGGCTCGTCCCGGTACGGGGTGGTCGCGTTCGCGTCGTCGCTGGACACGCCGGGGCCGTTCGGCCGGACCGTGCTGGATGCGGCGCTGCTGCACGAGGCGATCTCCGGCTACGACCCGATGGATTCGACCTCGATCGACGCGCCGGTGCCGCCGGTGGTGGCCGCGGCGCGGCAGGCGGATGTGAGCGGGCTGCGGATCGGGGTGGTCACCGACCTGAGCGGCGACGGCTACCAGCCGGGCGTGCTGTCCAGGTTCGCCGAGGCGGTCGAGCTGCTCGAGTCGCTGGGCGCCAAGGTGACCGAGGTGTCCTGCCCGCACTTCAAGTACGCGCTGCCCGCCTACTACCTGATCGCGCCCAGCGAGGCCTCGTCCAACCTGGCCCGCTTCGACGCGATGCGGTACGGGCTGCGGGTCGGCGACGACGGGACCAGGGACGCCGAGGAGGTCATGGCGCTGACCCGCGAGGCGGGCTTCGGCGCCGAGGTCAAGCGGCGGATCATCCTGGGCGCGTACGCGCTGTCCAGCGGCTACTACGACGCCTACTACGGCAAGGCGCAGCAGGTGCGCACGCTGATCATCAGGGATTTCGACGCGGCCTTCGGCCAGGTCGACGTGCTGGTCTCGCCGTCGACCCCGACCACGGCATTCGGCATCGGTGAGCGGGCCGACAACCCGATCGCGATGTACCTGGCCGACCTGTGCACGATCCCCTCGGACCTGGCGGGCAACGCGGCGATCTCGGTCCCGTGCGGGCTGGCCGCCGACGACGGCCTGCCCGTCGGGCTGCAGGTGATGGCGCCCGCGCTGGCCGACGACCGCCTCTACCGGGTGGCCGCGGCCGCCGAGGCGGCCCTGGCCGGCCGCTGGGGCCAGCCGCTGCTGTCACAGGCGAAGGGACTCGAGTCATGACTACTTCTGCTGACACGCTGGTCCCGTTCGCCGCGGCGATCGGGCGCTACGAGCCGCTGATCGGGCTGGAGACGCACGTCGAGCTGGGCACCAGGACCAAGATGTTCTGCGGCTGCACCACCACCTTCGGGGCGGAGCCGAACAGCCAGGTGTGCCCGGTCTGCCTCGGCCTGCCCGGGTCGCTGCCGGTGGTGAACCGGATGGCGATCGAGTACGCGATCAGGATCGGCCTGGCCCTGAACTGCTCGATCGCGACGTGGTGCCGGTTCGCGCGGAAGAACTACTTCTACCCGGACATGCCGAAGAACTTCCAGATCTCCCAGTACGACGAGCCGCTGTGCACCGACGGCTGGCTGGACGTCAAGGTCGAGGGCGCCACCATCAGGGTCGGCATCGAGCGGGTCCACCTGGAGGAGGACACCGGCAAGTCGCTGCACGTGGGCGGGGCCACCGGCCGGATCCACGGCGCCGACTACTCGCTGGTGGACTACAACCGGGCCGGCATCCCGCTGGTGGAGATCGTGACCAAGCCGATCGAGGCCACCGGCGCGGCCGCGCCCGAGGTCGCCCGCGTCTACGTCACCGAGCTTCGCGACCTGCTCCGTTCGCTGCGGGTTTCCGACGTCCGGATGGAAGAGGGCTCGCTGCGCTGCGACGTGAACACCTCGCTGTCACCACGGGGTTCCGGCGTCTGGGGGACGCGGACGGAGACCAAGAACGTTAACTCGCTGCGTTCGGTGGAGCGCGCGGTCCGGTTCGAGATCGAGCGCCAGGCCGCGGTGCTCGACGCAGGCGGCCGGGTCATCCAGGAGACCAGGCATTTCCACGAGGACACCGGGACCACCACCTCCGGGCGGTCCAAGGAAGAGGCCCAGGACTACCGGTACTTCCCCGAGCCCGACCTGGTGCCGGTCGCTCCGTCGCGCGAATGGGTCGAGCAGATCCGGGCCGGGCTGCCCGAGCTGCCCGCCGCGCGGTGGACGCGACTGCAGGCCGAGTGGGCCCTGTCCGAGGCCGACATGACCGCGCTGCGTAACGCCGGCGCGCTCGACCTAGTGGCCGAGACGGTCGCGGCGGGCGCCTCGCCGGCCGACGCGCGTAAGTGGTGGCTGGGTGAGCTGCTCCGCCGGGCCAACGAGGCCGGTACCGACCTCGCGGGCCTGTCGATCAAGCCCGCCGAGGTGGCCCGGGTGGCCGACCTGGTGGTCCAGGGCGCGCTCAACGACCAGCTCGCCCGGCAGGTGCTCGACCGGGTGCTGGCCGGGCAGGGTACGCCGGACGAGGTGGTGGCCGCCCGCGGCCTGGCCGTGGTCAGCGACGATGGCGCCCTCACCGCCGCCGTCGAGGCAGCCATCGCGGCCAACCCCGACGTGGCGGCCAAGATCCGCGACGGCAAGGTCGCCGCCGCCGGAGTCCTGGTCGGCGCGGTCATGAAAGCCACCCGCGGCAAAGCCGACGCCACCCGCGTCCGCCAGCTGATCCTGAACCGCCTGACCTAGCCATCCTCCGCCCGCGCCCCCGCACTCACGCACGATCGTGGATCGTCACCGTCGCCTCAAGACGGTAACGATCCACGTTGACCCCAGTGAGGGCGGGCTAGCGGGGTGGGCAGCGCCTCAGCTAGCGCGGAAGACTAGAGTGGCGCCAGGCGCCGGGACCGGGAAATACCGGGCGGCGCAATACAGCGGAGCGGTTGGACCAGGCTGAGGGCGTCGGCTCGGGCGGCGCGTCATCGACAGCCGGGCGTGCGGAAAGAAGGACGGCGACCAGGGCCGCGATCTCCTGGGGCGACGCGTCGCCGCGGACCACGCGCAGGAGCGGCTCGCCGGGGGGCTGATCGTTGTCAGCGGGAACTTTAACCACGATCCGTTCAGTATAAAGAACGGGATTTGCCGAGGCTGATGCCGAACTCCCGGTGGACCCGCTCCCAGAACGCGTCCCGGAGCCACTCGCGGGCTTCCTGGTAGGGGCGCAGCGACAGGCCGAGTTC
>Ga0302325_10027042_pt1 | contig 11904 bp, 10 predicted proteins | sample Palsa_T0_2_FD_201948 | JGI IMG/M metagenome (GOLD analysis project Ga0302325, IMG submission 201948) | Peat permafrost microbial communities from Stordalen Mire near Abisko, Sweden - Palsa_T0_2 | ecosystem: Environmental > Terrestrial > Soil > Palsa > Peat permafrost | place: Sweden: Abisko... | reverse complement strand
GGGGGGCCCCCCGGCGGGGGGGCCCACCTCTCTGCTTACTGTGGAGCAGGAGCGACCCAAGCGTTGGGCGATGACCCGCATCGAGCAGCCGCTAGCGATTCCGCGGGAGACGTCTTCGCGTTCGGCCAATGTCAACGCACGCCGCGAACGGCGACGGACCACCGGAGCGATCCCCCCGTGGCGCGCCAACAGAAACCGAATCACGTTATGTTGTTTACCCAGGGCGCGGCCAATCGCATGCAACGACTCTCCCGCTTTCCAACGACGCCACAACTCCACTCGCTGAGCCGGAGATAACTTCCATCGTCTCTGAATCATGAACACCACCTTTTAGAAAAGGATTTATACCAGGTGGTGTTGCATCGATCGGTTGAGCTGGCAAAAGGTTCGGGCAACCTCGGATTCCTGCCCGGTCTAGCCGACGCTTTCCGCGAAGTGCGGGCTGTCGCGGAGCCGGCCGGTCTAACGGTCAACGCTGACATACAGAACAAACTCCTCAAGGGCGATCTCGCACAGCGCAAAATGCTTCTCTCCGCCGTCCCACGCGTCACATTGATGATGTATGAGCTCAGCAGCCCCGGCGACGGCGAAACCCCCGATCAAATGGCCGATAGAGCGGTCACCTCCAGCCAAAAATTTCTGGACATGGCCTATGACGGCCTGCCCGGCCGCGATCTCGCAACAATGGCCATCGCCCTTCGCACTCCCGACTATGGCGATCTCATCTCCCCAATCCTCGAGAAACTGGATGCCGCCAATCGTTCAAATCCTCACTACCTCGGCTGGGCCCGGCACTCCTACAACGACTTCCTCCAATCCCAGAAGTAGCCTGCCGCCGGAAGGGTCTGTACGGCTTCGCCACACGGAACTCCTCCCATGACACGCGCCACCTAACAATCGGTCCGAATGGCTAGATGATGGAAGGAACGCTTCGTGTGAAAACGCTGGATACGCGATTGCTTGGAGGCAAAATTCGAGGCTGTAGCTCAGGTCGCTGGGTGTACTGCGCAATCCTGGGGAATCTTAAGCGTCTGGCCGGTGACAATCACATCGCTGTTCCTGATCTGGGGGTTCGCTTGCGCCATGCACTGCCAGGCCGCGCCGTTTCCGAGGTACGCCCGGCTTAGCTTCCAGAGCGTATCGCCCCGCGCCACGCGAATATTCGTGGGAGTGGCAAAAGCTAAGGCCGCCGCTCTGTCCGGCAATCGGACCCACGTCCCCGCTCGCATGCGCGTGGGATCGCCCACCTGCGGATTGGCCGTTGCCAGCAGCATCCAGTCCTCGCCCCGTCCCAGGTATTTTCTCGCCAGCCTCCACAGCGTGTCGCCCGCTCGCACGCGTATGCGCGCGCCGCCCGTAATCTCTTCCCCGCGCGCTGCCTTGCCCGCGGGCCCAACCTTGGTATCGGCCGGCAAACCCTTGGCAAGCTTCCGGAAACTCTCTGCGGTCTTCACCGGTGCCGGTGCCAGAGGAACGTTCACGTCGAATCGCGAAAAATCCCCATATGCCGGGAAGCTTACATGCGCCGCTGATGGCAAGGTCAATTCCCTCTGGGGTACTGTCGGCGTAGGCTCATTTTTTTGCGCTGTCTCTTTGAGCGCCCGGTAGTGTCTGGCGATGTCGCCCAGCGGCAACCCATCAGGTTGTGACCGCTCGCCGGCATCTTGCGCGGCAGGTTTGTCGGCTTGCGGCTGTTGACTCCCAGCGTCTTCCACGCTCGGTTTGTCCGCCGCCGGTTTCGTCTCTTCCTTTGTCTCGACGCGCTTCTGATCCTCCGGCACGAGAATCTGCGGCTTCGCCAGATCGTCATTGGTGTAAACGTGCGTGGCGCGGCTGGGCTGGTTCATCTTGCGCTCCCGTTCCTGCCGCGCAAGGTCGCCCAGGCTTTGCGCGTAAGTGGGCGCGGCGAAAAGCAGCACCAGCAGACTCAGCACCCACGAAAATCGCGGGCCGCTGTTCTTCGTAGACCGTCTTGTGGATCTCGGCGTCATTTCTTGAGTCAACCAGCCCTTCAATGCTAAAAGAAACCGCGTTTTTACGGCGTCCATTATGTATTTGTGCTTCGCGTCAGTAACGGTACGCGTGGCGTTTTGGACACAGCCGCGCGAGCGCCTCCGGGCCTCTCTCCAACCCGCCTACACTGAATTATCCATGAGTTTCACCGTCGAAACCGCGCCTGCGGCCTGGCAGGACTGCGCAACCGTCGCCTCTGCTGTTGAGACAAATGACAGTCGGAGCGCCCGGTTGCGGTTCGCCCCCGCCATCTTCATCAGCGCGTTCTTGCTCTTCCAGGTCCAATTGTTGCTCGGCAAAGAGGTCCTCCCGCTTTTTGGCGGCGCGCCCGCCGTATGGACGGTGTGCGTGCTTGTCTTCCAACTGTTGTTTCTCGCCGGCTACGGGTACTCCCACGGACTTGCCACGTGGTTCCCCGTTCACACGCAGGTTACCGTTCACAGCGCCCTGCTTACGGCTTCCGTCATTTTTCTGGCGGTTCTGGGATACATACGCTCCTCGCCTCTCGGCCCTGGCGCCAGTTGGCGTCCGCCGCCGGGGGCCAACCCCACCTGGACCATCGCCGAATTTCTGTTCTCCGCCGTCGGCCTGCCTTTCTTCTTGCTGTCGGCCACCAGCCCCTTGATGCAGCATTGGTTCGCGCAGGCTCCGGCCATTCACGCGACAAAGGCAAAGAGGTCGCCCTATCGTCTTTATTCCCTCTCCAACGTGGGATCGCTCCTGGGTCTGCTGTCGTATCCCTTCCTGGTCGAACCGCATTTGGGTCTGGGTGTACAAGGTTGGGCTTGGGTCTCGGGCTACGGCCTGTTTCTGGCTTGCTACTATTTCAGTGCTCGCTCGTTGGTCCGCACGGTAGCGCCCGCTGCCGCTCCTGCCGCGCTGAAATCAACGCCTGGCCCGCACTCGCGCCCGCGCGCAGCGCCGGTCGGTTGGCCGCTTTGCCTCCTCTGGATCGGTCTGGCGGCCTGCGCCTCGGTGCTGTTGCTGGCCACCACCAACCTCATCTGCCAGGACATTGCCGTCAGCCCGTTCCTGTGGGTTCTGCAATTAAGCCTGTACCTGCTCTCCTTCATCATCTGCTTTGAGAGCGATCGCTGGTATCGCCAGCAGATTTTTCACCCCCTGTTTGCCATAACCGTGGCGTTGGTGATCGTCGTATCGCTCCCCAACGCCGGATATTCCTTCCTGATGCAGCTCGGCGCATATTCCGCGGTGCTTTTCGCGGGATGCATGGTGTGCCACGGCGAGGCCGCGCGCACCCGTCCGCGCGCCGAATCCCTGACGGCATTTTATTTCTGTATCGCCACTGGCGGCGCCGTGGGTGGAATCGTCGTCAGCCTGCTGGCCCCGTGGTTGTTCCCCAATTACTGGGAGTACCCTCTGGGTGTCCTGGGCTGCATGGCCGTGCTGCTATCGGTAGCTGCGCGCGAACGATCCTCCTGGTGGTACACCGCCCGAGCCTCCCTGGCGCTTCTGATCCTCGCCGGCGTTGTGCTCCTGGCGCCCACCGTACTCGCTCCGGTGTGGAGACGGGCCGCGTCGTTTCCCCCCTCGATCGCTATTTGCACCGCAGTGCTTCTGGCTGCCATCGCCGCCTTCCGCTATGCCATGGAGCGCCGCGCATCGAATACCACGCCGGCGCCATTTCTCGTCCGCAACGCAACCAGAATCGCCCTGGCATTACTCACCGCCGGCCTGATCATTCCGCAAAAGGCCGCGCTCTACCACGTCATCGCTTCCTCTAGAAATTTCTACGGTGTCTTGTCGGTCGTAAGCGTTCAGCCGGACAACTATCTCGCCTTGCGCTATGGCAACACCCTGCATGGATTCCAGTATCAGGATCCCCGGCGGGCGCGCCAGGCCACCGGCTATTACGGCCCCGGCAGCGGCGCCAGCATCGCCATCCGCAATTGGCCGCGGCATCCCATGCGCGTCGGTTTGGTGGGGATGGGGGTGGGCACGCTGGCGGCGCTGGCGCAACCCGGCGACGTATTCCGCTTCTACGAAATCAACTCCGACGTCTATAAACTATCCACCGGCCCGCATCCCTACTTCACCTACCTGCGCGATTCCCCCGGTGACATCGAAGTTGTCTCCGGCGATGCCCGCCTCTCGCTCGAACGCGAGGCCCAGCGCGGCGATTTCCAGAAGTTTGACGTTCTGGTGTTGGACGCATTTTCCAGCGACGCCATTCCCATGCATCTCCTCACGCGCGAGGCATTCTCCGTCTATCTGCAGCATCTGCGCGGGCCGGCCTCGGTGATCGCCGTGCACATCAGCAACCAGACGCTGGATCTCCGTCCCGTGCTTGCCGGGATTACCGTCGAGTTCGGCTTCCACGCCGTCCGCGTCTTTCCGCTCCTGCCCACCGGCCCCTTCTCGCAATCCGACTGGCTCCTGCTTTCGCGCGATCCCGCTTCGCTATCCGGCAATGAGATGGCCCGGCACTCCGAGCCATTCCCCGGCAACATGCGGCCCATTTTCTGGACCGATGATTATTGCGATCTGCTGCACGTGATCCGTTGGAAAGATTAGCGGAGCGGACGCCCCGCGGCGGGTCCTGCGGTCTACCGCGAGCGGGACGTCTTCCAGATCAGCGGCGGCAGGTTTGCATTTGCGGCTTTCTTCAGATACGCCTCTGCGTAGTCCGCGGCCTTTTGTTTGCCTTCTTCAATATCCTCGACCGCTTCCGAGGGCGCCACCCAGCTTTTCGTTTTGACGTTGTACACCGAGGCCTGCACCCCTTGCGCATTGTGCTCCGAAAAAAGCCTCAAGTGTTCGTCGCCCACTTTGACCTCTGTCCAAACGCCTTCATCCAACATCGGAAATTACCTCTCTGGCACACGCCCAAGTTTAACGCACCCGCGGCAACTGAGGAATCTGCTGTTTCTTTGTCTTCAAGGACACACACTCTAAGTGGCAACCGTCCCTGTTTTGCTATCCTCTCCATGCCATGGATCGTTCGCGGAGATGCGGCCCGTGCTCGGTTTCTTCACCGCGCAATGGACCGCCGAAGAGGGAAGCCAACTTGGATGAGCGGGTGCGGGCTGTACTTACAGCCCGCCTGATTTTCACGTTGCTTCCTTGCTTCCGGGTGCGCCCGGATATCATCTCCCGCGCATCTTTGGTAGTGGGCAGAACGTATGGGCAAAGAACGCCACGCCGTAGGCGGACTCTAACTTTTCTCAGCCTGAGCGGCACAGGGAACCCAATTACTCATGAACCTGCTTGACCTCGTTGTCGGCAAACCCATTAGGACCACTGACGAACGCGCCGAGGAGATCGGTCCCGCCAAGGGCATCCCCATCTTTGGCCTCGACGCTCTCAGTTCCGCCGCGTACGGTCCGGAAGCGGCCCTCAGCCTGCTCATCCCTCTCGGCCTTGTCGGCGTTCAGTACATCGTGCCCATCAGCGCGGCCATCATCACCCTGCTGGTGATCGTATTCTTTTCCTACCGCCAGACCATCGCCGCCTATCCCAATGGCGGTGGCTCCTATACCGTCGCGCGCTTCAACCTGGGCACCCGAGCCAGCCTGCTTGCCGCAGCCGCGCTCCTGGCCGATTACGTGCTCACCGCCGCCGTGGGCATTTCCGCGGGAGTAGGCGCCCTGGTCTCCGCCGTGCCCTCCTTGCTGCCGCACACGCTCCTCATCTGCGTCGGCATTCTCATCGTCGTCACGATCCTCAACTTGCGGGGCTTGCGTGAAGCCGGCCTGGTCTTCGCCGTCCCCACCTATCTTTTTGTGGGCACACTTCTGATCACCATTGTCGTCGGCCTTCTCCGCGTTCTCTTCAGTGGAGGCCATCCCGTGCCGGTGGTTCCTCCTCCGCCTCCCTCGCCCATGACCGAAGTCGTAAGCTACTGGCTCCTGCTCAAGGTCTTCGCCAGCGGTTGCACCGCGTTGACCGGCGTGGAGGCCGTCAGCAACGGCGTCAAGGCCTTCCGCGAGCCCGCCGTCAAAAATGCCCGCCGCACTCTTTCCGTGATTATCTTTCTCCTGGCCGTCCTGCTGGCGGGCATCTCCTATCTCGTCAAGGCCTACGGCATCGCCGCCACCGATCCCGGTCAGCCCGGCTACCAGAGCCTTCTCTCCATGCTCGTGGCCGCCATTTTCGGCAAAGGTTTTTTCTATTACTTGACCATGGCCTCGATTCTTTTGGTCCTCTCGCTTTCCGCCAACACCGCCTTCGCCGATTTCCCGCGCCTCTGCCGCTCCATCGCGCAAAACAACTATCTCCCGCACGTCTTTGCCTACCGCGGCCGGCGGCTCGTCTACACCTACGGCATCGTGGTTCTGGGAGTGCTCTCTGCCGGTCTGCTCCTTCTGTTTGGCGGTGTTACCGACCGCCTCATCCCGCTCTATGCCATCTGCGCCTTTCTGGCTTTCACCCTTTCGCAGTCCGGCATGGTCGTGCACTGGCGCAAAAAGCGCGGCCCGGGTTGGGTGAGGAGCGCGCTGGTCAACGGCTTCGGCGCCTTCGTCACCGGCGTCACCGTCATCGTCGTGCTGGTTGCCAAGTTCGCCCAGGGCGCCTGGATTACCGTGCTCTTCATTCCCTTGACGATTTTTTTATTTGCCGCGGTCCGCCGCCACTACCATTCCATAAGACTTCTTACCGGCTCCAGAGACCCCGTCTCTGTGGCTGGCCTCAGCCAGTTGCCCATTGTGATTATTCCCGTCGACCGCTGGAGCAAAATCACCCGGCAGGGCATTGAATTTGCTTCCCGTCTTTCACCGGACGTCATCGCCTTGCACGTCCAGCCTTCCGAGCACTCCGAACTGCTCCAGGAGGACTGGAAACGTTACGTGGAACAGCCCTTTCAAGAGGCCGGCAAGCCCTTGCCCGTCCTCCAGCTCTTGCCTTCCCCCTACCGCTTCATCATCATCCCCGTCGTCCAGTTCATCCTCGATCTTTCCGACAAGCACCCCGATCGCAGCATCATCGTGGTCATCCCCCAACTTGTGGAAGACAAATGGTATGAGTATTTCCTGCACAATCAGCGCGGCCGCCTTCTGGAATGGGTGCTGCTCGTCCGTGGCAATGAACGCATCTTTACGGTCAGCGCGCCGTGGCACGCTCGGATATAAGCCCATGATTGAGCCAGGCGCCTCAAATGGCCCGCGTTCGGATCGCGATCTCCGACGTAAGCGTCCGATGCACGGGGCATTTGTCCGCGATCTCCATCAGCTTGGTTCTCTGCTCATCCGTCAGTGACCCGCCAAGGTGAATGTCGCGCTCGATCCGGTCCAGCATTCCTTCCCGGGTCTCGCACTCGGCGCAATCGGATGCGTGAATTTTCCAGTGCCGCAAAGTAACCGTCACCTCTTCGAGCGCCCATCCCTTCCGCCTCGCATACATCCCCAGGGTCATCGAAGTGCAAGTCCCCAGCGCCGCCAGCAGAAAATCGTATGGTGACGGCCCCGTGTCCGTGCCCCCTGCCGATGCCGGTTCGTCGCCGGTCAGACGATGCGCGCCCGCGAAAATCTCCTGTGCGAACCCCGCGGCGCTGCCGCGAACGATGACCCTCCCTTCGCTCCTTACAGCCGCTTCTGGATGCATATCGCTCATGTCTATCTCCTGTGCGCGTCTCTACTGCTAGTTTCGCAGCTCCGGCACCGCCAGCGTCAGCGCATCCGGCGCGATGCGAAACTCCGCCGGAAGTCGCCCCGCCGCTTCGCCGTCCACCTCCACCCACACCGGCTCTTCGCCAACGGGTTCGCAGCGCGCCGTTGTAGCTCGAAGAAAGCGCGCCCCCTTGGCCTCCCGCAGGATGCCCGCCCACACCATCGGCAAATAAGACGCGTATTTCCACCGGCTTTCCGTCGTGCAAATCAATATCTCGAAATCGTTCCCAAACAGGCTGGCCGCGGTGGTGATGCGCAGCGGCCCGCCATAATGTTTCGTCCGCCCCAGCACGATGAACGTCCCTTCGATCGCGCCCTCTGCCGTGGTCGTGCGAAACCGTGGAAAGCGGTAATCCACCAGTTGCCGCAATCCCTCAACCCAGAATGCGAAGGTTCCGGTCTGCGCCTTCAGACCCCGGTGCACCGCGTTGACGATGGCCCCGTCCGGCCCCGCGCCGCCCACGGAAAGAAAATAGCGCCCCTGCCTCTCCTTTTCGGTGGTCACATGCCCCAGCGCGATGCGCCGAAGCCGGCTGCGCGCCACCAGCCCCGCGGCCTTTTCGGCGTTCCACGGCAGCTCCAGCTCTTTGGCCAGGATATTGGCGGTTCCCGCGGGCAGCAGCGCCAGTGGGATCTGGCTTCCCGCCAGCCCATTCACCGCCTCATTCAGTGTGCCGTCGCCTCCGCACACGATCACCATCTGCCTTTGCTCGCAGGCCGCGCGCCGCGCAATCTCCAGCGCCGCCCCCGGCCCGTCGGTCAGCGTAAGTTCAGACTCGATCCCGTCCGCGGCCAGCACTTTTCTTGCCCGGTCCAGCACCGCCGGCCGCGCCCGCCCGGCGCTCGGGTTGAAGATCACCAGCGCTTCGCGGATTCCTTCCACTCGCTCCACATCCTCCCTGACGCCTTCCTCTATCATCTTTCCCGTCCCTCTACGATTGCCCTCTGATCGCGCTCTGATTCCTTGGAGTCCCGTTCATCTCCAGCGCGCCCCCCACTCCCAATAACTCTCCCGATAACTTCAAGATTCGCTGCAGCATCGCAGGCACCTCAAACAGCGCCCGGTTCTGCATCCCCGCCGCGTTTTGGCGACACCGCCGGAAATTCTCCGGTTCCAGCAACTCCGTCACCGCTTCCACGATCCCCGAAAAATTGTTCAGCACCAGCCCCACCTGCCGCTCGCGAACCCATTCCGTGTTATAGCGCTCCTGCGGCAGCGTCCAGGCATTGCGCTCCACGATCACCGGCAGATCCATGGCCATCGCCTCCGCCACGCTTCCGGGCCCCGGTTTACCGATGAAGAAATCGGAAACCTGCATGTAGTAGGGAATGTTGGTCGTGAATCCTTCGATAAAGCGCGGGATGGAAGCCCTCCGCGCCCCCAGCGCGCGCGCCAGTTCCTCATTCTTTCCGCAGATGAAAATAAGCTGAATGGCCAGGGAAGATCGGCCGAGCCGCTCGTCGATCGCCATCATTTTCTTGTACGCCCCTTGCCCCCCGAACAGCACCAGCCCCGTCTGCCTCGCCGGATCCAGCCCCAGCTTTTCTCTCTCCCGCGCCCGGTCGATGGGTTGATATCCGTAAAACTGCGGCCCCAGGATCATCCCTGACGTGCGAAAAATATCTTCGTCGCCGTGTCCCAACTCATGCGCCTGTTGCACGGCCTTCTCCGTGCCGCAGATCAAATACTGCTTTTGCCTCTCGATCCAGAAATGCGGCGGGTAATCCGCAAGGTCCGTGAGCGCCGTCACAAATGGTTTGCCCGGACATGCCTTTCCCAGGCTCTCGCACATCGCCCGATTGAAATGCGGCACCAGCGAAACCACCAGGTCCGGCTGCAGTTGCGCCCATTGCTTCTCCAGCAGGCGCACCGTTTGCCCGTGGCAAACCCAGATCAGCGCCTGCAGCGCGCGCATCAGTTGCGGGCTTCCCAGCGTCCAGCCGTTCCGCAACATCCGGTTATAGACGTCCTGAATCCGGATTCCCGTCACTTTCCGCACCACGTCGATCGGGTCCAGCGTCTCTTGCAGATTCAGCAGTTCCACTGACCAGGAAACTTCCTGCCGCTGCATCACCGTTTGCAGGGATGTCGCCGCGGCGCGGTGCCCGCCGCCGGCGTCGAAGTACACCAGAAGGATTCTCTGCATGCGCGCGGATTGTCGCACAAGCCTCCTTCGCACGTTACCATGTCCTGGTACTCCTGGATGTCTAATTAGTAAATTGTGAACGGACTTTATTTTGACGTTCTTCTGCGAGTAACAATTCGGCCTCACCCTTGTCTTGTGAAGTGCGACCTGCATGTTCATTCCTGGCACTCCGGGATGTGCACGCACCCGGTGGTCACTCGCATTTGCCGCGAATCCTACAGCGCCCCCCAGCGCGTTTACTCCCGTCTCAAGCAGGCCGGCATGGATCTGGTCACTCTGACCGACCACGATTCCATCGACGGCGCCGAACCCCTGCGCAAATACCCGGATTTCTTCCTTAGCGAGGAAGTCACCTGCCGCATGCCCGGCGGAACCTTGGTTCATATTGGCGTGCTGGACCTCACCGAACGCGACCATCTGGAAATTCAGCGCCGACGCGACGACTTGCCGCGCCTGCTCGCCTGCCTCACCGAACGCCGCCTCCTTTTCACCGTGAATCACATGTTCTCCAGCCTCACCGGGCGCCGCGAATTGGACGATTTCTCCTGGTTTCGCGCCTACTTCCCGGCCGTCGAGGCCCGCAACGGCCATGCGTCGCCCTTCCACAATCGCCAGGCCGAACGCTTTGCCCTTCGCGAAGGAAAAATCGCCTTGGCCGGCAGCGACTCTCACGCGCTCCCTTCCCTCGGCGGCACCTACACCGAGGTGCCCGGCGCGCGCGACAAAGCCGAATTTCTGCGCGGCATCTGGGCCGGCAAGGCCGTCGCCCGCGGAACCCACGGAAACTATTTCAAGCTCACCCGCGACATTTTCCACATCGTCGCTTCCATGATGTGCGAATCCCCGTGGACCGCTTCCCTGGCTCCCGTGGCCGTCCTTGTGCCCGTCGCCACTTTCGTCACCGCCCTCAACGATATGCTTTTCGCCCGCCGCTGGAGCGCCCGCGCCTTCTCATCCGAGGATCAACGGAATCGTCTGCCCGGCGCGTCCCGGCAACTGCCCGCGGAGGTGTTCGCATGGCCGTAACCAAAACCGTCTGGGGTTACATCGAGGGGAAAGACATGCGCCTCATGCGGCGCATGAATCGCTGGCGCCCCCCGCGATGGATTCGTTTGTGGATGCTGATCGTCAGCAGGCTTGGCGACGGCCTGCTCTGGTATGTCCTCGGCCTGATGCTTCTTTGCTTTGGCGGCCTGCAGGGATTCCGCGCCTTCCTCACCGGTGGCGTGGCTTCCATCGCCGCCATCGCCATTTTCCGCAAAATAAAACCCCTCAGCCGCCGTCCGCGCCCCTTTCAAATCGAGCCGCATTGCTGGGCCATCATCACCCCTCCCGATCAGTTTTCCTTTCCCTCCGGCCACGCCATGACTTCCTTTGCCATCGCCGCGTCCGTCAGCCATTTCTATCCCGACCTGCAGGTCTGTCTCCTTTTCTCCGCGGTCAGCGTGGCCGTTTCGCGCATCGTCCTGGGAATGCATTTCCTCACCGACGTGGTCATCGGCGCCCTCATCGGCGCGGCCTTGGGTTTCCTATCCGTCTGGATCTTCACTTGCCTGCGATTCATTCCCAGTTGAAGAAAGCCGGGCCGCGATACGATCTCTCTGATCTGCGGTGATTTGCGGCCCGCTCCGGCGCCGCGATCATCCCCTCTGTTTCCGATCCAATTTTTCGATGGAAAACGTTCGAACTTCGGTGCGTCTCCTGGGCCCTGAACAGCCTATGATGTATGCGTGCTGGTGTGCACGCCGGAGGGGTTGACGCCGCATACACTTCCGCGCAGTCCAAGCCTGATCCGGCTTGGAATTGCCGGTTACTTCTCCGTAGGAAGTTCGCATAGGAGCTCAAAGCTTCATGGGTATCAGAGTCGCGCTCAATCACAAGACACGCTATCGCTACGCCCAGCCGGTATGGCTTTCCCCGCATGTGGTCCGCCTGCGCCCCGCGCCCCATTGCCAGACGCCCGTCGTCAGCTATTCCCTTAAGGTCGAGCCGGCCGAGCATTTCATTAACTGGCAGCAGGATCCTTACAGCAACATGTTGGCGCGTCTGGTTTTCCCCAACAAAACCGAGGAGTTTTCCGTGGAAGTGGATCTCGTGGCGGATTTGACGGTCACCAA
>Ga0302325_10027041_pt1 | contig 11904 bp, 10 predicted proteins | sample Palsa_T0_2_FD_201948 | JGI IMG/M metagenome (GOLD analysis project Ga0302325, IMG submission 201948) | Peat permafrost microbial communities from Stordalen Mire near Abisko, Sweden - Palsa_T0_2 | ecosystem: Environmental > Terrestrial > Soil > Palsa > Peat permafrost | place: Sweden: Abisko... | reverse complement strand
CGCGGTGAGTACGGAGGGATAACTCATCTCGCCGGCGCGCGCCATCAGCGCCAGGCGGACGGCGCGGCTGGTAGCATCGCCCGCAGCCCAGCTCTTGCGCGAACCAGTGTTGGGCGCGTGGCGATAAGTGCGCAGGCTCTGCCCGTCTACCCACGCCAGCGACAGTGCGGCAATGGTCTGGCCGCGGCTAAGTCCGAGTAACCGACTGGTAACTGCCGTCGACGCTACTTTGACTAACACCACATGATCGAGACCTACCTTGTTGAAGGAATTTTCAAGCGCGATGCAGCCCTGTATCTCGTGCGCCTTGATCATCGCTGTAAGCACATGGCGCATGGTGAGCGGTTCGCGGCCCTCGGCAATTGCGGTACGCGACAGCCAGTCGGCTACCGCGAGGATTGCGCCGAGGTTGTCGGAGGGGTGCCCCCACTCGGCGGCCAGCCACGTGTCGTTGAAGTCAAGCCAGCGGATGATGGCGCCGATATTGAACGCCGCCTGCACCGGGTCAAGCTGATAGGCGGTGCCGGGAACACGCGCGCCGTGTGGGACAACGGTGCCGGGCACAATAGGGCCCAGCAGCTTTGTACATGCCGGGTATTCAAGCGCCTCAAGTCCGCAGCCGAGCGTATCGATGAGGCAGGCGCGCGCGGTAGAGTATGCTAACTCGCTTGTAACTTCATAAGCCAAGGCATAGTCGGCGATGCCGGTAAGTACTTTATCTGGCGCCGGGCGTTCGTTGCCGATGTCTGAAGACAATCGATCTCCTCATGTTGCTTAAGCCGGAAACGCAGGTCCTTCGACTCACTGCGTTCGCTCAGGATGACAAATCCAGAGTTATCATGAAGCAACTTAATGCTACTCACGATCTCCAATTGGAACAAAAGTGAGGTTCTCAGGGCCAGTGTAGTTGGCCGATGGGCGGATGATCTTGCCGTCCTGGCGCTGCTCGATCACGTGTGCGCTCCAGCCGGACGTGCGCGCCATGACAAACAGCGGCGTGAACATGTCGACGGGAATGCCCATCTGATGGTAAGCGACCGCGCTGTACCAATCGAGATTGGGGAACATGCGCTTGGCATCGCTCATCACGCTCTCGATACGCTCTGCCACGGAGTAGAGCAACTCGTCGCCCGCCGCGCGGCTCAGCTCAAGCGCGATCTGCTTGATGATGTCGCTGCGCGGGTCGCCGATGGTGTAGACGGGATGGCCGAAGCCGATGATGACTTCGCGGTTGGAGACGCGAGCGCGAATGTCGGCCTCGGCCTGATCCGCGGAGCCATAGCGGCTCTGAATCTCCAGCGCCACCTCATTGGCGCCGCCGTGCTTCGGCCCCTTGAGCGCGCCGATGGCGCCCGCGATGCAGGAGTAGATATCGGAGCCGGTGCCGGCGATCACACGCGCAGTGAAGGTGGAGGCATTGAACTCGTGCTCCGCATAGAGGATCAGCGAGGTTTGCATGGCGGCGGTCCACTTCGCGCTGGGCTTCGCTCCGTGCAGCAGGTGAAGGAAGTGCGCGGCGATGGAGTCGTCGTCGGTCTCCACATCGATGCGCTTGCCGTGGCGCGCGAACTGGTGCCAGTAGACGAGCATCGACCCAAGCGAGGCCAGCAGCGCATCGGCAATGGCGCGCGCGCCGGCGTCGCTGTGCCCTTCGGCCTCAGGCCGCACGCAGCCCAGCACCGACACGCCGGTGCGCAGCACGTCCATGGGATGCGCGGTGGCGGGCAGCAGTTCAAGGGCCTGCCTGACCGCATCGGGCAGCGCGCGCAGGGGCCGCAGGCTGGCCTTGTAAGCGGCCAGTTCCGCGGCGGTGGGCAGCTTGCCGTGCACCAGCAGGTAAGCCACCTCTTCGAACTCGCAGTGAGCCGCCAGGTCGGCGATGTCATAGCCGCGATAGTGCAGGTCGTTGCCGCTGTGGCCCACCGTGCACAGGGCCGTGTTGCCCGCGGGCGTGCCGGAGAGAGCGACAGATTTCTTCGGCTTGAATGCAGCGGGAGGAGAAAGGGCTTCGTTCATCGAGAAAAAACTCCTGAGTGCATAACTATCGGATTGGGCTTGATTGTGTCCAGCGGGCGCTTCGGATTGGCGGAGCGTGGAGGTCTGGCAATTCCATGAAGATTCCCGCAGCGCAGTTTACGAGCCGAGCGAGGCAATGGGAGAGCGGAAGGACGGGCTTTGAAAAACTACAGCAAGTTAGCCCCGCGAGTGCGGGTGTTGGCGAGTTAGCAGGTTGGCTGGACTATCGATCGAGTTGCATCTCAGTTTTCAGTTGAGCGGCTTTTGGCGAAGAGCTCATCGAGCTTTTTTTCGTAGGCGTGATAGTCCAGATATTTGTAAAGATCGGCGCGGCTCTGCATGATTGCAACCACGTTGCGCTGCGTGCCCTCGGCGCGGATGGCCTCATAGACCTTGAGCGCGGCGGCGTTCATGGCGCGGTATGCGCCGCAGCAATAGAGCACGATGTCCACGCCAGCGGCTCCAAGCTCCTCGCGCGTAAACAGCGGCGTCTGGCCGAACTCGGTGATGTTGGCCAGGATGGGCACGCCCACGGCCTGCCGGAACCGCGTGTACTGGGCCAGCTCCGTGACCGCTTCTGCGAAGATCATGTCGGCGCCGACGGCTACGTAGCTTCGAGCGCGTTCGATGGCGGCTTCCAAACCCTCGCTGGCCAGCGCATCGGTGCGGGCCATCAGCACAAACTGCTCGTCGGTGCGCGCGTCCACGGCCGCCTTGATGCGGTCCACCATCTCGGCGGCGGGCACCAGTTCCTTGCCGGGCCGGTGGCCGCAGCGCTTGGCGCCAACCTGGTCCTCAATGTGCACCGCGGCCGCGCCGGCGCGGATCATCTCACGTACGGTGCGGGCAATGTTGAATGCGCCGCCCCAGCCGGTGTCGATGTCCACCAGCAGCGGCAGCGCCGAAACCGCGGTGATGCGCCGGACATCGATCAGCACGTCGTCCATGGTGCTGATGCCGAGGTCGGGCATGCCCAGCGAGTTGGCCGCCACGCCGCCGCCGGAGAGATAAAGCGCCCTGAAGCCGGTGGCCTGAGCCATGCGCGCCGTGTAGGCGTTGATGGCGCCTGCCACCTGCAGCGGCTGCTCCTCCCGGAGGGCCGCGCGAAACCTTGCTCCAGGCGAGGTTGAAATCGTCGAGTCGCCCATGCGTTTTCCTCGCACCGCCGGGCGGGCTGAAGCGCGCCGCGGACAGCAGATTGCGCCTCATAATAACAGGCAGATCGGTACAGCTTCACACCGGCTACCGCGTGGTGCGACAATCATCCGGTTTGGGTCGTCACACTGTCAGAAAGAACTGTGGTCAGTGGGATCCCACCCTTTCGCAAAAGGCGCGAAAGGATGGGGCACCCACATTTGTGGAATAGATGGATCCACCCAGATTTGTGGAATCGATTGATCGAGGAGAACCACCATGAAGCGTCTCTTGATTTGTACCGGCGTGTTGCTTGCCGCCGCCACCGTCCTTGCCGCCCAGCAGAAGCCTGCCAGCCCGCCGGTCACCGAAGCGGCATCGATCGGCGGCAAGGCCATCACCATCGCCTATTCGTCGCCACGTGTCAACGGCCGCGAGGGCCACCTGTTTGGGCCCGGCGGGCGTATGAGCACCGACCCGCACTACCCTGTGTGGCGGGCGGGCGCTAATTCCGCCACCACGCTGATGACCGCAGCCGATCTCGAGATAGCCGGCCTGCACGTACCCGCCGGCACCTACACGCTGTTTGTGGACATCTCCGATCCTGACAACTGGAAGCTGATCGTGAACAAGCAGACCGGCGAGTGGGGCCTGAAGTACGACAAGTCGCAGGACCTGGGCCAGGTGAAAATGACCATGAGCAAGCCGCCCGCCATGGTGGAGAACCTGAAATACACGCTGGTGGACAATGGCGGCGGCAGCGGCTCGCTGACGCTGGCCTGGGAGAACCACGCGGGCTCAGTGGCCATCCGGGTTAAGTGAGCGGGACGGCGGGGGCGGTGCGGACGTTTTGCGTGCGAACGGCGCCCTGCCGATACAATAGGCAATGAGAGTGTTCACGACTCTTCAGGAGGGTGAGAAGACTTTGCCGTTGTATGCCTATCGCTGTACGCAGTGCGGCCACCGCTTTGAGAAGATTCAGAACTTCAGCGCCGAGCCGGAGCTCGAGTGCCCCAAATGTCACGGGGTGCTGGAGCGGCCGCTCACCGCGCCGCGCCTGCACTTCAAGGGTGCCGGCTGGTATGTGAACGACTACGCGGCGAAGAGCTCGGAGCCTGCCGGCGAATCGGCGCCGGCCAAGGATGCACCGGCCAGTGGCGGCTCTGCGAGCGCCCCGGCAGCCGCACCCGCGGCAGCGCCCAGCGCGCCAGGCTCCTCATCCTCCTCGACGTCGTCCTGAACATAGGCAGGCGGTTGCGGCGAGGGCGCGGCCGCGCATCCCTGCGAGGTGAAACGTGGAGTCACACAAGACAGTAGAGCGAGCCCAAGCGGACCTTGCGGCGCTGAAGATTCGGAGCCGGATTCGCGGGCTGTGGATCGCACTCGCGGTCTGGGTCATCATCCTGGTGAACGCGATTCGGATTGCTCCCGACGTTTCCCACTGGATTCCATCTCCGATCGTGGTGCTCGGGATACTGTTCAATGTCGGGCTGGTTGCGGTGACCGCGATTCTCCTGAAGAGAGCTTATGACCAGCTCCGAGCCGGCGGCGGATCTGGCGACGCAGAGTGATACGACGCCTTTGGGTTGCGGAGTCAGACTGAAGGGGGGCGCGCCATGTGCCGGAACATCAAAATGCTGTTCAACTTTGAGCCGCCGGTGACGGGCGACGAGGTCAGGGCCGCGTCGCTGCAATATGTGCGCAAGATCAGCGGCTTCAGCAAGCCATCGAAGGCCAACGAAGCAGCATTTCAGGCGGCGGTGGAGGAGATTGCCGCTGCTTCGGAGCGTCTGCTCGGCGCGCTTGAGACCGGCGCATCCCCGCGCAGCCGGGAAGAGGAAGCGGCCAGGGCCAGAGCGCGCAATTCGGTGCGATTTCCCGCCTGACAGGCTGCGGAAAGATTGTAAAAAATGCCGAAATCCGCGCGAAATCCAAGTGGAAGGTCCCTCAGGGGCTAAAGCCCACGGTCATTCTACGGCAGCTATGTACGGGCTAAAGCCCGTACCCTTCATCGAGGCAAGCTTCTCTGCCGGGCCGGTCCCGATCAGCGCCGCCGGGTCAGCGGCGCGCCTGCAATTTTCAGTTTTACGCGATAGATGCTGGTGCTGGCGGCGATGTAGAGCGTCTTGCGATCCTCGCCTGCCCACGCCAGGTTAGCTACCTTCTCCGGCATCAGGATCGTGGCCAGCGGATTGCCCTCCGGCGTGAAGATCCACACGCCCCCAGGGCCGGCACTGTAGATATTTCCCAGGCGGTCGATCTTCATGCCGTCTGGCGCGCCGGGACGCGGGTCGGAAGTGGCATCGTAGAGCAGCTTCGGCTCGGCGAGGGTGCCGTCCCGCTGCACCGTGTAGCGCATCCAGATTTTCTTCGGCTCGGAGTTATCGACGTAGAGATATTTCTCGTCAGGCGAGAACGCGATGCCGTTGGGCCGGGTGAGATCGGTGACAAGCAGCTGCAGCGCATCGCGATCGGGCGGCGCGCCCGCCTTGTGCGTGAGCGCGTGGGGCAGGCGATAGACGCCGTTTACCTTGAGTTCCTTGTCAGGGTCGGAGTCGCTCTGCGTACGGAATCCGTACGGGGGATCGGTGAAGTAGAGCGAGCCGTCGGAACGATAGACAAGGTCATTGGGACTGTTCAGCTTCTTTCCCTGATAGAGGTCGGCAAGAATCGTGATCGGCGCGCCGGAGTCCAGCGACTCGAAGCGGTAAACATCGCGCTGCGCGTGGCCTGCGACCGTGAGGCGGCCGTCCACATCGAGCGTCATGCCGTTCGATCCCGGCTCGGGGCCGCCGTAGGGCGCTGACCCTTTGTAGCCGCTGGGCTGGAGGAATATGCTCACGCCCTTGCCCGGCGTCCACTTGTGAATTGTGTTGGCGGGGATGTCGGCGAAGTAGAGGCTGTCGCCGGCCCAGACTGTGCCTTCGGTCCAGGTAAACCCGGTGGCTACGCGCTCGAGTTTTGCGCCTTTTGGGACAATCTCGTCGGCGGCGGGATCGAGCCGGTCGAATTTGAGCGGGGCCGCGTCCAGGGCATCTGCCTGGACAGCGCTGGAGTCAGCGGCGACATGCGTCACGTTCATCATGGAGACACCCGGCAACAGAATCAGACCCAGCACCAGCAGCGGCAATAGCCTTGGCGATTTCATTGCACCCTTCCGTGATTGCCTTGTTGTGGGGGCCGAGATTGGGTCTCTTGCCCGCGCCGCCAATTTACTCTGGCGGGCTGGAATCAGGCAAATGGACGGCGCGGACAAATGCGGCGGCGGAATCCGCGCAGAAAAAACCGGCGCATGCATGCAGCACGCGCCGGTAAGCAGAGGGTAGGCGTTTTGGCAAGAACCCGAATCAGGCTGAGGTTGGCTTCTGTGGTTCCCACCCTTTGCTCAAAAGACGCGCAAAGGATGGGGCACCCGATGCCTTCTTCACACCTGATTCGAAAACGCAGTAATACCGTGACCGCGTGAGTTCGTGGTATCCCAGGTCTCAAAATCGAGACCTGGGGCACCCAAGCCTCGTGGATGAGATTACGAAATCACAGCGACAAGGTACTAGAACTCGAGCCGGGCTGAGACCTGGGCGGTGCGTGCGCCGCCAAAGTCGGAGCCGATGGTGTTGGTGATGAGGCCAAAGCTGGACGAGCTGAGATCCATGATGGGGTCGCTCAGGTTGGTGTGATTCAGGATGTTGGTAAAGGTGCCCTCGGTCTTGAGGTGGAACCGCTCGGTGATGGCAAAGGTCTTGTTGATGCCGGACGAGAGGTTGAGGAGGCCAGGTCCCGTCACCGTGCCCACCTGGCTGTTGCCGAAGCGGCCGATGGGGTTTGGAACCTGGTAAATGACGCCGTTGATCAGCTCGCAGTCGTAGCAGAGGATGGTGCCCTGGGAGTTTGAGACCGAAGCGCCCGCGTTGCCGGTGGCGCAGTTGTAGCCGGGAGCCCAGTGCGAGTCGCCGGGGCAGGCAAAGGCCGCGGCGTTGGTCCAGTTGAAGCGGTTCTTGCCCGCCGGGCTGGTGCTGACGCCTTTGAGCTGGTCGGGGTGCTGGTTGCGGTGTCCGGTGTCAAAGCTGACGCCGCCGGCGCCGTAGGCTCCGTTGAGGCCCGAGCCGGTGCCGGAGGAGTCGCCCTCGCCGTTGGGGAAGTAGGGCGTTTCAAAGGGGCCGGTCTGCAGGGTGAGGATGGAAGACAAGCGCCAGCCGCCCACAATCAGGTCCGCCGCGCGAGGGATGGATCCGCCAAACTGCTTGCCGCGGCCAAAGGGCAGGTCGTAGAGCACAGTAGTGTTCCAGCGCAGGCGGCGGGTGCCGAAGACGTTGCCGAAGTCCACGTGGCGGTTGAGGATGGAGGTGGAGCGCTGGCCGCCGCCCTCGCCGCCGAAACCGGTGCCGGCCGGTCCCTGGTCGTCGGACAGCGCCTTGGCCCAGGTGAACCCGGAGTTGTATTCGAGCCCGTGCTGCAGACGGTGGCTGGCGTCGAGTTGCAGAGAGTTGTAGCTCTCATTTGCGCCCGTGGCGCGCGTATTAATGCGGCCCCAGTTGGGGAACAGACGCGACGAGATGGGCGCAATGAACGCCGAGGTGGAGGTGGAGTAAGGCAGCGTGTTTTCATCCGGCGCCCAGACCAGTTGATGCGTCTCCGAGCCGATGTAGGAGACGCGCGCAGCGTAGCCCTGGCCGAAGTCGTGCTCCACGCCCAGCGACCACTGCTCGGTGTAGGGGTCCTTCCAGTTGGTCGAGTTGGCGGTGCCGAAGTAGTCGGTGCCGTAGCAGTTGGTGCAGCCGTTGCCGCCCGAGCCGGGATCGATCTGCGGCCATGCGTAGGTGGGCTTGTGGGTGGTGGAGTTGAGCGCGTTTTGGAAGGTCTGTGTGTAGGCCTGCACGGTGCCGGTCAGCGAGTAGAAGCTGGATCCCAGCATGTTGATGTTGTAGAGGCCATAACCGCCGCGGACCGACCACTTATCATTGCCGGACGGGCGATAAGCGAAGCCGAACCGGGGCATGAAGCGCTTGTGCGGAAACATCTTGAGGCCTGAGGGATAGCCGGCCGTGCTGTTGCCGACCACCGGCATGCAGGGCGCTCCGTTGACGGTGGCCGAGTTGGTGCTGGTGACGCCGTCGGGATCGCAGGCATTGGCGCTGGCCAGGAAGCCCTGGGCCAGCAGGTCCTGCTTGTTTTGCGGGTAGATGACTCGGCCCGACCCGGCTACGCTGGGGTCGAAGTTGCCGATATCGCCGTATTTGTCGTAGTAGCCGGGATGCAGCTCGTAGCGCACGCCATAGGAGAGCGTCCATTGCTGGTTCAGGCGCCACTCGTCCTGCCCGAAGAAGTGATAGTGCTCCGAGATGCCGTCGTTGTCCTGCTTGACCACGTCGTAGAAGGTCTGGTTGGGCAGACCGAGCAGGAAGTCGGCGAAGTCAACGCCGCTAAAGAGGCCGGTGCTGCCGTTGGTGTTGAAAGCATAGGTGCCGTAGTTGTCCGACCCGTTGAAGCCCAGTGGCGTGATCGCCTCGAGGGTCTGGATGTCGGCGCCAAACTTCATCGTATGGTTGCCCTTGGTCCAGATCAGCGTATCGCTGTAATCGTAGGTGTCCGACTTGGTCAGGCTGGTGAGGCGGTCTGCGTTGAGGCTCTGGATGTGGTTGAAATCCATCTCTGGAATGCCGTTGTAAAACAGGTTCTGCAATCCCACCCAGCCTTGCGCCTGGGTGAATGCCAGGCCGTTGAAGCTGTCGCTGTTGCCGGAAGTGTATCGCGTGAACCCGAAGCCGCCCTCATTGATCAAGTTGGGCTTGATCGACCAGTTGGTGTCGATCTTCATGGCGCGATTCTGGCTGATCGATAGATACGAAGGGACATTGAGAATCTCGGGGTTGGTGATGGGGAAGTTTTTGTAAGTGAACTTGCCCCACAGCAGGAATTTCTGGTTGGACCCGAAGTACTGGTCGCCGCGCACATCGAACTGGTTGGAGTGGCCGCTGTTGTCCACGTTTTGCTGCCAGTTGGCCACGCCGTTGTCGGTGTAGGCCGTGGGGTCGCCGATGTTGGGATCGGGATAGAACTGCTTGAGCGTGTTGAGCGCGATCTGGCTCAGCGAGCCCGACGGAATCTGCGTGCCATAACTGCCGCCGGTGTAGGGATCCTTGAGGCCGGTGAAGCTGTTGCCGCCGCTGGATGTCGGCTCGACGTATTTTGAGAAGTCGCCCTGCTTCATCAGCGTGCTGGGCACCTTTTCAAGCAGTGTGGTCTGGGCGGGATGCCGCCACGCCTCGATGTCGCCGAAGAAGAAGCTCTTGTTCTTGCCGTGGTAGACGTGCGGAATCACCACCGGGCCGCCCAGGCTGCCGCCGAAGGTGGCGCCGTGCACGTCCGGCTTGGTGGTAGTGGTCGGGAAGGTGTAAGGGATGGCGTCCCACTTCGAGTCCTGGTAGTACCAGAACCCCGAGCCGTGCAGGGTGTTGGTTCCGCCCTTGGTGGTGACAATGATCTGGCCGGGATCGCCATACTCGGCATTGGCCAGCACGCCGTCGGCGCGGATCTCGGAGATGGATTCAGTGGAGGGGAACGTGTCAGTGATAAACGTGCCGCCGGTGGCGTTCTTGGTGGTGATGCCGTCCACGGTCACGTCCACCTGGAAGGGCAGCGCGCCCTGCACGGAGACGCCGGAGCTGTCGCCGTCAGCCTGCACGCCGGGCAGCGCGCTGAAGATGTTGGCGGCGCTGGTGCCGTTGAAGCTGGCGCGGGTGTTGACGGGCAGGTTGGTGGCGTCGTCCGCGGTCAGCTCGCCGCTCACGGTGGGCGAGTCGGTCTCAATGGCGCTCACCATGTCGCCGGTCACCTGGACCTCAGTCTGCACTGAGCCCACTTTCAGCGCCGCGTCCACGCGCAGTTCCTGGCGAACCTCCAGCACCACGTCGGTGGCGGCCCATTTCTCAAAGGTCGGCGCTGTCACTTCAACGGAATAGTGGCCGGCCTTGGCGTCGAGAAAGCGGTAGTCGCCCACGCTGTTGGTGGTGGCGGTGCGCACCTCGCCCTCATCGGTGTTGGTGAGGACAACGGTGGCGCCCGACACTAGAGCGCCCCCCGCATCCTTGACGGTGCCCACAACCGAGCCCTGGGTGGCCTGCGCCCAGCTCTGCGTAGAGCAAGCCAGCGCGAGCGCCAGCCACACGCCGAGAACTGTGAAAGTCCCCCGCATGGAATTTTGCCGGAAAAGTCGGATTTGCCTTTGCATAAATGACGGTCTCCTGAAAGTGATGCATGGATTAATTGCGGTTGGGCTGCGATGAACGGATGAGGACGAAGAATGGCCCGGATTACGGGTTGAAGTGCGTTGCCCCTGGCACGGCCGGCCTTGCATGCAACTCCGACTGCACCGTTGATTCGGTTGAACTTAAGCCCCGGCAGGCGCGGACCATGACGGCGCAGACGCTGCGGGCCGGCTTTGCAGGGGGTCTGTCTCAAGTGCTGAACTACTCGTTCAGGCTAGCCGGGTTTGATGAAAGGCCTGTAAAAAGGGCAGGCGAATTCGATCGGGGAGTGGGGCAATTTGATGAATACAGTACGAATTTTCGGCGCGAATGTCCAGCAATTTCGGGCGAGGCGCTGGTTTGACGGGCGCGGTGAATGGGGTTACCGGCGATGGGACCTGGGTTCGTGGGATATCAGGTCTGAGATTCCAGACCTGGGGCGCCCAGGGACGATGCGGCTATTTCGAGAAGCGGCGCTCGCTGCAGGCGATGGGCAGGCCGATCGGGAACATGTGCACCAGGAGGCTCTGAATCAATCCGCGAATGGGCAACGGTCCTGTGGAATGAAGCCCGGAAAGGGGCAGCACGATCAGTTGCACGACCAGGTCGAGCCCGATGCCGAAGAACAGGCCGCAGACCACAAAGTGCGGCCGCATGCACTGCACCAGCATCCATTCAAAGCGAAACCTGCTCCGTACCCACCTCATCCTCAGCCGTCTCGCCCATAAACATCTGCGCATCCGCGAAGCGGTAGCCGACATATACGTCGGTCAGCAGATAAGTTGGATTGGATGGATCGTCCTCGATCTTCTTGCGCAGCTGGCGAACAAACGTGCGCAGGTACTCCACCTCTTCGCGGCAGTCCGCGCCCCACACCGACGTCAGCAGCTTGGCGTTTGACACCGCCTTGCCCGCATTGGCCATCAGGTAGAAGAGAATCGCGTACTCCTTGCGCGTGAGGTGCACGGGCTGGCCGCGCTTGGTGACGCTGCGCTGCGCCGGCACGAGGCGGATCTCGCCGATCTCGACGGGCGCGTCTTCGGTGCGGACGGGCGCGCGCACCCGGCGCACCGCCGCACGAATCCGCGCAATCAGCTCCTTGGTGCTGAAGGGCTTGGTGACGTAGTCGTCCGCGCCCAGGTCGAGCGCCTCCACTTTTTCTTCCTCGGCATCGCGCACCGTCACCATCAACACCGGCAGCCGCGGCGCAAACATGCGGATGCGGCGCAGCGTCTCAATGCCGCCGATGCCGGGCATGTTCACGTCGAGCAACACAATGTCGAACGAGCCGCCGCGCAGTAGTTGCAGCGCCTCTTCGCCGCGGATGGCCTCGACCACCTGAAACCCAAGCTCCACCAGCGGAGGCTTGAGCGCCCTGCGGATGGCCGACTCGTCGTCAACAAGCAAAATGCGGATGCCCGGCTGATTCATGCAGACCTCTGTAGTGCTACGGTTGGAATGGCCGCGAAAAATGTGGTGCCTTCGTGCTCGCCGCTCGATACCCACACGT
>Ga0302325_10027039_pt1 | contig 11904 bp, 8 predicted proteins | sample Palsa_T0_2_FD_201948 | JGI IMG/M metagenome (GOLD analysis project Ga0302325, IMG submission 201948) | Peat permafrost microbial communities from Stordalen Mire near Abisko, Sweden - Palsa_T0_2 | ecosystem: Environmental > Terrestrial > Soil > Palsa > Peat permafrost | place: Sweden: Abisko... | reverse complement strand
CACCGCCGAAACGTCAATACGGTCTTTCAGAGCTACGCGCTGTTCCCGTTCTTGACCGTCGCCGAGAACGTCGCGTTCGGCATGAAGTACAAGTCGGTGCCCAAGTCCGAGCGCCACGATCGGGTCGCAGAGGCGCTCGAACTGGTCCAGCTGACCGGTTACGAGCACCGACGGCCGAACCAGCTCTCAGGTGGTCAGCAGCAACGCGTCGCGCTGGCGCGGGCGCTGGTGCTGCGCCCGTCAGTCCTGCTGCTCGACGAGCCGCTCGGAGCGCTCGACGCCAAGCTGCGCCGCGCGCTCCAAGTCGAGCTGGGGGCGCTGCAGAAGCAGGTGGGGATCACCTTCCTGTACGTCACCCACGACCAGGAAGAGGCGCTCACGATGTCCGATCGCCTTGCGGTCATGAACCACGGTCGGATCGTCCAGCTCGGCACCCCAGAAGAGGTCTACAACGAGCCGGTCGATGCCTACGTGGCCGATTTCCTGGGCGTCTCGAACCTGATGGATGCCCGCGTCGAGTCGCGCGGCAGCGGGCAGCGGTCCTGCCGTTTGCGCCTGGGCGACTTCTTCCTTAAGGCCGAGACGGGCCAGCTCGACGCCGCCGGCGCGGTCAAGCTCGCGATCCGCCCGGAGCGCATCCACCTGCACCCATATGAGACGAGCGGAGACAACCTCATTCCGGGGATGGTCGAGCGCCTCGTGTTTCTCGGCTCGACCACGCACGTCTACGTTCGCCTCGCCAGCGGCTCGGCGCTGCAGACGCTCGTGCGCAACGACGGCGCGGCGCTCCCCTACAGCCAGGGAACGCCCGTCAGCGTCGGTCTGCCGGCCGACTCGCTGCGCGTGCTGCCCGATCCCGGCGTCAGCGTGACGGAGATTCACGACGAGACGACCGGCGACCAGGTACTCGACGTGACCAGCACGACCCCGAGCTGAGTGCGGACGAGCTCGTAGCCACGCGCCGGGCGTCGCCGCCGGCTGACGCGCCCTGGATCTAGACTCGCGGCGTGAGCATCCCCGAGCTTCTGCAGGGCAAGCGGGTGTGCGTCTGCGGGGGCGCCGGCGGGGTCGGCAAGACGACGACGTCGGCCGCGGTCGCGCTCGGGATGGCCGCGCGCGGCGCCCGCGTCGCGGTCGTGACGATCGACCCGGCCCGGCGGCTGGCCAACGCACTCGGATTGCAGGAGCTCGAGAACGAGCCGCGGCGCGTCGACCCCTCACGCCTGCCCTCCGGCCGCGAGCCGTTTGCCGGCGAGCTGTGGGCGATGATGCTCGACCCCAAGCGCACGTTCGACGAGCTGATCGACCGGGTCGCCGCCGACCCCGCCCGCGCCGACGAGATCAAGCGCAACCGCGTCTACCGGGAGCTGTCGACCGCGGTCTCGGGCTCGCAGGAGTTCACCGCGGTCTCCAAGCTCTACGAGCTCGAGCGAGAGGGTGGATTCGACCTGCTCGTGCTCGACACGCCACCGTCGCGCAACGCGCTGGACTTCCTCGAGGCGCCGGGCCGGCTGACCTCGTTCCTGGAGGGCCGCACGCTGCGCACGCTCGCGCGGCCGACCGGGCTCGGGATGCGGGTCCTCGGCCGCGGCGCGTCGCCGCTGCTGGGCGCGCTGCGACGTGTGACCGGGGTCGAACTGCTGTCGGACCTGTCGGCGTTCTTCGGCCTGCTCGGCGACATGACCGAGGACTTCAGCGCCCGCGCCGGGCAGGTGGAGCGGATGCTGCGCGCCCCGACGACCACGTTCCTGCTGGTGACCGCCGCGCAGGCCCCGGCGATCGACGAGGCGATCTGGTTCCGGCGCACCCTGCGGGCCGGCGGGATGCCGTTCGGCGGCGTGATCGTCAACCGCTTTCACCACGACATGCTCGGCGACGCCGACCCCGGTGACGTCGCCGGCCGGCTGGCCGGCCGGCTCCCGGCAGATCTGGCGCGGCGGGTCGCGGCCAACTTCGACGACTATCACCTGCTCGCCCGCCGCGACCGCCGCAACCTGGCGCGGCTGATCGCGGAGCTCGGCGGACCGGCCGTCTGTGACCCGATCCTCGTCCCCCATCTGGACGGCGACGTGCATGACATCGCGGGCCTTGAGCGGATCCGACGGTTCCTGTTCGCCTCAGACGACGAGCGGCAGGGGCTGATCGACCGCGTCGTCGCGTAGCTTTCGGTTACGGGAGCGCGGTGAGCCGCAGCGACGCGCCGGTGGCGCCCGACCACGTGGACCAGCGCAGCACGATCGGCTGCCACTGCTCGAGCGGGACCGTGCGCTCCCCGTCGACCATCTGCAGCCGCGCTTGGTGCAGCAGCTCCCAGACCGCCTGCTCGGCCAGCGACAGCTGCTCGGACGCACGCCACAGCGGCTGCCTGGCGGCGGCCAGCGCGACCGCGTCTACGAACGTGATCGGGGTCCGCGCCACCTCGGCGATCGCGTCCTTGAGCGATTCCACCTCGGGACGGGCGTCGGCGCCGCGCTCGATCTCGGACAGGACCTGCTTGGTGACATCTTCTCCCCGCTTGGTGGCGTTCCCCCAGCCGCGTCCGAGGCCGAGCTCCGCCTGCTCGAGCGGCGGGCCCTCGAGCACGGTCACCCGCGTCTTCTCGGGCGGCCAGCGCCGATCGTCGTAGTCGATCGGCTCGCCCGTGACGAACGGCTTCAGAAAGCGCGTGTCGAGCGTCGCGCGGTCGAGGTTGAACGCCCGCGCGGTGTGCGGGAACTGACGCAGCTCCAAGTGGTACACGGTTCGCCCTGAGGCTATCGAGACCGCGGCCGGCGACGATGCGTAGCGGCGGCTGTGCCAGAGAGACGACAGAAACGAGCGGGCCATGGCCCGCTCGCTGCCGTCAGATCGCGCTCCCCCTGACTACTTACGAGCCCCAGGACTTACTGTGTTGTGCCTGGTGGACAGAACACTCCCGGCACGCCCTTGCGGGTGGACCGAGTGGGGAGCGGCCCGCCACAGAGGATACTGGCCGGGCAGCCTGCCCGCCGTCGTCTACCGCGCCGTGGCGGCGTCCGCCGTCGTCTACCGACATGGCGGCGCCCGCCGTCGTCTCCCGCGCCGTGGCGGCGCCCGCCGTCGTCTACCGCGACGCCGCGGCGTCCGCCGCGTCCGCGACCTCGGCCAGCAGCTCGTCGGCCAGCCCGCACAGGTCAGCCTGAAGGTGGCCGCAGAGGGCGTCGCGCAGCACCGCGCGCAGGTGCTCGGACAGCTCCTCGACGACCGCCAGCGCGTGGTTGTCGTTGCGCGGCGTGATCCCGCCGATCAGCGCCTGCTCCAGCGAGACCGCGTCGGCGGTCCGCTCGGCCAGCCGCTCGCGATCGTCCGGGCCGGCGCAGATCACCGCCAGCCGCTGCGACAGGCGGCCGCTGGACGGCCCCTCCGGCTCCAGCAGGGCACGCAAGGCCAGCAGGTAGTCGGTGAGCGCCTCCAGCGGCATCAGGCGCTCACAGCCCATCTCGAAGCGCGCCAGCGCCCAGGCCAGCTCACCGCCGCCCTTCGGACGGCGTGATACCAGCCGGCAGAACGCGCGCAGCTCGTCCTCCTGGGCGGCGGGGACGAGCGTCAGCCGCCGCGAACGGCCGGTGACCGAGATCGTCGCGGTTCGCCAGGTGCCCGTCTCAGAGCGCGTCCAGGCGACCGGCCCCAGCGAGTAGCTCCCGGACTCGAACAGGCGCAGGGCGGTCAGCACACGCCGGAAGCGGCTACGCGCGACCGACACGGGCGCGTGGTCGGTCCGCCGCGGGTCGACCGCCATCAGCGCCAGCACGTTCGGTTCACCGGATTGCGCCCAGACCGCCTCCGCCGGGGCGTCGGCGAGCGCGTCGCCGCGGATCAGCGAGACGCCGTCGCCGAGCGCCAGCTCGGTCGTGCCGGGATCGAGCGTGACCCCCTGGATCGGCGCGATCACGGTCGCGGTCCCGTTGACGTCGTAGACCGCCCGCTCCAGCTCGGCGTAGGCGGTCTCGAAGTGCGCGGGCTCGAAGCCGAACTCGGTCCGCTCGGCGAACACGGCCCCCAGGAACGCGGCCAGCGCGGCCTCGGCCATGCCACGGCGGCCAGCGGGCATCCGCACCACACCGCGCTTGGCCAGGTAGACGTCGAGCGCCTCGCACTCCGCCAGCGCACGGACCGCGGGCTCGTTGCTGGACAGCTGCGCCAGCAGCTCGCGGTTGTCGTCGATGAACGTCTGAGTCAGCGGCTTGTAGCTGTAGAAGACCGGCCCACCGGCACCGCCGATCGCGTGCTCGGAGCCGAGCTCGTACGGCAGCTCGGCACCGGCCGCCATCGCGGCCACGAGCCGCGAGCTCGTGTCGACGGTGTAGGTCTCGAGCAGGCGGTGGAGAACGACATTGCGCACGTCGATCGTTTCTCCGCCGGCATGGCGGATTCCTCTATCGGGTTCGCGGCTGGGCGGCTCAGGCCGCGACGGGCTCAGCGACGCTCTGCAGCGCCTCGCCCTCGGACGGCTCGTCGCCGTCGCCCCGCTCGGCGGGGCAGTCGGCGCCCAGCCACTGCGTTCCGTACGTGCGCATGTCCTCGATCAGCGGGGCCAGCGCCCGCCCCTTGGCGGTCAGCACGTACTCGACCCGCGGCGGCACCTCGGGGAAGGTCTGGCGCTCGACGATGCCCTCTTCTTCGAGCGCGCGCAGCCGCAGAGACAGCGTGCGCGGGCTGATGCCCTGCAGCGAACGCTCCAGCTCACAGAACCGCGAGCGGCCGTCGGCCAGGTCGCGGATCACCAGCAGCGTCCACTTGCCGCAGACGATCTCCGCGGTCCGGCAGACGGGGCATGTCTCGTCGTAAGCCATCCGATGGCCGATTCTAGCGCAATGCTTCACGAACTGAAGCGGGTCGACAGGCGGGCGTGAGGGTGGGCCTATGGGAGAAGCTTGGCGAGAAGCGCCCGAGGGGTGGGCGGAAAACGCCAAGCTTCGGGCGGCTCTCCGAGACCGCGGTCGACTCAGTGGCGCGCTGCCGCGCCCTCCAGCTCACGTGCGTCGGCGGCGCGGTACTCCTCGATCTTCTGCAGCGCCGGCCCGATCATCCATTCGGCGAAGTGGCCCGAATCGTTGATCTGCGGGAACGGCTGGTCGGGGACCGGCACCTCGAGGAACTCGCAGAGCGGCTCCCAGCCGTCCTTTGCCGCCCAGACCAGCAGCCGCTCGGCCGGCAACGCCGCTTTGAGCTCCTCGTTGCGGCGCACGAACGCCTTGGCCAGATACTCCGGGGTCGTACCCGGGCCGTCGCCGGCCTCGAACAGCTCGGCGTTGAACCACATCTCCTTCATCATCGTCAGGTAGAACTTCCAGCCCGGATCGATCGAGGCGCGCGCGTCGGACAGATGGCGCATCAGGTTGTCGGCGTAGAACAGTCCCCAGATCGTCTTGACCATGCTCTGCGCCCAGGCCTCGGGTTCGCGCTGAGACAGCACGATCTTCGCGTCCGGATAGGTCTCGGCGAGCTCCTTGACGTAGTAGGAGCCGGGCCAGTCGACGGTCGCCTCGTAGCCGTTCAGCAGCTCGGCGGCGCTGCGCTTGCCATCGAGCACGTCACGCCACTCCGGCGCCTGGCCCTTCTCGAACAGCGTCGCCATGTGGTAGACGGGCGTGAAGCCCAGGATCTCCATCGCCGCGTGCTGCGAGAGCGTCGCTGTCCGAGGAAGTCCGGCGCCGATGACTTTCATAGATGCTCCTTTGCGTTCAGTTGTGATGCGGCGCGCGCCCGGCGCTCCGCGGTCAGACGACGACGGAACTGCCCAGCTCGTTGCCGTTGGAGTCGAGCGCGACGGCCTGGAAGCTCGGTCCGTCCGAATCGACGATGATCGTCGTCTCAAAGCCGGTCCACGGTGATGTTGCCACAGTGGCAAGCGAGTTTGCATTGGCGCCGGCGGCGATCCGCCAACCCGCGATCTCGGTCGCCCCGTTCCAGCTGGCGTAGATCACGTAGCCACCCGCCGGGTAGACCTTGGCGACGATCGCCGGCTTGTCGGCCGGCGCTCCGACGAGGTCGACCAGGAACGCTCGGTAGGAGCGCACGCCGGCCGGCAGCTGGCCGAGCATCAGCTGCGTGCCGTCTGAGGCGAACTCCGAGAAGTAGGGCTGGGTCCCCCACCCGATGAACACATTGCCGTCGGGCATCAGCTGCACGCTGCCGAGCGTGCCGGAGTAGGCCCCCGTGGGGCTCTTGAACTCCTGGGTCAGCGACACGGTCATCGCGCTTTCGTCGAACGACAGCAGCAGCCCACGAGACGGCGCCTGCCGCGTGCCCGAGTTGTCGAACACGGTCAGCTCCGTCCCGCTCCACATCGTCGCGTGGTGCTGCCAGGCCCACTGCGCCGTCGATTCGATCTGGAAGTCGGACTTCTTGCCGCCCATCCTCCAGATGATCTCGCCGGTCGAGCCGTTGACCCGGTACAAGGTCCAGGTGTTGCGGGCGGACACCAGCACGCTGCCGTCGGAGAGCATCTGCAGCGAGTTCATGTGGAAGTAGTCGTAGAGGTCCTTGCCGGTCGGAGGCACGACCTGGTAGCTCTCCTGCACCGCCACGTGCTCCAGTGCGTTCCAGTCGAACGTCGCCTTGCCGGTGGCCAGATCGAGCACCTGGGCGTGGCAGGTCAGGAGCCGGCCCGGGTTGGCGCCCTTGATCGGGGTCAGGTCCCCCTGGGTCTCCTCGTAGGCGGTCGCAAGTCCGGCCCCGGTCGGCGTGATCGTGAACTCGTGCAGGTCCATCGCGAGGCCGTTGGCCCCGCCGACCGTCTTGATCGTGTCGAACGCCGAGTCGGTGATCTGCGCCTTGCCGTCGCCGAAATCGGCGATGAGAGCACCCTCCCACCAGGTCATCGCCGGCTTGCCGTCATAGGTCTGGAGCTTGAGATCGAACGGCTTGGCCGACGTCGGGGTGGGCTTGAACCACACCAACCGGCCCTGGCGGTCGACCAGCATCGTCCCCTGCTGCCACGGGGTGGACCCCGATAACACGTTGTCGGGGGCCAGCGCGATGAATCGCGGCGTCGTCTCCGACGTCGTCGGGGTCGCGACCTGCGTGATCCTGATCGTCGGCGGGCTCAGGTCCTGACGCGTGACGAACGGCTTCTCGAGCGTCGGCTGGGGCGGTGTCGGCGTCGTCGTCGAGGTCGACGTCTCCGTCGGCGCCGCCTTTGGAGCCGGCTTTGCCTCCTTGGCGCCGGGGCGCAGCTCGTAGCCGACGGCGCCCGCCGCCGCCAGCGCCACCAGGCCGCCGCCCGCGCGGGGAAACAGCTGACGGCGGGTCAGTCCCGGGCCCTGCCCGGGTTTGTCGCCGCCCCCGTCACGGGGTGCGCTGCGGCGCTCCGATCCGCCGGTGGGCTTGCGCGTCGCCGCCATCTCAGGCAGATCCATGTGGACGTCGTGACAACCCCATGCTCAGCTCGTGACGGTGAATGGCCTGGACGTGCCGAGCACGTGCCCGGCACCGTCCAGCGCCTCGACCTCGAAGCTCTTGGCGGCCGAGCCGACATGGATCGCGGTCTCGAACCCCTGGCGCTTGCCGGTGGCGACGACCGACCCCGCGTGCGCCGCGCCCGAGCCGATCGCCAGCACCTTCCAGGAGCTGACCTGGGTGGCGCCGTTCCAGCTCGCATATACGGTCGTGTGGCCGTCGCTGGAACTGGCGGCGCCACTCGGCGGGTACAGCGGCTTGCCGACCCATGTCTGGACGTAGGCGCGATAGGACATGTCGGGACTGGGCAAGGCGGCGTCGAACAACAGCTTGCCGGTCTTGGAGTACAGCGAGAAGAACGGCGCCTGACCCCAGCCGATGACCCGGTCGCCGCCCGGCAGGATCTGCAGGTTGCCCATGTACTCGGAGTGGACGGTGGTCCCGAACAGGTAGTACTGGGCGACCTGCGTCACCGTGTGGTTGTGGAAGTTCAGCCGCAGCTCCAGCCCCCGCGACGGCCCGGTCGCCGCCAGGTAGACGCCGGCGCCGGTGATGTAGCAGCAGTGATCGTCGAACATCGTCACGGTGTCGCCGTTGACCATCTGCGCGTCGTGCTGCCATTCGAAGTGGGCGCTCTTCGGTACCTTGAAGCTCGAGTCCTTGCCGCCGAGCGTCCACAGGATCTTGCCGGAGCTGATGTCGACCATGTAGAGCGCGGACGTGTTGCGCATCGAGACCAACATGCGGCCGCCCGACAGCAACTGCACCGCGTTGACGTGGTAGGCGTCGTAGCCGAAGCCGTTGATCGGCGGCTGGGTCCGTGACTGGCTGAGCGGGATGTGATCGGACGCGTTCCAGGTGTAGAGGAGCTTGCCGGTCCGCAGGTCGTACTCCTGGATCGCGGACTCGACCAGCACGCCGTTGTTGACGCCGCCCTCCTTGGACAGGTTCGCCGGGACGTTCTTGTTGGCGGTCACCCACGCGTCGTGGCCGCGGATGTCCATCGCGTGGAGGGTCAGGATCCAGCCGTCCTTGCCGCGCAGCGTCGCGACCGTCTGGTAGTGCTGGTTGACGACGACGTCCTCGCCGGAGTTGATCTCGCCGGTCCCGGTCACGTTGCCCTGCCACCAGCTCAGCACCGGCTTGCCCTCGTAGGTCTGCTTCTCCAGGTCGGCGGCGACGTTCTGCTCGGACACCGGCTGAAACCAGACCGGCTGCATGTTGCCGTCGAGCATCAACGGCCCGCCCTGTCCGACGATCGGGGGCTTGGTCACGTCGTAGAAGTTGGCGATCATCACGTACCCCGGGATCGGGTGTCCGGACGTGGCGTCGCCGATCTGCAGCTTCGGCGGATGCAGCGTCGGCGCCGACTTGAACGACCAGGTGTCGGCGTTGACGACGTAGCGGCCGATCGGCGCGGCATGCGTGCGCGGGATCCCGAACTCAATCGCCGCGACCACGACGATCAGGCCGAGCGCGCCGGCCAACACCTGCCGACTGTGAATGCGCTGGGAGGCGGGCGCACGCGCGACGAACAGAAATGTGAGCAGCGCGGCGACCGCGCACAGCCCGGCGCCGATCAGATAGCCGACCCGGAAGCCGTCGGTCAGCGCCTGCGGGACGCCGGTGCCGCCACCGACCTGGTCGGACGTGATCTGGGTCGCGATCGAGACGATCACCGCCACCCCGAGTCCGAACCCGATCTGCCGACTGCTGTTCGCCAGACCGGCCGCGAGGCCGGCCCGCTCGCGGTCGGCGGCCTGGGTCGCGGCGATCGTCGACGGGACGATCGAGAACCCGATCCCGGCGGCGGTCAGCGCGCCCGGCAGCATGATGTACTGGATCGCCGAGCCGCCCGATCCGATCCGTGAGTAGAAGTACATCCCGGCGGTCATCAGCAGCAGGCCGCAGCCGAGCACCGGCCGCACGCCCGCGCGTGAGACGAGCTTGCCCGCCTGCGAGGCGCAGATCCCGATCACGACCGCGATCGGCAGGAACACCAGTCCGGTGTCGATCGGCGACAGATTCAGCACCTGCTGCAGATACAGCGAGCCGATGTACCACATCGGCAGGATCGCGGCGCTGAACAGGAGGATGATCCCGTTGACGATCCGCAGCGGCTTCGTGAACGCCTTCAGCGGCACGAGCGGCGCGGCGGCGCGCTTCTCGATCAGCGGGAAGAAGTTGAGCAGGATGAAGCCGGCGATCAGCGGCACCAACGCGGTCGCCGAGCCCCAGCCGTAGTTGCCGGCCTGCACGGCGCCGTACGCCTCCACCAGCAGCCCGATCGTCAGCAGCATGGCGCCGGCGATGTCGAACTTCGGCTTGGTCGCCGCTCGGCGATCGACCACGACCGCCCACGCAATCGAGATCGAGACGATCCCGATCGGGACGTTGATCAGCAGCACCCACCGCCACGAGGCGTACTGGGTGATCACGCCTGACAGCAGCACGCCGACCGCGCCGCCGAGCCCGTTCATCGCCGACCACAGCGCGATCGCACGGTGCCGCTCGTGGCCCTCGGCGAAGTTGGCGGTGATGATCCCGAGCGAGGTCGCGGCCATCAGCGCACCGCCCAGGCCCTGGATCCCGCGGGCGATGATCAGGACCAGGCTGGTCGGAGCCAGGCCACCGAGCAGCGATGCCAGCGAGAACACCGACAACGCGACGACGAACATCCGCCGGTGGCCGTACACGTCGCCGAAGCGCCCGGCCAGCATCAGAAAACCGCCGAACACGATCGCGTACGCGTTGACGACCCAGTTGAGGTCGGCGGAGGAGAAGTTCAGCCCGACCTGGATCGACGGCAGCGCGACGTTGACGATCCCCAGATCGAGGATGACCATGAACTGGGCGATACAGCAGACGCCCAGCAGGATCGCCTTGGACTGGATCTTGGCCGGCTTGGGCGGCGGCTGCGGCGCCGGGCGCTGCTCGGGTGTGATGCTGACGCTCATGCTCGGGCGGCGCTCCGCCCGCTCGCGGTCGGGGTGTCGTTCATGCTCGGCTACTCGATGATCGGAGACTTCGGGCCACGCGGATCACCGCCACGGCGGCGGCGCCGCCCCCGACCGGAGCGACGCGCGGCGGTCCAGCGTCAATATCCGCCTGCGGCACTGTGCTTGATCGGCTTGCCGCTGGGTGCGACCAGATACCAGGTACCGCCAAAGGTCGCCACGCCCTCCCCGGACGTGGCGCCGGGGCTGGAGTAGGTATAGAGCGCCTGCTTGTCGTAGAGCACCTGCGTCGTCCCGTCCGCGCGCTTGAACGTCGACAGCAGCGACGAGCTGGCGCCCGATCCGGCCGATGGGCTGCCGCTGACGGTCAGCGGCGGCCAGACCTGGGCGCAGGAGCCGGTGCACTTGCTGCCGCCCGACGGGTCGCTTGAGAGCACGTACAGGCTCTTGCCCGAGCCGGTCACCAGCGCTGAGCCGTAGCCGCTGATCTTCGTGACCTTGACGGTCGAGGAGCCGCCGGTGGACGAACCGCCGCCGCCGCTGGTCGAGGACTTCGAGGAGGAGCTGCCGCAGCCGGCGATCAGCGCGACGGCGGCGATCAGCGCGACGACGACCGCCACGCGAACGATCGAACCGCGGCGCGCGGTCGACAGGACGGCAGGTCTAGTGGCGTGTCTGTCTGGCATCGGCGGCTAACGTAGCGACAACAATCTAAATTCGGTGTCAAGTCCCGCGGCGCGCGGGGGTGCGCGCCGGGATCATTCTCCCGGTCGGTCTGGATGCTACGCGACGTCGCGGAGCTTCTGCGCTTCGGCGAGCGACTGCAGCTTCTTCAGCGACTGGTTCTCGATCTGGCGGATCCGCTCGCGCGTGACGTTGAACGTCCGCCCGACCTCGTCGAGCGTGCGCGGGTGCTCGCCTCCAAGTCCGTAGCGCAGCTCGAGCACGCGGCGCTCGCGATAGCTGAGGTTCTCAAGCGCCTCGCGGAGCGCCTCCTTGGTGAGGATCTCAGCCGCGCGCTCGTAGGGCGACTCGGCCCGCTCGTCGGCGATGAACTGCCCGAACTCGGACTCCTCCTCGTCGCCGACCGGCTTCTCCAGCGACACCGGGGCCTGCGCCGAGCGCTTGATCGACTCGACCTCCTCGGGCTCGATTCCCGTCACCTCGGCGATCTCCTCGGCCGTCGGCTCACGACCGAGCTCGGTCACGAGCTTGCGCTCGGCCCGGCCGATCTTGTTGAGCTTCTCGACGACGTGCACGGGGATCCGGATCGTGCGAGCCTTGTCGGCCAGTGCACGGGCGATCGCCTGGCGGATCCACCAGGTCGCGTACGTGGAGAACTTGAAGCCCTTGCGGTAGTCGAACTTCTCGGCGGCGCGAACCAGGCCGAGCGTGCCCTCCTGGATCAGGTCCAGGAACGGCAGCCCCTGGTTGCGGTAGTTCTTGGCGATCGACACGACCAGACGCAGGTTGGACTCGACCATCTTCTGCTTGGCGTCGAGGTCGCCGCGCTCGATCCGCTTGGCGA
>Ga0302325_10027038_pt1 | contig 11904 bp, 9 predicted proteins | sample Palsa_T0_2_FD_201948 | JGI IMG/M metagenome (GOLD analysis project Ga0302325, IMG submission 201948) | Peat permafrost microbial communities from Stordalen Mire near Abisko, Sweden - Palsa_T0_2 | ecosystem: Environmental > Terrestrial > Soil > Palsa > Peat permafrost | place: Sweden: Abisko... | reverse complement strand
GCGGCGTCGACCATTTTGGGACATCTTATCCCTTCCAGGGCCTCGGCCTATGCCGCCATGGCCCAGCAGGCCGCCAACTCGCGGATCTATGCGGGTATCCATTATGTGATCGACTGTACGACGGGATTGACCGTCGGCCAAAACGTAGGTAATTATGCCGTCCAACGCGCTATAAGCGACGGTGCAGAATAATATTCCTGACCACAAGGTCATGGCGGCCGCTTACCGCCAATAAAGATTTTTCTTGGTCTATAAGCAAAAGCAAGCACAAACACCGCGATTCTTCGCGGTGTTTACATTTGTGGCAGATTCACTACTTTTATTGCCCATAACAGCGCGTATGAAAAGATTTGCCGGCATTGTAACCCTTATAACCCTCTCCTTATTCTCTTTCGGTCAACCACTTGTCACGACACCTCCCGATAAGGTCTATGGGAAGCTCTTCAACGACGTCCAGATGGACCGGGTATTCGCCGATGGCAAGACCTTTGTCGACTGCATCCCAAAACGGAAGCCCGCGGATATCGTGGCGGACTACGAGACGCAAAAAGGCACGGCAGGATTCGACCTGAAGAAATTCGTGGCCGACAACTTCGATCTGCCGGCGGCGCCCACCGACACCTACAAGACCAATACCTCCGAAGACGTGGTCACGCATATCCATAACCTCTGGTCGGTACTCCGGCGCAACCCGGATAAGGTCGTGGAAGGGAGTTCGCTGTTGCCGCTGCCTTACCCCTATATCGTACCCGGCGGCCGCTTTCGGGAGGTCTATTACTGGGACTCCTATTTTACCATGTTAGGTCTCAAGGAAAGCGGCGAGATCGACATGATCGACAATATGGTAAAGAACTTTGCCTACCTGATCGGGAACTATGGCCATATTCCCAACGGTAACCGCACCTATTACCTTGGCCGCTCCCAGCCTCCCTTTTTCTCTGCCATGGTAGAATTGCTGGCGGAGGCGAAGGGCGATAGTATTTACCAGGAATTCCTGCCCGCCATGGAAAAGGAATATGCCTTCTGGATGGATGGCGCCGACAAGCTCAAGCCGGGCCAGGCGTTTCGCCGGGTGGTAAAACTAAAGAACGGGGATGTGCTGAACCGGTATTGGGACGATGCTACGGTACCCCGCCAGGAAAGTTGGCGCGAAGACGTGCTGACAGCCCAGCGCTCCGGCCGGGATAAGATCGACATGTATGAGGAGCTACGCGCCGCCGCGGAAAGTGGTCTCGACTTCAGCTGCCGCTGGTTTGCGGACGGAAAGAACCTGGTGACCATCCGTACCAGCGATATGGTCCCCCCGGACCTCAACGCGCTGTTGTATCATCTCGAATGGGCCATCTCCAAAGCCCTGTTGATGAACAAAGACAGCACCTTCAACGACTACCGCAAAAAAGCGATCCACCGTGGAGAGCTCATCGATAAATATTGCTGGAACAAGAGCGAGAACTTCTATACGGACTATGACTTCAAAGCGCAAAAGCAAAGTAAGAATATCAACCCCGGTGGGATGTATCCCTTTTGCTTCATCAATGAACATCCCGACTACATGAGCTTCCTGGGCACCAAGGTTGCGGATGTCATCAAGACAAAATTGTTGAGGCCGGGCGGCGTCGTCACCACGGAGTTTGAGACGGGTCAGCAATGGGATGCGCCGAATGGATGGGCGCCGCTCGAATGGATGACCATCTGGGGACTCGACCGCTGCGGGCAAAAGGACCTGGCCGCGGACATCGCCACGCGCTGGGTAAAGCTCAACGAAAAAGTATACAAGGAGACGGGGAAATTGATGGAGAAATACAATGTCGGGAACATCGATAAGGATGCCGGCGGCGGCGAATATCCCGGTCAGGATGGGTTTGGCTGGACCAATGGGGTGCTTTTAAAGCTGATACAGAAATACAATCTGCCGAAATAGCCCTTATTTTTGCGCAAAATTGTACATGAGAGCAATCCCGGCCTTCCTTGTCGTCACGGTCTTATTTGCTGCCTGTTCCACCAACAACGTCACGGTGGACGACAGCTTCCAAAAATATTTCGACAGCGCAGGCGTAAAAGGGTGCTTCGCCTTGTTCGACAATGGACAGGGACGTTTCACCATCTATAATTTGCCCAGATATCGCGACAGCGCCTATCAGTCAGGTGAAACATTCGATATCGTGGAATCCCTGGTTGCGATTCAGACGGGCGCGGTAAATGATGAGAACTCCCCGATCTATGATTCCGCCAGCTTCCGTGAAGACTCTGCCATGTTTGCCAGGGTTAGTTCTCACCGCCTTCCCACTACGCTTCGCCAGGCCTTTCAGGCTGATTCAGGCTACGGCATAACAAGTTTTTTGAGGATCTCGTATCTCATACAGCCGGACACCCTAAAAAAATGGGTCGATTCCCTCCACTATGGGAACGGCGACACCGGGTATATCAACCACACGAAGTTGAAGATAACGGCGGACCAGCAACTAGGCCTGGCAAAGAAGCTCTATTTTGGCCAGCTGCCCTTTTTCAAACGGCCCCAGGAGATCGTCCGCGGCTTGATGCACGTCGAATCCAATTCCAATTATAAACTGTATTACAAAACCACCAACCAGGGCATCACCCCCGACGGAAAAGCGCTTGGCTGGGTGGTCGGTTGGATAGAGGAGAACAGGCACCCCTATTTCTTCGTGGTGAACCTGGACATGGACAGCCCTATCCGGCAGGACACCGGTCTGATCGGCCTGGGGATTGCGAAAAAGATCCTTCGGCAAATGGGGTTTTTCGGCGGAACGAAATGATCCTCCGGCATTTATTTGGCTTTCTTTTTGGCCCTAGAGTTGTTATATTGCAGCGACAATGTTTCGTGTCGAACATATCGCATACCTGTATGGCCTCGGAGCCCTGCCGCTGCTATTGGCAGCGCTTTGGATGCTGCTGAGCTGGAAGAAGAAGACGACAACCCGAATCGGCGACCCCGCCCTTGTACGGCAGCTCATCGGCAATTATTCCGCCCTGCGCTTCGCCATCAAGGCCACCCTGGGACTCCTCGCATTTGCAATTATCGTCCTGGGCACCGCAAATTTCCAGATGCCCGGTAAAATGGAGAACATCCAGCGAAAAGGCGTGGATGTCATGTTCGTCCTGGATGTCAGTAAGAGCATGCTTGCACAGGACATCAAACCCAACCGCCTGGATAAAGCCAAACAGCTGTTGACCCTGCTCACGGAAAAGCTGGAGAACGATCGGATAGGGCTGATTGTATTTGCCGGCCGGTCTTACCTGCAAATGCCGCTTACCTCGGATCATGGGGCGGCCCGGATGTACATCCAGGATGCCAGCCCCGACGCCGTGCCTACGCAGGGAACGGTCATCGCCGATGCCCTCCGGATGGCCAACGCCGCCTTCAATAGTAAGGAGAGAAAATATAAGTCCATCCTGCTCGTATCCGACGGGGAAGATCATGACCCGGACGCCCTTAAGACGGCAAAAGAACTGGCGCAGGATGGTGTCATGATCAACACCATCGGCATTGGCTCCCCGGATGGCTCGCCGATCATCGACCCGGCAACGGGTGAAACAAAAAAGGACGAACAGGGGAATGTGGTCATCTCCAAACTGAATGAAGCGGAACTGCAACAACTGGCCGATGCCACCAATGGACAGTACTTGCGGCTGGATAATGTAGAGGACGCGCTGATCACGATGACGCAACAATTGGAGAGCGCCGAAAAGAAAGCCATGAACGACGCGGAATTCATCGACTATAAAAGCTATTTCCAGTATTTCCTGGCCGCCGCCATCCTCCTGCTGCTGGCGGAATTCTTTCTGGCCGAACGGAGCCGGGAAAAGAAGGCCCGTGCCGCCACCCTTCCGGCCCGTGCCGCCGCCGTTTCCGGCAAAACCGCGGTCGCGGGACAAGCTGCCATATTGCTGCTGCTCACCCTGGCCGCTGCCCGGCCTGCCGCCGCGCAGAACCCAAATACCGACATTCGCAGCGGTAACCGGTATTATAAAAAACAACAGATCGACAAATCCCTGCAGCAATACCAGTCAGCCGTACAAAAGGCTCCCACTAATCCGACAGCGAACTACAACCTGGGCAATGCCCAGTTCCGAAAGAATGACTATGACCAGGCCGCGAAGGCTTATGATGCTACAATAGAGAATAGCCAGGACAAGACCCTAAAAGAAAAGGGATACTATAACAAAGGGGTGGCGATGGTCAAACAGAAAAAGCTGCAGGAAAGCATCGACGCCTGGAAACAGGCCCTTAAGCTAAATACCGGCGACACCGAAGCCCGGGAAAACCTGGAAAAAGCGCTCACACAGCAAAAGCAGCAACAACAACAGCAGCAGAACAACCAGCAAAAGGACCCAAAAGACCAAAAAGATAAAAAGGACGAGAAAAAGAACCAGGACCAGCAGCAAGAACAGCAACAACAGCCAAAACCACAGCCCAGCAGGCTGAATAAACAGCAGGTAGAGCAATTGTTAAAAGCGCTGGAGCAAAAAGACAAAGACCTGCAGAACAAAATGCAACAAAATAAGGTAAAGAGCCCCAACCAACCCGACAAGGATTGGTAGGACCGCTTTGTCTGCCTCGATTTCTGTAATTTTACAACATGCAATCCTATTGTAATTCGCTGACCCGGTACTCCAGGCTCAAGACCCTGGAAGTAAACATTGGCGATCTGCTGCTGGGCAATTTTCATCCTATCCGCGTACAGACGATGACCACTACCGACACCATGGACACCCTGGCTACGGTCGAACAGTCAATCCGGTGCATCGAAGCGGGAGCGGAATTAGTGAGGATCACAGCCCCAAGCAAAAAAGAAGCCGAGAACCTCTTGAATATACGGAATGAGCTGCATCGCAGAGGATATCATACCCCACTCGTCGCGGATATCCATTTTACCCCCAATGCCGCGGAAATAGCGGCCCGCATCGTAGAGAAAGTGCGGATCAACCCCGGCAATTACATCGACAAAAAGAAGTTCGAGTTCATCGAATACACGGACCCGGAATACAACGAGGAGATCGACCGTATCCGGCAGCGCTTTACTCCATTGGTGAAGATCTGTAAGGAATATGGTACCGCCATGCGCATTGGTACTAACCACGGCTCTCTTAGCGATAGGATCATGAGCCGGTATGGCGATACGCCTATCGGTATGGTCGAAAGCGCCATGGAATTCCTTCGTGTGGCCAGAGACGAGAACTATCACAACATCGTTCTCAGCATGAAGTCCAGTAACCCGCAGGTGATGGTGCAAGCCTACCGGCTTTTGGTCGGCAAAATGGAGGAAGAGTTCGGCGTCTGCTATCCTTTGCACCTTGGCGTTACGGAAGCAGGAGACGGCGAGGATGGCCGCATAAAAAGCGCGATCGGCATCGGTACGTTGTTGGAAGACGGTATCGGAGATACGATCCGTGTGTCGCTTACGGAAGACCCTGAGTTCGAAATACCCGTTTGCAAGGACCTGGTGCAACGCTACGAGAACAGGAAGGTGCTCGACAACCCGCCTATCCAAAAGCTTCCATACTCGCCATTTGAATACCGGCGCCGGGTTTCGCGTGTACTGCCCGCCATCGGCGGTCAGCATGTACCCGTTGTCGTGGCGGATTTTATGCAGGCTGCGACTATAGGCAGGGAACACCTTCGGGCTATCGGCTATACGTACGACGCGATCTCCGACAAATGGAATATAGCCGATGCGGCCGCAGACCTGCTCTATACCGGCGATAAGACCCTCGACTTCGATCTGCCAGGCACCCTCAAGCTCATCTGCGACGCGGATACCTGGCGCGGATTGGACGACCAGTCGAAATACTACCCCTTGTTCCTGGCGGAGGCATATGATCTCGACGGCGACCGCTCCGATACGCTGAATTTTATTTCCATCGACACGGCAGGCCCGGACGCAGTGGAACTGGCGGAGACCCTAAGAGATGATGCGACCATCGTCTTATGTTGTTCGTCCACTCATCCGCAGCCGATGCTTTCTGTGCGGCGTTTTATCATGGAGCTGTTGGTCCGCGACATCCGTTGTCCTTTGCTCCTTGCAGTCCAAAGCCATGACTCGACTATCGACGAACAGCTGATCCATTTTTCCACGGAGACAGGCGCGCTCTTGCTCGATGGTATGGGCGACGGCCTGTGGCTGATGAACGACCCTTCAACAATCGTCAACACGAAGGTTAGTGGCCGGACCTATCTCGAAACACGTAGCAACCACCAATTCCTCAACAATACGGCTTTCTCGATCTTACAGGCGACGCGGACCCGCATCAGCAAGACCGAATACATCTCCTGCCCCTCATGTGGCCGGACCCTGTTCGACCTGCAGGAAACGACGGAAAAGATCAGGAGCATGACCCATCATCTGAAAGGCGTGAAGATCGCGATCATGGGTTGTATTGTCAACGGTCCCGGAGAAATGGCGGACGCCGATTTCGGCTATGTAGGCAGCGGACCGGGTAAGATTACACTCTATAAAGGAAAAGACGTGGTCAAACGGTCGGTCGACAGTGCTATCGCGGTGAAGGAGTTGATCAACCTGCTCAAGGAAAGTGATGTTTGGATCGAACCCGTTCTGGCATCATCCATATAACAATGAACCGGATCGACAGATTACACGCCATTCTAACGCATCTCCAGAGCAAGAGAAAAGTGACTGCGCAGGAAATGGCCGATCGCTTTAATATCAGTCTGCGGACCGTCTATCGGGATGTCAAAGCCCTGGACGAATCCGGCGTGCCCGTGATCGGCGAGGCGGGGTCCGGTTATACCATCATGGAAGGCTATCGGCTGCCTCCCGTTATGTTCACACAGGAAGAGGCCAGCGCGCTGCTGCTGGGCGCAAAATTGGCCGAGCAGTTCACCGATGGATCGGTAAAAAGGCATTTCCACGCGGCCCTGTTCAAAATAAAGGCGGTATTGCGGTCCCCCGATAAGGAATATGTGGATAGCCTCACCGAACACATCGAGATCCTCTCCCGTTATTCTCCCGACAGCGACTCCCCGCAACAGCATCTTTCCCAGCTGCAGCAGGCCGTCGTCCATAAGAACATCGTGCAGCTACAGTACCGTAGCAATTTGAAAGAAGAGGTCACCCGTCGCCGCGTAGAACCTATCGGGCTGCTGCACTATGGTTCAGCCTGGCACCTTATTGGCTGGTGTCACCTGCGCAATGACTACAGGGACTTCCGCCTGACACGGATGCTGGGCGTCACCCTGGAAGATGCTCGCTTCAATCCAGACTCGCACCCTTCCATCCGAAAGTACATCGAGCAATTGAGGGCGGGAGCCGACCTTGTGGAAGCGATCGTGTCGATTCAGAAAAGATCCGCCAAATACCTGCAGGAGCAGAAATATCTCAACGGATTTGTGTCTGAAGAAGACCTGGGCGACTGTGTCCGGATGAAGTTCCTGACCTCCTCGCTCGGTTATTTCGCCAGATGGCTGCTCATGTATGGGGATTCGATCCAGGTAGAGTCCCCCGATGACTTAAAGACCGAACTCCGGACCCTGACCGAAAAATTGTTTGCACATCATCGATCCTACTGACATACTGCTGTCATTACAAGGTTGTTCTTTTGTAGAAAACCAAGATGGCCATGCTTATCCGAACGCATCCTTGTATGACAGTCCTTTACAGCACCCGCCGGGCCACGCTCAGCGAACTACCGGCGCTGAAGCCGACGAAGGAGGCTTCGTCCGCAAGGACAGACATAAGCGATTTGCCGGGATTCGCTAGTTTTGCCACAGCGAATCCGCGGCACATTTCCCCGGGGACCGTGGCCCGTGAACTCTACCGATATGTGGCAGACCTCGACCTGCTTGTCTGCGGACCCCAATACTGGTTCTATTATGGGGTGGATGGGCGGCCCGAAACCAAGTTTACCCTTGAAATAGCCCTGCCCGTACAGGGCAAGATCCCTACAGCCCTTCTGCCATATTTCAAGCGGATACCCGCCTTCCGCTGCCTGACATCCCGGTATGAAGGCCCCTGGGAGGGAATGGCTGCCGCATATGCCGGGATGATGCAGTATATAACGGATAATCAGCTGAAGATGAATGGCGTTTACGCGGAATCTTTTTTGCATATCGACTTTGACGATCCCGCGGGCCAGATCACTGAGATACAGATAGGGTTGGTTTAAACAACGCAAAACCTTAATTATGAAAAACACGAGGTACGCAGCATTTATTTTTGACCGCTTTGCTGACCATCAGCTTTCCATGACCCTGGCCTGTCTTGGCCGTGGACCGGCTTTTGAGCTGGAGACATTTTCCACGGCCGGCCGGACCGTCCGCTCCGCTGGCGGCATGCGGGTGACGCCACATACCAGCCTGTCCAATATGGACCCGGAAGACTTCGATCTGCTCCTGCTCCCCGGCGGCTTGCAATGGGAGAAAGGCGATAACCTGGAGGTCTTTCCCCTGGTAATGGCCGCGGCGGGATGGCGCCCCCTGATCGCGATCGGGGAGGCCGTTTTGGCACTGGCGGACCTCGGCCTGCTGGATAATATTCCACATACCGGCGATAGCCCGGGATACCTGCAAAGACTTTGTCCGGAATATGCAGGGGCACGATTTTTCCGCGCCCAGCCCTTTGTAAACTCGGGAGCCATCCTCACCGTCTCCGGCGATGCATTCGCCGCCTCAGGCCATGGTATATTCGGGCTTTTCGATACTTTGCAGGAAATATCCGCCAATAAACATGAGCTTTTCGATCCGGCATGTCAAACAACAGGAGCTTGAACTGATCACGATCACCGATGAGACCACAGGCACAGAAGTCGCCCTCTTACCCGGCTTCGGCGCCACATTGCAGGCCTTCCGCATCAGGCAGAAGGACGGCTCGCTTTTCAATGTCATCAACTCTTACAAGGATGGCAGCGAGCTAAAAAGAGAAGGGAGCCGGTCTTTTAAAGGCCCCAAACTTTCACCCTTTCCCTGCCGGATCCCCGACGGCATCTACCATTTTGGCGATAAGGAATACCGATTCGGACATCTTTTCCCCGATGGCACGGCTATCCATGGCCTGCTCTATGACAAGCCCTTTGTGGTGCTGGAAGAAGCGACCGATGCCGGCGAAGGGACACTCCTGATGGAATATGGATATAAAGGAGATGACGTGGGCTATCCTTTTCACTACAGTTGCCAGGTCAGATATACGCTGCATGCGGCAGGCGAACTCGAAGTAGCCACCACCGTCACCAATCTCGATAAAAGTGTTATCCCAATGGCCGATGGCTGGCATCCTTATTTCCGGCTGGGCGGAAAGATCGACCACTGGCGGATGCAGTTCCATGCCGAGGCCATACTGGAATTTGATGCACGGCTGGTACCCACCGGGCGATTTATCCAATACGAAGTCTTCGACACGTCCCGCCCCATAGGAGATACTTTTTTGGACAACTGTTTCGCACTGAAACCCGAAATCGTAAGTGCCGCCTGCGAATTGTACAACCACGCCACCGGGATAAAAGTTGCTTTCTTTCCCGATGCCGCCTACCCCTATTTGCAGATCTATACGCCGCCTGACCGCGAAAGCATCGCCATAGAGAACCTCAGCGGCGCACCGGACTGCTTCAACAACAAAATGGGTTTGCTCTTGTTAGAGCCGGGTCATTCACAAATATTTACAGTTCGGTACAAGGTTAGCGTTGAATAGAATTCGGTAACTTGCCACAAATAATGAAACTGATGAAGATCCTAAAAATTATCCTGCCCGCCATACTTGCCTTTTCCTTTGCCGGCTGCCTGGACATCAACGAATCGGTGGATATAAGAAAAGATGGCAGCGGCCAGCTGACCATGGACATGGATATGAGCCAAATGGTGGATATAATGCAAACATACATGGGAAAAGACGAGCTCGAAAAGAAGGGCATGTCAAAAATGGATACGACGATCCTGCTGAAAGACATAGTTGACACGTCCAGCAGTCTGAGCGAGGACAAAAAAGCGATCCTCCGCCCCGGACGCGTTCATATAAAACTGGACATGGATGCCAAGGTTTTCACCGTGCACAGCATGTTTCCTTTTACCAGTTTGGCAAACCTTCAGAAGCTGTATACGCTGATGAATGACGGCTCATTGGGTAATGCCAAACTCTTCGGCTCGCTTGGTGGTGATGCCGGCGCCGGCGCCAGCCCTGGCGACATCAACCAGTTCAACAGCATTTTCGATTTCACCTGCAAAGATGGGCTGCTGACCAAAAAGCTCAACAAGGAGAAATTCGATGCCCTGAAGAATGACCCCCAGATGGCGCAGGTCAAACAGGCGTCCCAGATGGGAATGGATATCAACTATACGACTACGCTCACGTTGCCCAGGCCTGTCAAAAAGATCAGCAACCCCCTTGCCAAACAATCGGACGACAAGATGACCGTCACGATGAAGTACAACCTGATCGATGTGTTTGATCATCCCGCGCAGTTTGAATATACGGTAGAATATTAGACTATGGTACAAACAGATTTCCTGGTCGTCGGCTCCGGTATCGCAGGCCTGAGCTATGCGCTGAAAGTGGCCCAGTATTTCCCGGACAAGAAAGTGCTCGTCATCACCAAGACACGGATCGACGAGACCAATACCAAATATGCGCAGGGCGGCATCGCCGGCGTTACCGACCTGGAGCACGACAGCTATGACAAGCATATCCAGGACACACTTGTCGCAGGGGACGGCCTCTGCAATCCGCGTACGGTAGAGATCGTGGTAAAAGAAGGCCCCGAACGAATAAAAGAGATCATCGAATGGGGTACCCGTTTCGACAAAGATGCCGAGGGGGACTATAAATTGGGAAGGGAGGGGGGGCACTCGGAGTTCCGCATCCTGCATCACAAAGATGTTACCGGCAAGGAGATCGAAAGAGCCCTGCTGGAAACCGTCGGAAAACAAAAGAATATCGAGATCAGCAAGCACTGGTTTGTCCTGGACCTTATCACGCAGCACCATCTTGGCTATCTGATCACGAAGTCGACTCCCGATATCGAATGCTTCGGCGTTTATGCACTCGACCAGCATACCAACAAGATCGTCAAGATCCTGTCCCGCGTCACGCTCCTCGCTACGGGGGGTAACGGTCAGGCTTACCGCACGACCACGAACCCCAGGATCGCCACTGGTGACGGCGTGGCGATGGCCTACCGGGCCAAAGGACGGATCGAGAACATGGAGTTTATACAATTTCATCCCACCGCGCTCTATGAGCCTGGCGTCAGCCCCTCTTTTCTGATCACCGAAGCAGTCCGGGGCGACGGCGGTATCCTCCGCAATGCCCGGGGCGAGGCGTTTATGGCCCGATATGACGAAAGAAAGGACCTGGCGCCCCGCGATATCGTGGCCCGCGCCATCGACAGTGAGATGAAACGCGCCGGCACCGAACACGTCTACCTCGATTGCAGGCACATGGACAAGGCCAGGTTTGTCGAACACTTTCCCAACATCTATGAAAAATGCCGCTCTATCGGCGTCGATCCGGCAGAGCACATGATACCGGTGGCGCCTGCCGCCCACTACAGTTGCGGCGGGATAAAAGTGGATGAATGGGGTCACACCTCCATCATCAACCTCTATGCCTGCGGAGAATGTTCTTCCACCGGTTTGCATGGCGCCAACCGCCTGGCGAGCAATTCTCTCCTGGAAGCGCTTGTATTCTCGCATCGTTGTTTCCTGGACAGCGTCCAGCACGTAGACAAGATCGTCTTAAGGGAGGACATCCCGGACTGGGATGCCCAGGGCACGACGGAACCGGATGAAATGATCCTGATCACCCAAAGCCTGAAGGAACTGCAGCTGCTGATGAGCGACTATGTAGGCATTGTGCGGACTCATACCCGCTTGCAGCGGGCCATGAAACGCCTGGACCTGCTGCACGAAGAGATCGAGTCCTTGTATGAGACCACGGC
>Ga0302325_10027037_pt1 | contig 11904 bp, 12 predicted proteins | sample Palsa_T0_2_FD_201948 | JGI IMG/M metagenome (GOLD analysis project Ga0302325, IMG submission 201948) | Peat permafrost microbial communities from Stordalen Mire near Abisko, Sweden - Palsa_T0_2 | ecosystem: Environmental > Terrestrial > Soil > Palsa > Peat permafrost | place: Sweden: Abisko... | reverse complement strand
GATCGTGATCGCTGACCGCGGCGTGCCCATCGTCCGCCCGCTCGGCCTCACTGCCACCGCCACCCTGGAACGGTTGGCCGCCGACGGCGTCATCGCCCGCGGCACTGTAGCCCCGTGACCCACGGCAGCCGGCCTCTGGGCCTCGCCAGCCCATCGCCGAGCGGGTCAGCGACCAGCGGCCTTGACCATGCGGCTGGTCTACTTCGACTCCAGCGCCCTGGTCAAGCTCCTCATCCCGAAGAAGACACCGACCTGGCCGCCAACCTGTGGACAACTGCGGCGCTGTCGGCCGGAACCACGACCTCAGCCAAGGCGACCTGGACACCGCCGAGCACGCCTGGGAACAGTACTGGGCCGCAGTGCGCCACTTCGAACTCACACCGCGGCTATTCAACGCCACGCCGGCCGGCCTGCCCGTTTCCACGCCCTGCGCGGCGCCGACGCCGTGCGTCTGGCCAGCGCTGGCCCTCGCTGACTCCGACCTCACATCGCCGTCAGGTGCAAGCGACTGCACACCGGCGCCGCCAGCGCACAACTACGACTCGCCCCGGCCGGCCTTCCCGCCAAATGATCTGCCGTCACCGTCACCGTCACCGTCACCGTCACCGTCACAGCCGACGACCGGCTCCCCAACCAGCGAACGCCATCGGCCAGCGCAGAAAGGGCCGTGACCCTGAACCGTCAACCCAAAACCCCAGACAGCGCCTCCCCCACATCATCATCCCGCAATGCTCACTCCGGTTGTTTGGAGGTGATCGTGATGCACCAGGATCGAGGCGCGCTGCGCCTCGATCACGCGCATAACAGGCATCAGAGGTCTCCACTTGAGCGGAGGAGGCGAGCAGCGAGCGCGAGATGCTGTGGTCGTGGCAGTCGACTGCACCAAGACCTTGTGGTTACTCCAGTTAAATGGAGACCCAACAGGCATTAGTCAGCCGGAGCCGTGGTGATCGGATCTTCGATCATCGGCATAATGCCAATGATCGTGCAGTACCCCAGATCAGATATGCGGGCTAAGTCTTCAAAAGCTGGGAATTACGGGCCACTCGCTTTGGGTCACGCCCGCCGATGAGACTAAGTAGCAGGGCATCATCAGAACGCTAAATATCTATGCGAGCTTTATACCAAGTCGGCATAGCGCTGCAGCAGGTCTATGCCGTCGACGCTTACTGTCAACTCCAAGCGCGCCCGGGGCCTTTGCTTGTTGAGATAAACCTTGCCATTAAAATCACCGTTTTCGTCAATCAGAAATTCGCCTTGCTCATGCCATTGGTCAGTGAGTATGCGTATTCTTATCTGACCGCCGCTGGGCGGTGGCTCCACTCGCCCCCGCACGGGAAACGCGGACGAGCCGCGCCGCTTTCCCCGGCCAAGTGGATGACTAAGCCATTGTTCAAGATCTCTATAGTACGTTGTGCCGTTCATCGTTAGAGCAGGTTCGGTAATGGTAAGGTCTATCGCGTCCGAATACCCCCCAGGGATCCGTGGCACGCCTGCAGCGAGTTTCGCGGCGTCGTCGAAGTGGTCGCCGAACAGGTCGACGCCACCGACGCTGCTAGTGTCTTCGCGGTTTGAGCTTCCGGCTGGTGCCGGGAAGGTGAACAGGCGAGCGTCGTACCCGCGCAGGTATAGCACAGGGGTAATCCATTCCAGGGTATGGTCACTGAGTCCCAGGATCGCGACCCGGCCGCTGGAGACAGCATCATCAACGCCACGGCCGCGGGCGATCGCGGCGTAAAAGCCGCGCGCGAATGCCACTGCGGCGGTGTCGGAGATCTCGTATTGCATCGCGGCCGCGGCGGAGACTCCGCCCCGGACCAGCGCCGCGGCGGTGCCCGAAAACAGATCACTTATCCCGGCCGCCGCGCCGGAGCAGGAGTTCAGCACCACCAAGCGAGGCATCGGGCGAGCCTGGCGCAGGAGGTCGACTAGCCGGTGCGCGGCGACTAGGTCGGCGCGCCCGTCCTCGCGAGTCAGGGCTAGCACGCCCTCATCCCGGGCAGGATCGAAGTCGCCGTGCCCGATGAAGTGCAGCACGTGCCACGCCCCGTCAAGGAGCAGGTCCTGCAGGTCTGCCCAGGTAGCGGTAGCCGCCCAGTGCACCTCGGCCAGGCCCTGGCCGAGGGGCCGGGCGAGCGCACGGCCCAGCTGGTCCTGTTCCTTGTCCACGTCCAGCGAGGGTAGTCCGCGAGGGGAAGAGACCACCCCCAGAATCCGCAGCGGCGGCCGGACCTGCAGCGGCGTTGGTACCGAGGCGACCGGGATGTGGCGGACCAGCTGGTCCTGTCGGCACACGTATGCCCCGGCGGTCTGGTCATACATCGCCTCCCACGGCAACCCCGCCAGCGCTGGGGAATCGATACGCAGTACAACCCGCAGTCCCTGTCCACGCTCGGCGGCCACTGCCACGGCCGACCGATACTGCCCGGCTACCTCGCCTGCTCCCAAAAGCCCGGCGAACAGCAGCTCGCCGACCTCGCGGATTTGCCGTTCGGTCTCCGGCAGCACCCGGCGGCTGGACACCGCCGAGGCAAGCACCGCCTGCTGCAGTAGGCCGCGGCGCGCCAGCAGCGCGTCAACATCCAGTTCGACTGCCGCCGACGCCTCCCCAGCAGGGGACGCCACCACCTTCACCTGGAACATCCCCGGCGCGGTGCCCTGCCCGATCGACACCTCGATGACACTCACCACACTCGCCTGGCCCATATTCGGCTCGGCCCGCCTTTCTCCTCTGGATGACATTCTCGGTCATGATTCAGGCAACGCCGTCGTGTTATCACGATGAGGGGCAGTGTTGCGTAGTGTGGTCACAGCAAGTCGACGGCTACGTCGTGGTGAGCGGCCCGTTCATCCCACCGGCTCAGCGCCCGACGGGCAGTTTCCTCGACGACGGCCTGCTCATAGTCCTCGCCGGCAAAGCACCGGACAGCATCAACACTGGTGAAGAACGTGACTGAGGTGAACATGACCTCCTGTCCGTCGTCTGTGCGCAGCAGGCGCGCGCCGCGAAAGCCGTCGACATCCTCCAGGTGCCTGCTTACCTCAGATTCGTAGTGACGCTGGTAGTCATCAGCTGTGGCCTGCGGTGCCCACCCGCGCCATATCCGCGCGATCATCTGCCCTCGCTTCGCTGATTAGAGTCTTGGGAACGAAAACCATAGCTCCCTCAGGTGAGCTTCACCAACCATGTCGGTCAGCGCGGCGAGCGCGGCGGCGGCCTGGTCTTCGCGCAGCCCGGTGTGCGTGCGCGTGTCGTGCGTGGTGTCCGGGCGTCCGGCTAGCGCGTCGTCGAGCTGCGTGAGGTCGGCGCCGAGCGCGTGCGCGGCGTGTGCGCGGGTCAGGCGCGGCGCGGTGCCCGCGCTGGCTTGCGTGACCATGCGTTCTTCCATGGCCAGCTGCGCGTGCGTGGCGTAGCAGATGCCGCCGTGCCGCTGGTAGACGCTGCGGCCGTCGGCGCGCAGCAAGCTGCGCGGGACCTCCGTTAGCTCGGGCGCCTCCAGGCAGAGGACGGGTTCGAACTCGGAGCGCAGGGCGCGGTCGGCGAGGTTCTCGAGCAGGGCGGCGGCCGTGCTGGGATCCAGGCCGGAGCGGGGCAGGACCCGGCCCAGGTGCTTGATCACATCGGCGCGGGTCCAGGCGCTCTTGTCCTGCTGAGCTAGCGCGACCGCCTTCTGCGCCCGCGAGCCAGCTCTAGCTCAGTGAGGCCCGGCGCCTCTGCGCCGCGCGTCTGCGTGGCTGCGTGGCCGCTTTTCTCGTGCCATACCGATGGCGCGACGGACGCCAGGGAGACGCTGAGGGCGCGCGCGAGCTTGTCCGCCCAGCCCGCGTGAACCTGCGCGGAATCCAGCGTGCCGGTCTTGGCGACGCGCGTGGTGAAGTTCGACGCCTGCGCGAGGTGCGCTAGCTCGCGCTGGGACGGCTTGCGTCCGTACCGCTGCTCGAACCGCGCCGCGCGGGCGCGCAGGTCCGCGCTGATCGACTCGCGGCGGGAGGAGAACACGCGCACCATGTCCCCGCTGATGCCCTTGATCTCGAAGCCGTGCCCGTCGTCTCGGGCGACCCATTCGACGCCGAACCGGCGGGTGAGGGCTTCTTCCAGGTGCTGGGAGACGATCGCGGCGACCGCGCCGATGTGCTCGTTGTAGCCCAGGGAGTCCGGCGCCCGCCATTTCCCATCTGTGGTGGTCCGGGCGACATGGGCGATCTGGGAGTGGACGTGCAGCTGCATGTCGCCGTCGCGGGAGGTGTGCTGCAGCCAGTGGGCTATGACCAGGTCGGCTTCGTGCCACTGGCCGGTCTCCCGGCCGTGGACCCGGGTGTTGTGCGAGCCGGTGCGGGTGTAACCCGCCTCGCGCTGGAAGTAGGTGGACCCGGCGTGCACGGCCTGCCAGATCATGTCGTCCACTTCAGCCACGAGGCCGGACCAGTAGCGGTCCCCTTCGGTGTCGCCGGCCTGGCGGGCCAGGCGGGCGTTCTCGCCGAGAGAGGCGTGGAAGATCGAGATGGACTTGGAGAGGGAGATCGTCAGGTCGAAGAACAGGGGGCTTTGGCGGGCCTGCTTAGTGGCTTCGGTGCGCAGTTCGCGGTGGCGTTCGGCGGTGGCGTGCGGCTCGGCGGCCAGCAACGCGGCGTACACGTCGGCGGCTTGGCGGGCATTGCCCGGGGGCCTGCCCAGCCTGGTCCCGTCCAGGGCCTTGCGTTCGCCGAACAGCAGGTCGTAGGCCTTTCGCTCGATCGTCTGGCCGGACCCGAAGCCGAGGGCCCTGGCGCCTGGTCCCCACCAGCGTCCGGGTGGCTCTCCCCCGGTTTCGCTGGCTTGGAGGTAATAGCTGGCCGCGTCCTTGGCCGGACCACGATCGACCTGCTTCCAGATGTACTCAAGGTCATACCCCTTGCTCAGGGTCGCTACTACCGCCACTAAGCCCCGCGCCTCCACGGACGGGGTGGAGAGAACTTCCCATGATCATCGAAATGGTGCATGGGTGTGGAGCTCGAAACGATCATGGGAAGCCGAAAAACGATCACGGCTCAAGGATGACAAAACGGCCGATCAAGATCAGAAACGAGAAAGGTACAAAGCCGGGCGTAATTGGTCAAATGTAAGCGCCGGTGATTCGGATGGCACCTACCGATGGGAACGGGTACCGGGTGCGGGAGGTGGGCGGACGGGGGCGCGCCGATGGCGGGGTGGATATGCTGCTCACCCGCGGCGGGGAGACGACGGTCGTGCAGCCAAGCACTGGCGGAGTCAGCGGGTCGGCGTGCAGCCGGTGCGCGAGCTTTAGGGGTCCAGCACGCCATGCAGGCGGAGCGGTCCATCTTCGTCGCAAGGGGCCGGTACACCGCCGATGCACAGCAGTTCGCGGTGTAGGCCGGTATGACGCTTGTCGATGGCGAGGAACTGCTCCGCATCATTGGCGCCGGCCTCCGCGGCGCCGCGCTCGTGTTGCCCACCCCGACGCCGGCCAGCGACCCCAGATGCCCGGTGTGTGGTGGGGACATGGTGCGACGCATGGCTCGCCGGGGTCCGAGGGCAGGTGCGGAGTTCTTCGGCTGCGCGCTTTCCGGTGTGCCGAGGCACGGCGCCGGTCCCGGAAGCGGCGGCGGGGGTGTCCTGACGCAGTTACGACTCCCCGGCCGGTGGCTTCCTGAGGAACCACTTGGGCGCTTGGCCCGGCTGATCCGCGAAGGGATTGAGGATCGCGCTGATCACAATCGGGGAGGGAAGGCCCGGCACAGGCATCGTCAAGGTCAGTGTGGAAGGAGAGGCCGCTGCGGTCGATGGCAGCGGCGGCGGCTCACCGCAGCCGGGTGATGATCCTGTTCATGATGTGTTCCTGTCAGTTCTACTTGTTCAGTTCTACGGGTTGCCTACCGGCCGAGACGATTCCGCAGTCCATTGCCACATACACCTGGTTCTGCTCGTCCTGCTGAATGGTGCCGTTCGTGTTCGCGACTCTCAGCATGTCAGCGGCCAGAGAAGGAGTGACCGTGTCGCCAGCCTCGGCTACCGCCGCCTGGATACCTTCGATGTCTCCAGACGGGATGAGGGTCTGATAGGTGGTGCAGAGTGCTTGGTCGGCTGCCTCTTGCGGATACCCGGAGCTGCTGGCTGAAGGTGTCGGCGCAGTAGGCGTGGCCGGGGCCGAGGTCACGGAGGAGGTCGTGGGCGAGGCCTTCGGCGTGCCCTTGCCGCCGACAGCCGTGATCACCACCACCAACACGATGAGGGCGACGATGGCGGCGCCGATGATCAGCAGCGTCTTGCGCACCTTGTGGTGCTTACGCGGCGTGGGCTGGACTTCGGACGGCGGTGGGGTGATGTCGGTCGGGGTGTTCATTGCGCATGCTCCTTCGGCCCTTCGGGTAACCCGCAGGGTGGTTCCTCTTTTAGGCTTGGGTGGTCGGCAGCGCCGCAAGGGCTACCAGGGTGCCAATGTCCCGGACATGAAGGCGGTCGAATTCAAGCGATCCGAACTCCGCGAGCGGTTCGATGACCTGTACCACCTGCTCAACCCGAAAGCGGCTGCTGAAGCCCGGCAGGCGAAGGCGGACAAGCTCAGGGGTCTCCCCTAGCTGGCTCGGCGGCTACCGCGAACCTGAACCTGCTCATGCTCAACTTCCCGGAACCAGATTCCACGTGCAGGGACCGTTGGTTTGGAAGGCGTAGACGCCGCTGAGGCTGATCGTCTCTGGGCCGTCGAAGTTCCCGTTCGCGATGATGCTGTTGATGCTGCCATCGGTACTACTCAGCGTGGCGTAATAGCAGTCGTTAGCACCTGCATTACCGCTGCCGCTCGTGCGATACGTGCCGGACTTGATGTCCTGGCCCACCACGAACGTCCCGTCCGAGCTGATGCTGTTCGCCTGAACCTCGCCCAGCTCCTGCTTCAGGGTCGCCTCCTGCTGATTGACGGTCTGCTGCGTCTGGGCGAGCGCGGTCTCCTTGCCCTGGTAGGTCTGGACGAGATTAGCTTCCCGTGCCTTGTAGGCAGCTGCCGCGTTCGAGCTCGCTGTTTGCTGCGCGGTCGCCGCCTTGGTTTGCGCCGTCGCCAGCGCGGTGTTGTCGGTGGCGACCTGCGTCTTCAGACTGGACACCTGGTCCTTGAGCGAGGTCACCTGCGCCTGCGACGCGTTGTAGCTGGCCTGGCTGATGCCGGTGGTGTGCCCGGCCGCGCCGATGCCGACGCCGACAATGAGCGCGGCCACCAGGCCGACACCGATCGCCACGCGTCTCCGCGTCCACCTTCTCGGCTTCGGCTCGGGCGGCGGCGGCCGGACTTCGGGTGGTGGCTGCGATGGTGACTGCTGGTATTCCGGTGGGTAGGTGGCGCTCATGGGTTCCCCCCCAGGCGATAGCCGATAAGACGGGGGGCCGCCTGCATGGCGGCAGATTCCTGCGCCTGCTCCAACTTACACTAGTAAATTAAAACTAGCAATAGTTTTCCAGAAATGGTAAGCCATCGGCATTGGCGAGCTGGACACTGCCGCGATCTCGGCTGAATCTAGCTAGGCTCGGCCGCGACTGCATCCTGGGGGTTCACGGGTAGCCGAATTGGGAGCCTAGCTGGCTGCCAGCGGCCACCGTCGCCGGGCGACACCCAGCCACACCGGGCCTCGCAGTACCTGGTCAGACGGCACATCCAGCCACGTCTGCCATCACCTAGCCACCCAGCGAACTCGACTGAAACTCAAACAGGTCCCATAGTGTCGATGGCCAAGTCGGCCAACCATCCTTCGACAATCCTTCCGTCGCCAGCGTTTCTGCTCGGATAGCCGGACCGTATGGGGCACAATGAGGTCGGATTCGGACAGCCGCGTATGTCGCCGACAGGGGGTGCTGGGTGAGCGTGGACCGGTTCGCCACGTTGCTGTATGGCATCGGAGAGGCCGCTGCCTATCTTGCGCTCCCTCCATCGACCCTGACGACCTGGGCCTACGGGTACGAGCGGCGACAGGCTGGGGCACGGACCCCGGGCGCCGGGCCGATCGTCACGGCGGTCCGGCCGGGACGTACCGGTGATCCGGCGATCCCGTTCATTGGGCTGGCAGAGGCCTACGCGCTAGCGGCATTCCGGCACGCCGGGGTCCCGATGCAGCGCATCCGCCCGGCCATCGACGTGCTCGCCCGGGAACTCGGGCTTGAGCACGCGCTTGCGAGCCGCCTTCTGTACACCGACGGCGCAGAGGTTCTGTATGACTACGCCAGGCACGCGGGCGGAACTCCCGAGGGAGAATCTGCGCGGGAACTCGTCGTCGTGCGCAACAACCAGCGCGTCTTTACTGAGGTCGTCGAGCTGTACCTGCGGCGCATCGACTTCGCCGCCGACGGGTACGCGCAGCTGATCCGGCTACCGCAGTACCGGGACTCGGAAGTCACCGTGGATCCTGACCACGAGTTCGGAAGGCCCCGGTTCACCCATGGCGGCGCGGCCGTTGACAACGTGATCGACCTGTTCCGCGCCGGGGAGCCGATCGACGCGGTGGCCGAGGAATTCGGCCTGTCCCGTGCTGAGGTCGAGGACGCGATCCGTGTCGCAACCCGAGAAGCCGCCTAGATTCTTCATCGACCGCAGCCTCGGACGCAAAGCAGTCCCCGAGGCTCTCCGCGCTGACGACTGGGACGTGATCACCCTCGCCGAACACTACGGCATGCCAGCTGACGAGCAGATCGCAGACACCGACTGGATCAAAGAGGCCGCGAAGCACGGCTGGCCGATCCTGATGAAAGACAAACGGATCCGCCACCGGCATGCCGAGATCACCGCTGTGACCGAGCACAAGGCCCGCTGCTTCGTAGTGACCAGAGGTGGTCTTCCCTCGGCAGATCTGGCGCAACGCTTCATCGCCAATAAGGCCGCTATCCTCACGGCGGTAGCAGAGCCTGGCCCGTACATCTACTCAGTACAGACGGGTCGGATCTCGCGCCTCTACCCATAGCGGTGCCCACGACCATCTCTGGCTTCCGCTTGGCCCGTCAGCAGCGCGCTGCCGACCTTCAGTCCATGGACACGACGCGGTGTCTCTCTTCTGCTCATCCGAAGATCTGATCCATGACCTCGGCGCCCTTGACCAGGACCGGGCGGAGTTCTTTCCGGTAGTTGACCTCCGTCGTGCGCGAACTTGAGTGGCCAGCTAGTCGAGCGATCTCCTCTACTGGCACGCCCGAGGCTGACAGCAGGCTGACGAAGCTGGTCCGCAGTTCGCGGGGAGTCCAATCCTCCCCGACGCCGGCGGCCTTGCAGATGGACCGGAAGGACCGGCGGACGTTGGCCGCATCCAGCTCGGTACCGACCGCGGTCGTGAAGACCAGGTTGTGCTCACTCCAGAGCCCCCCGACAGCTACCCTCTCCTCCTCTTGTCGCACGCGGTGCTCCCGCAGCGCTTCAGTGACCGCCTGAGGTAGCCCGAGGGTCCGGCGGGACTTGGAGGTCTTGGTGTCACCGCCGAGACGAACAGACCGCCATACCGCGATGCTCGCGGCATCCAAGTCTACGTGATCCCAGCGCATCGCCCGGGCTTCCTCGGTACGGATGCCGGTCATCAGGCACAGGACCACGTAGGCACCGAGCCTGGAATCCTCGGCAGCCTTGAGGACGGCCGCGGCCTGCTCCGCGGTCAGCGCCTTGCTCGGCCGACCGGGCTGGCCTTTTGGTGTGTCGACCAGCGCGGCCACGTTGCGCGCGATGTGGCGGTTGGCTTCGGCGTGGCGCAGGGCCCGGGTCAGGGCGTTGTGTGCGAGCGTCACGGTCCGGCTGGAGTTGCCCGCCGCGACGTGGACCAGGGCCCGGCGCACGTCGTGTGCGGTCAGCAGCCGCAGCTCGATGTCGCCGATGGTCGCGGTCACCAGCTTGAGGACGTCATGGTTGAGCCTGACCGTCCGGGCCGACCGGCCGTCCAGCCCTTCGGCGAGCCAGTCGTCGGCTCCCCGCTGGAGCGTATCGGCATGGTCGGGCTGCACGCCGGTGTCCTTCTCGGCCTGGAGTTCCTTGAGCTTCCTGACGACCTCGGCCCTGGTACGGCCGGAGACCTTGTGCCGTCGCCAGGTCTTACCGTCAGGGCCGTAGCCAAAAGAGACCGCGCCATACCAGCGGCCCTTGGCCTCGTCCTTGTAAATCGAGCCTTCGTTGTGCCCGCGACGCCGGGCGCCGACAGCATGACCACCCATGATTAAAGGATAGCGAGCCTCTTGCTCCCCATTTTGCTCCCGGATGATCTTGACGGGATCTCAGCAAGCCTCTGACCTGGTGACGTCTTCACGTTTGGGCCTGAGCTGGGGAAACGGAGCCTGACTGAGGTGCTGCCCACAGGTTAAGCGGGCGCAGCCCACGCTATCTGGAGGCTGCTGTTCCGGTTCCCGGGGCTGGCCGTGCCGGGGGCAGCCGGCCGGTCTGGCTAGCGGTTCCAGCGGGGGTCGGCTTCGGTGATGGCGAGGCTGAGGGCTTCGAGTTCGGTGATGAGCTCGCGCAGGCGGCGGTGGTTGTCGAACCAGGGGCCGTAGTCGGCGAGCTGCTCGTCGGACAGGATGCGGGTAGCGGTCTTGCCGTCCTTCTTGCGGGTCCACTGGTGGTAGGGGCCGTGCAGCTGCGGGGGGTCGGCGTGGCAGTGGCAGCCCGGGTATCCGCAGCGGGTCATCCGGTCGGCGAGGGTGCCGGGGAGTGCGAAGCCGGCGCCGGCGAGGCGGTCGGCGATCTCGGCGGCGATGGCCGCGGCGCGGGCCTTTTGGGCCGGGGTGGGCGACACGTTGTCATTGTCGCAGCCGGCATCCCCCGTCTCGCGCATTCCGTTAAGTATAAGTGCTGTATGGAACCGGTGAATGCTGAGGTTACCGCCTATATCGGGCGGTGGCGGCCGTCGTCGGTGTCGCCGCGGGCGGCGGCGTTCGCCCGGGACGTGATCACCAAGACGGGCCCGGAGGGGCGGGAGCGGGCGAAGAACCTGCTGTGGGCGGCGGGCAAGCTGGCCGATTACGCGATCGGGCTGGGGCTTGAGCCGGTGCCGGACGTGGTGCTGCACCCGTCGGCAGCGGAGCGGTTCACCCGGTGCGCGCCGGGCCTGTCGCCGGTGGCGCGGCGGACGCTGCGCACGAACCTGCGGTTCGCCGGCCGCCGGGTGGTGCCGCAGCTGTATCCGGCCGATCTGCCGCTGCCCCGGGAGCGGGCCAAGGCGCCCTGCAGCCCGGCGGAGATTGACGGGTATCTCGCGCTGGCGGACGCCCAGCCCACCGCCGGGCGGCGGATGCGCGCGGCCGGGCTGATCGCCCTGGGCGCCGGCGCCGGACTGATCCGCGGCGACCTGCGCGACGCGCGCGGCAGCGACGTGGCGTGCCGGTCCGGCGGAGTCGTGGTCACGGTGCGCGGCGACCGCCCGCGCGCCGTGCCGGTACTGGCCCGCTACCACGCGCCGCTGCTGGCAGCGACCCGGTTCGCCGGGGACGCCCTGATCTGCGGCGGCACCGATCCGGGCCGCCGGAACATCACCAACCCGCTGACCAGGGCGCTGGACGGCGGGACGGGGCTGCCCCGGCTGGACACCAGCAGGCTGCGCGCGACCTGGCTGCGGGACTGCGCGGACCTGCCCGGGCTGGCCACCTTCATGCACGCGGCCGGGATCAGCTGCTCCCAGCGGCTCGGCGACCTGACCGCCGGGCTCGATCCGGCCGGCGAAGCCGACGCCGTGGCGCTGCTCGGGGCCGCCCGGCGATGATCCCGCTGGCGGCGTTCGAGGAGATCATCGACGCGTCTGGCACCGCGCCGCGGATCGAGGTCACGCTGCCCATCGGCGTGCGCCCCCGGCAGCTCAGCATCCGCACCCTGCTCGCCGGCATGTGCCTGGCCCAGGCCGATCACCGGCCCGCGCACCTGACCCGGGTGCACCAGGCCCTGACCGGCCTGCCCCCGGACG
>Ga0302325_10027036_pt1 | contig 11904 bp, 13 predicted proteins | sample Palsa_T0_2_FD_201948 | JGI IMG/M metagenome (GOLD analysis project Ga0302325, IMG submission 201948) | Peat permafrost microbial communities from Stordalen Mire near Abisko, Sweden - Palsa_T0_2 | ecosystem: Environmental > Terrestrial > Soil > Palsa > Peat permafrost | place: Sweden: Abisko... | reverse complement strand
CTTCGGTTATGGCCTGAAGGTCGTGGCGCTCGAATACCAGTCCGACGATGCGCCTGCAAAGATTCTCGCTTTCTACAAAGAACAACTGAAAAAATATGGAGAAGTTCTCGAATGCCACACTTCCAAAGGGAACTGGAATGTGAACATGGGGAAGAATGGTTCGAACGAGTTGACCTGCGATGGCAGCGGGGGTGCAGATATCGAGCTCAAGGTTGGCAAGCAAGATGATCAGCACATTGTGGCCGTCGAGTCCGAAGGTAAGGGAACAAGTTTTTCGCTGGTTTACGTGCGCACCCACGGCAAGGATGCGGAGATTTAGCGGCTTGCGGGAAAACTAACGAATACGTGCAGCACCGTGGAAAAGCGGCGCTTCAGCGCCGCGTAAAGCTGCAAGATCAATGCGGGCCTTAGCCCTGAGGGATCTCCCTAAGGAGAACATTATGATTCGATCGATCTCTTTTCTTTCCATCCTCGCATTATCGTTCGGCGTCGCAATAGCGATTCCAGGCTTCGCGCAGTCCCAAAAATCAGACGCCAGTCAGGACGATCACCTTGACGTCCGCAGCTCGATCGGCGATTTACACGTCGGCAAGGATGCCGACGCCCGTAAAGCCGGACTTCCTTTATATCCAGGAGCCCGCCCCAAACAAGAGAAGGATAACGATCCTCTCAATTTTGGAATCTTGACCGAGAGCTTCGGTTTTAAGATGGTGGTTGCAAAATACGAATCGGATGATGCGCCGGATAAAGTCATCGCCTACTATCGGGACAAGCTGAAGAAATACGGCAAGGTTCTCGAATGCCGCACCTCCGAGCACGGAGGCGATGCCCACGCCGACATCGACGACAAGCACTCCAAAGACTTGAAATGTGAGGGCGACAACTCCGGCCCGGTCACCGAGCTGAAAGTTGGCACGGAGGACAATCAGCGCGTCGTCGCCATCGAACCGCGCGACGGCCACAGCGGCTCAACCTTCGCCCTGGTCTACGTTTACACCCGCGGCAAGCAAGGCGACATCTGATCGTGTGGAGCGGAGACTCCCGTCCGCTGCCTTTGACTTTGACTTGAAGGGTCGGCCGATTCTTGCAACCCGGCGTCCGTTTCCGGGTTCTAATCCGGAAGGAGGGCGTTATGGCAAAGCTCCGGCTCGCGCTCTTTTCTCTCGCTCTGGTTCTGACTGCCTCATTTGCGCTGTCCTGCGGGGCAAGATCACAGAGTCAGGATCCACTCCAGTCCATCACGCTAAGCCCGGCAACCGCCGACGCACAGAATTATCCCAATGGGCAAGTGCAGTTCATCGCCACCGGGTATTACATTGATCCGTCCCACACGGTCACTCCGCTATCGGCCATGTGGGGCACCTGCTACCAGAACGCCTCCACGAGCGCGGTATCCGTGACCGCCGGAGGCGTGGCTCAATGTGCGCCGGGAGCGGCCGGCACCTACACGATCTGGGCAGATGACCCACCGTTGTCCAACGTAGCGTGTACCGCAATCACCGCCTGCGGCGGAGGATGCTTTGTCGCCGGTACCGCGCAACTCACCTGCCCCTAGGCAATTCCCTACTCGCCGACGCCTGCGGACGAAAATAGGAGGTCTTTCCTGCAAGTCTATGTAATTAGCACTCCTCGCCACCAAGTGCCAATATCGAGAGCCGGTTTTCGACGCTTTCCCTTCGCCCTGTGGCTTTTTGACCGCGTTTCCCGCCACGCTCGCTAACTCGAACCTCCTCAGCCATTTGCCGCCCACTAACTATAGCTTTAAGGTGGTTTTCCGAGATTTCCGCAATTTCCACAGTGTTCCGAAAAACGCAGTTAATGTTCCAGTTGGAACATTTTGTACATACAATCGCAAACCGCTTATATGTTCCAGTTGGAACATTCAAGCGATATGTTCCGACTGGAACACTCGCCCGCCTACGCCCCCGCGCCTTTGCTCTGGAACTTCACCTCCACCAGCTTGCGGTCCTCGTCGGAGACCTGGAACATGGCGCGCGACTTCAGGTTCATAAAGCTGGCCACAAACACTTCGGGGATCTGGCCGATGCGTGTGTTGTAGGTGTTGACGTCGTCGTTGAAGAACTCGCGCCGGTCAGCGATGCGCTCTTCCAGTTCGCTGATGCGCGTTTGCAGCTTGAGAAAGTTCTCGTTGGCCTTGAGCTGCGGATAGTTTTCCGCCACGGCGAACAGTCCGCGCAGTGCGCCTGTCATCATCAAGTCAGCCGTCGCCTTCTGCCCAATGCTGGCCGCGTTCATCGAAGCCGCCCGCGCCTGCGTCACCGCCACCAGCGTCTGTTGCTCGTGCTGCATGTATCCCTTCACCGTCTCCACCAGGTTGGGGATCTCGTCGTGACGCTGCTTGAGCAGCACGTCAATGTTGGCCCAGGCGCGGTCGTTGTCGTTGCGCAAACGCACCAGTTCGTTGTAAAGGATGACTACGTAGACCAGCACTCCCACTGCGAAAAGCAGGAACGCCGCCCCTTCGATCACGCTTCCGTCCATCTGAATTTAACCTCGTGCCTCGACGCAGCCTGCAGGAATGATTCCAGTGAAACAGCAGACGGGGCGGGCACGCAAGTAACTTAGAAGGCAGCGTCCAAGGTCACCGAAGCCCATGCGCGAAATTAATGGGTCAGTCGAATGCAAAAAGGGCTGAGCCCGGCGGCTCAGCCCTTCAGAATGCTGACCAACTAACGATTCGCATCAGGATATAGCTTCAGGCATATCGAGCACGCCCTCACCCTCACTTAAGGCTTATGGGGTGTCAGATCGCACGCGTGCCTCACTTCGTCCAGGTTCAAGCCCGCGGGTGAGAACTCGGCGATCTTGTAACCAGTCCTGGTCCTGACCTCCGCATTGAACACCTGGGCCCCGATCGCGCCGCGAATCGTACCCTTGTCCATAGAGAGGAACCGCCCGGCCTCCCAGTTCCAGCCTTTGTGGTCATGGCTTCCATCAATGCGGACCATCACTTCCATCTTCGGTTGGCCCCAGAATCCCGGATAGTCGGGGCGTCCGAGGCGCGCGCCGGGATCGAAGTTGGCGCGCTCGTACTTGCCATTGCTGCAGAAAAGTTCGACGCGCGGTTTGTAGTCCGGGTCTTCCTTAAAATAGTTGTTCGCCAGCAACTCGAAGCGGACCTTCTTCGCGCCGGTCATCTTGTCTTCCGACTGAAATTCCATCCAGTTGCCACCGGCGCTGACGCCGTCTTTTTCGCCCTGGTAAGGACTCATCGCGCCCTGTTGGGCCCGAGCCGACACTGCCGCGGCAGTCACCAAAAGAAAGGTCGCGAACACTGCCGCCGCGCGGGTGTAAAGATTCTTATTGCGAAGCAAAGACAATAATTTCAAGTTTTCCTCCCGTACAAACATACCCTCACTTTTTGAACCCTGGAGGCCGCCAAAAGTTGCATGGCGATGCGCCTCTTTTCACCTGCCGCCGCCGCTTCATCGGGCGTCGATCTTTACGGCGTCGATCCTGAGATCGATGTAGACCTGGGGGCGGTCGTCGAACTGGCTGACGGACTTGGTATCGCTCTTATGGCCGTTGTACTGAGCGTAGACTTCATAATCCACTGTGGAGAGGCCCGGGAAACGATAGGTGCCCTCCTGGCTCACGATGTAGCTCTTGACCGCGTGGGTGCGGCTGTTGGTCAGGTAGACGATTGCGCCAGCCACAGGATTATCCTGCTGGTCGAGCACTTTGCCGTAGAGCAGGCGGCCTTGGGCTTTGTCTTTCTTATCGGGGGCAGCATGAGCTGCCACGGAAATCACGAGAAGAAACGTGCCGGCGATGAAAGACGCGTTCTTGATAGCCAGGCTGCGAGTCATGCGGGTCTTATTCCTCTTCCTTTACTCAATCTGCCTTTACTCAATCTGCCCCACCCGGTCTCGTCTACTCAATCTCTCCGATTGATTAGCGCGTTAGGTGCAAACCAATATCCACCCGCTCGTCATACTCTACGTGGACAGGGACCTCTTCCGCCAGATGCAATGATTGGCCGTCTTTGGTTTTCACACCCTTGAGATCGGCCCACACCAAATAGTCGGCCTTGCCGGCGGGGACGCGTTGGGCGAATTCGCCGGCATGGTCGGAATAGAGCTCCCACTTGGGCTTCTTATCGGGCACGCGGCGAATCTTAACCGTTATGCCATAGACGGGGTGATTGTCGGGACCCCAGACCGTGCCGAAAATGAGGGCATATGGATCGGTCGGTTTCAGCTTCTTGGTCGCAGGAGCCGCGACGGCCGCCGGCAAGACGTGCGGGCCCAGAGCGGCAAAAAAGAAGACAAGCAGCAGGCAGAGGGAATACAAGCGTGCAAGCAGAACAGCGTGCCGGAGTCTAGGAGTCGTCACCGTCTTCGGTCTCCACTTCTTCGTCCTCTTCAACGTACCCGGCCTCGACCGCCTTCAATTCGAGCGGACTCGTAGTCACCACTTCGAAATCCGTGCCACACTCGGGGCAAGAGACGATCTCGCCCTCGTCGACCTCTTCTTCTTCCACATCCAGATCGGTTTCGCATTCAGGACAAAGAACCATGATTCCTCCGCTCCCATTCGATGCCATTTTCTTAGATACGCTTGATAATATTTAGATTCTCCCTCGCCGCAGGTCAAGGGGCAGGGCGGTAAAAGGCCAAACTTTTTGCCCGGCCGTAACCAGCCGTGGCCTTGACATTTCTTATGCCGGAGCCTACATGATTTCTCTTCTCAAGAAAAGACTGTGGCTTGTGGCTGTCTGGCTGCTGCCGGCCGTTAGCGGCGCGGCGCAGGCGCAAAGCCAGCCAGGCGACACTGCGGCGACACCCATGGCTGTCGACAGTCGCATCTCGACAGCATTGCGGCAGGTTTCGCCGGAGCGCATTCGGGCGAATATTGAGAAGCTGGCTAGCTTTGGAACGCGGTCGACGATCTCGGCGCAGGACCCGGATTCGATCGCAGTGGGACGCGGGATCGGCGCGGCGCGAGATTGGATCAAATCAGAGTTCGAGCGCTATGCCAAAGATTGCGGCGGCTGCCTGGAGGTGAAAACTGACAGCTTCACCGAACCGGCCGCCGACCGAATTCCTCAGCCCACCGAAATTACCAATGTTTATGCGGTCTTGAAGGGAGCCGGTTCGGATAACACGAAGCGCATCGTGCTGGTGACCGGGCACTACGATTCGCGCAATAGCGACGCGCTGGACGGGAAGGGCGATGCTCCGGGCGCGAACGACGACGGCAGTGGAACGGCCGTCAGCCTGGAATGCGCGCGGATTTTGAGCAAGCTGAAGTTTCCCGCGACGATTATTTTCTTGACGGTCGCGGGCGAGGAGCAGGGGCTGAACGGCAGCCACCATTTCGCGAAGATGGCGAAGGAACAAGGCTGGAATATCGAAGCAGTGCTGAACAATGACATTGTGGGCGGCGATCAGGGCGGGGAGCAGAATCACTCGGTGGTGCGCATCTTTTCCGAGGGGTTGCCCGCTGCGGCCACGGAGCAGGAGATCCGGCGGATCCGAGGGTTGGGCGGTGAGAACGACTCTGGGTCGCGGCAATTGGCGCGCTATATCGCCGACGTGGGCCGCGCCTATAAAGATGACGTGGGCGTGAAACCGATGCTGGTGTTCCGGCTGGACCGGTATCTGCGCGGCGGCGACCATTCTTCTTTCAACCAGCAGGGATTTGCCGCAGTGCGCTTCACCGAGTTTCGTGAGGACGTCCATCACCAGCATCAGAATGTGCGCACCGAGAATGGAATTGAATATGGCGATCTGCCCAAGTTTGTGGACTTCGATTATGTGACGCGCGTAGCACGGCTGAATGCGGCGACGCTGGCGTCACTGGCCTCAGCGCCGGCGTCTCCGGCGAATGTGCACTTGCTGACCAAAGAGCCGGAGAACGACTCAACGCTCACTTGGGAAGCGGCACCGGGCGGATTGGCATCACGCTACGAGATTCTCTGGCGAGCCACCACCAGCCCGGAATGGGAACACGTGGAAAAAGTTGGAGGGGCTCTGCGCACTACTCTGAAACTTTCCAAGGATAATGTCATCTTTGCAGTGAGAGGTGTCGATGCCGAGGGGCACAGGAGCTTGCCGGTTGTGCCGGCACCCGAACGATAAAGGTCTGAACGACGCAACCTGATAAGATGGCAGAAAGAATGCAGCCTCAGCCGTTCTCTCCACCGGCAGACTGACCACTGGCTATTCTATGTATCGTGGACGCACTATGTCGTTGAGCTTTCCGCCGTTCACGCGGTGGGTGAAGCGCCTTATCATCATTTGTGCGGCAGTCTATTTTCTTCAGGTGGTTTTGGGCGCGGTCGCCCATCAACTTGCGCGCGATGTGGAGGTCTACCTAGGCCTGGTTCCGGCTTTGGTGCTGCACTATGGATTCGTATGGCAGCTCGTCACGTACTCCTTCCTGCATGCCAGCGTAGGCCATTTGCTGTTGAACATGCTGACGCTCTGGATGTTTGGCTCGCAGGAGGAGCAGGACTGGGGTTCGCGCAAGTTTCTCGAATTTTATTTTTTCTGCGTAGTCGGTGCGGCGCTGGTGACGCTGGGAGTTTCTTACACGGGGCTGCCGGGAGCCTCACCGATCGTTCCTACGATTGGGGCTTCGGGCGGAATCTACGGCTTGCTGATAGCTTTCGGAATGCTCTACGGTGACCGCGAAATCTTCCTTTTCCCGTTTCCATTCTCGATCAAAGCCAAATACCTTGTGGCGATCATTATTTTCGTCGTGGTGATTGCAACCTTCCAACCCTCGCAGGGTGGAGTAGCGAACTTCGCTCACCTGGGCGGACTGCTTTTCGGATTTCTCTACGTCAAGTTCATTCCCGGCCGCGGGCTGATGTTTGGCGCCACGGAGCGATATTTCAGCTTCCGCAATGAATATTACCGCTGGAGGCGGCGGCGGGCGGCGCGGAAGTTTGAAGTCTACATGCGGGCCCACGACCGCGACGTCCATTTCGACGAGCATGGAAACTACGTCCCGCCGGATGACGATCCGGGCAAGGGGAACGGCGGGTCGAAGTCGGGCTGGGTGAACTAAACCGTTGGCCACGGATCTTCGCTGATCTACACGGATTGGAATGCAGGGAAGACCTTGAATCGGCCTGGAGTTAACTCTTTATCCCGCGAAAAACGCCTGGAATTCCGCCAACACTTTCGCGGATAACGCTTCCCGCCCGGCCTTGGCTTTGAATCCCAAATCGTGACCGGCGCCTTCGATGGGCAGAAGCCTGGTCTTCGCGGGGATTAGCTTTAAGGCTTGTTCGATTTCAGCGATCGAGCCAAAGGGATCACGCGTGCCTTGAACAAAGAGCGCTGGGGTACGCAGATTGAAAAAATGCTGGGTGCGAAGCTGCTCGGGTTTGCGAGGCGGATGCAGAGGGTAAGACAGCAAGAGCAGGCCCGCGGCTTCTTCCGGGGCTTTTTCAGGAAGCTCAGCGCAGAGCATGCTGGCTTGCCGTCCGCCGTAGGAGTGGCCGGCGAGAAAGACGCGGCCGGCGGCCAGATTCTTGATGGCGGCCATTGCATTCTTCAGTCCGGCGCGATCGCGCTTGGCGTCGCCCGGCCCCGGTGGACCGTAGGGCCGATCCTGACGAAATGGCAGATCGCAGCGCAGCACGATGAAGCCGGCGTCGGAAAAAGCCTCCGCCAATGCAATCAGCAGAGGAGCCTGGCAGTTTGATCCGGCGCCGTGAGTCAGAACAATTCCGCCGCGGGGATTGGCAGGGCGATGCAGAAGGCCTCGCACGAATGGGTCCACTGAGACATCGGTGAGGACTTGCGGGCTGGATTCGGCGCGCATGGATGGCTCGTTATTCTGAATCCTTAGCAGGCTGATCAAAGACTGCCTCATTTGGCGATGCCGGCGATCTTATACGCCAACTTCCTCCAGCTTCTCATAAACCTTCAGGATTTGAATCTCATTTCCCAAGCGAGCCCAGCAGCGCAGCAGTTCGGGATCCTCTTGCGCGGCGTGGCGGGCCTGCTCGGAGTTCCAGTAACGAAGCAGCACGTAGTGAGAATCGCTGTCGCGGTAAAGAAGGTCGCGGCCATATCCGTTTTTCGAGACAATGGCGTTCAGTTCGCGAATGGTCGCGAGCGAAGTGGCCTCCATGCCAGGTAGAGGCTCCCAGATCGCGACAGATAGGAATTCCTGGGACATACTCCGCGATTATAGCTTCTGACGTGCGGCGGCGCGCTTGCGTGGGGAGTGCGTGACCGCGGCCGCCTCTTCTGCGGTGACTACGTGTAGACGCATGAAGTTAGTGGAACCGGAAGCCTGGCGCGTGCCCGCGACCACTCCCAGCACGTCCCCGGCTTTGAGCAATCCACGACTCAACAGCTCATGCTCGGCCACGTCAACCATACTGTCGCTGGAGAGCCCCTGGCCGCACTTCATGGGATGCGCGCCCCAGTAGAGGTTTGTGCGCTGGGCCACGGTGGAGTTGTGAGTAAAGGCGTAGACGGGAGCCTGCGGCCGGTATTTGGAAATCATGCGGGCGGTGTTGCCGGTCTCGGTGAAAACGGCAATGGCGCCCATGGGCAGGTCTTCGGCGGCGTGGGCGATGGATTCGCAGATGGTTTCGGCGACGGAGAGGCCGTGCCGGTCGCGGCGGCGGCGGGGCAGGGTGAACTCTCCCATGTTGCTCTCGGCTTCAATCACGATGCGCGACATCATGGCGACCGCCTCGCGGGGATAGCGTCCGCTGGCGGTTTCCGCGGAAAGCATAACCGCGTCGGTGCCATCGAAAATGGCATTGGCCACGTCGCTGGCTTCGGCGCGCGTGGGGCGCGGGTTTTCGATCATCGACTCGAGCATTTGCGTGGCCGTGATCACCGGCTTGCGCCACTCGGCGGCGCGGCGGATCACATGCTTCTGAATGACTGGAACCTTTTCTGGCGCCATCTCGACGCCCAGATCGCCGCGAGCAACCATGACGCCATCGGAAGCTTCGAGGATTTCTTCGAGGTGGTCAATGGCCTGCGGCTTCTCCAGTTTGGCGATTAAAGGAGTGTCACTGCCGTGGCCGATGATGATTTGCTTGACCATGTTCACGTCGGCGGCGGAGCGCACGAAGGAAAGCGCAACCGCATCCACGCCGTGTTTGAGCCCGAACTCGAGATCTTTGCGATCTTTTTCGGTCATGGCGGGAATCGACAAAGCGGTGCCGGGCAGATTGATACCCTGATGCTCACCCAAAGTTCCGCCATTCAAAATGTCGCAGACCACATCCTTGCCGCGCACGGTGCGCACGCGCAATTCGATCAGACCGTCGCACAGAAGAATGCGCGTGCCGGGCGCGACCTCGCGGGCAAGATCGGGGAAGGTGGTGGAAATGCGCGTGTGGGTTCCGGCGATGTCGCGCGGGGTAATGATCACGGTTGAGCCGCTTTCGAGCAGCACGGGTTCGTTGCGCTCCAGGCGTCCAGTGCGGATCTTGGGGCCTTGCAGATCCTGCAGAATGCAGACGGTGCGGTCTTCTTTTTCAGCGGCGTGGCGCAATCGTTCGATGTTGCGGGCGTGATCTTCGTGCGAGCCGTGGGAGAAGTTAAGGCGGGCGACATCCATGCCCAGACGAAGCAGGTCGCGCATGGCAGCTTCGGAGTGGCAGGCAGGGCCGATGGTGCAGATGATCTTGGCGCGGCGGGCGGCAGGCACGACGGACAAAGGGGAAATCTCGGCGGTGAGGGGGTTGTCCGTCGCGAGTTCTGGCTTGCTGGACTTCACTTTTCCTCGAGCACGATTCACGGATTTCAGGACCGGCATCCTTATTGACCGACAGCGATCGGGAGGCTTTGTCGCAACCAAGTGCCGTCCCTAACCGTCGCTTCGCGACTAGACTGCAACTCGTGCTATTGCGCAGCCTTGTGACCACTAATCGCAGTCAGTTCTTTTCCCAGCATGGCGCGGGGAAACAGCATGGCATTGAATTCCGCGCCCACGAGGACGACCAGGGAAACCATGTACATCCAGACCAGCAGGGCGATGGCGGCGCCGAGTGACCCGTAAATAATGCTGTAGTCGGCATAGTGCTTCAGATAGAAGCCGAACAGCAGGGTAGCCGAGAACCACAGTGCCGTAGCGAGCGTGGCGCCCGGGATCACGCTGTGCCAGGGCTGGGTGCGTGGAACCGCATTGTGATAGATGAGGGCAATCACTGCGATGCTGGCGAGGGTGGCAATCAGCCAGCGAATGGAGGTCCACATCAGCAGAATGTACGGACTGAATTCACGCGCGGTGTAGAACAGAATGTCGGTTTCGATTTTGCTGCCGAAGGCCACGAGCAGGGTAGCGAAGGTCATGGGAAGGAGTGCGAAGATGACGAGCAGGAATGAGATCAACCTCTCCTTCACCAGTCCCCAGACTTTCGGCAACTCGTAACAGCGGCGGAAACCTTCCATCCAGGAGATCATCACGCCGGAGGCAGTCCACAGGGTCAACAGCGAAGCGGTAACGAGCAGACCCACTGGGCGCTGCGCTGCGCCCCGCAGAAAATTCATCGCCGCCGTGGTTCCGGCGGGAAGGATGCGGGATAGCGCATAAGTAATTTCGCGCATGTAAGGCGCACCTTTGCGCCAGGTCGCCAACACCGAGCCCACGACCAGAAGCGCCGGGAAGAAAGTAAGAATGGCGGAATAGGCGGAAGCTTTGGCGATGGAAAAGGCATCGTGCTGGAAGGCACGCCAGAAGGCCAGCCGCAGAAGGCGTAGAAAACGAAGCATCGCTGGCCCTAGCTTAGGGCCGGAAGGCGCAGGTTGCAACGAAGGAAGCGGGCCAGGTTCCTCGATCGGCATGTGTTTTGGGTTTGCGTGCATCAGTAAAAGGAAGCGAGCAAACGCGCGATTATTGGGCCGCAAAAAACGCGACCCTCGGCGCGCTTCGCTGGCTCAGGGCAAGCTCGTTCGCGCGGCTCCCCAGATCCCCTTCGCCATGCAAAGAACGCTTCGCTCAGGATGACAACCAAGTTCGGGGGCGAACTGGTTCGCCCCCGATCTCGATTGTAGTTTCGCCTACTCCGCCGCCAGTTCCTCGGTTTCGCCCTCGTGGCGCATCATCTCGAGAGCTCGCTCAGCTTCTTCATATGCCGCCGAGACCTCCGCCTGTACCTTGGCCGCGGCCTCCTCCATCTCGGGCGACAGGCGCACGTTGCGGTAATATTCCATGCCGGTTCCCGCAGGGATGAGGCGGCCGACGATGACGTTCTCCTTGAGGCCGCGCAGGTAATCGACCCGGCCGTTAATCGAGGCCTCGGTGAGCACGCGCGTGGTCTCCTGGAACGACGCCGCCGAGATGAACGAATCGGTCGCGAGCGACGCCTTGGTGATGCCCAACAGCAAGGGGCGTCCGGTGGCGGGTCTGCCGCCCTCCTTGATCACGCGCTCGTTCTCTTCGCGGAAGTGGAACTTGTCCAGTTTGTCCTCCAGCAGGAACGTGGTGTCGCCCACATCCTCGACCTGCACCCAGCGCATCATCTGCCGGACAATCACTTCGATGTGCTTGTCGCTGATGTTGACGCCCTGCAGCCGGTAGACTTCCTGGATTTCGTTGACCAGGTAGGACTGCAGCTCCTTTTCGCCGAGTACCGCCAGAATGTCGTGCGGGTTGAGCGGACCGTCCATCAGCGGTTCGCCCGCTTTGACGCGCTCGCCTTCCTGCACGTTGATGTGGACGCCGCGCGGCACCGAGTACTCTTTTTCAGTGCCGTTATCGGCCTGCACGTAGAGTTTCCGCTGGCCTTTCGAAACCTCGCCGAACTTCACCGTGCCATCGATTTCGCTGATGACCGCGGTCTCGTGCGGCTTGCGCGCCTCGAACAGCTCGACCACACGCGGCAGACCACCGGTGATGTCTTTGGTCTTGGTGGTTTCGCGCGGGATCTTGGCCAGCACATCTCCCGTCGAAACT